>OODK01000267.1_pt1 | contig 58451 bp, 51 predicted proteins | sample 1671371 | NCBI WGS metagenome assembly OODK01 (sample SAMN06348150, study PRJEB24527) | human gut metagenome | biome: human gut; feature: ankylosing spondylitis patient; material: feces | host: Homo sapiens | place: China | collected 2015-10 | reverse complement strand
GCCAGCTGCCGGAAAAGTCCAGCCGGGAGGGGAACACCGCAAAATACAGCACCGCACCCAGCAGGGTGAGCACCGCCGGGCCGAACCATGCCGCCAGCCAGAACCGCCGCTTGCCCTGCACCTTCCAGCCAATGCCGGTAGGTTGGCGCAGAAAGGCCTTTTGCACCAGCAGAACCGCCAGCAGCGGGCAGAACATGGTAACGATGAGCGCCAGCTGATACAGCACAGCGTTATTCTGCTGCAAAAGTGCTATGCAGCCGCCGACCTGGCACAGCCACGCCATGCCGAAGGCGAACAGGAAGTACAGGCCAAAGCCCTGCTTTTCTTTTACTGTCATACAAACTTCACCGCCGTTCCATAAGCAATGACCTCTGCCGCGCCCTGCATGACGCTGGCAGAGGCGTATCGCATCCCCACAATGGCATCTGCGCCAAGGCCTTCGGCGTCCTTGACCATGCGTCCGGTGGCAATCTGCCGCGCTTCGGTGAGCATATCGGCGTAGTCGGTCACCTCGCCGCCCACAAGGGTGCGGAAACCGGCCATCATGTCGTGGCCGAGGTTGCGGCTCTGCACCGTGCTGCCCCGCACCACGCCCAGTGCCTCCAGCTTTTTGCCCGGGATCTCGTTAATAGTTACGATAAGCATCTTCTTCTCCCTTTCCGATCTCTTCGATCCGATCCAGCAGCACCTTCAGGGTGCCCACGATGCAGCCCGCCGGGATGCCGAACATCACCACCAGCAGCGGCAGCGGCGGGGCATCCTGCGGGTCGGTGTAAACTGCCCAGCCCATGGTGGCCATTATAAAGGCCATCATAGCCACAAAAAGGGCAGCACCAATGCAGGCGCCCCGAATGCGGCGGGTCTTTTGGTCGGTACGTTCAATGTTCACAAAGGTCACTCCCTGTTCTTCCCGTGCGGTCAGGCGCGCCAGCGTCTGTTCCACATCCAGTTGTTCCAGAGGGCCGTTCTCCTGTTGGAGCAGCGTGCAGAAGCCGATTGCTTCTTCCAAGTCGGCGCGGCGGCTGCGCAGACGTTCCAGCTGCTGGCTCATGCCCTCGGCCAGCGTGCGCTGCCCTTCCAGCATCTCCCGGATCTCTGCCAGCGGCACGTCCAGCTTGCGCAGCAGCTTGATGCGGCGCAGGCGCTCCACATCCGCCTGCGAGTAGCTGCGGTAGCCGTTGCCCGGCTCCCGGCTGGGGCTGATAAGCCCCTCTTCCTCGTAAAAGCGGATGTTCTTTTTGGTCACGCCGACGGCGGCTTCCACTTCGTTGATCTTCATGGGTCACGCCCCCCTCCTTACGGGAGTATTCTACACCTTCCACAAAGGGGAAGGTCAAGCCTTTTTGCAAAAAGAGCCGCCGCACAAGATCGTACAGCAGCTCCTTCCTTTAAAAATAGCACTTGATCTGGAAACGGTCTGCGTTGTCCTGCTTTTTCTCCACCACGATGTGCTCGTGGTTGAAGTCGAAGTGCACCGGGGTGCACAGGTCGGTATTGCGGGTCAAGCGCAGCAGCTCCTGCACACGCTTCTTTTCCTCCGGCACATAGAACAGGTAGCTCACGCCCTCTTTTTTGGCGCGGCCGGTGCGGCCGATACGGTGGGTGTAATGCTCGTTCTCACTGGGAACATCGTAGTTGATAACGGCATCCACGTCCGAGACGTCAATGCCGCGGGCAGCAACATCCGTAGCCACCAGAATGGCCAGCTTGCCGTCCCGGAAGGCCTGCATGATCTGGTTGCGCTCCTTCTGGGAGAGGTCGCCGTGCAGGCAGTCCACCGAGAAGCCCAGCCGTGCCAGTTGGTTTGCCAGTGTGGCGGTGTTGAACTTGGTATCGCAGAACACCATCACCCGCTTGTAGCCCTCGCCGATGATGATCTGTGCCAGATCCGACAGCTTGTTGCGGCCGGAGGTCTCCAGCATATACTGGGTGATCTTGGGCTGGCTTTCCTCCCGGGGCTGCACGGTGATCTCCTCGGCGTTGTGCTGGTACAGCCAGCCGATATCCATCACCTCACGGCTGATGGTGGCAGAGAACATGGACAGCGCCTTGCGTGCCTTCATCATCTCGATGATGTGGCGCACATCCTTATAAAAGCCCATGTTCAGCATCTCGTCGGCCTCGTCCAGCACGATCTGGGTCACATGGGAGATAGCAATGCTGTGGTGTTTATAGTGATCCATCAGCCGTCCCGGGGTGGCTACTACGATCTGGCAACCCTCGGCCAGACGCTTTGCCTGCTTCTCCATATTGGCGCCGCCATACACGCAGGCCACCTGCACCTCCGGCATAAAGTAGGTAAGGTTGGTCAGCTCCTCGGCGATCTGCTGGGCAAGTTCCCGGGTGGGGGCCATGATGACGGCCTGCGGATATTTGTTTTCCGGCTGGATATGCTCCACCACCGGGATGCCGAAGGCACAGGTCTTACCGGTGCCGGTGGGTGCCTTGGCGATGACATCATGCCCGGCCAGCATGAGGGGGATGGTCTTTTCCTGAATCTCGGTCATTTCGGCAAAGCCCATGCGTTCCACGGCCTTGTGGATGGCTTCGCTGCACTGCAACTCGCTGTAAAGCATTTGGACAACTCCGTTCTTTGTGGCGTTTTTTCTCGTTGCAACAAGTATAGCATGAAATGCCGCGCTTGTCAGCAGAGAAACAAAAAGAACCGCACCCGGGGTCACGGGTACGGTTCTCATTATGCAGGGATCAGGCGGTCTCTTCCACGCTCTTCTTGCCGGCTTCCAGCTTCTGCTTGAAGCGGCCGCTGGCCTTGAAGCCGGGGATGGAGGTGGACTCCAGCTGGCTGGAGACCTTGGTCTTGGGGTTGGTGTAAGCCTTCGGCTTGCGGGGACGCATCTCAAAGCGGCCAAAGCCGGCGATGGTCACCTTTTCGTCAGCGCGCAGGCAGTCCGCGATCTGGTCAAACATTGCATCCATCGTGGTCTCGACCTGAGCTTCGGTAAAGCCGGTCTTGCGTGCCACGGTTTCGATCATCTGGGAACGAGTCATGTATCTATATCCTCCTGGAACGTCCAAAAGTAACGTCTTTTGGCAAATTTTGCGTTGATGAGTATAACAAATGCAGCCCCTCATTACGAGGGGCTGCGCACAAACGGTATATTTTTGCGCACGAAGTAATAGGGCGGGATTATTTTTTATGATACAGCGTTGCAATATCCACCAGCGGGATGTCCTTCATGCTGTGGTCGCTGCGCAGGCAGTTGACCAGAGCGTTGGCGGTATCCACGGCGGTGATGCAGGGGATGCTGAGTTCCACGGCCTTGCGGCGCAGGCGGACGGAATCGCGTTTGGGGTCGCGGCCCTTGGCGCTGGTGGAGAAGACATAGTCCACCAGACCGCTCTGCAGCAGGTCCACGATATTCGGCGCTTCACCGGACATATTCCGCACCTCGTTGCAGGGGACCATGTGCTTGTTGAGCCATGCACATGTGCCGGAGGTGCCGTAGAGCTTATAGCCCATGTTCTTGAGCTTCCAGGCGATGTCCACGAACTCAGGCTTGTCGCTGTCCTTCACGGTGAAGATGCAGCAGGAAGCCGGGCCGGGGGTCTTGAAGGTGTAGCCCGCGCCGATAAGACCCTTGAGCAGAGCGTCGTGGAAGTTGGGAGCAATGCCCAGCACCTCGCCGGTAGACTTCATCTCAGGGCCGAACTGGGTATCGACGCCGTGGAGCTTCTCGAAGCTGAAGACAGGCACCTTGACGGCCACATAGGGGGCGTTGGGGTGCAGACCGGTGCCGTAGCCCATATCGGTGAGTTTCTCGCCGAGGCAGCAGCGGACGGCCAGATCGACCATCGGGACGCCGGTGACCTTGGAGATATACGGCACGGTACGGGAAGAACGGGGGTTGACCTCGATGACGTACACTTTACCGTTGGAGACCGCATACTGGACGTTGACCAGACCGGTGACGTGGAGCTCACGGGCAAAGCGGCCAGTGTAGTCCACCATGGTGTCGATCTCGGCCTGGGTCAGGTGCTGGGCCGGGTAGACGCAGATGGAGTCACCGGAGTGGACGCCGGTGCGCTCCACCTGCTCCATGATGCCGGGGATGAGGTAGTTCTCGCCGTCGCAGATGGCGTCCACCTCACACTCGGTACCCATGATGTACTTATCCAGCAGGACGGGGTGGTCCATATCGACGTGCTCGGTGATGACGCCCATGTACTCGATGACGTCGGCCTTCGTGTAGGCCACGATCATGTTCTGACCGCCGAGGACGTAGGAAGGACGCATCAGAACAGGCAGACCGATCTCGTCGGCTGCGGCCAGAGCCTCTTCCAGATTGAAGACAGTGCGGCCGGGTGCGCGGGGGATGTTGCAGCGCTCCAGCAGCTCGTCGAAACGCTCACGGTCTTCGGCCTCGTCGATGGCATCCGCCGGGGTGCCGAGGATGGGCAGACCGATCTCGTCCATATGCTTTGCAAGCTTGATGGCAGTCTGACCGCCGAACTGGACGACGCAGGCGTCAGGCTTCTCGGTAGCGATGATGTTGTCCACGCTCTCGGGGTTCAGCGGGTCGAAATACAGGCGGTCGCCGGTGTCGAAGTCGGTGGAGACCGTCTCGGGGTTGTTGTTGACGAGGATAGCCTCGCAGCCGTGCTTCTTGAGGGTCCAGACGCAGTGGACAGAGCAGTAGTCGAACTCGATGCCCTGACCAATGCGGATGGGGCCGGAGCCGAAGACGAGGACTTTCTTTTTCCTGGGCTCGCCCTTCTCTGCGGCCTTGGCCTCCTTCTCCGCGATGAACTCGGCGGCTTCGTTGTCGCCGTCGTAGGTGGAGTAGAAGTAAGGGGTGTTGGCCGAGAACTCAGCGGCACAGGTATCGACCATCTTAAAACCAGCGCGGTAGTTTTCCACGGGGAGCTTGTCCACCTTGGCCAGACGCTTGATGGTCTTATCCTGGAAGCCGTACTTCTTGGCTTCCTTATACTGGGCCACGCTCAGGACGCCCTCGCACTTGGCCAGACTCTTTTCGAGGTCTGCCAGATGCTGCATCTTGTCGAGGAACCACCAGTCGATCTTGGTGATGCGGTAAATGGTCTCGTGGTCGATGCCGCGCTTGAGGGCCTCATAGACGCAGAAGACGCGCTCGGCATCCTGCACATGCATGTGGTCCACGATCTCGTCGTCGCTCAGCTCCTCGAAGGGCTTGTGGGTCAGGGTGTCCATGCCCAGCTCGATGGAAGAGACGGCCTTCATCATGGCAGCCTCAAAGCTGTTGCCGATGCTCATGACCTCGCCGGTAGCCATCATCTGGGTACCCAGAGACTTGTCGGCGTAGACGAACTTATCAAAGGGCCACTTCGGGTACTTGACCACGATGTAGTCCAGCGCAGGCTCGAAGCAGGCGCAGGTCTTGCCGGTGACATCGTTGGTGATCTCGTCCAGCGTGTAGCCGATGGCGATCTTGGTTGCCACCTTGGCAATGGGGTAGCCGGTAGCCTTGGAAGCCAGCGCGGAGGAACGGGACACACGGGGGTTGACCTCGATGACCGCGTAGTCGAAGCTGTCCGGCTTCAGGGCGAACTGGCAGTTGCAGCCGCCCTCAATGCCCAGCTCGGTGATGATATCCAGCGCGGCGGTACGCAGCATCTGGTACTCATGGTCGGTCAGAGTCTGGGAGGGAGCCACGACCACCGAGTCGCCGGTGTGGATACCCACGGGGTCGAGGTTCTCCATGTTACATACGGTGATCACGTTGCCCTTGTGGTCGCGCATCACCTCGTACTCGATCTCTTTCCAGCCGGCGATGCACTTTTCCACCAGGATCTGATGGATGGGAGAAAGGCGCAGGCCGTTGGTGCCGATCTCGATCAGCTTTTCGCGGGTCTCGCAGATGCCGCCGCCGGTGCCGCCCATGGTAAAGGCCGGGCGCACGATGACCGGGTAGCCGATGCGGTCGGCACAGTCCAGTGCGTCCTGCAGCGTCTCCACCACCTCAGAGGGGATGATGGGCTGGTGCAGCTTTTCCATGGTCTCCTTGAACAGCTCGCGGTCCTCGGCACGGTCGATGGTCTCGGGCTTGCAGGCCAGCAGACGGATGCCGGTGCGGTCCAGATAGCCGGAGCGTGCCAGCTCCATGGACAGGTTCAAGCCCATCTGACCGCCGAGGTTGGGCAGCACGGAGTCCGGCTTTTCAATGTCCAGAATGCGCTCCACGACTTCCAGCGTCATGGGCTCGATATACACATGGTCGGCCACGTCCGGGTCGGTCATGATGGTAGCGGGGTTGGAGTTCAGCAGAACAGTCTCGATGCCCTCTGCTTTCAGGGCGCGGCAGGCCTGCGTGCCGGAGTAGTCAAACTCCGCAGCCTGACCAATGATGATAGGGCCGGAGCCAATGACCAGCACTTTTTTGATTCTGGGGTCCTTCGGCATTTCAGCGTGCCTCCTTTGCTGCTTTGACGTTGTTCAGGAAGCGGTCGAACAGGAATTCGGTGTCCTTGGGGCCGCCGTTTGCTTCCGGGTGGAACTGCACGGTAAAGCAGTTCCACTTTTTGTACTTGATGCCCTCGCAGGTGCCATCGTTGGCGTTCACCTGTGCCACCTCGCCCATCTCGGCGGGCAGTTCCTCGCCCACGACCGCATAGCCGTGGTTCTGGCTGGTGATAAAGGTGCGGCCGGACTCAAAGTCGGTCACAGGCTGGTTGGCACCGCGGTGACCATACTTCAGCTTCATGGTCTTGGCACCGGCTGCCAGTGCGGACAGCTGGTGACCCAGACAGATGCCGAAGGTGGGGATGTTCAACTCAAAGATGTGCTTGAGGTTTTCGATGACCTCCACCGGCTCGGCGGGGTCGCCGGGGCCGTTGGACAGCATGATGCCGTCCGGGGCAAGGGCCTTGATCTGCTCCGCCGTTGCAAAGGCGGGCATCACGGTCACTTTGCAGCCGCGCTTAACAAGGCAGCGCACAATGTTGCGCTTGCAGCCGTAGTGCATCAGCACGATATGGGTCTCGCCTTCCGGGTTGAACACCTCGGGTGCGGCACAGGTCACGTTCTTCACAGCATCGGTCACGGCGTAGGCGCGGATCTCGGCCAGCAGTGCCTCGGTCTCGGCCTTGTTGGCCGGGTCGGCGGGGTCAAAGGTGGTCAGGATGGCGCCGTTCATCACGCCGCTCTCCCGGATGATGCGGGTCAGGTGGCGGGTGTCGATGCCCTCGATGCCGATGGTATTGTTCTTTTTCAAAAAGCTGTCCAGCGTCTCCTCACAGCGCCAGTTGGAGGGGGTGGTACAGGCTTCGCGCACGATGTAGCCCTTTGCCCAGATGCGGTCGGACTCCATATCATCGTGGTTCATGCCGTAGTTGCCGATGAGGGGATAGGTCTGGGTGATGATCTGGCCGTAGTAGCTGGGGTCGGTCAGGGTCTCCTGAAAGCCCACCATGCCGGTGGAGAACACCACCTCGCCCACGGTCACGCCCTGCGCGCCCACGGACTGTCCGGCAAAGACCATGCCGTTTGCCAAAAGAAGATATGCGTTCATAGTTTTCCTCGTTTCAACAAAAGCTTTCAGTTTACAGGGTCTGCTTTGCTTCCTGCTTCATCTTGCGGCTGCCCAGATGCACCAGCGGCAGTTTGCCCTCCTTGCAGATGGGGCACTCCTCCGGGGTATAGTTGGGCAGGTCCAGCTTCAGGGCGCTGGCCAGAATGGGGATGGGAGACGGAGCCTCGGGCTTGGTGCGGTCCACCACACAGGTGATGCCAAGGCAGATGCCGCCGGCCTCTTCGATGACGCGCTTGGTCTCCAGAGAGGAGATGCCGGTGGTCACCACGTCCTCGGCAATGATGCACTTTTCACCCGGGTGGATGGCAAAGCGCTTCAGGCACATCACGTTGTCCACGCGTTCGGTAAAGATAGCGCGCTTGCCGGTCTGGCGGGCCAGCTCGTAGGCGTACACGATGCCGCCCATGGCAGGGCCGACGATGACGTCCACGTCCATCTCCTTGACCTTGTCGGCCACAGCCTTCATCACCTCGGCGCAGCGGTCCGGGTACTGCTGCAGATAAGCCATCTGGCAGTATGCGCCGGAGTGCCGGCCGGAGGACAGCAGGAAGTGACCCTCCAGAAATGCGTCACAGCTCTTCAGAATTTCAAGTGCTTCACTCATTGTACTTCTCCCTCTCTTTTCATTGGTGTATATTCCTTTGGGTGGTATTGTACCACGCTTTTACATTATTTGCAAATTTATGCGTTAAGTTTTATTTTATGCGCATAATTGTAGATATTTTATGGATATATCAGTTTTTATTCTGCATGACGGGCGCAGCCGCGGATCTCGTCCAGCGTTTTCACACCGTTCTTGTCCATCCATGCTGCCATCTCGTTGGCAATGGTCTCCATCGCGCGGGGGTTGGCAAAGTTTGCGGCGCCCACCTGCACTGCGGTGGCACCTGCCATGATGAACTCCAGTGCATCACGGCCGGTGGCAATGCCGCCCAGACCCACCACCGGGATGTTCACGGCACCCACGGCCTGCCATACCATGCGCAGGGCGATGGGGCGCACCGCCGGGCCGGACAGACCGGCAAAAATGTTGTTGAACACCGGGCGGCGCTTTTCCAGATCAATGGCGCAGGCCTGGAAGGTGTTGGTCAGGCTGATGGCGTCCGCACCGGCGGCCTCCACAGCCCTGCACATCTCCGGGATGTTCTCGGCCTGGGGGCTCAGCTTGACCATCAGGGGCTTTTTGCAGGCGTCGCGCACCATGCGCACCACCGCACCGGCAGCCTCGGCCTTGACGCCGTAGGCCATGCCGCCCACCTTGACGTTGGGGCAGGAGATGTTCAGCTCCACGATGTCCACTGCGCTTTCGCTCAGCATCGCAGCGCCTTCCACATACTCTTCCTCGCTGTGGCCGCCAAGGTTTGCAATGGCCACCGTGCCGTACTTCTGCTTCAGTTCCAGCATCTCGGGCAGCTCCACGTCAATAAAGTGCTGCACGCCGGGGTTCTGCAGGCCGATGCTGTTGATGAGACCAGAGGGGGTCTCCCACAGGCGCTCGCCCTTGTTGCCGTACTGGCCGTGCAGGGTAAGTCCCTTGCCGGAGATGCCGCCGATTTTTGCAAAATCGGCCAGCTCCTCGTACTCCACACCGTAGCCCACGGTGCCGGATGCGCCGATGACCGGGCTGTTCATCACAAAGCCCAGCAGGTTGGTTTTCAGGTCTGCCATCAGAAGAACACCTCCGTTGCGTCAAATACAGGGCCGTTCTTGCACACGCTTTTGCCCTCGCCGCCCTTGGTCTCGCAGGTGCAGCCAAGGCAGGCGCCAATGCCGCAGGCCATCTTCTTTTCCATGCTCACAAAGCAGGGGGTGCCTTTTTCCGCACACAGGCGGGCGGCGTTCTTCATCATCACGGTGGGGCCGCACACCAGCACCACGTCGTAATCGGCGGGGTCGTACAGCTGGGTGACAAAGCCGTGGAAGCCCACCGCACCGGTGTCGGTGGATACTTTTACGAGGTTTGCGATGCTGCGGTACTCCTCCATGCAGTAGGGGGTGTCGCGGAAACCGAAGAACACGTCCGGCTTTACCCCGGCAGCGGCCAGCTCGCGGGTGAGCTGGAACATGGGCGCGGTGCCGATGCCGCCGCCCACCACGGCGATCTTTTTGTACTTGCTCACAATGTCCGGCACATCAAAGCCGTTGCCCATGGGGCCGGTAAGCTGGAAGGTATCCTGCTGCTTGAGCTGTGCCAGCTTTTCGGTGCCCTCGCCCACCACCTGATACAAAAACTCGATGGTGCTGCTGTCCGGGTTCCAGCGGTGCACGCTGATGGGACGGGACAGGAAGGGGGCTTCGTCTGCGCCCCAGGAGCGCAGGGTGAAGAACTGGCCTGCGTGGGGGGCGTGGTCGCGGTCCGGCCATACCACGGTCAGCAGGCGGATGTCCGGGGCAATGACCTCATTGCGCAGGACGGTGGCTTCACAGCAGGCTGCACGCATGAGCAATGGCCTCCTTCATGTTCACACACTCGTTGTAAGCGGCCTCGTCAAAGGCAACGCCCGGCTGCTTTTTGTAAGCCAGCAGGATGCCGCGGCTGGAGTTGACCACGCCGCCGTTGCCCTTGGTGAGATACTGGGCAATATCCTCGGCCTTGCCGCCCTGTGCGCCATAGCCGGGGATCAGGAAGAAGCTGTCCTGATACTTTGCGCGGATCTCGGTGGCTTCCTCGATATGGGTGCCGCCGATGACCAGACCGATGGAGGAGTAGCCGTGCTCGCCCATGTAGTCCTTGCCCAGCGCGTTCAGCTTGTCGCCCACCAGATCGTAGACGTGGCGGCCGTCGGCCAGCTTCTCGTACTCAAAGTCCTTGGCGCCGCCGTTGGAGGTGCGGCAGAGCACGAACATACCCTTGCCCTGCTTTTCAGCATAGGGCAGATAGGGGCTGATGGAGTCCAGACCCATGTAGGGTGCCAGCGTGACAAAATCGCTCTCAAAATCGCCGGTAAAGTGACCCATGGCGTACATCTCGGCGGTCTTGGCGATATCGCCGCGCTTGATGTCCGCGATCACCGGCACACCGGCCTCGCGCACAGCCTTCAGGGTGTCGGCGTAGGCCTTCATGCCCTCCAGACCCAGAGACTCATAATAAGCGATCTGTACCTTGTAGCAGCCGGCCACAGCCTTGGTGGCATCAATGAGCTTTTTGTTGAAGCGCACGATGTTCTCGCCCTTGGTCAGGGTGCTGTCCACAAAATCGGCAGGCAGGTAGCTGAAATCGGTGTCCAGACCCACGCACACCGGGCCGCGGGCTTCCACAGCTTCGTACAGTTTGTCCATGTTCGTCATTTGGGTGTCCTCCTGTAAGTCGTATTGTAGAACCCTCTCAGGCGCTTGCGCGCCAGCTCCCCCGAAGGGGGAGCTTTTTCTCTTGAGGGCAACTGTTTCTTTTCGTGATATGCGAACTGCTTTCCGTACTCTCTGAAGCTCCCCCTCGGGGAACTGCAGAGAGGGTTTCGTTCTTTTTACTCCTCGGCCTGATAGGTGATCTTACCGGCCTTGATGGTAGCAAACACCTTGCCGTAAAGCTGTGCGCCGTCAAAGGGGGTGTTGTGGCTCTTGGAGTGCAGCTTTTCCTTTTCCACCATGTAGGGGGTGTCCAGATTCACCAGCACAAAGTCGGCATCGAAGCCCGGCTCCAGCTGACCCTTGGCAAGGCCCAAGATCTCGGCGGGGCGGGTGCTCATCAGGTGCACCAGCAGCTCCAGCGGCAGACCCTCCTGCTTGCAGAGCTTGGTGTAGCACACGCCGAAGGCGGTCTCGCTGCCCACCATACCGGCCATGCCCTTCAGCTTATCTTCCTCAGAGTGAGGTGCATGGTCGGTGGCAATGGCGTCCACGATGCCGGTACGGATGCCCTCCACCAGCGCCTCCACGTCGTCGGCGGTGCGGATGGGCGGGTTGACCCGGTAGTCGCAGGTGTCGTTGGTGAACCACAAGTGGTGGGGGGTCACCTCACAGGTGACGGGTGCACCCCGCAGCTTTGCCATGCGGATGGCATCCAGCGCGCCCCGGGTGGACACATGGCACATATGCAGCCGGGTCTGGTAGTACTCGCTCAGCCAGCAGTTGCGCACCGTCTCGATATCCTCGGCCAGACGGTAATCCCACGGACTGATCTCCATATCCTCGGCGTGGCTCATGACCGTGATGTCCTTCTGGGTGCAGATAGCAAAGGCCCGCGCCATGGTGGCGTTATCCTGCACGCCGTGGCCGTCCTCGGTGATGAACTTCACGCTGGCGGGCAGGGTCTTGAGGTGGTCGATGCTCACACCGTCAAAGTTCTCGGTGATGGAGACGGTCTGGTTTGCATCGCACAGCCCCACCTCGGCAGCCTTCTGCTCCACCATCATGGCCTGTGCGGCAGAGGAGCAGACGGGTTTGGTGTTGGGCATCAGGTTTACAAAGGTGTAGCCGCCGGCGGCAGCGGCGCGGCTGCCGGTCTCGATGTCCTCCTTGTACTCAAAGCCCGGGGTGCGCCAGTGGCAGTGCAGATCCACAAATGCGGGCAGCACAGTCAGCCCACCGGCATCCACCACCGTCTCGTTCTCGGCGGCAAGGGCGGAAAGATCCTGCCCTACGGCAGCGATTTTGCCATCCTTTACATAGATCTCCAGCGGCCGTCCCTCGGTGTTCACAGCGTTTGTCAGCAGCATCGCGGTTCCCTCCTGTAATGATATTTTTGTGTGTCAGGTGCCCGAAAACGGACAAAAAAAAACTTTTCCCCGCAAAGGGAAAAGCTCATTGCGCAAAAAAAGGAAACAACGAAGCCACGGCAAAACCGGACGCGAACTGCTTGTTCAGTTTCGGGTTCTGGGCGCTGCACAGCATGGTGTTTCTCCTTTTCTTGATGGTTGCGTTTTCATTCGTATTATTTTATCATAGAACCGCAAAATATGTCAATGGCTGTACGCAAAAACAGGTGTTAAAAGGTTTCTGGCATCTCTCGCCGAATTTTGGATACTCTACCCAAAACCCGAGTCACGCGGCAAAATAACTGCCATTTTGTTCCACAATCCCTAGTACAGCACTGTACTTTCGTCTCCTGCTGTGCTATTATAATACGGTAAAAGGGAGAGCCCCGCCGCGTGGGCGGGTGTTTATGGGAAAGAGAGGTTTTCCGCATGGGTTTACTTGAGGACGCGCGGAACATCCAGCGCAAGGACCCCGCCGCACGCAGCGTGCTGGAGGTAATGCTGCTGTACCCGGGATTCCACATTCTGGTGTATCACCGCATTGCGCACTGGCTGTACCAGCACAAGCACTTTTTTCTGGCACGATGGGTCAGCCAGCATGGCCGCCACCGCACCGGCATCGAGATCCACCCGGGTGCCACCATCGGCAAGTGTCTGTTTATCGACCACGGCATGGGCATCGTGTTCGGCGAGACCTGCGAGATCGGGGATAACTGCACCATCTACCACGGAGTAACGCTGGGCGGTACCGGCAAGGATACCGGCAAACGCCACCCCACCTTGGGCAACAACGTGCTTATCGGCGCAGGCACCAAGGTGCTGGGCCCGGTGTTTATCGGAGATAACGCCCGCATCGGCGCAGGCAGCGTGGTGCTGCGCAACCTGCCCGCCAACTGCACCGCCGTGGGCGTACCCGCCGAGGTAGTGCGTATCAACAACAAGGCGGTGAACCCCGCCGACGATCTGGACCAGCAGGATCTGCCGGACATCGTCTCGCAGCGGCTCACCGATCTGGACCGCCGCCTGAGCCAGCTGGAAAAGGCCGCGCAGGGCGATATCCCGCCCACTGCCGCACAGATCGCCGCCCGGCAGCGGAAATAAAAGATTCCTTTGAAAAAAAGAGGAGACAGGCTTCCCGGGAAGGTCGCCTGTCTCTTTTTTTGTTGTCAGCTGCGGTTATAACACCGGCTCACCGTTTTCTTTATTGCAATACATCCGGGCATCGGCCTGCCGGATGGCCTCGGTCAAGGGCTGCACATTGCACACGCCGCCAATGCTTACCGAAAGCCGGAGCTCCGGGTGGCTGGGCACCCGCGCTGCCTGCACAGCGTTCTGCACTCGTCGGATGACGCTTTCTACGCCGTCAGGGCAGTTCTGGGGCATCAGCAGCAGAAATTCATCGCCGCCATAGCGGATCAGGATATCAGTCTGACGCAGACAGCTCTGCATGGCTGCGGCCACGGTCTGCAATGCTTCGTCTCCCACCAGATGTCCAAAGCTGTCGTTGACCGACTTGAACTGGTTCACATCGATCATCGCCACACCGCCGTGCATCTCGCCCCCGGCAAGGAACTTATCAAAATAGCGGCGGGTGTAGGCTCCGGTCAGGGGGTCTACGAAGGCGCTGCGCTCCATGCCGTTGCAGCGGTCCAGCAGCAGCCGGTGGCCGCCCATATCCAGCCAGCGGCCATCCGTCAGCCGGGTGACCATTTCCAGCATACAACCCCTGCCGCCTACCTCGATATACTTGGAAATGACAAAATAGGCTTCCTCGTCCTTGAACTCGATCTTATTCAGGATGGTCTTGCGGGCGTAGGCTTTGGCGGAGATGCAGTTTTCGCACCGGGTATCCTTGTTCCATACCATGTGGCAGTTGCCGGGCTTTTCGGTCAGGATGCCGTCACTGTCCAGCGCAAGCACCTTGCGGTGCTCCGGGTCTACCAGACGCACCACATCAAAGATGCCCTGCAGCCGCCGTAGGAACCGGGCGGGATCTTCCTCCGGGTCGATGGCGGTCAGCAGCTCTGCCTGATGCTCCACGCGGTGCTGTTCATCGGTCAGCTGCCCCAGCACGTTCACGCAGCGGCGCACCCCGGCACCGCTCCAGATGGTATGCAGCGCCATCCGGTGCAGGTGCGGCTTCCCATCTCGCTGCACCATTACCGGCAGCACCACGTCCGGCGCTTCCGGCGTGGCGCGGCTGATGGCCTTGGAAAGCTTGCGCCGATCCTGTTCGTTCAAAAAGCTGAGCCCCTTGCCCTGCGCAAAATCGGTCACCGTTTTTTGCTGCAAAGGCTCGGCATGGTAGTCATACACGGTCACGTTGCCTGCCAGCAGGTCGTAGTCGAACCGGATGCCACCGCACTGGGCGGCGTAGAAATCCGTGCGCTCCTTTTCCTGCTCCAGCAGCAGCTGGGAGTGGTTCTCCCGGGGCAGCGCCTCCCGGTGCAAAATCTCCTCGGAAAGGCGGTGGGTCTCCTGCCGGAAGCCCCTGTCCCACTCCGAGCGGGTCAGCTCGGTGCGCAGCTGCTCCGAGGACTCTCGCAGGCAGTCCAGCAGCAGCGGGTTGAAGGCGCCGCACTCGCCGTTCAGGATCATGCGCAGCGCGGTGTCGTGGTCGTAGGCGTGCTTATAGCAGCGCTCGCTGGTCAGGGCGTCGTACACGTCCGCCAGTGCCACCACCTGCGCCGCAATGGGGATCTCATCCCCTTTCAGCCGGTCGGGGTAGCCATTGCCGTCCCAGCGCTCGTGGTGCCAGCGACAGATGGCGTGCGCCACCTGCAAAAGCGGCTCATCCCGCGCAATCGCCCGTCCCAGATCCTGCAACATCTGCGCGCCCGCCACGGTATGGTTCTTGATAATGGCAAACTCCTCGGCGGTCAGGCGTCCGGGCTTGTTCAGGATCTCCTCCGGGATGACGATCTTGCCGATATCATGCAGCGCCGAAGCGGTGCTGATGAGGGCGATATCGCTTTCGTCCAGCTGATAACGGTCGGTCTTTTGCACCAGCTGATGCAAAAGCAGGTCGGTCAGGGTGCGGATGTGCAGGACATGCAGCCCGCTTTCACTGTTGCGGAACTCCACCACATGGCTCAGGATGCTGATCATCAGCACGCTGTTGTGCTCTTTTTCGTACACCTGATCGGTAACAAGGCGGGTGAGCCGCTTTTGCTTGGCGTACAGCATGAGGATATTCTTCACCCGGCGCAGGATCATAATCCGCTCGAAGGGGCGGCGGATATAGTCTGCCACACCCAGATCATAGGCACGCTCAATGTTGGCGGTATCCTCTGCCGCCGAAATGACGATGACCGGGATCTCGTCCAGCCATGCGTGATACTTCATCACTCGCAGCACGTCAAAGCCATCCATGCCCGGCATCATCAGGTCCAGCAGCAGCAGGGAGATATCCGTGCGCTGCCGCATCAGTTCCACTGCCGCTGCGCCATCCTCCGCCTCCAGATAGTCATAGCCATCGCCCAGTATCTCCTTGAGCAGGGCACGGTTGATCTCGGAATCATCCGCGATCAGAATCTTCGGTTTCTCGTTCATGGCCATGTTTCTCCTTTTGCGGCGCATCCTTCTGCCCCGGCTTTGTTCCGGGCACACCGTCCGCACTGACTGGATGTAATAGGTTTTCCCTGGCATCCGCTTTATTGCATTCATTTATACTTTACTGGATTTTACAGCAAAATGCAAGACTGAGCGCAGCATTTTCTGCCATTTTCCGGTATTTTCTGCAAACGTTTTCATTCCCGGTTGTATAAATGCAATCCAATTTTTACAGTACCCTTTGCAAACGTTGTTCGAAAGCAAGCCGTTTGTCGTTACAGCCCTTCCTGTGAAAATGCGGTTGCCGCGCTCCGCAGAGCGCGGCAACCGCGAAATATAAACCTTATTTCCGCTGATGATGCGCAGAGCAAAGCGGAGCGCATTTTAAATCGTTCCACTCTGAAAGAAAAAGGACTGCTGCGCAAAAAACGCAACAGTCCTTTTAAGATTCATTCTTGGGGCATCATGGCATCAAACCATCCCATCAGCTCCGCAGCCATCTGTTCCAGCCGGGTCTCCGGCTGCCATGCAGGCTGTGCAGGCTCCGGGGGCAGTGCCTGTTCCGGGGCGCAGAGGCTTTCTTCCGTTTCCGGTGCAGGCTGTTCCGGTGCAGCCTCGCACTGCGGCACAGCCTCGGGGGCGGTGTCCGGCTGCGCAGGTGTTTCCGGGGCGGTCTGCTGCATGGCGGCAAGAGCAGCCTCGGCTCTGCGGCAGGCGGCTTCGGCCTTTTCTGCCCGGGCATTGGCCTGTTCCAGCTGCTCCCACGCCTGCTCACAGGCGGCTTCAAGCTCTGCATTATCGTGCTTGAGGGCAAGCAGGGTGCGCTCAAAGGCGAACATCCGGGTCTGATACCGGCGCACCTCGGCGCGTGCCGCAGCCAGCTTGCGGCTCAGCTGCTCTGCCTGTGCCCGGGCGCTTTCCGCCTGTGCTGCGGCAGATGCCTGTACAGCGACCTGCCGGGCAAATTGTCCGCGCAGGGCACCGGTCTCCCGCTCTGTCTGCACCATGATGCCCTCCCATGCACACCTTGCACGGGGCTTTCGCTGACCGCATGGGCGCAGCTGCCAGCCCCATTGTAGCCTGTAATTACTTCCGCTTGTTCAGGATGGCCAGCAGCTCGTCGTAGTAACGATTGTCGCTGCTTTCCTCTTCCACGGTCTTCTTTTCAGCCGGAGCAGCAGCCGGGGCGGCATTGGATGCCGGGGCTGCGCTTGCGCCGGTGTCGCTGCTGAACACCGCAGTGGGCACAGACTGTGCACCGCCCATGGCGTTGTTAATGCTGTTGCGCAGGTCGCTGGCGCTCTTGTTGTCAAAGCCGGTGGCCACAACGGTCACGCGCATCTCATCGGACAGGTTCTCATCAAAGGCAGTACCCCAGATGATGTTTGCATCGGGATGTGCGCTCTGGGTGATGAGGCCTGCGGCGGTCTCCACGTCCTCCAGACCGATGTCCGGGCTGGAAGTGATGTTGATGATAACGCCGTGTGCACCGGCGATGCTGGTCTCCAGCAGCGGGCTGGAGATAGCAGCCTTGGCGGCGTTCTCGGCCTTGCCTGCACCCTTGGCGCTGCCCACGCCCATGTGGGCGTAGCCGGCATCCTTCATGATGGAGCGCACGTCGGCGAAGTCCAGGTTGATGAAGGCGGGCACGTTGATCAGGGCAGAGATGGACTCAACGCCCTGACGCAGCACGTTGTCGGCAGCCTGGAAGGCGTTCATCAGGGTGATCTTTTCCTGACTGATCATCTTCAGGCGCTCGTTGGGGATGACGATCAGGCTGTCAACGTGCATCAGCAGGTTGGCAATGCCCTGCTCGGCCAAACCCATCTTGCGCTTGCCCTCAAAGGAGAAGGGCTTGGTAACGATGCCGACGGTCAGGATGCCCAGATCGTGTGCCACCTCGGCCACAACGGGTGCCGCACCGGTGCCGGTGCCGCCGCCCATACCGGCGGTGATAAAGACCATCTGGGAGCCCTTGAGGGCGTTGGCGATCTCGTCCTTGCTTTCTTCAGCGGCGCGCTGGCCGATCTCCGGGTCTGCACCCGCACCGCGACCCTTGGTCAGCTTGGAACCCAGCTGCACCTTGACCGAGGCATGGTTCTTAGCCAGTGCCTGCTGGTCAGTATTCATTGCGATGAACTCCACGCCCTGCAGGCCATCGCTCACCATGCGGTTCACGGCGTTGCCGCCGCCGCCGCCCACACCGATCACCTTGATCGTCGTAACGTTTTCGTCCAGTTCTTCATCGAGCATCAATGCCATAACTTTGTCCTCCATCGGATTTTTATGTGGAACTGCGCAAATGCCGCACAGAAATTATCATACGATATTTATATAACTGTATCGTATCATTTTTTTGCTCCGATTGCAAGACAAAATTGCTTTTTCGTGGGTGTTTTTTTCACAACCCCACTCCGGGCGGGTATTTCCTGCCAAATCTGTGCGCCCAGCCCCGCCAAAAGCCGGTCAAGGTCTGCATATCCGCGCCGGACAAACTCCACCCCGCCAAGGCGGCTGCTGCCCCGGGCAGCCAGCGCCGCAAGCGCCAGCGCCGCCCCGCCCCGCAGGTCCGGTGCAGTCAGCTTTGCCCCGCGCATCGTCCCGCCCGGCTGCACATACAACGTGCGCTCTGCCACCCGGACGTTCGCCCCCAGCGCCGCAAAGCCCTCGGCACAGGCAAAACGATTTTCAAACACCCTGTCCTGCAGGCAGCTTTCCCCCTGTGCGTAGAGCATCACCGCCGCCAGCAGCGGGGCGGCGTCCGTGGCAAGGCCCGGGTAGGGTGCTGTGTGCACGTTTCCCGCGCCGCGCAGTGCCCCGAACCGCGAAATGGCGGCAGCATCGCGTGCCCGCTCTACGGTGCAGCCCATTTGTTCCAGAATTTCCAGCAGCGGGGCATACAGCCCGGGTGCGCAGCCCGCCAGTTCTACCCTGCCGCCCGCCGCTGCCGCCGCGCAGGCCAGCGTGGAGGCGATAATGCGGTCTGCCACCGGCATGAAGGTGCAGCCCGCAAGGCAGCGCCTTCCCTGCACCCGGATGGTGTCGGTGCCCGCGCCCTCCACGCAGCCGCCGCAGGCGTTGAGAAAGGCGGCAAGATCCGCGATCTCCGGCTCTTTTGCAGCGCCATGCAGCACGGTCTGTCCCTGCGCTGTGGCAGCGGCCAGCAGCAGCGTCTCGGTAGCGCCCACGCTGGGAAAGCTAAGACAAATTTCTGCGCCCCGCAGCCCCGCCGGGGCGTACAGTGTAAGCCGTCCGGGCGCTGCGGGCAGCTGCCGCACGCCCATCTGCGCCAGCCCCTGCAAATGCAGGTCGATGGGTCTTGCCCCGATACGGCAGCCCCCGGGCAGTACAGTGCTTACCCGCCCCAGCCGCGCCAGCAGTGGCGCACAGAACAGGATGGACGCCCGCATCCGGCCTGCGGCCTCCGGTGCAAGGTCGGTGCGCATGGGCTGCCCCTGCACCACCAGTTCTGCGCCCTGCCAGCCCGCCGTGCAGCCCACGCCCTGCAGCAGGGCAAGACAGTCCTCCACATCGGTCAGGCGCGGCACATTTTGCAGCCGCACCGGCCCGCTGCACAGCAGCGAAGCTGCCAGCAGCGGCAGCACACTGTTTTTGGCCGCAGGCACTTCCACCCTGCCCTGCAAAGGCCGCCCGCCCGTAATGATCCAATCCCCAGCCATGCCAAGACCCCCGTTCTGCAAAAGATACCCCATGGTATGCAAAACGAGGGTCTTTGGTCAACAAAATGCGCCGGAAACAGCTTTCCCGCAGTCTGCGGGATTTGTCCGGTCATTTGTCCGTTTTTTTTCGCATTTCCGCGCCGCTCCTGCCCTGCCGCGGCAGGAAATGCAGCCTTTCATCAGCTTTCGCCCCGGGACACCGAAAGCACGATGCCCATCTCGCCCAAAAGCATCATCAGGCTGGTGCCGCCGGAGGAGAAAAAGGGCAGGCTGATGCCGGTGTTTGGGATGGTGTTGGTGACCACCGCGATGTTCAGCACCGCCTGCAATGCCACCTGCACCACAAAGCCCACCACCAGCAGTGCGCCAAAGCGGTCCGGCGCGTGCGCCGCCAGCGTGATGCCCCGCCACAGCAGCGCGCTGAACAGCAATATCACCGCACACGCGCCCAGAAAGCCCAGTTCCTCGCAGAGGATGGAAAAGATGAAGTCGTTCTGGGGCTCGGGCACGAACAGATGCTTCTGGCGGCTGTTACCCAGCCCCAACCCCGCCGCCCCGCCAGAGCCGATGGCATACAGGCTCTGGATGGTCTGGTGGCCGTCACCCAGCGGGTCGGCAAAGGGGTCCAGCCATGAATTGAGCCGGTCGGCGGCGTAGGGCACCAGCTCCGGCATCAGCACGATAGCCGTGCCGATGGCGGCAGCGCCGCCCGCCCCTGCCAGCATGAACCACCGCAGCCCGGTGCCGCCCACGAACATGAGCACCGCGCCGATGCTCAAGATCAGCACCGTGCCGGAAAGGTGGGGTTCCAGCAGCATAAGCACCGCCACCACCCCCAGCACCAGCGCAAAGGGCACTACCCCTACCGCAAAGCTGCCCATGCGGTCGTGGTTCAAAGCGATGATGTGAGCAAACACCAGTACCACCGCAAATTTGGCGATCTCGCTGGGCTGTAATGTACCCAGCCCCGGCAGTACCAGCCAGCGCTTGCAGCCGTTATATTCCGGCATGAACAGCACCGCCGTCAGCAGCACCAGTGAGAGCGCCAACAGCGGCCACGCAAGCTTGTGATAGATATGGTAGTCCACCCGGCTGGCCATCCACATGGCCCCCAGCCCCATGGCGGCGTACAGCAGCTGCGGCCGCACATAGGCAAAAGCGTCCTGCCGCCGGTACAGTGCCACCGCGCTGCTGGCGCTGCACAGCATCACCAGCCCAAAAGCTACCAGCGTGAGCACCAGCACCAGAAAAGGCAGGTCCATGGGCGGCAGCGGCCGCAGCAGCCCTTTGCGGGCAGCAGTTCTGTGCAATCCCGGTCACCTCCGTTTCTGTTATTGTACGCGGATGCGGGGGCGGTTAGTCATACGCACCGCCCCCGGGCGCATAAACTGCCCGCAAAGGGGGTGCTGCCATGTGCGGCTCAAAACCCACAGACGCCCTGCGCACCCTGCCGGAGCGGGCGTTCCGTCTGCGGGCACGGCTTATTGCGGTGGGGCTGTGCGCCGTCTGCTTTGCAGGGCTCATCGGGCGGCTGTTCTGGCTGCAATTATGCACCGGCGGCTGGTACACCCAGCGGGCGCTGGGGCAGCAGCTGCGAGACACCGTTGTGCCCGCCGACCGGGGCAAGATATACAGTGCCGACGGCGCGCTGCTTGCCGCCAACAGCAGCTGCTGGACCCTGCGCGCCAGCCCCCGGGAGATGCCGGAGGAAAAGCTTGCCCTTGCCGCCAAGGGGCTTGCGGAGATTCTGGAGCTGGACGAGGCCAAGCTGCTGGAAAAGTTCAACGACCGGCGCTCCAACGACTGCCTTTTGCGCTACCGGGTGGAGCGGGAAACTGCCGATGCCGTGCGGGATTTCTGCGCAGAGAACGGCATTACCGGCGTGCGCATCAATCAGGACTCCAAGCGCTGGTACCCACAGGGGGAGTTTTTGGCCTCGGTGCTGGGATTCACCAACGTAGACAACGCCGGGGTCAGCGGGCTGGAGCTCGAATACAACGACACCCTTACCGGGCAGAACGGAGTGGTGCTGACCGCCGTGAATGCTTGGGGCTACACGCTGGCGCAGAGCTACGAGACCGAGCTTGCCCCCGTGGAGGGCAGCGGGCTGCGGCTGACCATCGATGCAAATATTCAACATTATCTTGAAAATGCGTTGAATTATGCGGTGCAGGAGCACCATGTAGCTGCCCGCAGCGTGGGCATCGTGATGGAAGTGAACACCGGGGCAGTGCTGGCCATGGCTACCACCCCGGCCTACGACCCCAACCAGCCCCGGGTCATCGCCGACAAGGCCGCGCGCGCTGCCGTAGATGCCCTTTCCGGTAAAGAGCGTGCCGCCGCCCTGCAGCTGGCGCAGCAGACCCAGTGGCGCAACAAGGCGGTGAGCGACTTATACGAGCCGGGCAGCGTGTTTAAGCTCATCACCTGCGCGGCGGCGCTGGATGCCGGAGCCATCACCCGGCACTCCACCTTTTACTGCGGAGACTCTATCTCGGTGGCGGGCACGCGGTTCCACTGCGCCAACCACAAGCGCCACGGCAGCCAGACCGTGACACAGGCACTGGAAAACTCCTGCAACCAGAGCTTTATCCAGATCGGGGCGCGGCTGGGCAAGCAGGCTTTCTGCGATTATTTTGCCGCCTTCGGCCTGCGGGAACCCACCGGCATCGACCTGCCCGCCGAGCCGAAAAAGAGCCTGTACTACACCGCCGACCGCATGGGGCCGGTAGAGCTGGCCTCCTGCGCCTTCGGGCAGAGCAGTAAGATTTCCTATCTGGAAATGGCCTCCGCCGTCTGCGCGGTGGTGAACGGCGGCAAGCTGATGCAGCCGTATCTGGTCTCGGATATTCTTGCGCCGGACGGCAGCGTTTTGCAGCACAACCAGCCGGTCTGCAAGCGGCAGGTCATCCAGCCCGCCACCTCTGCCACCATGCGGGAGATGATGGAGGCAGTGGTGCTGTACGGCGGCGGGCGCAACGCGCAGATCGCGGGCTACCGGGTGGGCGGCAAAAGCGGCACCAGCCAAAAGCTGGACAGCGCCGACGAGAAGGCGCGCATTGCCAGCTTTGTGGCGGTAGCGCCCATCGATGACCCGCAGTTTTTGTGTCTGGTCTGTCTGGATGAGCCACACAGCTGGACCACTGCCGGCGGCAGTCTTTCAGCACCGGTCTGTGCCGAGGTGCTGGAGCAGACGCTGGTGTACAAGGGCGTCCCCCGGGCAGCAGACACCGGCAGCGCAGACGCGCAAGCCGCTGCCCTGCCCGCTGATGGGGACAGCTTTGACGGGGCGTGACGGCAAACGGCAGTTGCAGCTTTGCTGCCAGAGAAACTTTCTACTTGCTCAAGCGTGCAGGGACGCTCCGCTGGGCCAGTCGGCGCTATCGCTTTAACGCTTTTTTCGCTTCTCCATTTATAGCCCCTCAGTCGCTGCGCGACAGCTCCCCCGAGGGGGAGCTGGCACACCCGGAAGCTTTACACTTTAGCCGGAAACTTTGCCTGAGGGAGTTCACCCGCAAAAAAATAACGGAACGTCCGCAGACATTCCGTTACGCTGAAATGTATAATGATTTTTAGTTCTGGTTCGGCTGGGGACGGAAGGTGATCTCGCCGGTGGTGCTGTCCATGGCGTCCACGATGGCAAGGCTCTCCAGCTGGATGCCCTTGCTGCGGATCAGCTCGCCGCCCTGCTGGAAGCCCTTTTCCACGGCGATGCCGATGCCCTCTACGGTGGCACCGGCTTCCTCGGCCAGTTCCAGCAGACCCATCAGGGCGCAGCCGTTGGCCAGAAAATCGTCGATGATCAGCACATGATCCTCCGGAGTGAGGAACTTTTTGGACACGATGACGTTGTATATCTTTTTATGGGTGAAGGACTGGATCTGGGTCTTGTAGTTGTCGTAGTCCAGATTGATGCTCATGGATTTTTTGGCAAACACCACCGGCACGTTCAGCTCGCTGGCTACCACAGCCGCAATGCCGATGCCGCTGGCCTCGATGGTGAGCACCTTATTGATGGGCTTGCCCGCAAACAGGCGCTTCCACTCCCGCGCCATCTCGCGGAACAACGGGATGTCCATCTGGTGGTTGATAAAGCTGTCCACCTTGAGTACGTTGCCCTCGCGCACAATGCCGTCCTTGCGGATACGATCTTCCAGCATCTTCATAAAATATATCCTCCAACCCTTGCAGGCGCGTTTTCTGCCTCCGGCTCGCCCGCCGCGAAAAGCGCCTGCCTGTTTTCCATTCCCGGGTGCGCGCCACACGCACCCATCATATAATGTTTCACCTAGTATACCGGAAGCATCCCGCTTTGACAAGGGGTTTTCATGCCAAAATTCGTAAAATTACGACACCAAACTCCTTCGTTTTTTCTAAAAGTATGACCTTGTCCAAAAATACCGAAACTTCGTGAGGTTGTCGGGTCATTTTTGGTTTATCCTCCCTTGTTCTTTCGCGGTTTTTGAGTATACTATTCTTAATAGGAGAAGGGTCATATCCGGGATTTTTGACCGGACGAGGAGGAAAATGGTATGAAAACAGGACTTGTGCTGGAAGGCGGCGCTATGCGCGGAATGTTCACCGCCGGCGTACTGGATGTGCTGATGGAGCATAACATCCAGCTGGACGGTGCCGTTGGTGTGTCGGCGGGGGCAGTGTTCGGCTGCAACTACAAGTCGCACCAGATCGGACGCACCATCCGCTATAACACGGAATACTGCACCGACAAGCGCTACGCCAGCTTTGGCAACCTGCTGCGCACCGGCAACCTGTACAGCGAGCAATTCTGCTACCATACCGTGCCGGAAAAACTGGACCCCTTTGACACCGAGGCTTTCCGGGAGAACCCCATGGACTTTTTTGTGGTGTGCACCGATGTACGCACCGGCGAGCCTATCTACCGCAAGTGCCGCACCGGCGACGCCGAGGATATCCAGTGGATGCAGGCTTCGGCATCCATGCCGCTGGCGGCCAAAATCGTGAAGATCGGCCACTATCAGCTGCTGGACGGCGGTGTTGCGGATTCCATTCCTGTGCGCTTTTTCGAGTCTATCGGCTACAAGCGCAACCTGATCATCCTGACCCAGCCCAAGGGTTTTGTAAAGCAGAAAAACAAGATGCTGCCCCTTATCCGGGCAAGGTATGTGCGCTATCCCGCTTTTGTGGAGGCCGTGGCAGACCGGCACCAGCGCTACAATGAGACGCTGGCCTATATTTCCATGCTGGAGCAGTCCGGCCGGGCCTTCGTCATCCGCCCGCCCATCCCGCTGGAGATTCCCTCTATGGAGCGCGACCCCGCCCAGCTGCGCCGCGTTTACGAGACCGGCCGTGCCGTGGCACAGATCCAGATCGACAAGATCGCAGCCTATGTGGAAGAGTCCAAGGCTGCACCGGAGGAATAACACGAAAGGCTGCTGCACAGGTTTGTGCGGCAGCCTTTTTTGATAAGAGAACGATCGGGAATGTCCTCCGCTTTGCTTTGGGCATATTCAGCGGAAAAATATTTTTATTGAGCAATCCCGGAAAGTCTGCGGACTTTCCGGGATTGCATTTTCACGAGATAAAAAAGAGGTCTGCACCTTGCGGTGCAGACCTCTTGATGTTCAAGAAAGAACGGTAAGAGAAGGGGTTAAATTACTTAACCTCAACCTTAGCGCCAGCCTCTTCCAGCTTCTTCTTGATGTCGTCAGCCTCAGCCTGGGAGACCTTCTCCTTGACAGCCTTGGGAGCGCCATCAACGATAGCCTTAGCCTCCTTCAGGCCCAGACCGGTGATCTCCTTAACGACCTTGATGACCTGCATCTTGGTAGCGCCAGCCTCAGCCAGGATGACGTCGAACTCGGTCTTCTCTTCCTCAGCGGCAGCAGCAGCGCCAGCAGCAGCGGGAGCAGCAGCAGCAACAGCAGAAACGCCGAACTCTTCGCAGTATGCGTCGATGAGCTCCTTCAGCTCCAGAACGGACAGCTCCTTGACGGAGTCGATGATGGCAGTAATCTTCTCAGAAGCCATAGTAGTAACCCTCCAATATAAATGGTTTGTTTGTTGATTTCAGATGTTTTTTAAGCAGCGGTCACGCGGCCATCAGGCAGCGGGCTCCTCCTGCTTGTCGGCATAAGCCTGCATTGCAACGGCCAGACCAGACAGGGTGCTGGTGAGGGCGCCTGCAAACATGGACAGCATGCCTTCGCGGTTGGGCAGCTTTGCGATGGCGTTGGTCTCGGCAGCGTCCATGACCTTGCCTTCCATGAAGCCAGCCTTCACGACGAACTTCTTGGACTTATCGCCATCCTGGTACTTGCACAGGATGCGGGCAGCGGACATGGGGTCCTCTTCGTGAGCAAAAGCGATAGCGGTATCGCCCTTGAACTGCTCAGCCAGGCCCTCCAGGGAGGTACCCTTGACAGCCAGACGCAGCATGGTGTTCTTCACGACCATGTAATCGACGCCTGCCTCACGCAGCTCCTTACGGAGCTTGGTGTCGTTCTCGACGTTAATGCCGCCGTAAGCGACGACGCAGCCGGAAACCGCACTCTCAAACTTTGCCTTCAGATCAGCGACGTAAGCCTGCTTCTCAGAAAGAATCTTTGCACTGGGCATTCGGTTTCACCTCGTTTCAAAAACTTGTATCGAAAGCCGGAGCAATGAAAAAAGCCTCTCTCCCGCGCACTGCGCCGAGAGAGAGGCATAAAGCAACTTTACGCACGTTTCTCGGCAGGCGGTCAAACTTTACACTGGACTCCAGCGCCTGCTGTCTTAAAAACAGCATGATTATAATACCGCAAACGTGCGGCGTTGTCAAGTACTTTTTTCAATTTCCGACAAAATTTTTCTACCATTCCGCAGAACGGCAGAAAAACATCAGAAATCTAAATTAGACACCGTACTTCAGGGTGTTCAGACGGATGCCAGGGCCCATGGTGGTGGCGATGGTAGCGCTCTTGAAGTAGGTACCCTTTGCTGCAGCGGGCTTTGCCTTGGCAATAGCCTCCATCACAGTGTCCAGGTTGGTGTACAGCTTCTCTGCACCGAAAGAAGCCTTGCCCACGGGCACATGGATGATGTTCTGCTTGTCCAGACGGTACTCGATCTTACCAGCCTTAGCCTCGCTGACAGCCTTGCCCAGATCGGGAGCCACAGTGCCGGCCTTGGGGTTGGGCATCAGGCCACGGGGGCCCAGAACCTTACCCAGACGGCCAACGCGGCCCATCATATCGGGGGTAGTCACGACGACGTCAAAATCCATGAAGCCGCCGGCGATCTTTGCGATCAGCTCGTCATCGCCAACGATATCAGCGCCAGCAGCCTCGGCAGCAGCAGCTGCGGGGCCCTTAGCAATGGCGCAGACGCGGACGGTCTTGCCGGTGCCGTTGGGCAGAACGACAGCGCCGCGGACCTGCTGGTCAGCGTGACGGCCATCAACGCCCAGACGGACGTGCAGCTCGACGGTCTCGTCGAACTTGGCGGAAGCGGTCTTGCAGGCCAGCTCCAGAGCCTCGTTCACTTCGTACAGTTTAGTAGAATCGACCAGCTTTGCAGCGTCGACATAGTGCTTGCCATGTTTCATTGTATATCCTCCTGTGTGGTCATGCGGGCAGTGTTATGCCCTCCCACTGTTTATGTCTCAGCCCTCGACGACGATGCCCATGGAACGGCAGGTGCCGCGGACCATGCTGCAGGCAGCTTCCAGAGAAGCAGCGTTCAGGTCGGGCATCTTGGTCTTAGCGATCTCTTCCACCTGAGCGGCGGTCAGAGTAGCGACCTTTTCCTTGTTGGGCTTGCCGGAAGCGGTGTTGATGCCAGCGGCCTTCTTGATCAGAACGGCTGCCGGAGGAGTCTTGGTGATGAAGCTGAAGGAGCGGTCAGCGTACACGGTGATGACGACGGGGATCACATAACCCATCTGGTTCTTGGTACGCTCGTTGAACTCCTTGGTGAACGCCATGATGTTGACGCCCTTCTGACCCAGAGCAGGGCCAACAGGGGGAGCCGGAGTCGCCTTGCCGGCCTCGATCTGCAGCTTAATGTAGCCAGTAACTTTCTGTGCCATGATAAATGCACCTCCAAAAATCTGTGGTGAGTTGCGGCGCAGTGTCTCTGCGCCTCCCACGAGCGCGTGCACGCTGCACACGCTCTATAAGAACCGCACTGCGGTCTTACCTTGGTAAACGGAACTTGCCGGTTGGTTACGGCAGCTCGACCTGACCGATCTCCACCTCTGCGGGGGTCTCGCGGCCGAACATATTGACCTTGAGCTTCACCTTGAAGTTCTCGGTATCAATGGCCTCCACAAGGCCCATAAAGCCTTCCAGAGGACCGGCGGTGATCTGCACGGTGTCGCCGACAGCAAAATCGACGCTGAGCGGTGCAGCCTTCTCCACGCCCATCTTCTCCACTTCCTCAGCGGTCAGCGGAACGGGCTTGGAGGCGGGGCCGACAAAGCCGGTGCAGCCGCGCGTATTGCGCACGACATACCAGGTATCGTCGTTCATCACCATTTTGACCAGAACGTAGCCGGGGAACAGCTTGTGCTCCACCATCTTCTGCTTGCCGTTCTTGTCGATCTCAGGAACCATCTCGACGGGAACCTTGATGTCGCAGATCAGCTCCTGCAGGTGACGGTTCTCCACCATGGTCTGCAGGTCGTTGGCGACCTTGTTCTCGTAACCGGAATAGGTATGCACAACATACCAAAGAGCCTCAGTGGACTCATCTACCAGCTTGGTTGATTCTTCCATTTTGGTTGACCCTCCGTTTCAAGATGATTCTCAGGCGCCGATGATCAGGCCCAGAATACCACCAAAGATGGCATCCAGCAGGATCATCACAACCGCTGCGATCGCGACGGTCACAAGCACGACGATGGTGTTGGTCTTGACGTCCTGCTTGGACGGCCAGACCACCTTCTTCAGCTCGCTCTTGGTATCGCGGAAGAACTTTGCGACCCGTGCGCAGAAGCCCTTGACAGCGGCTTTAGCTTTGGCCACAAAGCCCGGCTTTTTCTCGGTTTTGTCTGCCATTATGCTCCGCCTTTCTTTTACTTGGTTTCGCGATGAACGGTGTGCTTCTTGCAGAAACGGCAGTACTTCTTCATCTCGAGACGATCGGGGTTGTTCTTCTTGTTCTTCGTGGTGTTGTAGTTGCGCTGCTTGCACTCGGTGCAGGCCAGAGTGATTTTAACGGTCATTTGTTGACACCTCCATTATAACGGTTGTTTTGAACCTCCCTCGGGTGCGGGTGGCAGCTGTAAAAACAGGCGCACTTAATAACCCCGCAAAAGAGGTGATATCATTGTACCACGCGTTTTTCAATCCGTCAAGCAGAAAAAAGCGATTTTGAGAAACTTTTTTCGCAGTCACTGCCTTTTTGTCCCAAGGCGACTTTTTTGCATTCTGCTTGCATCGCGGGCGTAGATATTGTATAATGAATCGAAACGGCATTTTACCGGTTTGAAGCCGCCCCTTTACCGGGGCTTTATAAATAGGAGTGAGATATCATGCAGTCTGCAAATAAAATGTGCGTGGCTCTGTTGTTTGGCGGTATGTCCAGCGAACATGAGGTCAGCTGTGTCTCTGTGGGCAACTTTGTCCGCAACATCGACCGCAGCAAATACGAGGTGCTCACCGTGGGCATCACCAAGGAGGGCCGCTGGCTCTATACCGAGGCCACGGCGGAACAGATGGCCGATGGCAGCTGGGAAGAGCTGCCCGGCAATATGGCCTGCGTGATCAGCCCGGACCGCTCCGACCACGGCATGATCCTGTTTACCCCGGACGGCCGGGTTGAAAAGATGCACCTTGACGTGGTGATCCCGGTGCTCCACGGCCTGTGGGGCGAGGACGGCACCGTGCAGGGCCTGCTGGAGCTGGCAGGCATCGCCTATGTGGGCTGCGGCGTGCTGGCAAGCTCCGTGTGCATGGACAAGGCTGTGGCCAACGCCCTGTTCGAGGCCAACGGTGTGCCCCACACCAAGTGGGTAGCCGCCAATCGTTGGGAGATCGAGAAGGATCTGGAGGGCGTTTGCGCCGGTGTGGAACAAAAACTGGGCTGGCCGGTATTCGTCAAGCCCGCCAACGCAGGCTCCAGTGTGGGCATCTCCAAGGTGTCCAGTCAGGAGGAGTTGAAGGCCGCCATCGCCCTTGCACTGGAAAACGACCGCAAGGTGGTATTTGAAGCCTTTGTGGACGGACAGGAAGTGGAGTGCGCCGTCATCGGTTCTGACCCCGCTGTTGCCACCCGTCCCGGTGAGATCCTTGCCGGTGCAGAGTTCTACACCTATGATGATAAGTACAAGAACGGCGTGAGCCAGACCGTCATCCCGGCACATCTGCCGGAGGCCAAGCTGGACGAGGTAAAGACCTATGCCGCCATGGCCTACACCGCACTGAACTGCGAGGGTCTGGCACGGTGCGATTTCTTTGTGGAAAAGAACACCGGCCGGGTGCTCATCAACGAGATCAACACCTTCCCCGGCTTTACCGCCATCAGCATGTACCCCAAGCTCATGGAGCACGAGGGTCTGCCGGTGCCGCAGCTCATCGACCGCCTGATCGCACTGGCGGTGGAAAGGACGGAAAAGCAGCATGGATAATCGCCCCATCGGTGTGTTCGACAGCGGTCTGGGCGGCCTGACCGGTGTGCGGGAACTGCGCAAGCGCCTGCCCCATGAGGATATCATCTACTTTGGCGATACCGGCCGGGTGCCCTACGGCAGCCGCAGCCCGGAGACCATTCTGCAGTACGCCCGGCAGGACGTGGCCTTTCTGCTTTCCAAAAACGTCAAGTGCATCATGGCCGCCTGCGGCACGGTGAGCAGCACCTACCCGGCTGCGGAGGCAGCCCAGCTGCCGGTGCCCTACCTTGGCGTAGTGGATGCCGCCGCCCGGGAGGCTGCCTTTGTCACCCGTAACCGCCGCATCGGCGTCATTGGCACAGCCGCCACCATCCGCTCCCGCAGCTACGAAAAGCTGCTGCGGCAGCTGGTACCCGGGGTGGAGATCACTGCCCGTGCCTGCCCGCTGTTTGTACCGCTGGTGGAGGCCGGGTATGTGGATCACAGCGAAGCCGGAAAGCAGCAGATCACGAAGCTGGTCATTGCCCAGTACCTGACCGAGGTGCGCGAAGCCGGAGTAGATACCCTGATTTTGGGCTGCACCCACTACCCGCTGCTGAAAAGCATGATCGGGGAGTTTATGGGCCCGGGCGTCACGCTGGTGGACCCCGCCATGACCGCCGCCCATCATCTGGAGCGGATGCTCGCCGAGCGCGGGCTGCGTGCCAGCCATGAAAGCGGGCAGGCACACTTTTACGTCAGCGATGTGCCGGACAGCTTTGTGCAGACGGCAGACCTGTTTCTGGGCGAGTACAAGGGCGGCCCAGTAGAGCAGATCGCCATTGATAAATATTGATAAGGAAATACAACGTGAGCAAGCCACTGAAGGAAGACTATATCATCCGCATTAAAAGCCGCATTGAGCAGCGGCTGGACGAACCGGCTGCGGAGGAAGAAAAAGAAGAATTTGTGGAGCTGATGACCCGGGGCAGCTTTGTGCTGAAGGGCGGCAGCTACTATGTGACCTACCGCGAGACCGAGACCACCGGCTACGAGGGCTGCACCACCACCCTGAAGATCGCCGCAGACGGCAGCCGGGTGGCGATGCTGCGGTTCGGCAAGGGCGGTGGGGCAGGCACCCAGCTGCTGATTGAAAAAGGCCGCCGCAACCTGTGCCACTACGAGACCGGCTTCGGCTCCATGACCTTGGGCGTGACTGCGGACGAGATCGACTGTCAGCTGACCGAAAAGGGCGGCACCGCCCGGTTTGCCTACCTGCTGGATGCCGACAGCGCCGAGCTGGTGAGCCGCAACCGGCTGGAAGTTACCGTGACCCATGTGAATTGATGAAGTTCCCTGAGACTGTGAAAGGAATCCGACCCATGACTGATTTTGAAAAGACCTACCAGAACTACAACCCCCGGCAGGCTGCACTGGACGAGGCACGCGCTCTGCTGACCGCAGCCGCCAAGGCTGCCATGGCAGACGGCACCCTGCCCGAGGCAGAACTGCCTGCCTTTATCGTGGAGATCCCCGCCGATGTGAAAAACGGCGATATCGCCTCCAACCTCGCCATGGCGGGTGCACGCACCTGGCGCAAGGCTCCCAAGATGATCGCAGACGCCCTGCTGGCACACCTGCCGTCCCTTGAGAACAGCGTGTTCTCCAAGGTGGAGGTTGCCGGCCCCGGCTTCATCAACCTGTTCCTGTCCCAGAGCTTCTGGGCAGGTGTTGTGCTGGGTGCCTGCGCCAACAAGGAGTACGGCCGCACCGACCACGGCAAGGGCGCAAAGTACAATGTGGAGTTCGTTTCTGCCAACCCCACCGGCCCCATGCACATGGGCAACGCCCGCGGCGGCGCACTGGGCGACTGTCTGGCCGCTGTGCTGGACTGGTCCGGCTACGATGTGACCCGTGAGTTCTATATCAACGATGCCGGCAACCAGATCCAGAAGTTCGGCAAAAGTCTGGCTGTGCGCTACCTGCAGCAGTTCTGCGGCGAGGAAGCCTATCCCCTGCCCAAGGAGTGCTATCAGGGCGGCGATATCAAGGTGCTGGCCGGGGAGTTCGCTGAGCTGAACGGCGACAAGTACGTTGCCGCCTGCTCCGGGCTGAGCGAGGAAGCTCTGTTCGAGAGCGAGGCCTTTGCCGCCCTGAAGGACGCACTGGTGGCCTATGCCCTGCCCAAGAACATCGCCGCACTGAAGCGCGACCTCGGCAAGTACCGCATTGATTACGATGTCTGGTTCCACGAGAGCACCCTGCACGAGTCCGGCGCAGTTCTGGCTGTGGTAGATAAGCTGCTGGAGCTGGGTGCCTGCTACAAGGCCGAGGACGGTGCTATCATGTACCGCAGCGCCCAGTACGCTGCCAAGTACGGCACCGTGAACAAGAAAAAGACCGAGGACGGCACCGAGGAAGAGGCCAAGGACGAGGTGCTCGTCCGCGCCAACGGCATCCCCACCTACTTTGCCGCCGATATCGCCTACCACTACAACAAGCTGGCTACCCGCGGCTTTGCCAAGGCCATCGACGTGTGGGGCGCAGACCACCACGGCCATGTGGCCCGCATGAAGGGTGCCATGGATGCCATCGGCCTGAATGGCGAAGATCTGGATGTTGTGCTGATGCAGATGGTCAACCTGATGCGGGACGGTCAGCCTGTTCGTATGTCCAAGCGCACCGGCAACGCCATCACCCTGACCGACCTGCTGGAGGAAGTGCCCATCGACAGCGCACGCTTCCTGTTCAATATGCACGACGCAGGCAGCGGCATCGACTTTGATCTGGATCAGGCCGTCAAGACCGACAACGACAACCCCGTGTACTATGTGCAGTACGCCCATGCCCGCATCTGCTCCATCCTGAAGAAGATGGAGAGCGAGGGCGTGCAGTTTGCCGGTGCGGAGCACATCGACGCCACCCTGCTCACCGAGCCTTCCGAGATGGATCTGATCCGGATGCTGGCTGCCTTCCCGCAGGAGATCGTGATGGCTGCCGAGAAATACGACCCCAGCCGCATCAACCGCTTTGTCATCGACCTTGCAAGCGCCTTCCATCGCTTCTACGGCAACTGCCGCATTCAGGGCGCAGACCCCGCCGTGCAGCAGGCACGCCTTGCCTTGTGCATCGGCGTGAAGAACGCCATCTTCAACGTGCTCACCATGTTCAAGATCAACGTGCCCGAGAAGATGTAACATAAAATCACAGGGGCTGTTGCACAGCATTTGGCGCAACAGCCCCTTTTTACGGTGTATGGAGAGAAAGCAGCTGTCGCTTCCGTCACGACCCCTCCCGTGAAAATGCGTTTGGAGCGCTCCGCAGAGCGCGACAAACGCGAAATTAAAAATAATTTTTCCGCTGAATATGCGCAAAGCAACGCGGAGCGCATTCAAAATCGTCTACCCCAAAACAGATACAAGGAGAATCCATGGAACCTTTGAAGATCGGCAATATCACCCTGCCCCACCGTGCGGTGTTCGGCCCCATGGCGGGCTTTACGGATGCCCCCTGCCGCCGCCTGATGGCGCAGCACGGTGCGGGCTTTACCGTCAGCGAGATGGTATCCAGCCGGGCGCTGGTGTACGGTGACCATAAGACCGTCAGCCTGCTGAAGGCAGCGCCCAACGGCGCACCCTACGGGGTGCAGATCTTTGGCGAAGTGCCGGAGATCATGGGCGAGGCCACTGCCGCCATTGAGCAGTACGCATTCGACTTTGTGGATATCAACATGGGCTGCCCTGCCCCTAAGATCGTTTCCGGCGGGGCGGGCAGCAAGCTGATGCTGGACCCCGACCGCTGCGGGCGCATCGTGGAGCAGGTTGTGGCGCACACCAAGCGCCCTGTTACCGTAAAGATGCGCAAGGGCTGGGACGCCGACCACATCACCGCCGTGGAATGCGCCAAGGCCTGCGAGCAGGCGGGCGCGGCGCTGGTGGCGGTGCACGCCCGCACCCGGGAGCAGATGTACACCCCGGGCATCGACCCGGAGATCATCGCCCGGGTAAAGGATGCGGTAAAGGTGCCGGTGCTGGGCAACGGCGATATCCACTGCGCCGAGGATGCGCTGCGCATGGTACGGGAGACAAACTGCGATGGCGTGATGATCGCCCGGGGCGCACTGGGCGACCCGTGGCTGTTTGAGCGGGTAAACGCTGCACTGGAGGGTCTGCCCGCTCCCAAGGAGCCGAACCTGCAGGCGCGGATGAACGCGCTGCGCCGTCAGGTGGAGGAGATGGTAGAGCAGAAGGGCGAGTTTGTGGCTATGCCGCAGGCGCGCGCCCAGACCATGCACTACATGAAGGGGCTGAAAGGCGCTGCCGCCCTGCGCCGCTACTGCTGCACCCTGACCCATTTAGAGGACTTGGACGAACTGATCGCCGCCGTGTTTGAAGAGCAGCGCAAAGCCGGACTGGACCCCGACGACGTGCGGGAAGTACCGTTTCCGTAAGCCCGCGGCTCGAACAACGATTTAGAATGGCTTCCGCTGCGCTCTAGCCATGTTCAGCGGAAAGAATATTTTAAATAGAGCAATGCCGGAGCGTCTGCGGACGCTCCGGCATTGCATTTTTCACAGGAGAGGTCGTAGAGAGAAACGGCATTTGCAGCGCCGCTTCCTACGGAAGCGCGGCGCTTGCGGCGGACGTCCTTGCTCCCCGGGGGAGCTGTCGCGCAGCGACTGAGGGGCTTCAAATCGGCGGAGCCGAAAAAAACGATTAAAAGATCTTCACGCCGAACAGGCGTGAATCTTCAGTTTTTTTCGGTGCAGCCCACTTCTTCGGGGTTAAAAGGGGCGAGCAGCCCCTTTTTCGTGGCTCCAGCGCATCGAAATCGCTGGTGGTTTTCTGGTTCTCTTTTGCCACCAAAAGAGAACCTCCCTCGGCTGCCCGCTCCTCGCCTTTACGCCTTCGTCAGCTCGTCCAGATTCTGAGTATAGCAGGGCAGGCAGTGCTCCAAAAACCAGTCGGCCTCCGGGCAGTGCATGGCCAGCAGCGCGGCGCGCTGCTGCGTGAGCGCGGCGTCAAATTCGTGGTTGCCGCTGCGCTGCTCCTCGGTGCATTTGATGAGGGCACTCAGCCGGTCGGCGGCCTTGAGCAGCCGGTGCTCCTCTGCCGTCAGGGCACTGCCGTCCATGCAGGGGGTCAGCTCTGCGGCCAGCTCTGCGGGCAGCAGAGCCGCCATGGAGCGCACGCTCTCAGTCTCCAGTGCCTTGTAGGCGTCCCGCAGCGCCGGGGAATGGTACTTGACCGGCGTGGGCATATCCCCGGTGATAATCTCCGGCGCGTCGTGGTACAGCGCCGCCACTGCCACCACCTCGGGGCGGCAGGGCGTACCGGTGTAGTGCTTGGCGATGAGGCACAGCAGGTGCGCCAGCAGCGCGGTGTCGCAGGTGTGCTCGCTGAGGGATTCCGCCCGGGTGGAGTGCATCAGGCTCCACCGGGTAATGTACTTCATGCGCGCCAGCAGGGCGCTGAAGGGATACAGCATAACAATACGCCTCCTTTTCTTCACCATACCCGCCCCGCGTGCGCTTGTCAAGCCCTTTTTTCTTGCGCGCCGCCGTGCTATACTACAAGGTGACATCAAATCCACTTCCGCGCCGGTGCGCGGAGAAAGAGGAACGCTATGGAAAAGTTCAAAAAACCACGGCTGCTCACCCCAAGGGGGCAGAGCCATAAAAAATTCTGGCAGGCGGTGGGGCTGTGCGCCCTGACGGCGGCCATCTTCTTTTTGCCGTTCTACATCCTTGACGGCGGCTTTTTCCACTATGCAGGCGATTTTAACAGCCAGCAGATCAGCTTTTACCGGTATATGAACGGCTTTGTCAAGGGCGCAGGTTACCCAGACAGCGCCTTTGCCGGTGCGCCGCACAATACCTTTTCGTGGGCGACCGACCTTGGCAGCGGGGTGATGAACGCCTACTCCTTCTACCTGTACGGCTCGCCGTTCTTCTGGCTGTCGGTGTTGCTGCCGCAGAGCTGGCTGCCCTATATGATGGTGCCGCTGCTGGTGCTCAAGTTCGGCGTGGCGGGCGGCGGCGCGTTCCTGTATCTGCGCCGCTACGTCAAAAACGAGAACTACGCGGTGCTGGGTGCCTGTCTGTACGCGCTTTCCGGCTTTGCGGTGTACAACGTGTTCTTCAACCACTTTGTGGATGTGGTGGCGCTGTTCCCCTATCTGCTCTGGGCGCTGGACGAGGCCATTTATGAAAACCGTCACGGCCTGTTCGCCTTCTGGGTGGCGGTGAATCTGCTCAACAACTACTTCTTCTTTGTGGGACAGGTCATTTTCCTGTGTATCTACTTTGTGTGCAAGCTGACCGCCAAGGACTTCCGGCTGACCGGGCGCAAATTCGGGCATCTCTTGTGGGAGAGCGTGCTGGGCGTTGCCATGGGTTGTCTGCTGCTGTTCCCGGCGGTGCTCAGCCTGCTGCAGAACCCGCGCACCATTGACCTTTCTTCCGGCTGGGGCTTTCTGACCTACGCCAAGGTGCAGCAGTATCTGGCTATCCTGCTCAGCTGGATCTTGCCGCCGGACTCTCCTTATCTTACCTCGGTGTGGTCGGAGGGCGTGATCAAGTGGACGAGCATGACGGCCTACCTGCCCCTGTGCAGTCTGGCCGGTGCCATGGCCTACTGGCGCAGCCGCAAGGCCGACAGCAAAAAGCGTATCGTGGCAGTATGCGCCGTGTGCGCGCTGGTGCCGGTGCTGAACAGTGCCTTCTACGCGCTCAACTCCAGCTACTACGCACGCTGGTACTATATGCCCACCCTTATCCTTGCCGCCATGACCGTGAACGCGCTGGAGGACCCGGATGTTGATCTGGACGCCCCCGCCCGGGGCATTGGCTGGATCATGCTGGCTACGCTGGTGTTTGCGGTGGTGCCCGTGCGGGACGATACCACCGGGACATGGTCCTTCGGCGTGCTGAAGAACCCGGAACAGTTCTTTGTCGTGCTGGGCTTTGGTCTGCTGGGGCTTATGCTGTACCGCTACCTCTGCGGCATATGGCGGCAGAACAGCCGCTTTGCCCAGCGCATGACGGCGGCGGTGCTGGTGTTTGCCTGCGTGTTCAGCATGGTGCACATCGGCATTGGCAAGTTCGGCCAGTGGCACACCGACAGCGACCTTGTGGAACAGGATACCAATGCCCTGCAGCTGAAAAACGACCTGCCGGAGGGCGACTACCGGATCGACACCTACAAGATCCACGACAACATCGGGATGTGGCTGGATAAAAGCTGCCTGCAATACTTCGGCAGCACGGCGGCTCCCAGCATCCTCAGCTTCTACCCGGGGCTGGGGGTCAAGCGGGATGTGCGCAGCGAGCCGGAGATCACAAACTACGCCCTGCGCGGCCTTTTGAGCGTGGAGTACCTCATTACCACCCCGGAAAAGCGCGAAAGCTTTGAGGACGAGGCAGACGAGGGCTGGACGTATCTTGCCGACGTGGACGGCTACACGCTGTACCACAACGATAACTACGTTCCCATGGGCTTTACCTACGACTACTATGTGACCAAGGCTACCTATGAGGCCTCGGTCAAGACCCTGCGCTCCAACCTGCTGCTGCGGGCGCTGGTGCTGGAGGACGAGGACGTAAAGGCATACGGCCAGTACCTGACCGAGCTGCCGGACGCGATGCTGGACGACCTGCACTACGACAGCTACACGCAGGACTGCGCCGACCGCCGCGCCCACAGCTGCTCGGTGTTCCAGATGAACAATGCAGGCTTCCATGCCGAGATCACGCTGGAAAAACAAAACCTCGTCTTTTTCTCCGTGCCCTACGATGACGGCTTTACCGCCTATGTCAACGGCGAAAAGGCCGACATCCTGCGTGTGGACGAGGGACTGATGGCGGTGCTCTGCCCGGCGGGCGCAAGCAGCATCGACTTTGTGTATCAGGCCGCCGGGCTTTCCGCAAGCCGGGTGGTGACCGCCGTGGCCATTCCGGTGTGGGTGGTGTACGTTGCCTACTTTGTGCGCCGCAAGCGCCGCAGCACCGGTGCCCCGGCAGAAGAATGACTTTGACCGGGCCAAAAAATAAAAATTTAAAATTCCCTCTTGACTTTACGAAGATAAAGTGTATAATGCAATCAAACCGATGAGGCGGAAGAGAACCTGCACAGCGCATCTGCAGTGAGCCCGGACAGTGCAAACGGGTGAAAGCGGGGCAGAGTTTCGTGGGCCGCCGAGGGCCGGGCAAACGGGCACAAACCCCAGTAGCTTTGGACGGAAGTCTCCGTTACAGGACAGGGGAGTGTTGGCTCTCCGTGAGTGGCTCTGCTGTATTGGATGCAGAGCAAGCAAGGTGGCACCGCAGAATCGTATTTACCGATCCTGTCCTTGTGGATAACACACAGGGACAGGGTCGTTTTGTTTTAAGACCCGTCCCGCAAAGGGAGCGGGTCTTTTGATTTGCCGCCCGCTCCGGGAAAGGAGTTACCACTATGAAAAACCTGAACATGATCTCCCGCCGCAGCTTCCTGAAGGCCGCTCTGGCTGCTTCTGCTGTTTCTGCCATGGCACTGACCGGCTGCGGCGGCGCTGCTTCCGGCTCTGCCTCCAGTGCAGCGGTCTCCTCCTCCGCAGCGGCTTCCGGCAGCGCCGCTGCCGCTGGCGAGACCTTCAAGGTGGGCATCGTCAACTATGTGGACCACGCTTCCCTCAACCAGATCGTAGAATCTGTGGAGAGCCGTCTGGATGCCATCGGCAAGGAGAAGGGCGTCACCTTTGACTACGCCGATTACTACGCCAACGCACAGGCCGACCAGTCCAACCTGAACCAGATCGGCGCAGACCTTGTGGCTGACGGCGTGGACGTGATCGTGGCTGTGGCCACCCCTACCGCCGCTACCATGCTGGCTGCCGTGGAGGACACCGACATCCCGGTGGTCTACTCCGCTGTGACCGACCCCGCCTCCGCCGGCTTTGACGGCGAGGAGAACATCACCGGCACCTCCGATGCCCTGAACACCGACGCCATCATGAACCTGATCGTGGCGGCAAACCCCGGCATTGATACCATCGGTCTGCTGTATGACCTGAGTCAGGATGCCTCCACCCAGGCCATTGCGGACGCCAAGGCCTTCTGCGAGAAGAACGGCATCAAGGTGGTGGAAAAGAACGGCACCACCACCGCCGAGGTGCAGATGGCTGCCGAGGCACTGGTAGCCGCCGGGGTCAAGGCCGTGTTCACCCCCACTGACAACACCATCATGACCGCCGAGTTGTCCATCTACGAAAGCTTCATCGAGGCCGGTGTGCAGCACTACACCGGTGCCGACAGCTTTGCGCTGAACGGTGCACTGGTGGGCTACGGCGTGGACTACGTCCAGCTGGGCGAAGCTACCGCCGATATGGTCAGCCAGCTGCTGTGCGATGGCAAGACCCCCGCAGACCTGCCCTACCAGACCTTTGATAACGGCATCGTCACCATCAACACCGAGACCGCCAAGGCTCTGGGCTTGGATCTTGCCGCCCTGAAGGAAGCTTTCAAGCCCTACTGCACCGAGATTACCGAGGTGACCACCGCCGAGAACTTCTCCTGAGCGCCCCGCTCCGTCAAAACCTGACGGTTTTTCCGGCTCTCCCGCAAGGGAGAGCTTTTGGCGGTTCTGGGGAAAGTGGTTTCCCTCTCCCGTGAAAATACGTTTGTCGCACTCCGCAGAGCAATGCGGTGCGCATTCAAAATAACATAAAAGGAGCATACACCATGCTGGCGAGTATCTTTTCCCTCAACGTTTTGCAGACAGCGCTGGAGCTGGGCTGCATCTACGGACTGGTGGCGTTGGCACTGTTTCTGAGCTACTCCATCCTGAATATTGCCGACCTTTCCACCGACGGCTGCTTTACGCTGGGCTGCGCCGTGGCCTGTCAGGTAGCACTGACCGGCCACCCCATCCTTGCGCTGGCGGCAGCCATGGCTGCGGGGGTGTGCTCCGGCTTTGTCACCGCCTTTCTGCAGACAAGGCTCGGGGTGGAAAGCATCATGGCCGGTATCATCGTCAACACCGGCCTGTACACCATCAATCTGGCGGTGATGGGCTTCTCCTCCACCATGTCACTGGTCAAGACCCCTACCATCTTCTCCATGGCAAAAACTTCGCTGGGCTTTCTGGGCAGCTGGTACAAGCTGGCGCTGGCGGCAGTGATCATTGCCATCGCCTGCGCGGCGATGCTGGGTTTTCTGGGCACGCGGCTAGGGCTTTCCATCCGCGCCACCGGCGATAACGCCGCCATGGTGCGGGCTTCCAGCATCAACCCCGCCTTTACCATCACGGTGGGTCTGTGCGTATCCGGTGCGTTGTGTGCGCTGTCCGGCGGGCTGCTGGCACAGTACCAGAAAAGCTGCGATATCAACGTGGGCACCGGCATGGTGACCATTGCACTGGCTTCCCTCATCATCGGCGAGACGCTGGTGGGCAAGCGCACCATGCTGCGCCGCATTCTGGGCGTGGTGTTCGGAAGCTGCCTGTACCGCTTTATCGTAGCCGTGGCGCTGCGGTTCAACGTGCCCGCCGCCGCCATGAAGCTGGTTTCCGCCATCATCGTGGCAGTGGCCATCTCCATGCCCGCCATCCGGGAGCACTTCGCCTTTGAAAAGCGGCGGCACGCTGCCCGTGCCCGCCGCACCGTGACCAACAGGGAGGGACAGTAACATGGAAATGCTGCAGCTGAACGACCTGCACAAGACTTTTAACCCCGGCACCGTCAACGAAAAGGTAGCGCTAAATGGGGTGAGCCTGCAGATGGAAACCGGAGATTTTGCCACCATCGTAGGCTCCAACGGCGCGGGCAAATCCACCCTGTTCAACGCCATCACCGGCGGCTTTATCGCCGACGAGGGCAGCATTCTGCTGGGCGGGCAGGATATCACCTTTGCGCCGGAGCACCAGCGCAGCAAGGTCATCGGACATCTGTTCCAAGACCCGCTCAAGGGCACCGCGCCCAACATGACCATTGAGGAAAATCTGGCGCTGGCCTACCTGCGGGCAGGCACTGCGCCCAACGCCATCTTCTCCCGCATCTCCCGCAAGGATAAGGCACTTTTCCGCGAAAAGCTTGCCCTGCTGGACATGGGGCTGGAGGACCGCATGAAGCAGCCGGTGGGGCTGCTCTCCGGCGGGCAGCGGCAGGCGCTTACCCTGCTCATGGCTACCCTTGTCACCCCGAAGCTCCTGCTGCTGGACGAGCACACCGCCGCGCTGGACCCCGCCACCGCCGAAAAGGTGCTGGCGCTGACCAAGAGCATCGTGGCCGAGAAAAAGATCACCTGCCTGATGGTGACCCACAATATGCATCAGGCGCTGGAGCTGGGCAACCGCACCCTGATGATGGACGCCGGGCGCATCGTATTTGACGTAAAGGGTGCAGCACGCAGCAAAATGACCGTGGACGATTTGCTGGAAAAGTTCCGCGAGAATGCTGGCAAAACCCTTGATAACGACCGCATCCTGCTGAGCAAGGTGGAGAAATAAGCCTGCCGTTTTTCTCCTCTTGTGAAAAGTCGAACAGCCAAGCCCGCAGGCTTGGCTGTTCGTATATTATAAATAACAATTCCGCTGATTATGGCCAAAGCGCACGCGGCGGCCATTTTGAATCGTTCTGCTGACAAAAGGCAAAAGGCCTGCTGCACCGTGCGGTGCAGCAGACCTTTTTAACTTTTATTCCTTTACCACAGGCGGATGACCTTGATGACGCCCTCGGCCTTATCGCGGGCCAGTTCCAGATGGTGCTGCAGCGCCATGGCTGCGCCGTCCCAGTCCTCGGACAGGGCGGCATCCAGGATCTGCAGGTGCTCCTCACAGGTCTGCTCCTGATTGATCATGCTCACCTTGCCGGTCATGATGCGGAAACGGGTGTTCAGGCCGGTGATGCGGTCGTAGGCAGAGCGCAGATACTTGTTGGGCAGGGTGCTCATCAGCAGCTCGTGGAAGTCGTCGTCCGACTCGCAGAAATCTTCAATGCGCTCGCTGTGGTGCATCAGTTCGGCGTAGGCCTCCAGCTGCTCCCGGGGGATGGCATTGCCGTAAGTACGCAGGGCGTAGGGCTCCACCAGCAGACGCATCTCAAACATGCTGTGCACGTCCTCTTCGGTGATGCCGGAGACCATCAGACCCTTTTTGGGCAGAATGGTGATCAGCCCCTCCTGCTCCAGACGCCCCAGCGCATCCCGCATGGGGGTGCGGCTGATGTTGCCCATCTCGGCGCAGAGCTTCTGCTCGTTCAGAAACTCGTTGGGGCGGTACTCGCAGTTCAAAATCTTGGTTTTGAGGTACTGGTACGCCTGCAGCTTCAGGCTGAGCTTTGCCTGTGCGTCCTGCTCTTTCATAAGCACACTCTCCTATTCTTCTCCAAAAAACGTTCCAAAACGTCCGAACCGGCAGCACAAACCCACCGCTGCCGGCTTCTTCTTCATGTTCAGCCAGCTTGTATCCCGGCTGCAATCCAACCACTTTATCCAGTATATTATTTCACATTAGGGCATTTTTTACAAGACTTTTTGCTTAACTTTGGAGTGTTTTCCGTTTTATACAAAGATTACACCTCGATTTTGCTACTTTTTACAATGTTTTTTGTGCTTGTCGCCAAACAGGCCGACTTTCCGCCCGCTTCTTTTGCATCCAAGCGCAAACTGTGCTACAATAGGGGTAAAAAACAACACATCTACACCGGAAAGGACCGAAACTCTCATGGCACGAAGCGATGGCTACAACACCCGCACCCGGCAACTCATCTTAGACTACCTCATCAACAACCGTCAGCACGCAGTAAGTGCCTCCAACATTCTGGAGCATCTGGAGGCGCAGGGCGCAAGCCCCAACCCCACCACTGTATACCGCTATCTGGACAAGCTTGCCGGCGAGCAGCGCATTATGAAATATGTAGCCGACAAAGGCGAGCGGGCGGTGTTCCAGTATGTGGACGAGGGGCGCCATTGCCGGGAGCACCTGCACCTCAAGTGCGTGCAGTGCGGGCGCATCTATCACTTGGACTGCCATTTTATGGATGAGGTGCGCGCCCACCTGATGGCGGAGCACGGCTTTACCCTGCAATGCGAGGGCAGTGTGCTGTACGGGCTGTGCCGTCATTGTGCGCAGAACGCGGCACCGTCCGCAACGGAAGAACAGCCTGCAAAAAAATGCGCCTGCTGTGTTGACACGGACAAAAACCCGTGATACAATGCAGACAATAAAAGCGTTGACCGGGAAAAGTAAGGCCTCAGGTTTTTCTTACAGAGAGTGCGGGATGCTGGAAGCCGCGCAGAAAACGAAGCCCGAAGAACACCCGTGAGCCGCTCCCTGAACCTGCATGCGCAGCAGTAGGGGCAGACGTGCGCCGCTCGTTATCGCGGCAGTGCTTTCAACGGGGAGAGCGCACAAAAGTGACCGGCGTATTGCGTATGCCGGTAATTTAGGTGGCACCACGGATACGGCAGCATATTCGTCCTAGGACTATGGGATGAATGTGCTGCCGTATTTTTTATTTTAAGAGGGGTAAGAAGTATGTGTTGTGTTATGGGTTACACGGGGCACGACCTGAGTGCCGAAAAGTTCAAAGAGTATCTGCTGCGCACCGTGGACCGCGGACCGGACGACCAGCGGGTGGTGGAGGGTCCCTACGGCCTGATGGGCTTTGGGCGGCTTGCCATCATGGGACTGACCCCGGAGGGGATGCAGCCCTTTTACCGGGGCGCCGACTGCGTGGTGTGCAACGGCGAGCTGTACGGCTTCCGGTTCGAAAAAGAGATCTTAAAGCGCCGTGGCTACAAGTTCTGCTCTGACTGCGACTGCGAGATCCTGCTGCCGCTGTACTACGAGTACGGGCTGGATATGTTCCGCCACATGGACGCGGAGTTTGCGCTGATCCTGTACGATTCCCGCAAGGATCGGCTCATCGCCGCCCGCGACCCCATCGGCATCCGTCCGCTATTCTACGGCTACTCCAAGTCCAGCCACAAGATTGCCTTTTCCTCCGAGATGCGCAACCTGATCGGCTGGTGCGATGATATCCGTCCCTTCCCTATCGGCAGCTACTACTGCGATGGCCGCTTTGTGCGCTACGAGGACATTGCGGATGTGCCCGCCCCCATGCAGGACGATATGCCCACCATCCTGCAGAACATCCGCGAAAAGCTGATCGCCGGTGTGGAAAAGCGGCTGGACGCCGATGCACCCGTGGGCTTCCTGCTTTCCGGCGGGTTGGACTCTTCCTTGGTGTGCTCCATTGCCGCCAAAAAGCTGGGCAAGCCCATCCGCACCTTTGCCATCGGCATGGACACCGATGCCATCGACCTGAAATACGCCCGGCAGACTGCGGACTATCTGGGCAGCGAGCACCACGAGATCATCATCAACCGTGAGATGGTGCTCAGCAGCTTGGAGGAGGTCATCCGGCTGCTGGGTACATGGGATATCACCACCATCCGCGCCAGCATGGGTATGTACCTGCTGTGCAAGGCCATCCACGAGCAGACCGATGTGCGTGTGCTGCTGACCGGCGAGATCTCGGACGAGCTGTTCGGCTACAAATACACCGACTACGCCCCCACCGCCGATGCTTTCCAGCAGGAGAGCCAGAAGCGTATCCGTGAGCTGTACATGTACGATGTGCTGCGGGCAGACCGCTGCATCTCCTCCAACAGCATCGAGGCGCGTGTGCCCTTTGGCGACTTGGACTTTGTGCGCTACGTCATGGCCATCGACCCGGAAAAGAAGCTGAACCGCTACGGCAAGGGCAAGTACCTGCTGCGCAAGGCCTTTGAGGGCGACTGGCTGCCGCCGGAGATCCTGTGGCGCGAAAAGGCCGCCTTCTCGGACGCCGTGGGCCACAGCATGGTGGACGACATCAAGGAGTACGCCGAGAGCCTGTACACCGACGAGGAGTTCCAGATGCGCCGGGCAAACTACTCGGCACACTGCATGCCCTTTACCAAGGAGAGCCTGTTCTACCGCGAAATTTTTGAGAAGTACTACCACGACCAGAGCCGCACCATCGTGGGCTTCTGGATGCCCAACAAAGCATGGCCGGGCTGCAACGTCAACGACCCCTCCGCCCGCGTGCTGGCAAACTATGGTGCTTCCGGCGTGTAACGCCAGAGCATTTTTAGCGAAAAACTTTTTATGATTTCGGAACACCGGAGCATCTGCGGACGCTCCGGTGTTCCATTTTTACGCAAAAAAGCCCCCGCCGACAGAGGGAAAAAAGTGTCGGCGGGGGCTCAGGAAAATGTCAAATCAGGGGTTCAGGGCTCAGTCGTCTGCGGCCTCGTCCAGATTGCCCAGCTTCTTGGCCTGCTCCACAACGGCAGGCACCAGCATCTCGGGCAGAGTCTCGTAACGGGCGAACTCGGTGGTGAACCAGCCGCGGCCCTGCGTGGTCTGACGGATAAAGGTGGTAAAGTTTGCAAGCTCTGCCAGCGGCACCTCGGCGATGATGGTCTGCAAGCCGTCCTCGTCCGGCTCCATGCCCAGCACACGGCCGCGGCGCTTGGTCACATCGCCCATGATGTCGCCGGTGTTGTCGTTGGGCACATGGGCCTTCAGGGTGTGGATGGGCTCCAGAATGACGGGGCCGGCCTCCGGCATAGCGGCCTTGTAGGCCAGCTTTGCAGCCATAATAAAGGCCATTTCAGAGCTGTCCACCGGGTGGTAGCTGCCGTCCAGCAGGGTAGCCTTCAGGCCGACCACGGGGTAACCGGCCAGCACGCCCTTTTCGGCAGCCAGACGCACGCCCTTTTCCACGGCGGGGAAGAAGTTCTTGGGCACGCTGCCGCCGAACACCTTTTCCTCGAACACCACCTGCTCGCTGTCGCAGGGCTCGAAGTTGATGATAACGTCACCGAACTGGCCATGACCGCCGGTCTGCTTCTTGTGGCGGCCCTGTTTCTGGCAGGCCTTGCGGATAGACTCGCGGTAGGCGATGCGGGGAGCTTCCAGACCGATCTCCACGCCGAACTTGTTCTTCAGCTTGGCCTTGACCACGTCCAGATGCTGCTCGCCCAAGCCGCCGATGACCTGCTGATGGGTCTCGGCGTTATTGATGTAGCACAGGGTGGGATCTTCTTCCATCAGGCGTGCCAGTGCGCTGGAGATCTTGCCCTCGTCGCCCTTCTTGGCCACGGTAACAGCCATAAACAGGCTGGGCTTGGGGAACACAGGCGCGGGCAGCTTGACCACGCGGTCTGCATCGCACAGGGTATCGCCGGTCTTTGCGCTCACCAGCTTTGCCACTGCGCCGATATCGCCGGCACCGATGCCGGCGTTTTCGATCTGCTTCTTGCCAAGGACGGTCAGGGGTTTCGTGATCTTTTCCACCTCGCCGGTGCGGGCGTTAGTCAGCGGTTCGCCTGCGGTCACCTTGCCGCTGATAACACGCAGATAGCTCAGCTTGCCCACGAACGGGTCGGCCACGGTCTTAAAAACGTAGGCGGCAGTGGGCTCATCCTCGGTGCAGTGCAGTTCCACCGGCTCACCGTTGGCGTCCTCGGCCAGCGTGCTGGCCTCGTGCTCCGGGCTGGGCAGCAGCTTGTGCATATTGAACAGCAGCATATCCAGTGCCTGCATGTTCACGGCGCTGCCGCAGAACACGGGGGTGATCAGGCCGTCCTTAACGCCCTTGCGCATGCCCTCCACGATCTCCTCGGTGGTAAAGGGTTCGCCGCCGAAGAACTTTTCCATCAGTTCATCGTCGGTTTCCGCAATGGCCTCGCCCATGGCCTCGATCAGGCCCTGGAAGCGGTGGCCGATGTCCGGCAGGTCTACCTGAATCTGCTTGCCACCCTCGTACTTGAAGGCCTTCTGGCTGAACAGGTTGATGTACACAGGGGTGCCGTCATCCAGCTTTGCAGGCACGACACAGGGGCAGACGGTGGAGCCGAAGCGGATCTTCATATCCTCAAGGATCTTGAAATAGTTGGCGTTTTCCAGATCGCACTTGGACACGAACACCATGGTGGCCTTGCCGTTCTTGCGGGCCAGCTGGAAGGCCTTTTCTGCGCCCACGGTAACACCGCTGCGGCCGGACACGCACACCAGCACGCTCTCGGCGGCGCGGATGCCCTCGTACTCGCCTGCTTCAAAGTCGAACAGACCCGGTGCATCGATCAGGTTGTACTTGATGCCCTCGTACTCCACCGGCACAACGGAGGCCGACAGGCTGGCCTTGCGCTTTGCTTCCTCGGGATCAAAGTCCGAAATCGTGGTACCGTCCTCAACCCGGCCCATACGCTCGGCAGCGCCCGAAAAATAGACCAGTGCTTCGGTCAGCGTGGTCTTGCCGCTGCCGGCATGGCCGGCAATCAGAATATTGCGGATGTTGTTGCTTGCGTATTTCATATCGGTTTTTCCCTCATTTCCGCCGCACGGAGCGTTCTCTCCGCTTTTGTGGCATATTTTACAAAGATAATACCACACTCGAAACGATTTTTAAATATATCGTTTCAAAATTTGGCAAAAGCGCCTGCCAAACTTCCGGGCATTGTTTTGTGCAAGTTGACATTGCGGTGCAGAAACCGTTTGCAAAAAAGGCAAAACTCCCGGCAGCGCGTACAGGCGCGAAACCGGGAGTTTTCGTTGCAAATATGCGGTTTTTGTGGTATGCTGTAAGTGCCGCTTCGGCGGTAAGGGCGTTGATTGCATAATCGGTGGTCTAGCTCCTTCCGGCTGCGCGCCAGAGGGGACGAAAAACTTTTTGCTTCCCCTGACGCGAAAGCGGAAAGGGGGGATGCCTCATGACGTTTGAACAGGTCGTGCTGTTGCTCACGCTTCTTGGCGGAGCAATCTACATTACCTTCGAGATCGCATGGACGATTTCCAACGGCAAAAAGAAATGACCGCTCATGCCCTCAGAAAGCAAGCGGTCATTCTTTACGACTGATTAGCCGGATGAGGAGCTGACCATTGCAGTCAGCGCTCTTTCTATTCGTAGTATAGTCTATTTTTCCGGGTTTGTCAAGCCGCAGACCCGCCGGAAGAGGCAGGAGGTTTTACGCGATGAAGCGCGAGGATTATATCAACTGGGACGAATATTTTATGGGCATTGCGCTGCTTACCGCCATGCGCTCCAAGGACCCCAACAGTCAGGTGGGTGCGTGCATCGTAAGCCCGGAAAACAAGATCCTTTCCTTAGGCTACAACGGGATGCCCATGGGCTGCAACGATGACGAGATGCCTTGGGAGCGGGAGGGAGCCCCCCTGCAGACCAAGTATATGTACGTCTGCCACGCCGAGTTGAACGCCATCCTCAACAGTGCCCACAACAACCTGAAGGGTGCCCGGGTGTATGTGACCCTGTTCCCCTGCAACGAGTGCACCAAGGCAATCATCCAGTCCGGCATTGCCGAGGTGGTGTACTACGGCGACAAGTACCACGACAGCGATTCCAGCATTGCGGCGCGGTTCATGTTCGAGCACGCCGGTGTCCGGCTGACCCCCTATAAGCCCACCGGACGCCGGGCAGAGCTGGAGCTGTAAGCTCCCTCTTGACCTTCCCGATGCAACGTACTATAATAGAATCATGGCTTGAATAAATATTCAAGAGTGTTTGCATAGAGAGGGAAATATACAATGGAACTGAAAAATCGCAGCTTTTTGAAGCTATTGGACTACACCCCTGCCGAGATCGGGCAGCTGCTGGAACTGGCCGCTGACCTGAAAGCCAAAAAGAAGGCCGGTATCCGGCACGACCAGCTGCGGGGCAAAAATATTGCTCTGATCTTTGAAAAGACCTCCACCCGCACCCGCTGCAGCTTTGAGGTAGCCGCCCACGATCTGGGCATGGAAGTAACCTATCTGGACCCCTCCGGCAGCCAGATCGGTAAAAAGGAGTCCATCGCCGACACCGCCCGAGTGCTGGGACGGATGTTTGACGGCATCGAGTATCGGGGCTACGGCCAGCAGATCGTGGAAGAGCTGGCGCACTACGCTGGTGTTCCGGTGTGGAACGGCCTGACCAACGAGTTCCACCCCACTCAGATCCTGGCCGATTTCCTTACCATTCAGGAGCATTTCGGTCACCTGAAGGGCATCCACTTTGTTTACTTTGGTGACGCCCGCTACAACATGGGCAACAGCCTGATGGTGGGCTGCGCCAAGATGGGCTTACACTTTACCGCCTGCGCACCTAAAAAGTACCAGCCGGATGCCGCACTGGTGGAGCAGTGTCAGGCCATTGCCGCCCAGACCGGGGCGACCCTCTCCTTTGAGGAGGATCCCGTCAAGGCAGCAAAGGGCGCGGACGTGCTGTACACCGATGTGTGGGTGTCCATGGGTGAGCCGGTTGAGGTGTGGGCAGAGCGCATCCACGATCTGGCCCCCTACCAGATCAATCAGGATCTGATGAACATTGCAGGCCCGGATGCAGTATTTATGCACTGCCTGCCCGCCTACCACGACCACAAGACCACCGTGGGCAAGGAGATGGGCGAGCGCTTTGGCCGCGACGCCATGGAGGTGACCGACGAGGTGTTCGAAGGCCCACAGAGCATCGTGTTTGACGAGGCCGAGAACCGGATGCACACCATCAAGGCGGTCATGGCAGCCACCTTGGGATATCAGGAATAAAGAGATAAGCCCGGAAGGTTCGCAGACCCTCCGGGCTTATTCTATCTGAAAATAATTTTCCGCTCAGCGATCATTCCGAAACTGCATTCTGCAGTTTCAGCACGCCTGCCTGCGTCAGGCGCTTACGCAGCAGCGCACCCACGATGCAGGACACCACGATCTTTGCAAGATCCAGCGCAATAAAGGGGTAGACGCAGACGGTCAGCGCATAGCCCAGCTCGCACTGCATCTGGAACACGAACCATGCCGTGCCCAACACATAGCAGGCGGCATCGCCCAGCACCAGACCCACAGCGGAGATCACCGGGTTGCCCTTGCTCTTTTCAATGAACATCCCGCCGATGAAAGCCAGCAGCAGATAGCCCACCAGATAGCCGCCGGTAGGGCCTGCCAGCTTGGCAAGGCCGGCACCGTAGCCGGAGAACACCGGAATACCGATGGCGCCCAGTACCAGATAGATGACCACGCTCAGGGTGCCGAACTTCGGTCCAAGCAGCCATGCGGTCAGGCAGATAACAAAGTTTGCCAGCGAGATGGGCACGGCTCCGATGGGCACGGTCAGCGGGCCCAGCACGCACAGCACGGCAGCCATCACCGCAGTGACAGCCATCTGGTAGGTAGTCAGTTTTTTGTCTTTCATGGTCAGTTTCCCCTCTGTTTTTTCGTTTTGTAAGGCATCTGTGCCCGAGTATACCGCACCGGTGCGCCGCAGGTCAACTGAAAAGTTTGCAAAGGGTTTACAATCAGAATTTTGATTGTAATACTGTGGAAAGTATGTTAAAATAAAAATGACCGCCCACAGTCTCACAAACACTGAGCGGTCATTCTTATTGACTACTTAGCCGAAGGAAACTGACCCTTGCAGCCAGCACCCTTTCTATTTGTAGTATAGCCTATTTTGTACGAAATGTCAAGAAAAACACGGAGGTCCCCATGGGTGGAGGTCATGTATCGCGGCCGGATTTCGGGATGCCGCAGCCGGATGCTGCGTACCCGCTGACCGAGTTCTATCTGTTGGCGCAGCAGGCGCTGGAAAAAAGCGGCAGCTTTATGCTGCCCGCCCTCTACGCAGGGCTGCAAGCCCCTGCCCGGCGCATCTACCGGGAGGAAGCCGCCGGGTATCTGCAGCTTGCGGCTGCTCCGGCAGAGGGCCTGACCCGGCTGCTCTCCCCTGCCCGGATGCAGCTTTTATACAGCAGCTTGCAGGTGCAGCCGGACGGCGCCCCCGCCGCCCTTTTGCTGACCGAGGAATGTACCCGCCTGACCGTGGCGGTGCAGCTGCTGCCGCCCTTTGTATGGGAGGACCCGCTGCCGCCGCTGCCGGATGTTCCGGCGGCGCTCACCCTGCAATTGACCATGCAGGACGTGGTAGCCATCGACACCGCCCCCGCCGCACTGGCGCAGAAACTGGTGCACAGCACCGATGGCAAATGCTGGTTGCACCACCCCAAAGCAGAGACCTTTCTCTCCGAGCGGCTGGCGCTGCTGCAAAGGGTCTATAAATAAAGAAGGAGCACCCTCCCCCTCTTTTACTTTTTTGCGATTCCGTGGTATACTGACCGGTAAACCGACAGGATATCCAACCCCTGTCGGAGAACGTGGACACACCTTGCGGTCCGGTGCGTCCGGCACACAAAAAATGGAAGGAACCGGGTTTTATTCTGCAATAATCGGGGATGCTGAGCCGTATATTGAGTGAACGTCCCCGTGAGAACCACAAACATTCCATCGAGAAGCCCGCTTCCGGGCATCCAAGGAGAGTTTATACAATGGGACAGCTGACCAGAAACGAAGTATTTACCTTGGCGGTGCAGCGTTACAGCGACACCGTCTACCGCACTGCGGTACATAATTGCCGCTGCACAGCCGATGCTGAGGATGTGGTGCAGGATGTATTTGAAAAACTGCTGCACTACAACGGCATCTTTGAGAGTGAGGAGCATCTCAAAGCATGGTTGCTGCGGGTGGCCATCAACCGCTGCCGGGACCTGACCCGCGCCGCCCACCAAAAGGACACTGAGCTGGACGAGAACCTGCCTGCCCCTGATGTCCTTGCGGAGGACGGCAGCGTGCTGGATGCCATCCGCACGCTGCCGGAAAACTACCGCAACGCCATCTATCTGCATTACTACGAAGGATACACTGCGGCAGAGATCGGGCGGATGATGGCAGTGCCCACAAACACGGTACTAAGCTGGCTGCGGCGCGCACGGGCACAGTTACATACGATGCTGAAGGAGGAGATCGAAGATGAGGTGGTATGAATATAAGATGGAGGTCGATGACCTGACTGCCCCGGACGATCTGAAAGCAAAGTTGCTCGCCATGACCGACACCCTGACCGCGGAGGAAAAGGCCGAGCCCATGATGGCTGCCCCTGCCCCGCAGACCGCTGCACCCGCAGCACCCCTGAACACCGAAGCCAAGAAGAAAAAGCCCATCCACTTCCCGGTAAAGCAGCTGGGCACGCTGGCTGCCTGTCTGGCCGTGTGCGTGCTGGGTTACAGCACCCTGCATCTGGGCATCGGAATGGGCAACGCAAAAAGCAGCGCACCCGCTCTGTACGCAGCCGAGGGCGCTGCCGACAGCTCCGCTGCCTCTGTGGCAGCGGGCGGGTTTGATCTCCAGCACGCCGCACTGGACAGCACCCCCGAGGCGGTGAATTACAGTCTGGATGCAGACGACCGCTCTCTGGAAACGGAGTACAGCGGCGCCGGCAGCACCGAGGCTGCTGCGCCTGCGGTGGACAGTGCCAAGATCATCTACACCGCCAATCTGACGCTGGAAAGCAAGGATTACGAAGCGGCCCGCAGTGCGCTGGACAGCGCCCTCGCCGAGGCGGGCGGCTATCTGGAATCCAGCAGCGAATATTCCAGCAGCGGTTCCAGCCGCTCCGTCAACCTGACCTACCGGGTGCCGCAGGCCAACTACCAGAGCTTTCTGGATGCTGTGGCCACTGCCGGTAATGTGACCTATCGCAGCCAGCAGGCCGATGATGTGACCACCCAGTATATGGACGTGTCCGCGCGGCTTTCTAACCTGCAGGCACAGCGCACCCGCTTACAGCAGCTGCAGGCACAGGCCGAAACTCTTTCGGACTTGCTGCAGATCGAGGACTCCCTCACCGAGGTGCAGTCCCAGATCGAAAGCTGGCAGAGCCAGCTGGACTGGTACAGCGATCAGGTGCAGCAGTGCACCGTGTATATCGACCTGAACGAGGTGCAGACCTACACGCCTGTTGACGAGGGCTTCTTCTCCCGCATCGGCACGGCCCTTGTCTCCGGCTGGGGCAACTTTGTGAATGGCTTGCAGCAATTTGTGGTGGCGCTGGCCTCTGTCTGGCCGCTGGCAGTGCTGGCGTGTGCTGCTGTTGCCGTAGCGCTTGCATGGCGCAAAAAGCACCCGAAGAAGTGACCCCATAGAAATTCATTTTTCCGCATAAAGGCTTCCCCCGGCCGGGGGAAGCCTTTTGTTTAACCCTGCTGAAAACGACCACCCCTGTCCCGCCAGGCTGCTGCACCGGGAGACAGGGGTGATTTTGTATATTTTGTAGTACTTATTACACACCGGAATAGGCCGAGAAGCCGCCGTCCACCGGCAGGCAGATGCCGGTGATGAAACCGGCTGCATCATTGTTCAGCAAAAACAGCAGCGCGCCCACAAGGTCTTTTTCGCTGTCGCCAAAGTGTCCCATGGGGGTGGCAGCAAGGATCTTTTTGGTGCGGTCGGTGGGGGTGCCGTCCTCGTTGAAGAGCAGCTTTGCGTTCTGCTCGCTGGCAAAGAAGCCCGGAGCGATGGCGTTGACCCGGATGCCCACCTTGCTGAAATGTACCGCCAGCCACTGGGTAAAGTTGGTCACAGCGGCCTTTGAACCGGAGTAGGCGGGGATCTTGGTCAGGGGCAGGTAGGCATTCATGCTGGAAATGTTCAGGATGTTGCAGCCCTCGCGCCCTACCATCTGCCGTGCAAAGGCCTGCGTGGGCAGCAGGGTGCCGATGAAGTTCAGGTTGAACACCATCTCCACGCCGCTTTCATCCAGGTCAAAGAAGGTGACGGTGTCGCTTTCCAGATCGGCCATCTCAAAATATTCCTTGTCCGTGTTGGCGCGGGCGTTGTTGCCGCCGGCACCGTTCACAAGGATATCGCAGGGGCCAAAGTCTGCCAGCACATCCTCGGCTACCTGCAGACAGTTGGCCTTGTTCATCACGTTGCAGGTGTAGCCCTTGGCGGTGCCGCCTTCGGCCTTGATCTCGTCCGCAAGCTCCTTGAGCTTATCCATGTTGCGGCCCAGCAGCGCCACCTTTGCGCCCGCCCGGGCCAGCGCCTTGGCAAAAATGGAGCACAGCGTGCCGCTTGCGCCGGTGACGACAGCCACCTTGCCGGTGAGATCGGTGTTCAGTACATTCTTTTCCATAACATCCTCCTGTTACAGCTGTATTCATTGGCTAGAGTATAACAGAAAAAGACGGTCTTTGCCAGAACGTTCTTATTATAAAATGGGAAAGTTTTATTCTTTTTGCCGGGCAACAAGCACGATATCCTCCGGATGCGGTGCAGACGCAATCGCGCAAAATTGCAAAAATGACCGTTTTTACCTTGAAGATCTTCTAACTCTTCCAAAGCAAAAGCAGTATGATAAAAGCATGACAAACACATACTGACTTCGGCTGCGCTGCCCGCAGCGGGCTACACTGTTCAAGCCGCAGCGGGCTGCGCCTATGACCCACAGAGTTTTGAACAATGTGGGCATTCAGACCTGGAAACACAGCATTCCGCACCCACAATGTTCAACCCGAACGATGTGAACATTTAACGTAGGACAGTTTCTTTTTGCACACTGATCAAATATAAAAAGTTATAATAATATTCTACACTGTTCACGCTGCACAATGTGCAACAGCGGCGGCGCTTCCCACTTTGATGTGAACACAAAAAAACAGGTTGAATTTAAAAAATTCAACCTGCTTGGTGGTTGCGGGGGCCGGATTTGAACCAACGACCTTCGGGTTATGAGCCCGACGAGCTACCAGACTGCTCCACCCCGCGATATTTACTTTTTCGCTTTTCAGCGGCTCTCGCTGACTGCTCAAGTATAATACCACAGAGCGGGTAGAATGTCAACCCTTTTTGAGAAAAATTTTCGTATTCTCCTGCCGCAGCTTTTAACGCACCATTGTCCGGTGCTGTGCGCGGTATTCGGCGGGGGTGATGCTGTACAGACGGCGGAAGGTTTTCAGGAAGCTGCTGTAATCCGGAAAGCCGCTTTCGGTGCAGGCATTCAGGACGGAAACGCCCTCTTCCAGCGCCTTGCGGCAGTGCTGCATCCGCAGATAGGTCAGGTAGTTGTAGATGCTCTCCATGGTGCACTCCTTGAACGCGCGGGAAAGGTGCTCCCGGCTAGCGTAAAGTTCCTGCGCCAGCTGCGCGGTGGTAAGGGTCGGGTCCTGATAATGCGTTTGCAGGTAGACCACCGCGCGCGACCAGCACACTGGTGCTGCTGGGTGTTCTAAGCCCTGACTGTTCCGGGTAAAGCAACGAATACGTTGCCCCCATTTCTCTGAAGATATCCTGCATCTGAGGGGGAATGGGGGCATTTTTATCAAAAACCTGAGAGGAATAAAAACTATGGAGATCTGCTCCCGTTTTACCGGCATGGAGCGCAAGGACGGCGCTTTCCTGCTGCATACTGATAACGCTGATATCAAGGTCTGCTTTGTGACCGATGAGATCGTCCGCGTCCGCGCAAGCTTTGACCATGAGCTGGCAGAGGAGTCCTATGTTCTGATGACCACCGCATGGGAGGATCGGATGGACGCGCTGTTCAAGGGTGAGCGCACCCGTGTGGAGCCTTTTGCCGCCGAGGTCATCGAGGACGACAGCACCCTCACCTTTGCCACCGGCAAGGTGACGCTGGTGGTGGATAAAGACCCCATCAACTTCAAGCTGCTGGCTGCCGATGGCGCGGAGCTGTACAGCACCCTGCCCGGCAACCCCTTCGTCAAGGACGCCAACAACCGCGTGGTGGCTTACAGCCGGATGAAGGAGAACGACTGCTTCTACGGCTTTGGCGAAAAGACCGGCCTGCTGGATAAGAACAAGACCTTCCAGCGGGAGCGCGCCACCGATGCCATGGGCTACGATGCCGAGAAGATGGATACCCTTTATAAGCACATCCCCTTCTACATCCGTCTGGACCGCGACACCCACAAGGCTGTGGGCGTGTTCTACCACAACTTCTACGAGTCCGTGTTCAACATGGGCTGCGAAAAGAGCAACTACTGGCCCCGCTACACCTATTTTCAGGCAGACGGCGGCGATCTGGACTGCTTCCTGATCGGCGGCGACACCATTGCCCGCATCGTGGACAACTACACCCTGCTGACCGGCCGTCCGGCACTGCTGCCCAAGCGTGCACTGGGCTATCAGGGCTCCAGCATGTACTACCCCGAGCTGGAAAAGGACAGCGATGACGCCGTGCTGGGCTTCATCGACACCATCAAGGAAGAGGGCTTCCCCATCGACGGCTTCCACCTGTCCAGCGGCTATACCAGCCAGAACAACAAGCGCTGCGTCTTTACATGGAACACCGAACGCTTCAAGGACCCCAGCGCCTACTTCCACGCCATGAACGAAAAGCACGCCCAGAACGTGCCCAACGTCAAGCCGGGTGTCCTGCTGTGCAACCCCCGTTTCGACGAGTTCAACGCAGATGACGTATTCGTGAAGGACAGCAAGAACCCCGAGACCTACGGTGTCGGCAAATGGTGGGGCGGCGACGGCGCATTCTGGGACTTCACCAAGCCCGAAGGCCGTGCAGCATGGAAAAAGTACCTCACCGAGTCCATCATCGCCGTGGGCACCGATTCCGTCTGGAACGACAACTGCGAGTACGACAGCCTGATGGACAAGGACTGCACCTGCGATTTTGACGGCAAGGGCGGCACCATCGGCCAGCTGAAGCCCCTCATGAGCACCCTGATGTGCAAGGCGGGTGCCGATGCCGTGGTGGAGCACAACGCCAAGGCACGCCCCTACATGGTGTGCCGCAGCGGCAGCGCCGGCATCCAGCGCTACGCCCAGACCTGGTGCGGCGACAACTACACCAGCTGGAAGAGCCTGAAGTACAATATCCCCATCATCACCGGTATGGGTCTGTCCGGTCAGCCCAACGAGGGCGCGGACATCGGCGGCTTTGCCGGTCCCGCACCCACCGAGGAGCTGTTCGTGCGCTGGGTGCAGAACGGCATCTTCCAGGCCCGCTTCTCCATCCACTCTGCCTCCAACGATAACACCGTCACCGAGCCGTGGATGTTCCGGGAGTCTGCGGATACCATCCGGGACGCCATCCTGCTGCGCTATCGCTTTACCCCCTATCTTTACAGCGCCGAGTACGAGGCCAGCCGGACCGGTGCGCCCATCATGCGTGCTCTGGTCTACGACTTCCAGAACGACCCCAAGGCATGGGAGGAGAGCTTCGAGTTCCTGTTCGGCCGGGATATTCTGGTGGCCAACGTTCTGGAAGAGGGCGCCAAGACCCGCACCGTCTACCTGCCCGCAGGCTGCAAGTGGTACGACTGGAACGATAAGTTCCGCTGCTACGAGGGCGGCCAGACCATCGAAGTGCCGGTCACCATGGCTACCATCCCCATGTTCGTCCGCGAGGGCGCAGTCATCGCCATGGCAGACAACCAGCTGATGACCATGGAGGGCGACCACACCACCGCCCTGCACCTCATCGTGGCACCCAAGGGCACCACCACCACGACCCTGTACGATGACGACGGCATCACCAACGATTTCAAGAGCGGCGTGTACCGCAAGACCACCATCACCACCACCGCAGGCGAGCGGGTGACCATGAACTTTGCCTCCGAGGGCAGCTACAAGGACACCGTGGAGACCATCAAGGTGGAGATGATTGCCAAGGAAAAGAGCCCCTTCTGGGTCACGCTGGATGGCCGCAAGATCGAGCACTTCCTCAACCGCCGCAAGTTCGACGCCGCTGCCGAGGGCTGGTATTACAGCCAGAGCAAAAAGGCTGTGGAGGTCAAGTATGCAAACCCCGCCAAGGATCACGAGTTGACTGTCTCGTTTGAGCAGTTCGACCTGATCGGTATGTAACACTGCACGGAGGAACCTCTTATGCTGCTGCGTAGTTTTGAATCCTTTGAAAAGATCGAAAACGGCTACCTCATCCACGGCGATGCCGCCGATGTGAAGCTGGTTTTCATGACAGACGATATCATCCGCATCCGGGTGCACTTCGACAAGGGCACTCCCATGGAGGAGGAGTCCTACACGCTGGTGACCACCGCGTGGGAGGATCGGATGGACACCCTGCTCAAGGACGAGCGCACCCGCATCACCGCGCTGGATGTCCCCTGCGCTGAGGACGATAAGACCCTGACCTTTGAGACCGCACACCTGACTTTGAAGCTGTTCAAAAAGCCCTTCCATTTTGAGCTGTTCGATAAGTCCGGCAAGCTGATCTATCAGGATCTGCGGGAGCGCGCCTTTGAGAAGGATCAGATCGGCCGTCTGAGCCACTTCTCCAAGGTGGATCGGGAATACGACCACTTCTACGGCTTTGGCGAAAAGACCGGCCATCTGGACAAAAAGGGACGCCGCCTGCGGATGTCCCCCAAGGATGCCATCGGCCACGACCCCGAGACCGGCGACCCGATGTACAAGCACATCCCCTTCTACATCCGGGTAAATGAGCACGACCTGCGCCCGGTGGGTCTGTTCTACCACAACTCCTACGACTGCGTGTTCGACCTTGGCGAGGAGCTGTCCGGCTACTGGGAGCGCTACTGCTACTACCAGACCGATGGCGGCGACATCGACCTGTTCCTGCTGGCCGGTGAGACCCTGCCCGA
>OODK01000264.1_pt1 | contig 59005 bp, 60 predicted proteins | sample 1671371 | NCBI WGS metagenome assembly OODK01 (sample SAMN06348150, study PRJEB24527) | human gut metagenome | biome: human gut; feature: ankylosing spondylitis patient; material: feces | host: Homo sapiens | place: China | collected 2015-10 | reverse complement strand
GCGAGAACCGGGAGTGCCGTTTCGTGCTGTGGAAGGACAATGCGTTCTTCAAGCGTCTGGGCAAGCGGCTGGACGCTCATGTGGCGGACAAGCTGCTGCGGGATGGTCGTGTCCGCTTGAAAGACTGCAAGAGCGCCAAGGGCAAGACCTACAACGCCACCGTGCTGCTGTCCTGTGAAGCCGATGGCCGCAGCAAGTTTTCTCTGGAATTTGAGAACGGGGGTTGCTGATGAAGGATGACGCTGTAATAAAGGACAACGAGGCGGTCTACCTCCTCAACGAGCAAACGTATCTGCATCTGCGGGAAAATCTTGCAGGGGTCGGGTACGAGGTCTTTGACAAAAACAGCCCGCTCCCGGTGGAGGAAGGGCAGATTCCACGGGAAGCTCTGGGCAACACCCAGCGGCGCATCGAGACCGCCCGTGCGTACTATCTGGCAGAGCATCAGGATGAGCCTGTGGGAAGAATTCAGAATGTCGCTGTCACCACCTTGGAAAAGTTTCGCTCCGGGGTTCGCAAACGCCGGAATCTGGCTCCGCGCTCTTTGCCGGACAATGATGTGCGGTTCATCGATCCGATGTACAACGAGCTGTTCCGGGTGCCGGACGGCGGCGTTGTGCAGATGACCTACCCGGATGGGCACCAGCACTCCGAGGTGGTCGAGTATCTCGATGACTACCACATGAAGATCGGTTCCTCGGTGCAGCACATCTGCGAATTTGCAGAGCGCATGGCACGCAGCCATGCCATTGTGGAACCGGAGCCGCTGACTCAGCAGGACTGCCGGGCGTGGAATCTGGGATACGACTATTACCTTACCGTGCAGGCAGATAATGGCTCGTGGGATTATGCCCTCTATCAGGGCGACTGCTGCCTGTTGGAGCGCGGAAAAATTGATGCACCCGAACTGATGATCGAGGAGGTGCGGGACGAGATCCTGTACAGTCACAATCTGCGGAACAAGGACTGCATTCCGCTCTGCCAAGAAGAATTTGCGCAGAAGCTCGCAGACCGAAATGAGATCCAGTCATACCGGATGAAGCAATTCCGGCAAAGCGGCCACGACTGCTATCTGGTCATGCAACTGCATCAGGATGCAGACCCTGCGCTGCGCTTTGCCGCCATGCGCTATCTGAACAAGCAGAACATCGCTCCGTCCATTGAAAATTACGAGATCCTTTACCGGGGCAATCTCCCGGAAGGAAAGCGCAGCGTTCCGCAAGCGGAGCTGTTGGAACAACTGTACCAGAAATTCAACTGCGCCCGCCCTCTGGACTACCATGGGCACAGCCTGTCGGTCAGCGATGTGATCATGCTGAATCAGGACGGAAAAATTTCGGCGCATTATGTGGACAGCATCGGCTTCAAGGAACTGCCGGGGTTTCTGGATAAAAAGCCGGAGCGCACCTCGGTTCTGCAAACGCTCAAAGAGAAGTGCGATGCCCCGGAGTGCAATCCCACCGTCTGCCGGAAAGCGAGGGATGAACATGAACTTTAACCATGAGGAACTGATGCTGATGATGCTCTACAACTCCGGCACCCGGCTGGGGCTTATCCACGAGTTGCGGCTCATGCAGTGCTACCTGATGCCCGATGAGACCGCCCTGCGGGAACTGTCAGAGGGCGTTATCGAAAAGCTGAAACTGCTGACCGATGCAGAGTTTGCCGAGTTGGAATTTCCGCTCGACTGAATTTTGCCGCCTGCGGGCGGCGTACATATAATTAGAAAAGTTACTTTTCTTTTCAGACGAATTGTACGCAGCAGGCATAATATTGAGATTCCCTTGCAGGAAATGCTTAATAAGCGTATATTATAGTTAATATCGAGTCGCGCAATATAGGAGATAAGCGGATATTTTGCTATGCGCCTTGCAAAGGCGGTACAGTGACGAACGTGAGCGACGTTTTAAGTCCGCTTTTTGTTTACTAAATTTTACACCATTGAAGGGGGACATTCATGCTTACTTTGTGTTATGCGCCATCGTATGGAATCGAGATTTGCGCAGCTCGTCGGCTTACCCCAGAGGAAAAGAAGCATTATGCAGCATGGTTTGCTGAAACTGGTTTTATCGGAGTCGGCAGTCATGTAGATCTCCCTTGTATCTCTCACGAAGATCTTCCGAATCGTCCTGACGATGGAAGCTTTCTGGGTTGTTATAATCAGGCATGGATTATTACAGAAGCAGAGGCTGCATCATACGAGAGACTAAATCGTCAGCGCCAGAATGAGAAGGATTTAGCCCAAAAAGCTGCGCAAGATGCTTATAACGCAAAAATTGCCGACTTTGAAACGGGCTATGAAAATTGCAAGAAGCAATTTGAAAGGTGGACGGTTACGGATGTAAAACAAAAACAGGGTGATTTATTCGCTGAGCACACATTTGTTCTTCATGGAAAAGAGTTCTCTTTTGTTGAAAGAGATTTGCATGACCTTGGGTTTGTAATCAATCCTATGTACCGGATTGATCCTGATTCTACCGCTAGTGGATATCTTACTTGCGATGACACTGGCGCAAAAGTCTGGTGTGTAAACGGATCTCGGTATATTCCGCTATCGGAAGATGAGGCTCTTTGTGTCAATGCGATTTGCCAGTATGGGAAATTTGTAAATTCGTCAATTCGTATGTGAGGTATATGGAGATGGCTCAAAATCTATATCCCCCGATGGCGTTATTAAAAAAGACTGCCCAGCAGTATCCAAAAGCATGGGAACTTATGGCAAATTTCCATGCCGAGAACGGTATGAATGGGCTGCCAGCATGGCCAGATTGGTGCTATGCTCCGATGTCTGCAGCGGTAGCAATTGCCAGTGGTGGACGTAATTTCTTATTACTTCCGGTAAACCAACAGCAGGATATCATAAACTCTGCTCAAAAGATATTTGCCCTTGCAACATGGCGTTTAAGCAAAGAAGTATATCAACTTGATTCAGACTTCGCGCAGTTGCTTTTTGAGCAAACTAATGATTTGGATATTCCTTCGGAAATTTTTTTACAGCTTCCTTATCCTTGCTTCTACATCGAAGTTCCAGACTTGTTTTTTGGAGCCAAGCCAATTCATGGCTTCTTCGTAAACTTGGAATATGATGTTAATAACGGTGACCGTGAACTGCGGCTTTATTTTTTATATCAAGATGGTACTGGCTTTGGCTATCCCATTCATATAGACGAGCATACCATTTCTGACAATATGGCTCATGTTGCCAAGGAAGCCCTATACAATTCCAGAAACGACAAATTCACACAGGCACAAGCATACCGGGCAATACAAGAAACCGATGCTCTGCAAGAGCTGCTGCTTAAAGCCCTACAAGTTGTTCTTTATATACTGGCTTCAAATGCTGAGATCGTTCCCAATAGCGAACAGTCATTCATAACGAAACGAGGTGCCACTATTAAAGATAAATATTCTGAAATTCGGAAATGGGATGTAGGTATTCGCATTGGAGCCGCTATTCGTCAGAAATCTGCGTCAGTAGAAAAAGGAGAAAGTATAAAGACGACAAGCGGCCATTCCTCACCTCGTCCACATATGCGGAGAGGTCATTGGCATCATTATTGGACTGGACCACGCAACGTTTCTGAAAACAGACGTCTTATCTTGAAATGGCTCTCTCCTATGGCAGTTGCAGCAACACCAGAGGATACTCCTATTGTTATACATGAAATAAAAAACAATTCCTGACGGCGTTTATGTTCCGAAAATTTTTCATAACCCGCAAGAAAGTGGGCTTGATAGAATGCTTCGATTCATGCTATACTAGAACAAGCATTATTGTACGGACAAAAATAGAAAGTGAGGCTTGCCAATGGACACCACAAAACGCTCTCCCCTTGACCGCCTGCTCTTTGCCACTTTTCTGAAAGGCCGCACTTCTTCCCGTGACTTGTGGGAAGAAAAGGGTGATATGACCCCCGAAGATAACCAGAAGATCATCGAGGAAACCAACGAAATCATCAATGATGATTCCACCTATCCTTATCTCAGTTATCTGACCGACCTGCTTGCTAAGTCCAAACCCTCCGATGATGCTGTCAAAAAACTACATGAACACATTGACACTATCGCAAAAGGATTGTATGAGGACAGCACCGACGTGTTCCGTGCGCTCCTTGCAAAACTGATCGAGCAACCGGAAGAAAAGCAGACCTTTGACCGTCTGCTGGAGATGGCAGAAAAGTTTGCCGCACGATACGAATAAAACACCATAGATTCCATAGCGAGTGACCTGAAAAGGCCGCTCGCTTTTTTGTTTACCATGAACTTGAAGGGAGGAACGCTATGCCAAGCAAAACCGAAGAATATCTTGCCCTTGCCCAGCGCACGGCGAATGGTCTGACCCGGTACTGGGAAAGCTGGACGGACTACCTGACCACCGCATCCCGGTTGTACAAGTACCCCTTTGCAGACCAGTTGATGATCTACGCTCAGCGGCCCGATGCCACCGCCTGCGCCGAATTTGACATTTGGCGCAACCGGATGAACCGCTATGTCAGGCGTGGCTCTAAGGGCATCGCTCTGCTGGACGAATCCAGCGGATTCCCTCGACTGCACTACGTTTTTGACGTAAGCGACACCGGGGTGCGCCGCAATTCCCGTGACCCGGAGATGTGGCAGTACAATGACGACCTGAAACAGCCGGTTTCGGAAATGTTGAGCAAGACCTACGGCATCAGCGGGGAGCGTGTCAGCCAGCAGCTTGCCGATGTTGCCGGGAAACTGGTGGCGGATTACTGGGACAACAACGGCGGGGACATTCGTGCCATCGTTGACGGTTCGCTCTTGATGGATTATGATGAAGCCGGGGTGGAGATGCAGTTCAAGTCCGCCGCCGCCATCAGCGTCACCTACACGCTGCTGGAACGCTGCGGCTTTGAGCCGACAGGGTGGTTCGACAAGGACGATTTTCAAGCAGTCTACAATTTTTCCACCCCGGATAGTGTCTACGCCCTCGGCGCAGCCGTCAGCGACATGAGCCGGGAGGTGCTGCGGAACATCGAGCGCACCGTAAAAACAACCATTCGCCGCCGCAATGCAGAAAGGAGCCAATATGAATACGAACAGCAGGAACGTGACCTACTCGACCGTCGGGGACTACCAGCTCCCGAACCTGATTCTGAACCAGCCCCGGAAGCCGCTGGGCAAGTACGGCAGGCTGCGCCGGACGTACCTGATGCAGAATCGCCCGGTGCTGTACAACACGATGCTCCTGAACGGGAGCCTGTACCCGCACCTGATGGAGGTGGAGCAGACGGCAGAGAGCCAGATGCAGCAGACCATGAAGCAGCTTCTGAAACAGAACCCGGCCCCGGACAAGGAGCAGAATCAGATGGCGTGGGTGCAGCACATGAACAGCCTGAAAGCGCAGGCCGAGGAACTGGTGCTGACGGAACTGATTTACAGCTGAGTTTCTTCGATGCCCACATCCCCACCGAAGCCCAGCAAATTGAAAAAATCGACCGAGCGGAGAGCGAAAAAACGCCCTCCGCTTTTGTTTTGTCGCAGGCTGAAATCGAGAACGAACTGCGTAAGCATGGTTCTGGGTTTACAGGTGGCAAGCAGCGCATTATGGCACTGTACCAGACCCAGCCTGACCGAAAACTCCGTGCCAAGGCTCTGGCAAAGGAGTACGGAATCGGTGGGCACTCCCACGATTATCTGGATGGCAGCAGAGGGTTTGTCAACCACGACGGGAGAGGAATGGAATTTGACCATTACCCCGAACACAAGAAATTCACGTTAAGCTGGACACAGGTGGAAAAGTATATCGACCTGATGATCCAGTCCGACCGCTACCTGACGGACAAGGAAAAGGAGCATTACACGCCGCCCGTCAGCGCAGAGCCAGATGCCACCCTGACCCATGCAAAAAACCTGATCCGGGAATTTTGTCAGGAAGAATATGATTCTGAGCCGGACTTTTCTGACCTGTCCAAGATCGGCGTTGCCTACACCAACGCCACCGATGAGAATATTCCCATTCAAGTTAATGTGGATTTGGTGGGATACCGTGTGGAGCGGTATCTGGGCGAGGTGCTGATAGACGAACGCCAGTACGAAAGTCTGGAAGAACTGACCGAGACCGAGTTGGAAGCACTGGATTTTTCGGAACTGGTCAGCGTTACGGACGAGGAACTGGAGCATTACCACAACAAGGCGGAGGAGCACCCGGCACTGTTGCCGCTGGATGCCGCCACCGAATATAACACCCTGAAGGAGCAGCACCCGGATGCGCTGGTGGGTTTTGAACAGGGCGGTCAGTTTGAGTTTTACGGCGAGGATGCCCGGAAGGTTTGCGAACTTGTAGGCGGAAAGCTGCTGGAAAAGGAAACGGAATTGGGCACAGTCCCGGTCACCGGTTTTCCCCGCGACCAGTGGGCATACCGTGCCAAACAACTGTGGCAGTGCGGCGAGAACATCTACCTTGCCGGACTGAACGAGGACGGCACCCACCACCAAACCAAGTATCTGCGCCGGGAGGATTATCTGCCGCTGGGTGCTACCATCCACATGGAGGGGCGAGCTTTCCGGGTGGATACGGTAAATTTTGATAAAGACAGCGTGACCCTGCAGGATGTGGCACTGGCAGAAATGCGGATGCCAATTTTCCGGGAAGAGCCGCTGGCTCTTGTCCGGGAGTTGTACGAGGAGCAGGATATGATGGGACACCCCCTGCCCGATTACAAGGTCGGTGACAATGTAATTGTTGACCTTCCTACCCGAACCATCGAGGGGAAAATTGGCTATGTGGGCGAAACGGATGTTCGCATCGACACCAGCGCACAGGGGCAGTCGTGGGATAACGAAGTTATCAACAAACGACAATTCGAGGATGGCTTGCGGCAGAATGAACAGGTTACTACGCAGCCAGATGATACTGTAAAAACGGTTGCCGTATACCCTGCTGAAGAAAACCGTATGCCTTATGATATTGTGATCCAGACGATTGGCTCAAAATCACCTACTCTGGATGCCGTTGAACCGGAACGATCCACACTTGAACTTGCCGGGAACTTCCGTGCCGAGAATCGTGAGAATTTCGAGCGTATGCTCTCTCGGGACGAAAAAAACGCTGCGTTAAGGACGGTTGCGGGGGAACATCCGAGCGAAATTATCCCTGAAACAAAACAGGAGCGTCGCTATCTGGTTGCCGCCTACCATCACTTTGAAAACGGCTTCGATGATAAGCTGGACTACTACACTCTGGAGGAAGCGGAAAAAGCTGCCCATGGCTATGTGGACGGAACTATGGAGGATGATGGGTTCAAGTACGATGGTGCTGCCGTTTACGATCAGCAGGAGCATAAGTGCATCCGTATCTATGGGGACTACCCTGACGAAAAGGCACACGCACAGGTCAGAGCCAGTGCGGAACCCGAACAGCAGGAACCGGAACACTTCATCGATCATTTTTATGTTGCCGAGGACATTCAGAAGCGGGGTGCGCTGGACATCAAGGAATACAGTTCCTTTGATGATGCCCTGCGAGCCTACTATGCACTTCCTGACACGCAGAGAAAAGCCCTGGGTGCAATGAATACCAGAGATCTGCCGGGTAGTCTGGACTTTGTGCAGTGTGTAAATGGCAAGGATACCATCATTCAGGATTATGCCAAGGTGGACGGATGGCAGAATGCCGAAGTTATGGACATTATCGCTCAGCTTGAGCAGTCCATCACAACCAGAGAAATCCCGCCTGTTCCTGCGGTAAACTTCCACATCACGGATGATGATTTGGGTGTCGGAGGCCCCAAACAGAAATTCGCCCGGAACATCGAAGCCATCCGTACCCTGTTCAAGCTGGAAGAGGAGCACCGGGGTGCCACCGCCGAGGAGCAGCAGGTGCTTTCCCAGTATGTAGGCTGGGGCGGTCTGGCAGATGCTTTTGACCCCAGCAAAGATAGCTGGGCAAAGGAATACGCCGAACTGAAAGGGTTACTCTCCGAGGACGAATACGCTGCCGCCCGCAGCTCTGTGCTGAACGCCCACTACACCAGTCCCACCGTCATCCGTGGCATCTACGATGCCGTGGAGCGCATGGGTTTCCGCAGCGGTAACATTCTGGAGCCTAGTATGGGCGTGGGCAACTTCTTTGGAATGCTGCCGGACAGCATGGCAGACAGCCGCTTATACGGCGTGGAGTTGGACAGCATCACCGGGCGCATTGCGAAAAAACTGTACCCGCAGGCAGACATTACCGTGGCTGGCTTTGAAACCACCGACCGGCGTGATTTCTACGATTTGGCAGTGGGTAATGTGCCCTTTGGTCAGTACAAGGTCAACGATAAGGCGTACAACAAGCTGGGGTTTTCTATCCACAATTATTTCTTTGCGAAAGCCATCGACCAAGTGCGGCCGGGCGGCGTGGTGGCGTTCGTCACCAGCCGCTACACCATGGACAGCAAGGACAGCACCGCCCGCAAGCACATGGCAGAGCGTGCCGATCTGCTGGGTGCGATCCGTCTGCCGAATAATGCGTTCCGTGCCAATGCTGGCACCGATGTTGTCAGCGACATTATCTTTTTGCAGAAGCGTGACCGTCCTGCGGATATTGAGCCGGACTGGGTGCAGCTTGGCAAGACCGAGGACGGCTTTGCCATCAACCAGTATTTCGTAGACCACCCGGAGATGGTTCTGGGTGAATTGACCACCGAAAGCACCCAGTACGGACGGGAGGAACTGACCGTTGCACCCCTTGAGGGCACCAGCCTTGCCGACCAGCTTGCAGAAGCGGTGCAGCATATTGAGGGGCAATACACCGAGGTTGAGGTAGAAACACCAGATATTGCGGATGCCGAAAACGAGAAGCATATTCTCCCGGCTGACCCGGATGTGAAAAACTTCTCCTACACGGTGGTGGACGGTGAGGTGTTCTATCGGGAAAACTCCGTAATGACGCAGGTGGAACTTTCCGACACTGCCAAGGGGCGTGTCACCGGCATGGTGGAGCTGCGGCAGATCGTCAATGAGCTGATTCAGCAGCAGTTGGAGGATTACCCTGATGCCGACATTAAGGCAACGCAGGAGCGTTTGAACGCCGCCTACGATGCCTTTACCGCAAAGTACGGTCTGCTGAATGACCGCAAAAACGGGCGGCTGTTTGAGCAGGATTCCTCCTACTATCTGCTGTGTTCGCTGGAAAATCTGGACGAGCAGGGGCAGCTCAAATCCAAAGCGGCAATGTTTACGAAACGTACCATTCGCCCGGAGCGCACCGTCACCAGCGTGGACACCCCCAGCGAAGCGTTGGCGGTGTCCATCGGAGAACACGGCAAGGTGGACTTGCCCTATATGGCGGAGCTGCTAGGCACACCCGGCGAGTACGGGCGCATTACCACCGAACTCTCCGGTGTGATTTTCAAGGACCCTGCCGCCGACCCCACTGACCCGGAAGCCGGCTGGCAGATGGCAGACGAGTACCTGTCCGGCGATGTCAGGGCAAAGCTGCGTATGGCGCAGTTTGCGGCAGAGACCAACCCGGAGTTTTCCGTCAATGTGGAGGCACTGACCAAGGCGCAGCCCAGAGAGCTGGAAGCCTCTGAAATTGATGTGCGGCTGGGTGCAACGTGGCTGGACCCGGATATTATTCAGAAGTTTATGACCGAAACCTTCCAGATTCCCTACTATCTGCGCTATGCAGTCAAGGTGAGATATTCTCCTTATACAGCAGAATGGCGCGTGGAGGGCAAAACTGCCACCGGGCGGGGCGATATTATCTCCTCCGAGACCTACGGCACCAGCCGTGCTAATGCCTATAAGATTCTGGAAGAAACGCTCAACCTGAAAGATGTCCGCATCTATGACACCATCGAGGATGCGGAGGGCAAGCCCAAGCGTGTGCTGAACAAGCGGGAGACCATGCTGGCGCAGCAAAAACAGCAGGTCATCAAGGATGCTTTTGCCAACTGGGTCTGGCAAGACCCCCAGCGGCGCATCTCGCTGGTAAAACAGTACAATGAGTTGTTCAACAGCACCAGACCCCGTGAATACGATGGCTCCCACATCCATTTTGTCGGTATGAACCCGGAGATCACCCTCCGAGAGCACCAGCGCAACGCCATCGCTCATGTGCTTTATGGCGGTAATACGCTGCTTGCACACGAAGTTGGCGCGGGCAAAACCTACGAAATGGCGGCATCCGCTATGGAAGCAAAACGGCTGGGGCTGTGCCAGAAATCGCTGTTTGTGGTGCCCAATCACCTGACGGAGCAGTGGGCAAGCGAGTTCCTGAACCTCTACCCCAATGCCAAGCTGCTGGTAGCACGGCGCAAGGACTTTGAGACTGCCAACCGCAAAAAATTCTGTGCCCGCATCGCCACCGGGGACTACGATGCCGTCATCATCGGGCATAGCCAGTTTGAGCGCATCCCGCTGTCCTTTGAGCGGCAGGAACGTATCATTCAGGAGCAAATTTATGAAACGCTTGCCGCCATCAATGAGCTGAAAGTCCACGCAGGCGAGAATTTCTCCATCAAGCAGATGGAAAAGACCCGGAAGACGCTGGAAACCAAGCTGGAAAAACTGCGCTCCGATGAGCGTAAAGACGATGTAATTACCTTTGAACAACTGGGCGTTGACAGGCTTTTTGTGGACGAGAGCCATTTTTACAAGAACCTCTTTTTGACCACAAAAATGCGGAATGTCGCAGGATTATCCACCAGCGAAGCGCAGAAATCCAGCGATATGTTCGGCAAGTGTCGCTATCTGGATGAGATCACCGGCGGGCGGGGCGTGGTGTTCGCCACGGGCACGCCCGTGAGCAATTCCATGACCGAGTTGTACACGGTCATGCGGTACTTGCAATACAGCACCTTGCAGCAGAAAAAGCTGACCCACTTCGACTGCTGGGCATCCACCTTTGGCGAGACAACCACCGCCATTGAGCTTGCCCCGGAGGGAACCGGCTATCGTGCCCGCACCCGGTTTGCAAAGTTTTTCAATCTCCCGGAACTGATGTCCATGTTCAAGGAGGTTGCGGACATTAAAACCAGCGACCAGCTCCACCTGCCTGTGCCGGAAGCGAAGTTTGAAACGGTGGTGGCAAAACCCTCAGAGATCCAAAAGGAAATGGTGCAGGAACTGAGCAAACGTGCGGCAGAAATCCACTCCGGCACGGTGGATGCGTCCGTGGACAATATGCTCTGCGTCACCAATGATGGTAGAAAGATCGGTCTGGATGTGCGCCTGATGAACCCCATGCTGCCCGATGACCCCAACAGCAAGCTGAACGTCTGTGTGCGGAACGTGCTGAAGATCTGGGATGAGGGCAAAGATCAGAAGCTGACACAGCTTTTGTTCTGCGACCTCTCCACCCCGAAAAATGACGGTAACTTCAACGTCTACGATGACATTCGCAAGAAGTTGGTTGCTGCCGGAGTGCCGGAAAATGAGATCGAGTTTATCCACAACGCCGACACCGAAGCGAAAAAGGCGGCATTGTTCTCCAAAGTGCGCTCTGGCGATGTGCGAGTTTTGCTCGGAAGCACTGCAAAAATGGGAGCGGGCACCAACGTCCAGTCCCGGCTTGTGGCGGTGCATCATCTGGATGTTGGCTGGAAGCCCAGCGACATGACCCAGCGCAATGGTCGCATCATCCGTCAAGGCAACATGAATAAGGAAGTCAAGGTGTTCAACTACGTCACCGAAGGCACATTTGATTCGTACCTCTTTCAGACCCTTGAGAATAAACAGCGATTCATCTCGCAAATTATGACTTCCAAATCCCCGGTGCGTTCCTGCGATGATGTGGACGAACAGGCATTGTCTTATGCGGAGATCAAGGCGTTGTGTGCCGGAAATCCTCTCATCAAAGAGAAGATGGACTTGGATGTGCAGGTGGCAAAGCTGAAGGTGCTGAAAGCCGACCACCAGAGCCAGAAATTCCGCCTGCAAGACAAGCTGCTGACCAAATTCCCGGCTGACATTCGGGAAACGAACGCCTATATTGCTGGGGTGAAAGCGGACGCACAGCTTGCCGCTGCCCACCCGCAGGTGCAAGAGGGTTTCTGCGGCATGACCATCAAGGGCGTGACCTACGATGAGAAAAAGACCGCCGGTGAGCGTCTGGTGCTTGCCTGCTCCGAACTGCCCAACGCCGAAGAAAAAGTCATCGGCAGCTACCGGGGCTTTGAGTTGTCTCTGCGGTTCGATACCTTCCGCAGCGAATATCAGGCGATTCTGAAGGGTGAGCGGAGGTACCCGGTGCCCTTAGGCACCGACCCGCTGGGCAACATTATCCGTCTGGATAATTCGCTGAACAACTTCCCGGAGCGCATTAACTCTGCTGAGAATGAACTAGCCACTCTGCATCAGCAGCAGGCAGCGGCGCAAATCGAGGTGGAGAAACCCTTTCCGCAGGAGGAAGAACTGGCAGAGAAGTCCGCACGGCTTGCGGAACTGAACGCCCAGTTGGATGTGGACGAGAAAAATCACGAGCCGGAACAGGACGAGGAAGAACAGGAGGATGCCCCTCGCCGCCCCTCGGTGCTGGCGGCACTGGAAGAAAAGTCGGATAAGCCGGAGCCGGTGAAGCCTTTTCGCAGTTATTACGACAAGGATGGTGATGCCCGGTGAGGGAAAAGCGCGACGAGATCATCATCCTGAGAGCCACAAAAGCCGAGAAGAACCGCATTTATGAAAAGATGCTGGGCATGGGCATCCGCAGCCTGAGTGCCTATATCCGCAAGATGGCACTGGACGGCTACTGCCTGAACCTTGACCTGAAGGAGCTGCGTCGCATGGCGTATCTCCTGCAAATGTGCAGCAACAACCTGAACCAGTATGCCAAAGCCGCCAATGAAAACGGTCGGGTCTACGCCGCTGACATGGAGGACCTGCGGCAGCGGCTGGATGAGCTGATTGACATTGGAAAACAAATCCTTTCCAAACTGGCTGAACTCTAAAATTTCCCCCGCAGTTGGAGGGCTGTGGGGTACATAAGAGGTGACATCCTTGCAAGGGGTGTGGAGATGCCTTTATAATAAAGTTGAAAGGCAGGTGCTGGATATGAGGTTCGTTTTTAAGATGATTGTTTTCCCGTTTTGGCTGCTTACGGCTTTCCTTGCGCTGATGCTGAAATGGACGCTGAACCTGTCGGCGTTCGTGCTGGCTCTGCCCATGCTGTATATCTTCGGCTGCGGCCTTTATACACTGTACTGCCGGGAGTGGATGCAGTTTTTGATCTTGCTGGTGGCGGAGTTTGGATGCTTTGTGTTGATTTTCATGGGCGCTTTGATTGCAGATGCAGCAGAGCGTTTTAGTGGCTGGGTTGCCGGATTGTGAGGGATGCTATGGAAAACCAGAAATTGGAGGATTGCTATTCTGCGCACAGCAGCACGGTTTTTTCTGAAATGCTGGGCGAGGACGAAAACTATCAACGACTGAAAAAAGCAAAAATAGCAGCCGAGGAAGCATTGCAGAACGTCATCAGCCAAGAAGCGTGGAAGCAATACCTCACCTTAGATGAAATCTGCAACGAGTTGGAATGCGCCCGTTACAAGGCGATGTATCTGGCTGGTGCTTCCGATTACGAAAAATTATCCAAATGATCTTGATGCGCCGATGTGCGGCATTTTCTTTTTATGGGGGGTGATGACGCTGGCAGCAACACGGTTGATCCCCATGCGGAAAAACAAGGGCAAATCCATCGGGGCGTGTCTGCACAATCACACCAGCTATATCCAGAACCCGGACAAGACCGAACAGGGCGAGTTGGTCAGCAGTTACCAGTGCAGCCCGCTGACCGTGGACGAAGAATTTCTGCTGACGAAACGGCTGTACGAGCAGACCACCGGGCGCAGCCAGAAAAGTGATGTGCTCGCCTATCAGATTCGTCAATCGTTCAAGCCCGGAGAGATCACCGCCGAGGAAGCCAACAAGGTGGGCTACGAACTGGCCATGCGCTTTACCAAGGGCAAACACGCTTTTATCGTTGCTACCCACACCGACCGGGCGCACATCCACAACCACATTATTTATAATTCCACTGCCTTGGACGGAACTCGGAAATTCAAAAATTTCTGGCTTTCCTCCTTTGCGGTGCAGCGGTTGAGCGACCTGATTTGTTTGGAACATCAGCTCTCCACCATCGAGTACAAGCCTTACCGGGAACGGCAGAAGCGCATCGTCTACCCACCGAAAGAGAGCAACCGTGACCGGCTATGCAGCGTGATCGACAGCATTCTGGCTGAAAAGCCCAAGGACTACGAGGACTTTCTGCAAAGGCTGGAACAGCAGGGCTATGAGGTGAAGCATGGCAAACACACGGCGGTGAAGGGCGCACGGCAGAAACGATTTATCCGTTTCCGCACACTGGGCATCGGCTATGGCGAGGACGAGATCAAGGCAGTGCTGGAGGGAAAGGCGAAGCACCACCCCTATCAGAAGCAGCCGCTCAAAGAACAGCCGTTCCAGTTATTGGTGGACATTCAGGGAAAAATGGCAGAGGGCAAAAGCGTTGGCTACAAAAAGTGGGCAACCAAGTTCAATCTGAAAGAGATGTCTAAGACGCTGCTGTTCTTGCAGGAGCAGAAAATCGGCAGTGCCGACGAACTACGGGAACGTGCAGCGGCGGCAACGGAACGCTATCATGTCATGGGGGATTCCATCAAGGCAGCAGAAGCAAGGCTGACGGAAATTGCCGTGCTGAAAACCCACATCATCAACTATGCCAAGACCCGCCCGGTCTATGATGCCTATCGCAAGTCGGGGTACAGTAAAAAGTTTTTGGAAGCCCACCGGGAGGAGATCACCCTGCACAAGGCGGCAAAAGCGGCCTTTGATGAAGCAGGGCTGCAAAAGCTGCCGAAGGTCAAGGAATTGGATGCGGAGTTCGCAGAACTGCTGACAAAAAAGAAAGCAGCTTACCCGGACTACCGCAAGGTACGGAATGAGATGCAGGAGTTGGTTCGCGCACAGAAAAATGTAGAACGATTTTTTGCAGAGGAAAAAGACACCACAGAGAAAACCCAGACCCGGTAAACGAATACTGCCGAGGAATCTTCCCATTTGGGAGGGTTTCTCGGCGGCTTTTTTGTGTATAGGGCAGCAATTCTTGACCGTTTTTGTGAACTACTGATTATCGCCGTATTCTCGTCATGAAGTTCTTTTGTCGGTATAATTGGAATTAAAGGACGGCGAAGCGTAGTGGCAAAGAAAAAGCAACAGCGTGCTCCGGTCAATCCGGAACTGACAAAAGTGAAGTCCGTGTTTCAGCGAAACGTACACATGGCCTACAAAGTCCAGCGCACACAAAGGAGCGATTTTGTGTGACGGTATCATTCGATCGGCAGAGATGTATAATGTAAGATGCCCCGTGGGCTTAATGCTCACGGGGTTTATTATTGAAAAAACGCTTGACAAATATACCCATTGGGTATATAATAGGGTCAATGAAAGACGCAACATCAACAAACGGGGGGCTGGACATGAAAAACTATTTTGAAGTCAAAAAGAATATCGTTCTCACGGGAAACAGCCGAATTTTCAATAACTGGGCAGAGCATTCCAGCATCACCGCCGATGATTTCATCGTTGCGCTGGAATGGGTATGTGATGACCCGCTGGATGCGAATGGAATGCTCACAAGGGAGATCGCACTTGCTCCTGACGGAATTGTAAAACTCCGCCGCATCAACGATCATCATACTGGTATGACCTCTTTTTACAAATTCGAGGGTGATAACGGCGGCGAGAATGGCAAATTGGGAACCATCTGGGGCGGCGAGATTTTCGATGATGGCTTTATGCGTAAGATTTCGCTTTCTGCAAAAGACCGTGTTTGATGACAAAATAGGAGGACACAATGTATACTGCCGCTGAACTTTTTAACCTTGCTACCATGGCTGATGCAAAAGAAGTTTTTCTGTCTAACGTTACGATGAGCATTCCAGATGACCTTCCCGGATGCGCCAATCTTGATGCCGAAAAAGATCGGCTATCTAAAATCTGGGAAGTTGCCCACATGAGCATCAATGAAATGGTTGCTGCCGTTGGTCTTTCTAAAACTAACTTTGCAAAAGAAACGGGCATCCCGTTTAGGTCGATTCAAAACTGGAGCCTCGGAGAGAGAACGCCGCCTGTGTACATTCGTTTTCTTTTGGCAGAACATTTCCGGTTGCTCTAAATAAGCATAGCAAAAGGCCTGTAGGCGTTTAACCTACGGGCCTTTCTACCCTGTTATGATAGCAGCGATCCTGTTTTACAAGCCAATCTTCACACAGCCGTTGGGCTTCGTCGTTTGTGCAGCCGGTGCAGTTGAAAAGCCAGCACAGGAAAACGAGCAGGCTCGATAAGAAAAGATTGCCGAGAGTTGACCGAGAGTGGTCGGCTCCCGGTATTTTTTATGTTTTGCTATCCTGTCGTAAACAACACAGTCTATTGATTGTGTATTGGACGCACCACAACAGGTATTCTATGGAGTGTAAACAACTCTACTGAAATGGAGCGTGCTATGAAAGAATTATTCGGGCAGCGCCTGCGGGAGCAGCGGCAGAATCAGGGCTTGACGATGGAGCAGCTTGCAGAAAAAGCGAATCTCTCCACCAATTTTATCGGTGCAATTGAGCGTGGACTGAAAGAGCCTAGTCTCTCTACGCTCATCAGCATTCTGAACGCGCTGGATATTCCGGCTGACGTTCTGCTCCGTGATTATGTTGGAACAGCATCCCATGTGACCGATGAGGAAATCTGCAAGCGGCTGGAAGGCTTGACCCCTATTCAGAAAAAGGCAGCACTCGACCTGTTGGACACCTATATCGCCAATCTCCCGTATCTTACAAACGAAGAATAATCAGCAACCCTTGCAAGCGTATCGGCTGGGATTTAGCCGGTACGCTTTTCATTTGCATCGCTTTCGGCTATAATCATTCTTATAGAGTGTGTTATACTCTAAAGAATTGATTTGGAGGTGCTGAAATGAGAGAACCACGGTACAGTATTTTAGTGGATATTCAGGATGCAACCGAGCGCGCAAAGCAGGGCAAGCTGGCGTTGTATTGGCAACGCACCATCCAGCGGGAATACCGATGCAAGAAAGTAACCCCTGCCGAGCAGCAGGCGTATGAGCAGTTGCAGAGCATTCTTTCCGAAGTGCCGCAATGGAGCGATGAAGAAGAACTGCACCATGACATGGAGAACATCGGGGGCAAACTCTGGTTCTGCCATTTCTGGATTGACCACAATTCCATGGTGCAATTGACGGAAGATTGCAACGGCAGATTTCATGCTGCCTATGTTCTGGACACGGACACATCCCCAGAGGTACGCCGGGAGGCTGCACAACTAGCGCAGAAGGATCTTAAGAAATGTATGCAGAATTGGGGTGCTGCGCTTCTGGATGCGCCGGTGCTGGAACAGATGAAGTATGCTTCTTTGGCAGAAGCGGCATCACACCTTATGCAAGTCCTCGATGACCCGGAGAGCATCACCGGGTAAAAAGCGTCCCGCAGGGATGCGCAGCCTGCATTGAAAAAATGCAGAACAAAGGGGGTTGGGGCACTCCCCAACAAGCATTTTGCAACGCAAAAAGTGTTTTTGTATAGACGAAAACATTGCTTGCGTAAGCTATGCGTCCTTTCAGTCCGCAAATTAAAAGTTGAAGATCTTGCAGGAACTGCAAACAAGAAAAAGTGTGACAGCGTTTTGGTTTGAATGCTGTCACTCTTTTTTGTTGTCTGAATCACAGACGAAATAGCCGTATCATCTTGAAAACAGCGTAAAGATTTATTATAATAAGATAAATGGTTGTAGCTTTTTGCAAAGGAGCTGTGAGGAATGAATCGAAACTGCCGCCGCAAAACAGAAAAGGTCTATGTGAAGGTGAACTCTGATTTTGACGCAACCGGCTATATGCAGCCCCGGCAGATCACATGGGGCGACGGCCGGACGTATCCCATCGAGCAGGTGCGGGACTTTCGCCCAGCATCTACCATTGCCGACCTGCCGGGGGACTGTTATACTGTAATCATTAAAGGACAAGAGCGGCATTTGTTTTTTGAACGTGCGGACCGAATGTTTCCCAGCCGCTTCGGGCGGTGGTTCGTGGAGGTCTGATAAGCACACGGAAAGGACAGGACGATGGACGGCAAAAAGCGCACCTATCTCGCAATCGACCTCAAGAGTTTCTACGCTTCGGTGGAATGCGTTGACCGCCATCTTGATCCGCTGACTACCAATCTGGTGGTAGCAGATGCTTCCCGGACGGAAAAGACCATCTGCCTTGCGGTGTCGCCCTCCCTGAAAGCCTACAAGATACCCGGCAGAGCACGGCTGTTTGAAGCAGTTCAGCGTGTCCGGGAAGTCAACGCCCAGCGGCTGCAAACTGCCATCCGGCAAAAAAAGGCAGTCCGGGGAGAGGATGGCAAGTACCGCTTTGCCAGCACCTCTTTCGATGCCAATGCCTTGAACACAGACCCTGCACTGGGCTTGAGTTACATTGTTGCGCCGCCCCGGATGCAGCGGTATCTGGATGTGTCCACCCAAATCTACAAGACCTACCTCAAATATGTGTCCCCTGCAGATATCTACCCCTACTCCATCGACGAGGTTTTCATTGATGTGACGGGCTATCTGCCCTATTATCACATGAGCGCCCATGATCTTGCCATGACCATGGTGCGGGAGGTGCTGTACACCACCGGCATCACGGCAACGGCAGGCATCGGTACCAACCTCTACCTCGCAAAGCTGGCGATGGACATCGTAGCAAAGCACATTCCAGCGGACAAGGACGGCGTGCGCATTGCAGAGCTGGACGAGCAGTCCTATCGGTATCTGCTGTGGAACCACCGCCCTCTGACGGATTTCTGGATGACCGGCCCCGGCACCGTCAAGCGGCTGGAAGCCCACGGCATCTACACCATGGGGGATTTGGCACGGTTTTCCATCCATGGAGAAGACCGTCTGTATGAGATTTTTGGCGTAGATGCAGAAATCCTTATTGACCACGCATGGGGCTACGAACCCTGCGGCATGGAGCAAATCAAAAGCTACAAGCCCAGCACCAACAGCATCAGCGAGGGGCAGGTGCTGACCTGCCCATACCCCAACGATAAGGCAAAGCTCATCGTCCGGGAGATGGCGGAGATTCTGATGTTCCGGCTCACGGAAAAGAAGCTGGTGACGGAATCCATCACCTTGGAGATAGGTTACGACCGGGAGAACGTGGACAAGGGCGGCTACCGTGGTCTGACCCAGACCGACCGCTACGGCAGAATCATCCCCAAGGCAGCCCACGGCACCGTCCGGTTTGATGCTCCTACCAATCTGGGCAGCACCATCATCAACGAAAGCGCAAAGCTGTTTGAGCGCATCACTAATCCAGCACTGACGGTGCGGCGCATCACCCTTAACGCCAACAAGGTCACGCCGGACGAGGGCATCTATCAGGTGGACTTTTTCACCGACACCAAGAAGCTGGAAAAGGAGAAAAAACTCCAGCAAGCCATGTTGGGCATCAAGAACAAGTACGGCAAAAACGCCGTGCTGAAAGCCAGCAGCTACGAGGAAGGTGCCACCATGCGCCAGCGCAATGCGCAGATCGGCGGGCACAGCGCAGGAGGTTCGGATGGAAAACTACAAAAATAGCAAGATCGGACAAGAGACTGCCCAAAAGTATGGGGATATCATAGAGATGGAACGCCCCCAGACCGAAGAATCCCTTCGCAAGCATCCCCGCATGACCTTACAGAACCGGGCAAAGATCTTCTCTCCCTTTGCAGCCCTGCGTGGTTATGATGAGCAGCTTGCCGCAGAAAAGCAGCGTACCGAGCGTGTGACCAAGCGCATTCTGACCGAGGAAGAAATGTCCGCTCTGTCCGATAGGCTGATGCAGGTCACCGAGGGCATGAGCATCACGGTGCGGTACTTCAAGGAGGACACCGCCCACCCGGAGGTTCCGGCAGTGGGTAACTACATCACCCTGACCGGCAAAGCAGACCGCATCGACCCGGTGTTCCGCACCTTGCAGGTGGGCGACACCGTGGTGCCCTTTGAAGATCTGGTGGAACTCAGCGGGGAGGGCATCATGGAGATCGACCAATATCTCGGCATTACAGAGGATTGAGTGCAAAAAGACCATCAGCCGGAAACGGCTGATGGTCTTGCTTACTTATGGTGTATCGTCGGTAACTGCTTGACTTTGTTTCCGACTTTTTTGCGTTCCAGTGAGAACACCATGTCTGGAGTGCGTTCAAAGAATCCAATATCATGTTTCCAGCTCGTGCCGCATTTGCAGTGGAACAGGCCAATGAACTGCTGCTTCATTTTGCGTCCACAGTTCGGACAGATCCGTTTGCTGGCTCCCATAGCCCCTCCTTTTAATATCGAAATTCAGCTTGCAAGAAAGCAGATTCAAATTAAAACGTACAGAGCTGCTTAACAGGTGTCAGCGGGAATCTTTTTTCCACGCCTGACATGGTGCACATTTGTGTACCGGGAAGTTCCAGAGAAGCGTGTGCACAGGAAACTGCCATTTTAAGCAGCTGGTCGCCTTGCGTGTGCTGTTTGGCGATTGCATAGGCAAAACCGGATACCATGGAATCTCCCGCACCTTGAACACCCTTTACATCCACCGAGACAGGTTCTGAATACCATGCAGCCTCCGGCGTGACCAGCAACGCACCCTTTTCGCCAAGAGAAACTGCGCCGTAGGCGATGTTGTGCTCCATGAGAATCTGGCGATAGCTTGCGCAGAACTCCTGCGTTACACTGGGATGAACGCCAAAAGTGGCATAATATTCTTCTTCGTTGGGTTTGATCAGAACAGGAGATGCCTCCATTCCATTCAGAAGCAGCGGCCCCGATGCGTCCAGAATAAAGGGCACGTCATATTCCTGTGCGCTTTTGCCAAGTTCATAGTAGAAGTCGTCAGGAAAGCCCGGTGGCACACTGCCGCCAAGGATCAGCACCGATGTTGTGGGCAGAACATTTTTGACAGCGCGAATAACATCCATGGCAGTTTCGGGATGTAGAGGAGTGCCTTTTTCGTTGAATTCCGTCATGCAGCCCGTAGATGTTTCAAACAGCTTGATATTGATACGGACATTTCCGGGGACGGGGATAAGCTCTGCATCCATATCTCTTTGCTTGAAGAAATCCACTGCTTCTCCATCTGAATGGCTCAGGCAGACGCTTTTGACCGGCATTCCAAGCTGGGTAAGTGCCAGCGAAACATTGATGCCCTTGCCGGAAAAGTTGCAGATCGTTTTCTGGACACGATGGCTATGACCAAGGTTGACGGAATCCACCTGAATCGTGCGGTCAATGCAGGGATTCGCAGTAACAGTTGTAAAGTGCATGGGTTCTCTACCTCCTATCCGGGGAGCATTGTTTCAGTATCCCGGAAACTGGATATGTTTATTCTTTTTCACCGGAAGGAATGTCAGTGTACAATTCGATCTTACCGCAGGAAGGACAGAATGCCGCTTTTATTTTTTTCTGGTCGTTTTTCTTTTTGATCGTGACCAAGTTAAAGAGTATACCGTTTTCAATCTTGATCTTGTAATCCAAAACCATTTCAGCATGACAAATGGGACAGTTCATAAAACACCTACCTCCTGACATTTTGATACACCTAGTCTAGCATACAAAACGAACGCTGTCTATTGGCGGAACGAAAACGGCTATCATGAGAAAAATAATAAAGGCCGCCCGAAAAATCCCGATAGAAAAGCAAGATTTTTAGTAGATGATATGTTATAATAGAAAAAATGCAGCACCTGCTGAACGGACGGAAAGGACACCACGATTATGGAAGAAAACAAGAAACCGGAAACTACCTCGCAACAGGATTCGGCACCCGCGGATTACAGCCGCTACATGGGAACGTTGAACCGCATCTACCGCCGCAACAACAATCCCAAGAAGAAGCGGCTGGGGGATGGCATAACCTCTCTGAAACAGGAGCAAAAGCCGGCAGAGCCTGCCAAACCGGAAAATGGAAAGAAAGACCACAGCTTTCTGATCACGCTTGCTGTGTCGATCGCCATTATCCTGATCTTGTGGCTCATCAAAAAGTTCTGAATCATATAAAAACTGCCCGGAACGACCTTCTCCTATCGTTCCGGGCAGTTTTAGCAGGAGGAATCTGCTACCGTGGATGTCAAATCAGGTGGAACGATCAAACGTTCTCGTTCAGGAATGCAGCAATTTCTTCTGCTGCGACAGTCTCATCCTCACCCTCAACCGTGACGGTGATGGTTTCGCCCTGCTTGATGCCAAGTCCCATGACTGCCATCAGCTTGCGCATATCACAGGTCTTGCCATCTTTTTCAATGGTGACCTTGCTGGCATACTTCTTTGCCAGCTTGACCAGCAGACCGGCGGGGCGGGCGTGGACGCCAAGTTCGTCCTTGATGGTATAAGTAAACTGTTTCATGGGTTCTCCTTCATTTCCTTCTTCTTTAGCGTGCAAAAAGGGCAGATCAGACGGCGCTCTCGTAGTCCAGCATGAACTGCACAATGCCGTCCATAGCCAGCTCACGCGGGTCGAGCTTCAGCTGACCCTCACGGATCTTGGCATAGCTGATGGGCATATACTGGTGCAGCATATTCATGGGGATGGGGTACTCGCGCAGGTTGTCGAACAGCTTGTTCATGGCTGCAACGACTTCCGGCTGACCGATGTAGTAGCGGGCACGGTCAGAGTAGCTGTACTTGCGGCACTGTGCCAAATGCTTTTCGTCACCGTGGTAGTGCTTTTCCCAGTTTGCAGGGGAAGCCAGCATGACCTGATCCAGCGTTTCAATGAAGTTGGCGCGCTTTTCTTCCGGCACCAGCTCCTTTTCCATCATGCTCAGAGAGAACAGAGCCTCGCGCAGACCAAAGGTCAGAGCAGGACCGACCTTCAGGATAGCAATACCATCAGTGACCATGTTGTACAGGTCAGTTGCGGTCTGGTAGTCGGTAGAGTGACCCTCGAAGCAGATGTCGGGGAACTCCTTCAGAGCGGCGCACAGGTCAACGGCTGCGGCAGGGTTGTAGTCGAACACCTGCTCATCGCCAAATTCCACACCGGGCTGGACAACGACTGCGATAACGTCCTTCATGCCCTCGCCAACGCCTTCCTCAGTCCAGACACGCTGATAGGTGGAAACAGTATCACGGAATGCTTCGGGCTTGGTGACAGCCAGCGTATCCTCTGCCTCGGTTGCACCACCGGGGATGGGCACTTCACTGCCGATAACGAACACCGGGCGCATTGCATCCGGCTTCTCAGCTTTCAGTTCCTCGTAGCCCTTCATAGCAGCCTTGTACAGCTTTGCGCCACGGCGAGCGATGACCTCGGTCTGGAGCAGACCTTCCGGGTCGTCAGCAACCTTCATGCTGGTGTCCAGATGGATCTTGGTAAAGCCGGCGCGTGCATACTGGTAAACCAGTTCCACGGAGTTTTCCATTGCTTCGGACTCCGGCAGCTTCTGCCAAGTCAGAGGTCCGAGGTGGTCGCCTGCCAGAATCATCATGTTTTCGGGCAGACCAATGTCGCTTGCCATTTTCAGAACCATCTGATAGAAATCAGCGGGCTTCATGCCGGTGTAGCCGCCAAACTGGTTGACCTGATTGGCGGTTGCCTCGATCAGAACAGGGATGTTGCGCTCCTTTGCACGGCGCAGGGCGATCTCGATTACCAGTTCGTTGGCGCTGCAATAAGAGGGGATGCCGCAGCGAATGCCCTCACGGCGCTTATCCATCATTTCCTGAAGGGGATGTTTCATTTCAATTCTCCTTTGTAATGCTCCAAAATCTTACAGCTTTGCCTGACCCTTGCAATAGGTCTGGAGCACATCGTAGTTGTCCTCCAGCACTACAAGGTCGGCATCCTTGCCCACCTGAATGGAACCCTTGCGGTCATCCAGATGCAGGCAGCGCGCCGGGTTGATGGTGCAGGCGTTCAGCGCATAGTTGAACGGTACCATTGCATCCTCGACAAGGATCTTCAAGCCCTTGTTGATGTTCAGGGTAGAGCCAGCCAGACCGCCGGTAGAGGTCAGGTGTGCGCTGCCGTCCGGGTAGATCACGATCTCGTTGCCGCCGAAGATGTACTTGCTGCCCACGGGGGTGCCCTTTGCCATCAGCGCATCGGAGATCATGATAGAATAGTCGGGACCCTTGCTCATAAAGTAGTTGTTCAGAGCAGCCGGGGTGGAATGGCAACCATCGCAGATGATCTCACCGTACATGGTGCGGATGCGGTATGCTGCACCCACCAGACCGTTTGCGCGGTGGTTGAAGGGTGTCATACCATTATAGACATGGGTCATGGAGCGTGCGCCATTGGCATAAGCCATGACTGCCTGCTCGTAGGTGGCAGCACTGTGACCGATGCTGACAACGATACCCTGCGAAGTCAGGTAGCGGGTCAGTTCAAAGTTGTCGTCCTGTTCGGTAGCCAGCGTAACATAGCGGATATGGCCGTGTGCGGCTTCCTGATAGTGCTTGAACTGCTCCACGCTGGGCTTTGCAATGAACTGCTCCGGCTGTGCGCCCTTGTACTTCATGTCCAGATAAGGACCCTCGAAGTGGATGCCAAGGATCTCAGCACCGTCGTAGCCGCCCTCCATGACACGGGCAACGTTGGCAACGGCATTGGTCAGAACCTCAACGCTCTGGGTGATGGTGGTAGCCAGAAAACTGGTCACGCCCTCAGAAACGATGTGCTCAGCCCAGTAACGCAGACCTTCCTCGTTTGCGTCGTTGGTGTCAAACTCATAGGCACCGTGGCAGTGGATGTCCATAAAGCCGGGGACGATACGCTTGTCGCCGTAATCGTCATCTACATCCTTTGTCCCATAGGGGAAAATGCCGACGATCTTACCCTCTTTGACCTCGATGGCAGCTGGCACAAACTGATCTGCGATCCATACTTTTTTACTTTGAATTATCATCCGAATTGTCCTCCTTCCGAGTGAATTACCCTTATGCCATTATACCGCATACTTTCGGAAAAATATTTACAATTTTCAATCGACTTGTTACTTGTTTCGGCAAACATACCCAAAAAATCATATAAATCAAGTGGTCAGACAGGGGGAACGCCGCTTCCGTTTGTCTTTTTCAAACAAAAAGTTATGGCTTTCAGTTGCCCCCTTGTTTTCTGCTAGGGGGGTGTGATATAACAGGAAGGAAGGGATAGTGCGCTTTGATAAGCCCTGTCTATGATTCGGATAAATACCAACCGATTAGGAGGTAGAATAGCATGAGCATTTTTAATCTGACTGATGAGAAGATGAAGGAAACTTCTTCCACTTTTACTGCACATGAGATCTATCAGCAGCCTGCAACTTGGCGCAAGACCTGCGCACAGCTGGCTGGCTGCAAGGACGAGCTGCAGGCTTTTATCGATCAGGTCGTCAAGCAGGATGACTTTGATATTGTTCTGGTCGGCGCAGGCACCAGCGAGTTCGTTGGCAACTCCCTGTTCCAGGCTCTGAACCCCAAGTACAACTACAAGGTCAAGTCCTACGCTTCTACCGATATCGTTCCCTCCCCGGAGAACTTCCTGTCCCGCACCAAGCCCACCCTGCTGGTGAACTTTGGTCGTTCCGGCAACTCTCCTGAGTCTCTGGGCAACGTGGAAGCAGCAGAGGTCGTCTGCCAGAATCTGTACCACCTGTTCGTGACCTGCAACCACGAGGGCACTCTGTCCAAGATGGCTGCAAGCCGCAAGAACTGCTTCGCTATCAACCTGACCCCGGAGACCCATGACCAGTCCTTCGCCATGACCTCCAGCTACAGCAATATGTATCTGGCAACCTATCTGGCACTGAATCTGGACAAGCTGGATGAAATCACTGCCGAGGTCGAGAAGCTGGCCGTTGCAGGTCAGCACTTCCTCGATGACCAGTTCGGTGAAGTCCAGAAGATCGTGGACGAGTTCGATTACAACCGTATCGTTTATCTGGGCAACATCGGCCTGAAGGGCGTTGCACAGGAGTCCGCACTGAAGACTCTGGAGCTGACTGCCGGCAAGGTCGCTACCATGTACGATTCCGAACTGGGCTTCCGTCACGGCCCCAAGTCCATCATCAATGACAACACCCTGACCATCGCTTACCTGAGCGATGACGAGTATCGCCGCCGCTATGAGCTGGATCTGGTCAAGGAGATGGCACATCAGCGCAAGGGCAACAAGATCGTCGTTGTTTACAACCACGATTGCGAAGGTATTGAGGAGTTGGCAGATTACCCCATCCAGATCAAGATCGGTCAGGACATGGAGAACGTTCTGCTGGGTCTGGACTTCATCCTGTTTGCTCAGACCATCGCTCTGATGAAGTCTCTGTCTCTGGGCATTACCCCGGACAACCCCTGCCCCACTGGTGAGGTGAACCGTGTTGTCAAGGGTGTCACCCTGTATCCGTACACGCTGAAGTAATTAAAAAATCAGGAGGGCAACGAACATGATCGGTTTGGTAGTTACCGGCCACGGCCATTTTGCTGATGGCATCCACACTTCCGCTCAGATGATCGCTGGCGAGAACGAGTATGTCCGCTATATCAACTTTGAAGAGGGTATGACCCCGGAGCAGCTGGCGGAGAAGTTCAACGCCGCATTCGATGAGTTTCGCACCTGCGATGGCGTTGTGGTTCTGTCCGATCTGCCCGGCGGCTCTCCCTTCAAGACTGCAGTGGAGTGCAAGTACGCACGCCCCGATCAGAAGATCGAGGTCATTGCCGGCACGAATCTGCCGATGCTCGTTACCGCTGTTACGATGCTGGATATGGAAGATGATCCCCGCTCTCTTGCAGAAGAACTGGTTGACACCGGCAAGGATTGTATGGTAATCTTTGAGTTACAGGCTCCTGCCGAAGAAGCCGAATCTGATGAAAGCGACGGAATCTAAACAATGATCAATTGGGAAGTAATTATTTGGACTTGCATTACGCTGGCAGTCATTATGGGCGTGATCGGTCTCATCCTGTATGCTATCTCTGCCAAGAATATGCGCAATAAGCGCAAGGAACTTAGCGAAGTCCATACGGACATGAAGGTCGGTTCCCGCATTATGTTTGCCGGTGGCATCTACGGCAAGATCGTAAGCATGGAGGATGAAGATACTCTCCGTGTGGAAGTTGCACCGAAGATCGTTATTACTATTTCCCGTTATGCCGTCCAGAGCATTGTAAAGTAATTGTTTTGGTGTTTTAATAGCGTTGATCTTGTGCGTCTTCTTCATTTCCGCACGAGATTATCATAAGTTCTTCATTTGCAAAATCCCCCTCCATCCCCGGCGTGAAAAGACAGGCAATGAGTGCTGCGCGGCTTTCTGCCTGTCTTTTTACATTCTTTACTAAGTCATCCGAGACCTCTTCTTTCATTGACAAAACCCCCACAGCGGACGCCATACCGCTGTGGGGGTTTTGCCTTTTGCTTAAAAAGAATTAGAGCCGATGCTCCGAAGAGCACCGGCTCCAATCCTTAAGGAAGAATGTCTTATATGGGTTAAGACGGATGAATACTAAATTATGCCTTGCCGTTGCTGCCGCAGACAAGGATCTTGCTCATGACGTACTCCTTGACCTGCTCACGACCAACTGCGCTGTACTTCTTCGGGTCGAATGCTTCGGGATCGCCTGCAAGGTATTCTTTCAGACCCTTGCTGAATGCGATGCGGAGATCGGTGGCGTAGTTCACCTTGCACATACCGCGGGCAACGCACTCACGGACGGCATCATCCGGGACACCGGAGGTGCCATGCAGCACCAGCGGCACAGAAACGACTTTGCGGATCTCGCTCAGACGGTCGATGTCCAGCTTCGGGGTTCCCTTGTAAACGCCGTGTGCGGTGCCGATAGCAACAGCCAGAGAATCCACACCAGTGCGCTCCACAAACTCAGCAGCTTCGGAAGGAACGGTGTAGCCATTGCCATTGCCGCCGTCCAGATCATCTTCCTTGCCGCCGACCTTGCCCAACTCGGCTTCCACAGGGATGCCGGTTGCATGGCAGGCACGAACAACTTCCTTGGTGATCTCGATGTTCTCCTCGAAAACATGGTGAGAACCATCGATCATCACAGAGGTGTAGCCTGCACGGAATGCCTTCATAGCCAGTTCGTAGCTGCTGCCGTGGTCAAGGTGCATCACAACAGGAACAGTAGCCTCGGAAGCGGCAGCTGCGACCATGGCATGGAACATGGCCGGAGAAGCGTACTTCAGAGTACCCGGAGTGGTCTGGACGATAACGGGTGCACGCAGTTCCTCTGCAGCAGCGATGATGGCCTGAACCATCTCCATGTTCTCTGCATTGAATGCGCCGATTGCGTAATGGTTCTTCTGAGCATCAAGCATCAGTTCTTTGGTAGTGACTAAAGCCATAATTACCCTCCTGAAACATTTACCTTCATATCATTTACTCTGCCTTGCAAGAGCCGATTGTTCGTAACGGCAGATAGGATATACAAACATCCACCATTATTATAGATAGTCGTTACTAATTTATCAAGAGTAAAAAACGGTGAAAGATTTGTATTTTACGGTTAGAAGTCGAGGTGGGCGTCTTTCCGGGCGGCTTCCAGTACGGCTACCGTCGATCTCATTGCACGAATGCGCCGCTCTTTGACGGTATCCTGCGGAACGATCAGGAAGTTGGAGATGCTAAGAGCTACAAACCACCAAGGCGTCACGTCGCTATCATCGCTATCATCAATGATATAGGGCTCTTTTCCTTTCCGAATGGCAACGAGTTTCTGGCAGGTGCTGCTGCTCGGCTCAATCAGAATGCTGCCCTCGGTGCCTATGATCTGGGCACTGTTGTGCGCAGAGTAATCCTTTGCAGCCGTACACTGACAGACAAAATTCGGGTATTCCAGAATCAGGATACCGCTGGTGTCAATGCCGTTGGCGTTGCGATTCGGGTAATAGTGTACGGCTTTCGGGTCGCCAAAAAGCCCTACCACAAAATAGATGTTATAAATATTAAGGTCCATCAAGGCTCCGCCGCAGTAGGCGGGGTCGAACACCGGGTGAGTCTGCCCATTCATAAAGGCATCATACCGGCTGGAATACTGGCAGAAGGTGCAGGATACCGCTTTGATGTCACCGATCTCCTCTGCAATTATCTTTGCCATACCATAGTTCGGCTGGTCAATGGTCGTAATAGCCTCCAGCAGGTGCAAGCGGCGTTCTTCCGCAAGGCCGAGCAGTTCATCCAGCTGCGCCAAGGTGGGGACAATGGGCTTCTCGCAGAGAACGTGCTTTCCGGCCAGCAGCGCAGCCTTGGCCTGCTCAAAGTGCAGGCTGTTGGGGGTGGCGATATACACCAGTTCCACTTCCGGGTCTGCCAGCATCTCGTTGTACTCGGTATAGACCTTGGGAATATGAAACTCGTTGGCCATTGCAACTCCGGTGTCTGCGCTGCGAGAATACACGGCAACAACAGGCATTGTCGGAAGACTCGTAAACTCCTTTGCCATCTTATGGGCGATGAATCCTGTTCCAACCATTCCAATATTCATAGAGGGATTCCTTTCACTTTTTGTTTTGAAGATTCTGCTTTACAAACTCACTGGGCGACATATGATACTTCATATTAAAGGACTTGGAAAAATAGTGGATGGAGGTGTAGCCCAGCCGCAGTGAGATCTCACTGATGGTATAGCGGTTTTCCAGCAGCATCTGGCAGCTTCTCTCCAGCTTCTTATCGTTGATGTACTTTTTCGGGGACTGGTCGATGGAATTCTTGAACATCAGCTGCAACGCCGTCCGCGACAGCGAAAAGTGTTCGCAGATTTCAGGGATCGTCAGAGGAAGGTAGATGTTTTCATCAATATAGGCAATGATCCGGTCAAACAACTCATCCATTGCGCTCTTGTGCACGGAATTGCTGGACTGGTTCATGGGGGAAGCATAGGTTCCCTGCAACAGCCGGATGATGATCTCAGTCAACAGACAGAGCATCAGACTGTTCATATAAGGAATGCCGGTTGTGCTTTCCCGGACGAACGCTTTTATTAAGGAGTTGATCTTCTGGTCATAGTGGAACACACGGTTGATCAGAGCATCGTACCAGACCTCCTGTTCCACAGGGGTCAGATTGCGCATATCGAACAGCACCGTCATATAGGATGCGTTGTGGCTGTCATCCGTATACTGGGTGTGGAACTGACCGGGACCGTAGATCATCAGTTCCTTGTCTTTCAGCTGGTACAGTGTTCCGTCCACCTCAGTTTCGAGTTCGCCCTCGTCTACATACGTCAACTCAAAAAAGTTATGCTGCTCACCCTTAAAGCAGTAGTTCGGGGTGCGGATTCTATAATAATACCCCAAGATCTTCTGCATTTCAATACGGGGCAGAACCGCAAGGAACTCATACTGGGAAGGGAAATCGGTAACATGGAGAGAATAGTTGCTCTCGGCATACAGTTCAAATTCCAGCTTCTGTGTAGTAGAAACTGCCGCAAAATAGACATTGGGCTTGATGTGGACCAGCCGGTTCATGGCAAACTCTTGTACATCGGCGGCATCTGCCGTATGGGAGACCAGCAAAACACCGATGCCGTCTTGCACCTCTATATAGGTATCACAGTTAAAACAATAGAACTGTGATACATAGCGGCGGGTGATGGCGGTCAGATGCTGGTGGATCAGGTCAGGGTGTGTGAGCCTGATGGGTTCGTGGTAGGTCTGGCCGTACTCCAGAAAGCTGTCGTTGGAAGTTTCGCGTTGCATATCCAGAATCCTCCTTCTCTCAAACTTGTATTGAGTATAACATTTTTTGTTGAATATTACCAGCTTTTTCCGACGAGTTTTGGAAGATTGTAATGAGAAGCCACGAAAATAACCGATTTTTAGAAACAGTTTGTTAAAAAATATAAAGACATTTGTTCAAATATCGCCTATAATGTAGTTACTCTGAATTGGAAACTCAGACAAAAAATTTCAAGGAGGAATGAAAAAAATGCCGAACATTGTTCTAACTCGAATCGACAATCGTCTGGTTCATGGACAGGTTGCTACGCAGTGGTGCGGCGCAATCGGCGCAAACCTGATTCTGGTGGCAAATGACGAGGTGGCTGGCAACAGCCTGCGTCAGAACCTGATGAACATGGCTGCTCCTTCATATGCAGCTATGCGCTACTGGACCATCCAGAAGACGATCGACACCATCCACAAGGCAAGCGCAAAGCAGCTGATCTTCATCGTCTGCGAGAATCCGCAGGATGTCGTGAAGCTGGTGGAGGGTGGCGTTCCCATCAAGAAAGTCAACATCGGTAATATGCACATGGCTGACGGCAAGCGTCAGGTGGCAGGTTCCGTTGCAGTTGACGATTCCGATGTGGCTGCGTTCAAGCGGCTGCAGGAACTCGGTGTGGAACTGGAGATTCGTCGTGTTCCTACCGAACATGCGGAAAGCACCGACAAGCTGTTCAAGTAAACAGACGGCTGCTCTCCTAAATACTGAAAAGGAGTACTTATTATGGGCTTTAGTGCACTTCAGATCATTCTGGTCTTTGTGTGGGTCTTTATCGTGGCCATCGACCAGTTTGATTTCTTGGAATCCCTGTACCAGCCTATCGTTTCCGGTGCTGTCATCGGTGCGATCTTGGGCGATCTCCCCACCGGTCTGATCGTTGGCGGTACTTACCAGCTGATGACCATCGGTAACATGCCTGTTGGCGGCGCACAGCCTCCTAACGCAGTTATCGGCGGCGTCATGGCTACCGTGTTCGCAATTTCTTCTCATCTGGATACCACCGCTGCTGTCGGTCTGGCAGTTCCCTTTGCTCTGATCGGCCAGTACATGGTTACCTTCCTGTTCACCCTCATGTCCCCCATGATGTCCAAGGCTGACCAGCTGGCAGCAAAGGGCGACACTAAGGGCATTGTCCGTCTGAACTATCTGGCAATGGCTCTTCTGGGCCTGCTGTTCGCCATCGTCTGCACCCTCGGTATGCTGGGCGGCTCTGCAATGGGTACTACCCTGAGCAACCTGGCCGCCAAGTATGCATGGATCATGGCTGGTCTGGGCGCTGCTGGCGGTATGATGCGCTTCGTCGGTTTCGCAACCCTGCTGCGCATCATGCTCTCCAACGAGTTCTGGGGCATCTACTTTGCTGGTTTCGCTCTGGCAACCATCATCGGCTACATCCCCGAGCTGTCCGGTTCTGCTCTGCTGCTGATCGCATTCGTTGGTGTTGCGATCGCTCTGTATGACTACCAGACTCGCGTTGCTATCAAGCAGGCTGCTGGTTCTGGTTTTGCTGCGAATGGAGGCGACGACGAAGATGGCATCTAATGCAACTCATTACAACAATCTGACTCCCGCGAAGCCTTTGGACAAGGCTACGCTGAATAAGATGGTGTTCCGTTCCCTGAACCTGCAGGCATCTTTCAACTACGAGCGTATGCAGGCTGCCGGCTGGCTGTACTGCATCCTGCCCGGTTTGGAAAAGATCCACGCTGATAACAAGGAAGACCTTGAGACCTCTATGGCTCATAACCTTGAGTTCTTCAACACTCACCCCTTCCTCGTTACCTTCGTTATGGGCATCATCCTCTCTCTGGAGCAGCAGAAGGCTGACATCGAAACCATCCGTGCCGTGCGTGTTGCTGCTATGGGTCCTCTGGGCGGTATCGGCGACGCAATCTTCTGGTTCACGCTGGTTCCCATTACCGCAGGTATTACATCGAATATGGCCATCAACGGATCGCTTGCTGGTCCTATCCTGTTCCTGCTGATCTTCAACATCGTGCAGTTTGCTTGCCGCTTCTTCCTGATGTACTGGTCTTACAATCTGGGTACTAAGGCAATCGACATCCTGACTGCAAACGCTAAGGAGTTCACTCGTGCAGCTTCCATGCTGGGCGTCTTCATCGTTGGTGCTCTGACCTCCAACTACGGCGGAACCACCATCGCTACCGTCATCGAGAACGGCGACAGCCCCATCGTTATCCAGAGCATTCTGGACGGCGTTCTGCCCAAGCTGATTCCTCTGGCTCTGACCCTCGGTCTGTTCTTCCTGATGAAGAAGAAGGGCTGGAAGCCCGTTACCTGCATCGCTCTGCTGCTGGTGATTGGTCTGGTCGGCGCATTCTTTGGTCTCTTCGTCTAATTCAAAGCGGGAGCTACAATGCACGCTGTACTTCTTGATTTTAATGGGACGATGTTCTTTGATACCCGTTTCCACATGGAAGCGTGGTCAGAGATCTATCATGAATTACATCCCGAAGATACGAACCCTCTTGACCCTAAACTGATCTGCGGACCGTGCAATGAGTCGATCATTCAAAACATGGCACCGTGGCTCAATGCCGAGGAGCGAAAGCAATACTCGGAGCGGAAAGAGGAACTGTATCGCAAGGTGTGTAGGAGAAATCCTGACAGTTTACACCTCGTAGCAGGTGCTGAAAAGTTGATGCAAGGCTTGCATGAGCGGGGCATCCCCTTTATTCTGGCAAGTGCTTCCATCAAGGCAAACGTTGACTTTTACTTTGACAGCTTCCCTATTGAGAAGTGGTTGAAGAAAGAAGATGTTGTCTACGACGATGGAACCTATGCGAATAAAGGCGAAATGCACTTGGAAGCTGCCAGACGACTGAACGTTCCGTTCGCGGAATGTATGGTCATCGAGGATAGTGTTGCTGCCATCACTCTGGCAAAACGAAATGGCGTAGGTCAGATCGTTGCCATCGGTGAAAAAGCAGACGGGTCGGATTTGATCCAGCTCGGTGCAGAGCATTACATCCACGACTTTACAGAATTTGATTACGCATGGTTGGAAAACTGAAATTCGTCCAGTGAGTTTCCATTTCCACAGTTGATAAAAGACGGCTTCGGTTATACGGAGCCGTCTTTTTTCGTTAATAAACAGGTGAGGACAGTTTTATGGAGTGCTTGGCAAAATACCAGCAGATGGTCGATCCCACTATGGTATGGGGGACGATCAAAAGTAACGATGCGGCCAGAATGGACGTATCGTTCACTTGGAAAAAGGAAGAATGGCTGATCCCTGCCGTCTTTCCGATTCCGGGCGGATTGGCAGTAGATGTGGCTCGTAAGCTGCCTTATTATCACCTGAAGAACTGCCTGACAATCTATGAAAAGCGCAGGAATGCCGGGTTCCATTCACCGCTGGAACGGCTGATGATAGATCAATACGACCCCTTTCATTTTCATCCCATGGGGCATCTCTTGACGGAGAACGACTGTATTGATGAATGGCGTTCGGAACGGTTCATCTGGAATCCGCTCCGAATGTCTCCCGCTACCCCCAAGGAACATTATCCGGCCAGAAAGCTGGTGGAGCATTACGGATTCGATCTGAATACCGGGTGGGTCATCTTCCGGCTGTATTTCAAAAGCGAGCTTTTGTCAGTTCGCGATCAGGAACTGACGCTGATGCTGGAAGCACCGGATGAACCTGTGCCGGGGCCGATTTTGAAGATCGAAGAAGCGGGACAGCTTATCGTGTTTCAGAATCCGCTTACTAAAAAAGCGGAAATGATCACGGTCACTGTGCTGGAAAACGGTGTGATCGAACACCCTTTCAAAAAGCAGGGACCCGTCAAGTACCCCGCCAATTATGTGATCCTTCATTATCGCTTTCACCCGGAGAAAAAGGAACAACAATATTGTCTTATGGACACTTGGCTGACCGATGAACCGATCGAATTGGAACCGTGTGAGGGTTTGACTTACGCACACACCGAGGAAGCGGAACCATGCGACCCTCGGTTTTCCAAGGTGACCCTGCAGGACTATATGGCAGAAAATAAAAATCATGCGGCATATTCTTCCCTGACGCACTATCCGAGACTTTCGACTGAATGGCAATTTGTGGCAATCCACAAGGAAAGAAAGAATGTCCGTGTAAAGCTGAAAAGGGACTAGACAGAACAGAGATATTGTGTTAGGGTAAACAAAGAGCATTCGATATTGATTGCAGATGAGGACGCGCTGCGTCTTATCAGATAGTAAAAGGAGCGTTTTTATGAATTCAACAACATTGTTTGTCATCCTTGCTGTTGTGGTCGTGTGTGCAGTTGCCTTTTTGTCTTTTCCCCACTTCGGGAAAAACAAAGCGGCTGAGAAAAAAGTAGACCCTGCCGAAGCAAACAAATACGCACTGGTTGCACAGGACATTCTGAAAGGCATCGGCGGCAAAGACAACGTAGTATCTGCCAGCTACTGCACTACCCGCCTGCGCTTTGAGGTCAAGAACTACAATCAGGTCAATGAGCAAGCCGTAAAGGCGGCGGGTGCAACAGGCATCATCCGTCCGGGGAAAAACGCTTGTCAGGTCATTGTCGGCACGAACGTAAAGTCCGTTTATGATGAGTTGGATAAGCTGCTGAAGTAAAGGAAAGGGGCTGTTGCACAGGGATAAAACCGGTGTAACAGCCTCTTTTTCATTCATGTTGCAATTTTTTCAGCATTTCAAACGTATCTAAATTAAAGTGGCATATCATCTTCCTATTTCACAAATCCTTGCCGTTTTCAGACAGGAGGTTGCTTTTATGAAAGTATCTGCCGACTATCGTATGCTCGCTCTCGATGCCCTGCGCGGAAAATGGAAAACTGCTGTTTTGACAGGTATTGCCGCCAGTGCGCTCGGTGCTACCATTGTGAGCAGTTCCAACAGTGCCGTATCCAATTCCAATCAGGCAAAGGACATCCATTTTGAACTGTTCTCCCAGCCCAACGGCGGTCGGCTGCTTGCTGTTCTGCTTGCCGGCATTGTTCTGTGGGCAGTCCTCCAACTGATTGTGGGCGGTGCAGTTCAACTGGGATATGCTCATTTTAATCTGAACCTTGTAGATGGAAATGATGCTGCCATCTCGGACTTGTTCTCTCAGAAAGACCGTCTGTGGGATGGCTTCTGCATGAAATTCCTGCAGGGTCTGTACATCGCCCTCTGGTCGCTGCTGTTGGTGATTCCGGGAATCGTGAAAACATACAGCTATGCGATGACACCTTACATCATGTCCGAGCATCCTTCGCTGACCGCAAATGAAGCGATCACAGAATCCCGGCGGATCATGAATGGCAACAAATGGCGGCTGTTCTGTCTGGATTTCAGCTTCATTGGCTGGGAGCTGCTCTGTTCGTTGCCACTGTATGCCGGGGGTTTTCTGGTTCTCAAATATTTCACCGGTTCAGAGGCTATGGCGCTTTCTCTTGTTCTTCTTCTGACAATTCCATTGAGCATTGGCTTCTTTTTCGTGCGTCCCTATGAGGAAGCTGCATGGGCCACTTTCTATCGCGATATTACCGCAGCACCTACCGTACCGGATGAAGCATCTTGATTTTTATACTATTTCTCAGGTGTGATTGGATTTTCGAGGTAATCTGCGTATGGAGAAGAAACCTGACCGTTCCGAAATAATTACAATGACCCTCTTGTTTGCTTTAACGCTGGTGCTTACGGTATTAAAAGTGACGAGAACGTTTTCACTGCCTTGGTTGTGGGTGCTGGGTCCGCTTTGGCTTGGCACACGTCGGTACCGTGATTAGGACTGCTTGCGCTGGGAGATTTCTCCCAGCGTTTTTTTATTACTCGGAGATACTGAGCGGTCAGAATGAAATATTGACTCCTGAACTCCGTACTTTTTGTACGGCAAAAAGGATTATAATTTTGTGCGTAGTACGGTATAATAGGCGAAAAGTTTATTGTACGAAAGCGAGGAGTGGCGGTGGAGAACATTCTGGATACCATAACCGCCTACCGTGAAGAACGCAAATGGTCGCTATACGATTTAGCGGCTCACGCCGAGCTGAAGCCTTCCACCATTTCTACATGGTATAATAACAATGCAATCCCGACCATTCCTTCGCTTGTAAAAATCTGCGATGCCTTTCAGATCACACTTTCCGAGTTTTTTGCAAAGGCAGAGGGAAGTGAGTCTGTCCCGGTGGCACTTACGCCCCAGCAGATGCAGGTCATTGAGAAGTGGTCGATACTGCGCCCTGACCAGCAGGATGCTGTTTTGAATTTGCTGAATACGATTCCCTGATTCTACATGGATAGCAATAGAGTTTCGGCTCTTTTACTATTATGAGGGACATTCTGTACGTCCTTCATACTCCGCCCGCCTTGCCATCATCGACAAAGAAAGGACGAAGAAACATGAAAAGGAGATTGATTGAGTACCAACCGAGCCCCGGCAACCAGAACTTGGTTCGCCGCCGACTGCATCCCTGCACTCCGACCTTGTGGCGCAGCTTGCGACTGCGTTGTTCTGTGGTCGGAGGGCTGGCTTATGTACTTTAATTCTTATGCCGCCGGTTATCGAATCCAGAAATTGCGCAAGGCACATGGACTGACGCAAGAGGAAGCCGCTATCAAATTGAATATCAGCGATCGGCATATGAGAAGTCTGGAAAAAGGCACTTATACGCCGCTGGATCTGTTTGTTGAAATAGCAGTACATTTTGATGTCACTTTGGATTACCTCATTCTTGGGAAAGTAGAAACAAAAAAGGAACTGGAACTCGGCAAAAAAATCCATGACCAGAAGCAGATTATAAAATCATTTGGCGAACAGCTTCTGGCATTTGCAATGGAGATTGAGACCGAATAATAAATCTATGAGAAGTCGGAGAGCATTCTCCGGCTTCTTTTTTTGTTGCAAAAAATCAAACGTTCCTATGTGAAACCGGAAGGAAAGCTTCCGGTTTTGCTGCTTTTTTGGGCTGAAAAAGTCCAAAAACCGGAAGGAATGCATCCTAAAAAAGCATTCAGTTTTCAGGTACACTATGGTCACAGCAAGGGCAATGCCCCAGACGGGGAGAAGCCCGAAGCTGGAAGCCGTACCTTGAAAACTGAATATCATTCCCTCGGACAAAATAATGAAACTTCCGTAACTCGCGGCCCGGTCATAAAGAAGACGGGGTGGCTGAAGAAGCCAATGTGGAGTGTGGGTGCAAGTCCCCACTTACCGAGGTGCATTCCAAATCCAACGGGCGTCGAGGACAAATAGGTTGGAAAAACTTAAAGCAAAACTTCAAAGCCCACCACCGGGATTCTTCTGAATCAAGGCAGTGGGCTTTTTCCATACCGAATATTCATTCTGATGACACGGAGGTAATGATTATGAGCCGTACTTTTACCCACAAGACTGACGAATCGACCCTGACCACCCTCTGCCCCCGCTGCCTGAATGCCTTTCGGAACACCCGTGGCATCCGTGTCCGCCGTGCAGACCCCGGTCAGATCGTAAAGGAACCCTGCACCTATTGCCAGACCAACTTCGGCTACGACTACTACATCCAGCCCACCAGCCCGAAATCCACCTATTTTAAGAAAGGACGGTTCGATGATGAATCTGAATGCGCTTAAAGTTGACCCTGAATTTCAGGGCAAGATTCCACCGTTGACCTTTGAAGAACTGAACCAGCTGGAAGCCAACATCCTGCGGGATGGACGCATCATCAATCCCATCATCGTGTGGGAGGGGCTGATTGTGGACGGACACAACCGTTTCATCATCGCCAAGAAGCACCCGGAAATCCCGTTCACTGTTCACGAAACGGAGTTTGCAAACCGCTATGAGGCCATCATCTGGATCTGCAAAAACCAACTGGGGCGGCGCAACCTCACCCCGGAACAGAAGAAGTACCTTATTGGAAAACAGTATGAAGCTGAAAAATGCGTTAATGGCGGTGACAGAAAAAGCTCTGCGGCAAAATCAGGTGGTCATTTTGACCACCTGATAAAACACGAAAAAACTCGTGGGCGAATTGCTCGTGAAACGAATACAACAGACAGCTTTGTACGAAGGGCTGAACATTTTGCAAAAGGCGTAGACGCTGCCGAAGAAGCCGTTCCCGGCACACGGCAGAAAGTGCTTTCCGGCGAGGTCAAGCCAACCGCCGCCGAGATCGCATCCGTTGCCCGTGCCCCTCCCGAAGAACGTCCGGCACTGGTAGCTGAAATCTGCAAACCCAAAGACCAGAAGAAAGCCGCAGCTGTCGAAACAACATCGTCCCCAGCAGCCAAACCGCTTTCCGATTCCAGTACATCCGAGGGAGAATCCACGGACGAAGAACTGGTTCACACTCCGGCTCCGCAGGAGCAGACTTTTCCACAAAGAGTGAATGAACCGTTGAAAATCGACCGTCAGCAGATTCTTGAAATCGCAAACAGCCGTTATGTACCCAAACGACTTGCCGATGGTACAGCGATGCTTTGCGAAGTATCGGGAGCCGCCAACAGTATGATGCGCCGCTGGGAAAGCGTTTTCCGGGAATATCCCGACATTCTGTCCGATGCAGAGAACCGTGCATCCGTAGGACGAACGATTCAGAAATTGAGAGACTACCTGAAAAATCTGGAAGATAAGATGGAGGAACTGCTATGAAGAATATGAACTGCGTCAACACCATGCCTGAGATCATGCCCGAAATCACCGATGAAGCCATCATCGAAGCTCTTTTCGCTCAGCGGCCTTACGAAGAAAAGGTCATCAACAGTGCCTTTCTTGAAATCCCTGCGGAATATCAGCGAAAACTGAATATCCCGAATGTCGAAAAGATGTCGGCGGAGTTCACCGAGCTGATCGCCAACCCGCCCAAAGTCAGCTATCGGGACGGTCACTACTTCGTCTTTGACGGTCAGCATACCATCGTGACCCGTCGGGCGATGAACGGCGGGCAGGATCTTCCGATCATCTGCAAAGTGTACGAGGGACTGACAGAGGAAGAAGAAGCCATGCTGTTTTCCCGGCAGACGGGCGTTTCCACGCCGCTGACCGCTGGTGCAGAACTGCGCGCCGCTTTGGTGGGCAAAGACCCGGAATCTCTCGCATTCGTGAAAGCCACCGAAAGCACCGGCCTGCGAATTGGTCTGGACAGCTACCGGGAGCCGTGGAAGATCATCTGCATCCGAACGGCATTTAAGGAGTACAAGACCTACGGTGCAGACCTCTACAAAGAAGCCCTGACGATGCTGGCAAAGGGCTGGGAGGGTGACCCCGATTCCCTCCGCTCCGGCATCCTGCAGGGCATGGTTCGCTTTGTGGCTCTGTATCAGGGCGAGTATGACCCGGATCGTCTGGTCAAGCGGCTGCGCACTGTTCACCCCATGACGCTGGTAAACGACGAGAAATCTCTGAGCGGCACGGTCAGCTACAAGTATATGATGCTGATCCTGCGCACCTACAACGGTGCCAGCCGCCGCTTTAATCTGCCCATCAAGCAGTGACATTCTCGCCTTTCTAGGCATACTCCTTTTTCCTGCAAGAGCCGCCTGTCAAAACCGGGCGGCTCTTGCTACATACAGAAGAACAGGAGGTCTGATAGCTATCATACCAAAAGACTGGAAATACCTCAGAGGGGACATTTACTATGCAGACATGGAACCGCATATCGGCTCGGAACAGGGCGGTACCCGCCCTGTGGTGGTTCTGCAAAACGATGTGGGAAACCGCTATGCGCCTACGCTTATCGTGGCGACAGTGACTTCCCGCACCGAGAAAAAGAAATACCAGCCCACACATGTTCTGATAGCCCACAATACAGCCTTTGAGAAGCCGTCTGTGGTTCAACTGGAACAGATATTCACGATAGACAAAAGCCGCATACAGCGCTTCCTAGGGCAGACTACACGGCATGAAATGCGCCGGATCGAAGAAGCCCTGATGAACAGTTTGGAAATCAATGAATGGGACAGGAGGAATGCCGATGAATGAAAAAGTGATGGTATCGCCGGAGATCCAGAGCGAAGCAGTTGTCCTGCCGCAGATCGTCAGCATCAAGCAGGCAAGTCAGCGTATGGGCTTGCCTGAATATTACATCCGCCGCCTTTGCCGGGAAGTGCCGGGCATGGCATTTCAGTCGGGCATCAAATGGTATATCAACCTTGGAAAGATGGCCGACTACTTCAACGGTGGAACGACAACTTCTTGACTTGTCAAGGATGCGGGCATAAACTGCGACATCCTAAAAAATAACCGCCCGAACTGCTATACTCATCGTGACAGAGATAACCACGACATAGAAAGGACGGTAAATCTATGGCATCGTTTGAATTGAGAGAACCCAAAAAGAAACCTCGTTATTATAAGCTCATCGCAAATGTTCTGGTGAACGGCAAAATCGAACGCCGTTATGGCCGGTTCGATTTTGACCCCACCGAACTGAAAAATGCTCGTGCGCGCAACGCTGCTGCGAAAGCCGCCGCTACCGAATTTGAGCGGCTGGAACAGGAAAAGGCCGATAAAGAAGCCAGCAACGGAGGAAAGACCTTTGCAGTAGTGGCGCAGGAGTACATAGAATCCAAAAAGGCAAGACTTGCTCCTTCTGCTCGCTTAGAGGGCGATTATGACAGCCATCGTAATAAGGCGAACACAACGAGGGGCAAGGAAAACTACTTACGGAAGATTCAGCAATTCCCTGAGTTTGCACAGAAGCCCGTTGATTCCATCAAAAAGGTGGATTGTGATTGGGTTCTGGAACAGATCGAAATTGGCGGCGCACGATGCCGCACCCATGCTGTTATCAATCAGCGTGGGCTGGAGATGAAAAAAGAATCTTGCCCGAAGTTGTCTCAGAGATGCGATTGCGGTGCAAAAACCATCGAAAAGGCATTTCGCAGCGAAACAGTCGATATTAAAACAGCAGAACAGGTGGCGATTGCGCTGGGCTGTAATGTGGACGATGCTTTTGATGTGGAAACCATTGCAAAACCTATGACCAGAAAGAGCATGAGAGAATACGCTCTGTTCATTCGTTCTACATTGGAATATGCGGATGAAAATTACGGTGTGAAGAATCCCATGCACAAAATTCCTGCACTGGGAAGCCGGAGCAGGTCAGTAGACACTATTAAGAAGCACCAGATCAAGCAGCTTCAGGACACCTTGAAGGAAAGTTCCATGTTGGAACAGGTGATCGTTCTGTCCCTGCTCAATTCTGGTGTGCGCCGTGGCGAACTGGCTGGACTGACATGGAAAGATGTCAACTTTGAAGAATGCACCATACATATTTCTAAATCGCTTCTGGTATTCAAAGATTACGGCTACCAGTTGACTACTACAAAGGAAAGCAACATCCGCGATGTGGACGTTGCACCGGAGTACATGGACTTCCTCAAAGAATATTATAAGTATTGGAAGTCCCAGAAAAAATTGATGGGAGGGAGTTGGCAGAAAAGCCTTGATAAGAAAAGTTCCAAGTATGCTCCCTCGCTCCTTGCCCTTCGGGGAACGGACTTCGTGATTTGCAACGACCATGGGTTTCCGATCAACCCGGACAGCTATGGCGCACTGGTTCGCAGGATCGGACAGCGGGCAGGCATTGAAGGGCTGCATCCTCATATGTTCCGGCACACTTTTGTGAGCATCCTCTTGTCCAACCCGGAGATCGGCGTTGCGACAGTCGCCGCAGAAGCCGGACACGCACAGCCCAGTACCACCCTTGCAATCTATACACAGGTCTATGACAAGCGGCGCAAAGAAATCCGCAACCAGATGAGCAAGGAACTGTACGAATAAGTAAAAAAGAAGCACGAAGGCCGGAACCTTCGTGCTTTTTTGGTGGAGCATTGTCCACAGCACTCGAACCCAACACTTCCTCACGGGTGACCGTCTTGGCATCGTCCGTGAAGTTGAAGTTGAGCACGACCCGATCATCAAAGACGTAGACCGAGTTGACAAAGGTATCAATGATCTGCCGCTGGTGTTCCGTGCTGCCCACGTCACCCTTGCGGAATTTTTCAAGCCAGAACCGAATCCACTCACGGGTCAGGACGGGCTTTTTCAGCTCTTCTTCCAGAATGCTGGTGTTCAGGGCTTCTTTCCGGGCTTCCAGCTCGTCCAACCGCTGCTTGGTGGTCGGGGTCAGGATGCCCTGTTCAATGGCTTCCAGAAGGTTTGCCAGCCGCTTCTCCGTGTCCCTGAGCTGGTCTTTCAGGACAGGCAGCCGGGTGTTCTCCTGCTGCTGGGCATCCATGACCAAATCTATCAGCCGTTCGATGATTTCATCGCTGAAAATCACCTTAATAGCAGTTTCCACCACGAACCGTTCAAGAGGCTCTTTGCGGATGGCTTTCAGGTCGCAGTGCGCCTTGCCGTGGCGTTTGGCGTTGCCGCACTTGTAGTAATAGTAGGTGTTTCCCATGTGGCTGGTGCCGCTCTCACCACCCATCAGGGTGCCGCACTTGCCACAGAACAGCTTGGTGGTCAGCAGATAGCTCACATCCTCTTTTGCAGGCCGACCGTGGGCGATCCTGTTTTGCTCGAAACGCTGCTGCACCCGGTCGAACAAGTCCTGATCAACAATAGCCGGAATGCCGCCCGGCGTCACAATGTCCTTGTAGCGGTATTCGCCGATGTAGCGGCGGTTGCGGAAGATCTGGAAGAAGCTGTTCTTCACGAACGGCTTCCCGGTACGGGTACGCAGGCCGCGCTCGTTCAGGGATGCGGCAATCTTCTCAGCCGGTTCGCCGTCGGCGTACCGGCTGAAGATCTCCTGCACAATAGGAGCCGTTTCCGGGTCGATATGGTACAGCCTGTCCTCCTTGCCGATGGTGAAGCCCAGCGGCACCACACCGCCGTTGTACTTGCACTGGAGGGCATTTTCGCGCTCACCGCGCGCCACTTTCAGGGCGAGTTCGGCGGAATAGTATTCCGCCATGCCAATCAGCATACTCTCCACCATAATGCCTTCAGGCCCCTGCGAGATGGGTTCCATGGCAGACACCAGATGGACACCGTTCTTTTCCAGCTGGTACTTGTAGTTCACGGCATCGAATCGGTTCCGGGCAAAGCGGTCCAGCTTCCAGACCAGAACTACGTCGAAGATTTTCTTTGCGCTGTCCTTAATCATCCGCTGGAAGTCCGGGCGGTCATCCGTCTTGGCAGAGTAGGCACGGTCGATGTAGGTGCCGACCACGGTGATACCGTTCTTCTCGGCGTAGTCCTTGCAGTCGCGCAGCTGTCCTTCAATGGACGCTTCTCTCTGGCTGTCAGATGAATAGCGGGCGTAGATCACGGCGGTCATGGTTGCACCTCCTTGGCGTGTATTCGACTTGCCTTTATAGTATCGGGTCAAGCGCAGCTTGTCAACAATCTGCGAGCAGATTGAAATGTGAAAATTGCGAAACGCAGCGAAAAAGCTGAGAGCAAGAATCGTCCCGTGGCCACAAATTTTCAATTCTTGAAAATTTCTTGTCCATCCGGGACTTCACTTCTTCAACTCATGTGAGTTTCCGAAGTGCTCTTGTTGGGGCGTGCCTGCCCCAAACCCTGCTGGAACGAGTACGGCAAACTGGAATTTATAGTCCTCTCAAAACCAATTTGCTTTTTCTTCTCGAAATACGGGAATATCACTATCTCGATATGGATTGTAATTATGAAGATTGCAACCAAACTCTTTTAATGATTTTATTTTGTTATCCTGTGTCCATACAATTAAAGATATTCCGTCAAATTCTTCAACATTTCCATTATTCATTTTGCTTTTAAAATACCACTCCACGATTGTTTGATTGCCTTGATGAAAAAATTGCTTAATCTCCCAGACAAGAACACTTCCGCGTGTATTCCATTCGTCAAACCAGTGCTTTACCGTTTTGCGGTTTTCATATTTAGGACTCCAACTCTCAGTATATACAACATCATCTGTAAAAATATTGTCAATTCCTAAATCTGCTTTCTTAATCCACATATCAAACCATAATCGGATAATTTTTTCTCTCTCGTTCATAAAGTACCTCCATAACTTCCGATTTACTGGGCTAAGCCGAGTATACCACACTCCACCATGAAAGAACAGCCCGATATAGTGAAATTTTGCCATTTTTCTGCGTACGTGCGTACACAATCCGCAGGGATTCTAAGGGGCTTGACCCCTTAGCACACGGACTTTGGAACAAAGTCTAGTGTGTTACACCTTGCCAGAGGTGTACAGGCTCCCGGTACGCACGTACGCAGCAATTGCCATCAATGCGCCATATAGATGGCGATCAAGTTCGCACAAAGCGAACTTGATTCCTCAAAGCAAAAGGCAGGATACCACCGTCATAGTGATACCCTGCCTTTGCTCGTTTAACGCTCTGTGTAGTCCTTCCGCAGAATTTCCGATAAACAAAAAACGTACCCGAACCCTTTCTCATAGAGAATTGGGTTCGAGTACGAACTGTTTGGTGGGCCAGGCAGGACTTGAACCCGCGATAACCCCGTTATGAGCGGGGAGTTCTAACCGACTGAACTACTGGCCCTTATGACGTTGTTTGAGATTCTTCAAACGGCTTTCGTACCCAGAAAATACCCAAGTGCGATCTTTTTGCTGCTTGAAAACCAAAAAACAACGGAAAAACGCTGTTTGAAAAAGGTGGATACGGTAAGGTCTGGCGGTTATGAGCCGCCAGCTCTGACCAGCTGAGCTACTGGCCCGCAGGGGTGCTGCATTGCTGCAACACGCACTAGTATAACAAAAACCGCGCAAAAAGGAAAGCATTTTCCGCAAAAATCATTTGGTGCGGTGGGCATCCAGCTTTTGCAGCATAAATTCGTCCAGCATGGCGGGCGGGAACAGCGGCTCTTTGTAGCCAAAGGCCTCCCGGATAAAGATCAAAGTCACCACGGTCTGGCGGCCGGGGTCCAGCCGCAGGGTGTACAAAGTGTCCAGCGGCTGCTGGCTGGGCTGGTGCAGCGTCAGGTGCAGCAGAAAGCTGCCGTCGTTCTCCCGGCGGCACTCGTAGGCAAAGAGGTCGGTGTCGCTGCGGGAGTCCAGACGGTCAAAGCACTCGTCCAGCGCAAGGCCGGTGCGGAACTCGGACAGGCCGGCGGGGCCGTACTGGCTGCGGCGGGTTGTCTCCCGCCGGGAGAGCAGGTACACGATGATGCCCAGCGCACAGGCCAAAAGACAGACGGAAACGACAGCGTTCATGGAAAGACCCTCCCCAAAAGAGTTTTCCTTATTGTAACACAACCTGCGGGGGTTTGTGCTATAATATTTACAATTCTTTTTTAAATTTTTCTGCAAGCCGGGCGCAAACGCCCGGAGGAGGGCTTCATGAAGCTTAAATTTACACGCAAGACATGGTATTTCTTTTTGCTGGCTGCAGCGGCGGTGTCCATGCTGGGCGGCTTTGCCGTGCTGGGCGGGATGGATTTTTCCGGGCTGGAAATGATCGTGTTCTGCCTTACCGGCATCGCGGTGCTGTTTCTGGCGGCGCAGAAGGGCGCACCGGCAAGGGAAAAGCGCAACTACACCGGCGTGTTCGTGGTGCTGATGCTCAGCAAGCTGGGTGCCAGCGGCTGGGCGGGGGATATCTGCTCGGCGCTGGTGTGGCCTGCCTTGCTGGCAACGGAGTACGAGCGCGGCAAGCCCATCCAGCGGCAGCTGCAGCTGGTGAGCGCCGCCGAGGTGCTGCGGCTGGTGTTCTGGATGCTGACCAAGTACGCGGGCATGAGCGGCCTTGCCTTCTGGACGAATATCATGTTTGTGCTGCTGACCTGCGCCCGGGGCTGGGCAGGGCTTACCCTGTATAAGACACAGGAGGAGACCCTGTGACCCAGCGCCGCAGGACGTCTAAAGCCAAGGCAAAACGCCGCTTTGGCCGCAGAGCCTTTCTGACCGGGGCGGGCGTTGCCGCCTGCGGATTGGCGGGGTGGTATCTGCGGCAAAAGGGCAACGCAGAAAAGACCGCCGCCTCCGGGCAGGATGCACCCCCGGCACCCAACCCCGCCCTGCCCGCCGGGGAGTGGCGGGCGGTGTGGGTGAGTTATCTGGACTGGGCGCTGCTGGATTTCTCCACCGAGGACACCTTCCGCGCCGGGGCGGCGCAGCTGCTGGACAACTGCGCCGGGCTTGGACTGAACACCGTGTTGGCGCAGGTGCGCCCCTTCGGGGATGCGCTGTACCGCAGCAGTTTGTTCCCGTGGAGCCATCTGTGCACCGGGGTGCAGGGCAAGGACCCCGGCTTTGACCCGCTGGATATCTTTCTGACCGAGGCGCACCGCCGGGGCATCGGGGTGGAGGCGTGGGTCAACCCCTACCGTCTGCGCTCCTCGGCGGCGATGCCGCCGAATCTGGCAGAGAATAATCTGGCAAACACCCACCCGGACTGGCTGTGCACCGCCGGGGAGGGGCTGTACTTGAACCCTGCCGTGCCTGCCGCCGCAGACTATGTGGTGCAGGGGGTGGCAGAGCTTGTGCAGAACTACCCGGTGGACGGCATCCATTTTGACGATTACTTTTACCCCACCACCGATGCCGCCGTGGACGCGGTGCAGTTTGCGGCAAGCGGCGCAGCCGACCTTGCCGCGTGGCGGCGGCAGAACGTTACCGCGCTGGTGGCGAAGGTGCACCGCACCGTAAAGGCGGCAGACCCCACCCTGCGGTTCGGCATCAGCCCGCAGGGCAACCCGGACAACGACCTCGACCAGCAGTACAGCGATGTGACCGCATGGCTGGCGGCGGGCGGGGAGGAAAAGGTCATTGACTACCTCTGCCCACAGGTGTACTGGGGCTACGGCTTTACCTTGCAATCCGGAAGCACCCGCTTTGCCTTTGAAAACATCGTCCCGGCGTGGCTTAGCTATCCCCGGGCGGGGGATGTGGCGCTGTATTTCGGGCTGGGCGCATACCGGGTGGGCACCGGGGACGGCGGCGTGAACCCGGACAGCGTGTCCGGCTGGAGCACCGGCAGTGCACTGGCGGTGCAGGTAAAGGACTTACGGCAGCAGGCGGCAGGCGGCTGGGCGCTGTACCGCTACGGCAGTCTGTTCGGGCCGGAGGCGCCCGCACTGGCCGAGGCCGAGTGTGCAGCGCTGCGGGCGCTGAATGGGTGAAAATTTGTGCAGAAACAGGCGGCAAACCGCACAAAATAAATACAGGTATCTTGTGCAGAGCGGCAAAATGCGGTATACTTACCCTGTATCTGCCCGTTGGCAGAGACGCACGAAAAAGAAAAGTTTCTTTGTTTCTATGAGGAAAGCTATGAAGATGAAAAAACAGCTTTTGGCATTGCTGCTGGCGGCGGTGATGGTGCTTAGCCTGACCGGCTGCAAGGAGACCCTGAAAAAGGTGGCGCAGAAGATAACCGGCCACTCTGAGGAAGTGCAGGAGGAGGACACCACCCGCTGGGCGGAAGCCACCACCGACCCGCTGATCATTCAGGGCATTGCGGATGCCTCGGCAAAGTATGCCACCGCCACCGCAGACGGCTGCCTGTACGCGGTGTTCAACGGCATCTGGAGCCGCAACACCGGCTACTTTACTGTGCCGGGCGGCAGTGTGAACATTATGGCCTGCGGCACCGCCGAGGGTACCCAGAAGTTCAAGGTTGCACTGTGGAAAAAGGTGGACGGCGGCGCAGCGTATGTGCCGGACAGCACCTACTATATCAAGACCGATGGCACCGACTACCGCTGCACCATTTCCGGGCTGGACCCGGCGGCGCAGTACCGTGTGACCATCTCCTATGATTCCAGTCGGTACTACCTGTACGGCCTGATGAAGGTGGAGGGCATTGCCGGATGACGAACCAGACGAAAAATTCAATGCTGCTGATGCTGTGCGCCCTGATCTGGGGCACAGCCTTTGTGGCGCAGAGCGCCGGCTCCGGCATGGGCGCGTTCTCCTTTCTGGCAGGGCGCAGCTGGATGGCGGTTCTGGTGCTGCTGCCCACGGTCAAGGCATTTGACGCCTTGCACCACCGGCAGGGCAGGCCGGACGGCAAGCCTAAGACGGCGGCAGAGCGCAAGCTGCTGCTGAAAGCCGGGCTTGTGTGCGGCACGCTGCTGTTTCTGGCAAGCGCGGCGCAGCAGCTGGGCATCACGCTGGACCCCTCCACCGCAAAGGCGGGCTTTCTGACCGCCATGTATGTGGTGCTGGTGCCGGTGTTCGGCCTGTTTCTGGGGCGCAAGGGCAGCGCGCAGCTGTGGGTGAGCATGGCTATTGCCGTGGTGGGGCTGTATCTGCTGTGCATGAAGGACGGCTTTGGCAGCATCCAGAGCAGCGACTGGCTGCTGCTTTTGTGTGCGGTGCTGTTCAGCTTCCAGATCATGGCAGTGGATCATTTCTCCCCGCAGATGGACGGCGTGCGCCTGAGCCTTGTGGAGTTTTTTGTGGTGTCGGTGGAAAGCACCGTGGCGGCGTTTTTGTTCGAGCAGCCTGCCATGGCAGAGTTTATCACCTTCGCCGGGCCTATCCTGTACTGCGGCGTGATGTCCAGCGGCGTGGCCTACACCCTGCAGATCTTAGGTCAGCGGGACCTGAACCCCGCCGTGGCCAGCCTGATCATGTGTCTGGAAAGCGTATTCAGCGCCCTGGGCGGCTGGCTGCTGCTGCACCAGAACCTCTCCTTCCGGGAATCTACCGGCTGCGTGCTGCTGTTTGCCGCCGTAGTGCTGGCGCAGCTGCCCCTTGGCCGCCTGATGCGGAGCAAGGCCTGAGATGCCGGCAAAGCCGTGCGCCCAGCTGCGCAGCGTGGAGGGCATCCAGTACGAGCTGGTGCGCAAAAAGGTAAAGCAGCTGCATCTGCGGGTGCGCAGCAACGGCACCGTGATGGTAAGCATCCCTTTGACGGCCAGTCTGGAGCAGGCTGACCGTTTTGTGCTGCAAAACGCCCAGTGGATCCGGGATACCCGGGTGAAGAACATTACCAAGCTCAACAAGGACAACGCCGACCTGCCGGATAAAGCCACGGCGCTGGCTTACTTTACCGCCATGAGCGATAAGGTCTACCCGGCCTTTGCCGGGGTGCTGGGCGGGCAGAAGCCCATCCTGAAGGTGCGCAGCATGACAAGCTGCTGGGGCGTATGCTGCCCGGCTAAGCGGCAGATCACCTTTGCCTTGCAGCTGTATAACCAGCCCCCTGCGGCGCAGATCTATGTGGTAGTACACGAGTACTGCCACTTTTTGCAGTTGAACCACAGCCCGGCTTTTTGGGCAGAAGTGGAAAAGCTGCTGCCGGACTGGAAAGCCCGGCGGGAGCTGCTGAAAAGATAATCTATCGTAAAAACGGAGGGAAATTCCCTTGGAAAACGAAAAAAAGACCGGCGATAAATATTCCAAACTGGCCGGCAATACTTTGATCTTTGCGATCTCCAGCTTTTCGTCCAAGCTGCTCACTTTGATCGTACAGCCCTTTCTGACCTACGCCATGGCGGAGATCTCGGATCTGGGTCTGTCCAAGATCCTGAGCCAGTACGCAAACCTGCTCATCCCCTTTGTGTCCATGGGCATGTCCAACGCCATCATCCGCTTTGGTCTGGACAAGGGCAACAGCGAAAAACAGGTGTTCACCAATGGCCTGCTCACCATTCTGGGCGGCTTTGGCATTCTGGTGCTGTGCTGGCCGGTCACCCAGTTTTTGCCGGATATGGCGCAGTACGGCCTGCTGATCTACATTTATGTGCTCATGAGCTGCCTGCGCACCCTGTGCACCCAGTTCGTGCGCAGTCGCCAGTGGAATAAGCTTGTGGCAGTGGACGGCGTGCTGTGCACCGTGGCGACCATGGCGTTTTATGTGCTGTATCTGGTGGGCTTCAAGTGGGGCGCCAACGGCTACCTGCTGGCTATTATCAGCGGTGACCTGACCAGCGTGCTGTTCTTGCTGTTCACCGGCAAGCTGTGGAACTATGTGGAGCTGAAGGGCATCAACAAAAAGCTGTGGCGGCAGATGCTCAACTTCTCGCTGCCCATGATCCCGGCGCAGATCAGCTTCTGGATCATCAATGCTTCCGACCTGTTCTTTGTGCGCGAGATGTGCGAAGGGCTGGACGGACGCACCGGCAACGCATGGAGCGGCCTGCTTTCCACCGGCTACTTCCTGCCCACCATTCTGACCACGCTGGGTCTGATCTTCTACGATGCGTGGCAGCTTTCCGCTGTCACCGAGGAGGAAGGGCGTGCGCGGTTCTTTACCCAGATCTTCCGCACCTATTCCAGCGTGCTGTTCTGCTGTGCGGCGGGCATTATCTGGCTGTGCCGCCCGGTGATGCACGTCATGAAGTCCAACTATTACTACGCATGGCACTTTGTACCGTTTTTGGTGCTGGCTTCTACTTGCAGCTGCTTCAACCAGTTCATGAACAGCGTGTACGTTGTGACCAAAAAGTCGCAGCGCAGCATGGTCACCATGATGGCGGGTGCCATCAGCAACTGCATCATGAACTATTTCTTCATCAAGCTGTGGGGACCTGTGGGCGCGACCTATGCGTCCTTCCTTGGCCTTGCGCTGGTGTTTACCCTGCGTGCGGTGGACGCCCGCCGCATGATCGGGATGCGCGTCCACCCGGCGCGGGTGCTGGCAAACGCCGCTGTGCTGGTGTTCGAGGCCTTTGTGCTGCTGGCAGAACCGCCGCTGTACGGGCTGTGGACGGGGCTGATCACGCTGGCGGTCATCCTGTACAACTTTGCGGGCGTATGGGCCATGGCGCGGGTGCTGCTGCCCCGCCTGCTGGGTCGCCGGGGCAAGGCACTGGTAGCCGCCGTGGACGGCTGGCTGAAGCCGAAAAAGGCGTAAAAATAATTATTTTAATTTTGGGGTTCTGAAAAGCCTATGGCTTTTCAGAACCCCTTTTTATGAAATGTTTTTTACAATTTATGGAACTTGCTCAAGTTTTTTCCTTCTGGCGGTTGACGACATAGCCCGGAATCTGTATACTATAAATATATCTTGTACAAAAATGTACAAACAGGATACAGACGAAAGGCGGTGGACATCATTCTCAGACGATCGCTCCCCAAGCTGCGGGAAAAGCTTTTGGAGGCGCTGCAGGCGGTGCTGCCCATTGTGGCCATTGTGCTGGTGCTCTGCTTTACGGTAGCACCGGTATCGCCCAGCATCCTGCTGTGCTTTTTGCTGGGCGCTGCCATGATCGTGGTGGGCATCATGTTCTTTACTCTGGGTGCAGAGATGAGCATGACCCCCATGGGCGAGCGGGTGGGTGCAGTCATCACCCGCAGCCGCAAGCTACCCCTCATCCTCGTGCTCGGCTTTTTGCTGGGCTTCCTTATCACCATCTCGGAGCCGGACTTGCAGGTGCTGGCAGATCAGGTGCCCTCCATCCCCAGCGGCACGCTGATCCTTTCGGTGGCGGCGGGCGTGGGCCTGTTTCTGGTCTTTGCCTTCCTGCGTATGCTTATCGGCGTTGCGCTGCCGAAGCTGCTGGTGCTGTTCTATGGGCTCATCTTTCTGCTGGCGGCCTTTGTGCCCAAGGAGTTCCTCGCCGTGGCGTTTGACTCCGGCGGCGTGACCACCGGCCCCATGACCGTGCCCTTTATCATGGCGCTGGGCGTGGGTGTTTCCGCCATCCGCAGCGACCGCCACGCGGCAGACGACAGCTTTGGTCTGGTGGCCATGTGCTCCATCGGCCCCATTCTGGCGGTGCTGACGCTGGGCATCGCGTTCCGCGCAGCGGACAGCACCTACATCCCGCCTGTTCTGCCGGAGGTGGCAGACTCGGTGGAGCTGTGGCAGCTGTTCCGGGAGGGTCTGCCCACCTATCTGGCCGAGATCGCCCGCTCGCTGCTGCCCATCGTGCTGATGTTCGGAGCATTTCAGCTGATCGCCCTGCGGCTGGACCGCCGCACACTGGGGCGCATCGGCGTAGGTCTTGTGTATACCTATATCGGCCTTGTGCTCTTTCTGACCGGCGCAAACGTGGGCTTTATGCCCGCCGGTAACTATCTGGGTCAGGTGCTGACAGGCGGCGGGATGCGCTGGGTGATCATTCCCATCGGGATGCTTATCGGCTACTTCATCGTCAAGGCCGAGCCTGCGGTCTATGTGCTGAACAAGCAGGTGGAAGAGGTGACCGACGGCGCCATCTCGGCGCAGGCCATGGGTCTGGCGCTTTCCGCAGGCGTGTCCATCTCGGTGGGGCTTGCCATGGTGCGGGTGCTGACCGGCATCTCCATCCTGTGGTTCCTTGTGCCGGGCTATGCGTTCGCCATCAGCATCTCCTTTGTGGTGCCCAAGCTGTTTACCGCCATCGCGTTTGACGCGGGCGGTGTGGCCTCCGGCCCCATGACCGCAACCTTCCTGCTGCCGCTGGCGCAGGGTGCCTGCGTGGCGGTGGGCGGCAATATCGTCACCGACGCCTTTGGCGTGGTGGCGATGGTTGCCATGACTCCGCTGATCACCGTGCAGATGATGGGATTGGTGGCGCAGCTGCGCACCCGCAAGGCACGGACGGCGCAGCCCGCTGCGGTGCTTGCCACCGTGTTTGCGGACCTGCCGGATGACGCCATTATCGAGCTGTAAAGGAGGCAGAACGTGAGCAGTTTGTTTTTGATGATCACCATCACCGACCGCCGCTCTACCGATGGCTTTTTGCAGCTGTACAAAAGCCACGGCGTAACGGTAAGTATGCGTACCGTAGGCTCCGGCACGGCGGTGCAGGAGACGCTTTCCACCCTTGGGCTGGAAAAGACCGAAAAGGCGGTGCTGCTGGCCGTGGTAACGGCAGAAAGCTGGCAGAAGATCCAGAAGGATCTGCGCCGCAAAATGCAGATCGATGTGCCGGGCACCGGCATTGCGTTCATTGTGCCGCTGAGCAGTATCGGCGGCAAACGGGCGCTGATGTTCCTCACCGAGCACCAGCCCCTTACATGGAAGGAGGAGAGCACCTTGAAGGATACCCGCTATGAACTGCTGCTGGTGGTGGCAAATCAGGGCTACACCGGCTCTATTATGGATGCTGCCCGCACCGCCGGTGCAGGCGGCGGTACGGTGATCCACGCAAAGGGTACCGGCATGGAGGGTGCAGCCGCCTTTCTGGGCGTGGAGCTGGTGAACGAAAAGGAGCTGGTGCTCATCGTCAGCCGCACCAGCCAGAAAAACACCATCATGAAGGCCATTATGGAGGGGGCAAACCCCAAGGCGGGCACCATCGTGTTCTCGCTGCCGGTGACCGATACCGCCGGTCTGCGGCTGATGGAAGAGGACGAAGCCCAGCCGGAAGCTGCCCTGTGACCCCCTAAAAATCGATCCCGATATCCGCATTTATCGCCGAAGGCTTGATAAATGCGGATATTTTCGTTATCATAGTAGAGGATACTTCAACTATAAACAAAGGAAGATGAAGATGACGCAATTAACACACAAGCAACAGCAGCTCTTCAACGCACTGTCCATCGTGGTGGGCAACGCGATGTATGCGCTGACTGTGGTATTATTTCTGATGCCCTCCGGCCTCATCACCGGCGGTGCTACCGGTATCGCACTGGCTTTCAACAAGGTCACCGGACTGCCGGTGTCTGCAGTACTGTTTGTGGTCAACGTGGCCATGCTGCTGCTGGGCTGGTGGGTGCTGGGCCGCCGCTTTGCCCTGAATACTATGGCAAGCACGGTGCTCAGTCCCTTTTTTATGGCGCTGTGGGAGCGCTTGCTGGGCAATCTTGTACTGACCGATGATCTGGTGCTGAACACCGTATTCGCGGGCTTTGGCATCGGCATCTCGCTGGGCATCACCATCCGCGCCGGTGCTTCCACCGGCGGTATGGATATCCCCCCGCTGGTGCTGAACAAGTGGTTCCACCTGCCGGTGTCCAGCACCATGATGGTTTTCGACTTTATCATTCTGGCGGCGCAGGCGGCCTTCAGCCCGGTGCGGCAGTCCCTGTACGGCGTGGTGATGGCCATTATCTACACCGTTGTGCTGGACAAGGTGCTCATGCTGGGCACCACCCGCACCGAGGTAAAGATCATCAGTGCCAAGTCTGACGAGATCTGCGCTGCCATCTTTGCGCAGCTGGACCGCGGCGTGACCATCCTGCACGGCGAGGGCGGCTACCTGCGGGAGCCGGAGTCGGTGCTGCTGAGCGTGGTCTCCAACCGGCAGCTGCCAAGGCTGGAAAAGCTGGCGCATACCATCGACCCCACCTGCTTTATGATCGTGAGCCACGTTACCGAGGTGAGCGGACGCGGCTTCTCGCTGGAAAAGGACTATCAGGCGGAGGGGTAAGCGGATTTCCCCAAGGCTCTTGCAAAACTGCCCCGGTTTGGGGTATAGTATAGAGGAACAGTAGGTTATACTGTATCTCACCCAAAACAGAAAGGAAAAGCTATCATGTTTGATATTTTCAATATGCTCAAAAAAGAGGCACACACCGCACCCAAGCAGGTGACCCGCGACACCATCATCGGCGACATTCTGGATATGGACCAGACCACTGCACCCTACTTTATGGAGATCGGGATGCACTGCTTGGGCTGCCCGGCCTCCCGCGGCGAGACCATCGAGGAAGCCTGCGAAGTGCACGGCGTGAACTGCGATGAGCTGCTGGAGAAGCTGAACACCCATCTGGCAGCCAAGAAGGCCTGAGTGCTGCCCACACTGGATGCGCGTCTGACCGCAGCGGCCCAGCTGGTGCGCCCGGGACAGCCGGTGGCGGACATCGGCTGTGACCACGGCAAGCTGACGGCGGTGCTGGCGGCTTCGGGCAGATACCCGAAGGTCATCGGGGCAGACCTGCGCCCCGGCCCGCTGGCAAAGGCAAAACAGACGCTGGAAAATGCAGGTTGTCTGGACCGCGCTGAGCTTCGGCTCGGCGACGGTCTTTCTGTGTTGTCCGCCGGGGAGGTGGGCAGCATCGTGCTGGCGGGCGTGTCGGCGCAGACCACATGGGAGATCATCGAAAAAGCGCCGTGGGTGTCCGCCGTGGGCGGGCCGCGCCTTGTCATGGTGCCTGCCACCCGCCACAGCGAGCTGCGCCGCTGGCTGTGGCAGCATGGCTTTGCCCTTGTGGCCGACCGCCCGGTGCAGGCCGCAGGCCGCTGGTATGCGGTAATGGCGGCGGAATACACCGGCGAGGTGATAGAGCCCACCTTTACCCGGTGCCTGTTGGGGGATACCGGCCGCTGGCCGGAGGGCGCGGGCTACGCCGCATGGCAGCGGGCAAAGCTGCCCCGGATGCGGCTGGGCGTGCCGGACGGCAGTGCGCTTGCCGCAGAGATGGATGCCATTTTGAAAGAGGGAAACTGAAATGACCACGGTACAGCAGGTATACGAAGTAATGCAGCGGCTTGCCCCGCCGGAACTGGCAGAGCACTGGGATAACCCCGGCCTGCTGGTGGACTGCGGCGGCGATGTGCGCCGGGTGCTGGTGACGCTGGACATCACCCCGGAGGTGGTGGCAGAGGCTGTGGCAAAGCAGTGCACGGTCATCGTGGCGCATCACCCGGTCATCTTTGACCCGCTCAAGCGGCTGTGTCCCGCCGATGTGCCCTATCAGCTGGTGCAGGCGGGCATTTCTGCCATTTGTATGCACACCAATCTGGATGCCGCCGAGGGCGGGGTGAACGATGTGCTGGCCGACCTTTTCGGCATCCGGCAGCGCACCGCCTTTGCGGACGGCTGCGGCCGGGTAGGGGAGATCGATCCCCTCACCGTGCCGGAGCTGGCTGCGCTGGCGCAGCACAAACTGGCGGTGCTGTGCAACGCACCGGATACCGGTGCAGCGGTGCAGGTGAAGTTTGCCGACACCGGAAAGCCGGTGCACCGGCTGGCAGTCATCAGCGGCGCGGGCGGCAGTCTGTTTGCCGAAGCCATCGCCGAGGGCGCGGACTGTCTGCTGACCGGCGAAGCCAACCACCACCATGCACTGGATGCCAAGCGGCTGGGGCTGTCCCTCATTGCGGCGGGGCATTACGCCACCGAGTTTCCGGTGACCGCCGCCGTGGCGGCTGCCCTGCGCGCCGCCCTGCCGGAGCTGGAGGTGCTGGTGAGCACCGAGAACCGCGACCCTTATACTTATTTATAAAGAGAGAACCCTCTCCGTCATTGCTGCGCAATGCCACCTCCCCCGAAAGGGGGAGGTCTTTCAGCATAAACCGAAAAACTGGCAACGCCGCAGGCGACTGAGAGGGTTATAGATAAAACGAGGTAAACACTATGGCACTGGATGCCGCGACACTGGCGCTGACGGCAGCGGAGCTGAAAGCCACCCTGACCGATGCCAAGATCGCAAAAATTTTTGAACCTACCCGGGATGAGCTGGTCATCACCCTGCGCACCCGCACCGATACCTATGCGCTGCTGCTGTCTGCCCGCAGCGGCTCTGCCCGGGTGTGCCTGACCGAGGAGACCTTTGAAAACCCCGAGACGCCGCCCTCCTTCTGTATGCTCATGCGCAAGCACCTGACCGGCGGCAGACTGCTGGATGTGCACATGGAGCCGGGCGACCGTATCGTCTACTTTGATTTTCAGTGCACCAACGAGATGGGCGACCTTGTGCGCAATACCCTGTGCGCCGAGCTGATGGGGCGCTACTCCAACCTTGTGCTGGTGCAGAGCGGCAAAATTATTGACGCCCTCAAGCGGGTGGATTTTGAGGACAGCGATGTCCGGCAGCTGCTGCCGGGCTTGCCCTACACCACGCCCCCCAAGCCCGCACGGCCGGATTTTCTGCTGGTGAGCAGCGCATCCATCGTGGCAGCGGCCTGTCAGCGGGAGCTGCCGGTGGCAGATGCTTTGAACAAGACGGTGGCCGGTGTAGGGCCGGTGGTCTGCCGGGAGGCCGCATGGCGCGCCTTTGACGGAGAACATCTGCCCGCCAATGAGCTGACCGATGCCCAGAAGCGCAGCCTGATGGCGGCAATCGACGAGCTGAAGGAACTGCACGCGCAGGGCGGCTGTCCGTGCAGCGTCACTGCGCCGGACGGCAAGCCGGTGGAGTATACCTTCTTCCGTCCGCAGCAGTATGGCGAGCAGTACACCATCCGGGAGTGGTCGTCCTTCAACGCGATGCTGGAGGGCTACTACGCCGAGAAGGACCGCGCTGAGCGGCTGCGCACCAAGAGCAAGGAGCTGCACAAGGCGGTGCACAATATGTACGACCGCGCCCTGCGCAAGCAGGCAGCACGGCAGGAAGAGCTTGCCGCCAGCGGCAAAAGCGAAAAGCTGCGCCTGTACGGTGAGCTGCTGTCCGCCAACCTTTATCTGGCGCAGAAGGGCATGAAGAGCCTGACCGTGCCTAACTGGTACGATGAGGGCAAAGAGGTGACCATTCCGCTGGATCTGCGGTTCAGCCCCAGCCAGAACGCCCAGAACTTCTTTAAGAACTACAAAAAGAAGCAGACTGCCGCCCGGATGCTGGTGGACCTGCTGGCCGAGGGCGAAAAAGAGATCGCCTATCTGGAAACGGTGCTCTACGAGGTGGAAAGCGCCTCCGGCGAAGCTGCCCTGAACGAGATCCGCATGGAACTGAAAAATCAGGGGTACCTGAAGTACTACAAGCAGCGGGACAAAAAGCAGAAGCCTGCGGACTTTTTGCGCTATACATCCAGTGACGGCTTTGAGATCCTGATAGGCCGCAACAACGCCCAGAACGACAAGCTCACCCTGCACACCGCCCGGGGCAAGGATTTGTGGTTCCATGTGCAGAAAGCCCCCGGCAGCCACGTTGTGGTCATGAGCCACGGCGAGGACATCCCGGACACCACCAAGCAGGAAGCTGCGGAGCTGGCGGTCATCCATTCCAGCGCCTATAAGGCGGGCACCGGCGCCAAGGTGGCAGTGGACACCACCGAGGTGAAGAACATCTGGAAAGCAAACGGTGCCAAGCCCGGCATGGTGCTGTACGAGGTGTACACCACCGTCTACATCACGCCGCGCGAGGGGCTGGAGGAACAGCTGAAGAAGAAATGATTTGAACTGCGCGCTGCGCTGCTCTGCGCATCTTCAGCGGAAGAAAACTTTATAATTTCAGACTGCCGGAGCGTCTGCGGACGCTCCGGCAGTCCATTTTCACGGGAGGGAGTTCTCCTATATAATAGGTATAACCCCTGCCTTTCCCGCCCATACTGATGCTGCAAAGGGGAGCGGGGGAGTTTTCCACCGGCAAAAAGCGCTGAGATTGTGCATCTTGCACAGAAAATACGGCCATTGACAAAACAGAGAAAATAAAAAAGAAAAATCGTAATTTTCTGCAAAAAACACTTGCCAAATAGACGAAGATGTGATAAAATATCTCTCGGCTGCAAAAGGCTTGTGCGATACAAGTCGTGCAGGCCAGCGATATGCGTTGATGCGGGAGGTTGTCATCCGGCGATAGCTGCGATGGGTTATTTCCGCGGAGTATGTCCGATCTTAGAACCGGGCGAAAGAATTACT
>OODK01000257.1_pt1 | contig 59578 bp, 50 predicted proteins | sample 1671371 | NCBI WGS metagenome assembly OODK01 (sample SAMN06348150, study PRJEB24527) | human gut metagenome | biome: human gut; feature: ankylosing spondylitis patient; material: feces | host: Homo sapiens | place: China | collected 2015-10 | reverse complement strand
GGGACTGTTGTCCCGCCGGCAGTCGCAAACAGAGGGATTTATGCCAGTCTGGAGAATACCATAACAGCAATTCCCAGTACGACGAGAATAACACCGGTTGCACGGTTAAGCGTTTTCGGTGCCGCCTTATTGGCAAAAACCGCTGCGATGCGAGCCCAGACAAGCGTGAAAATCACGCAGAGCACCCACACAAGCGGATCCGGCATGCCGCCGATGGCGAAGTGCGAGACTGCACCGGTCAGCGCGGTGAACGTCATGATAAATACGCTGGTGCCGACTGCGGTTTTCAGTTCGTAGCCAAGCACGGAGGTCAAAATCAACAGCATCATCATGCCGCCGCCGGCACCGATAAAACCGCAGATAAACCCGATCAGCACACCGCAGACGATGGACTGCACGGCACGCTTGTGCGCAGATACGCCCATCATTGCCTCTTTGGTGGTCATAACCGGACGGACGATGAATTTTACGCCGAGCAGGAAGGTCATAAATACAGAAAAGCTGCCCATTGTCCGAGAGGGCAGCAGGCTGGCAATGTAACTGCCGACCACGGTGAACGTAAGCACGCTGACCATCATCAGCAGGCCGTTTTTTACATCCAGATTTTTGTTTTTACCGTAGGTGTAGGCGGACACAGCGCTCGCCAGTACGTCGGACGACAGGGCAATGCCGACCGCCATGTACGGGTCCATGTGCAGGAAGGTGATGAGCATGGGGCTGATGACGGCGGCAGCACTCATGCCCGCAAAGCCGGTGCCGAGTCCGGCACCCATGCCTGCGAGAAACGTAACAATAGACGTGAAAAGCAGGGTCATATCAGTGTACCTCCTGCAGAATTTCGTCTAAATTGTGATTGATAACTGCGGCCGCATCGGCAAACGCCTGCCGCTGTCTTTCGCTCATGCCGGAGAGCAGCCGCGCGGCAAACTGTGCCTGCAGCGCGCGTCCCTTGTCGATGATCGGCTGCGCCTGCTTGGTGCACAGCAGACGGGTCTTGCGGCGGTCACCGGGCACGGGTTCACGGTACAGATAGCCTTCCTCGACCAGTCGGTTGACGTTGACCGACACAAGATTCGCCTTGATCTTGCGCAGTTCTACAATGTCGCTTGCCGTGTCGCATTCCGGATTGTTAGCGAGGAACAGTAGGATGTCAAACGCAGTCTGCGGCAGGTTCAGCTCGCGGCACAGCGAGTGACACAGCGCACTGTATGCCAGATCGGTCTTGTGCGCAAATTCCATGTATGGATTCATGAAAACACCTCTTCAAAAATAGATAGTCTAAATTTGAAGTAATTATAACATGGGACAGCGAATGTGTCAATCGCATATCAGCAGAAACCAAAAGAGATAAAAAATACCCTTATTCCGAAGAATAAGGGTATTTCTATTCACTGTATTACGCCAGTGGGCAACAATTACTTGTTGTCAACCTCTGCCATGTGCTCGATGAGCATCAGCAGCTTGTTGGAGTAGCCCCACTCGTTGTCGTACCAGGAAACAACCTTTACGAAGGTGTCGGTCAGGTAAACGCCAGCGTTAGCGTCGAAAATGGAGGTGCGCTCGTCGCCCAGGAAGTCAGAAGATACAACAGCATCCTCGGTGTAGCCCAGAACGCCCTTCAGGCCGCCCTCAGACAGCGGCTTCTCGGAAGCAGCCTTCATAGCAGCGCAGATGTCTTCCTTGGTAGCCGGCTTAGCCAGGTTAGCAGTCAGGTCAACAACGGAAACGTCCAGGGTCGGTACACGCATGGAGATACCGGTCAGCTTGCCGTTCAGCTTCGGGTAAACCTTGCCTACAGCCTTTGCAGCGCCAGTGGTGGACGGGATGATGTTGCCGCAAGCAGCACGGCCGCCGCGCCAGTCCTTCTTGGACGGGCCGTCAACAACCTTCTGAGTGCCGGTTGCAGAGTGTACGGTGGTCATCAGGCCCTCGGTGATGCCGAATGCCTCGTCCAGTACCTTAGCGATCGGAGCCAGGCAGTTGGTGGTGCAGGATGCGTTGGATACGAAGGTCATATCCTTGGTGTAAGTGTTCTGGTTAACGCCCATTACGAACATCGGGGTGTCGTCCTTGGACGGAGCAGACATGATAACCTTCTTAGCACCGCCATCGATGTGAGCCTGTGCCTTCTCCTTGGTCAGGAATACGCCGGTAGACTCTACAACGTAGTCAGCGCCAACCTTGCCCCACGGAATGTTCTTCGGGTCCATCTCTGCAAAGAACTGAACCTTCTTGCCATCAACGGTGATGGAGTTGTCATCATACTCGATGGTGCCGTCGTAACGACCGTGCATGGTGTCATACTTGAGCATGTATGCCATGTAGTCCGGAGTCATGAACGGATCGTTTACCGCTACGAACTCAATGTTCGGGTTCTTCAGACCAGCGCGGAAAACCATACGGCCGATACGGCCAAAGCCATTGATACCTACTTTGATACCCATTTTACAGTGTTCCTCCTAAATGTTTTGATGAAGTTCTCTGTTGATGTTATTATTATACACTAAATGCGCAGTTTGCCGCAAGGTGTAATATTTGTGATTTTCTTGTCATTCTGCCTTGCATTTTTGTATAATTTTCTTTGCAATGACAGTAGCGGCAGTGGTATAATAAACACATCGTACAAAATATGGGGATTCGGTTTGTATAATCCCCCGATTTTCGGGATGAGAAAAGCACAGCGCGCGCCGTACTGTTTTTTCACATCCGCGAAGACAGAGATTAGTATGCCAAATACCGCGCAGCATATACCGGACGCAGGAAAACACGATCGAGAATGACAGCAGCTTTCCCACAGTACAAAGGTAAAATTACACGGTGTTTTGGGAGGATAATGATGGAAGACGCATTTTTTTCGCAGCTGGACGGCAACGCAGTCCGAGAGCTGCTGCTGCGCACCGAGCTGCGGCATGCGGCGCTGTTCGCAGTGAGCGATACGCTGCGTATCGAGCGGTGCAGCGACGCGGCACAGCAGCTTTCCGGTCTGCACCCGATGGAGGAGCTGGATCCGTTCCTGAGCGGCAGCACGCGGAATATACTGCTCCGGTGCATAAATACACAGTCTGCCTGCACCGCAGAGGAGGATATCGACGGAACGGTCTACACGGTCGAAATGATCCCGCACCGCGGCGGTGCACTGCTGGCGTATCTGCGGCGCGACCGTGCCGCCTATGACGGCAGCCTGCGGGTCATCCAGGACAAAAGCTCGCGTTATCTGGGCGCTTTGATGGCCGAGGCCGAGCAGGTGGAGGATCCTGCATTGGCAGACGGGCTGCGGCGGCAGTGTATGCGGCTGTACCGGCTGCTGACGCACTCGGATTTACTGCACGACCCGCTGCTGACCGAGCAGCTTTCTCTGCGGCGCTGCGACCTGTCAGCGCTTTGCCGCGATGCCGTGCAGCAGGCGGAGACGCATGCGCCTGCGGGCAGTGCAAAATTCATCGTACAGGTGCCGGAGCATGCAGACGCGCTCATTGACGCGAGACTGGTGCGTACGGCAATCTATAACCTGCTGACAAACGCGCTGCGCGCAACACCGGAGGACGGCGAAATCACGGTTTCGCTGACCGATACGCGGGATTTTGTGACGATTGCGGTTGCCGATACCGGTCCGGGACTGGACCCTGCGAAGTTCGATGACCTGCTTTCCGGCTGGCGGCGCACCACCTCGATAGACGATTACCGGGCGCTCGTGCGCGGCGGCACACCGCTTGGTCTGGGTCTGCCGCTCGTCAATCAAATTGCGCAGGCGCACGGCGGACGGCTGCTGCTCACACAGAGAGAGGGCGGCGGCAGTGTGCTGCACCTGTGTCTGGCGCATTTGCCGCATACGCTCGAGGATGACCTGTTCCGCGCACCGACTATCATCGAGGACGGCTATACCGCAGAAGAAATTGAATTTTCCATCCTGGAATGAAATAAAACAGCCTCGGAGGCGTGGAGAAATCGCACTCTGAGGCTGTTCTCTTATGTGTTGGCGGGAGAGCTGTACGAACCGCGGTAGACCTTAATGGACTCCGGCAGCCAATGCCCATCCGCAGGCTTCTGAATTTCGGTGATGGTGTACGTCAAACCGCGGTATTTGGCGTATACGATGGAGGTTTCGCCGTCGTACACGGCGATTTTCGTACCGTCAGGCATGGTTTTCTGCCGGATAGTGAACGATTCACCATCCAGTGTGCATGTGCTGATAAAAAGCAGGCCGCCGGCCGGCATATAGCTGATGTTCAGACTTGCAGCCAGTACGCACAGCAGCGGAACAATCAGCAGGAAGGCAATGCGTTTTTTCATCGAGCCGTCACCTCTTTCGCGGAAGCTGTCTCTCGGTATCTGCACTATAGCAGATAAAACGTATTTTTACAATTCGCGTTTTGACCGAAAACTGTGACGTGGAATTGACGTCCCAAAGACATAGAAAAACCACCTGTTATCAGTGATAACAGGTGGTTTTGCACATTATTTGATCTGCTGAGACAGGTTGTACAGCACCTGTGCCAGCTCAACCGACTTGATCTGTCCCTTGGGATTGAATGCGCCGTGATTGTCGCCGTTCATCAGCTTGTTGGTCTGACAGAACGCAACGGCATCCTTCGCCCACGGAGCGATCGAAGAAGCATCGGTAAACGCGGTATTCACACTCGTATCAGTCGAAATCGTAATCTTTCCGGACTTTTCGAGCAGCGTGATGTAGCGCTGCAGCACTGCCGCGAACTCCTGACGGGAGATGGAGTCATAGGGACGCAGGTAGTGCTGACTGTCACCGGTCATAATGCCGGATTCAAAGCAGAACGAAGCGCCATCACGGTAAAGCTCGGGAATTTCGGCGTAATCGGGCGCTTCCTTAACAGCCATGCCCGCATAGGATGCAGTCAGTTCAGGGTCAACGAGCTTTGCACTGTTGTAAATCGCTTCGGCAACCGTGCAGCGGTTTTCCGCCGGATTGAACCACGGGAAATATTCTTTACCGTCGATATGACCCGCCGGCAGCATGATGTTGTTCTCAATCACATAGCGGACTGCGGGCGTGAACCACGAGTTCTCCGGCAGCTCGTATTTTTGCTCGAACTCGGCATCGGTCAGGTCCTTGTCGTTCTTGGTGTAAAGGTTGTTTTCCTGCTCGTCGGCGGTCTGTGTGGTGGATACGGTGATATCAACGTTATCCGGAAGGTCGGCAGCGAGCGCGGTGGTGCTCATAGAGAGTACCGTTGCACCGGTGAGGAAAAATGCCATTACCTGTTGAAATTTCATAGAATGTACCTCCTTGTCTGCGGCAGAGCCGCAAGCCAATAGATGTATGACGTATATCATACTCTGCGTCTATTATAGCATGGTTTGGCGGCAATACAAGCGGTGTAACACAGATGTAACGCAAACGACACAAAGTCGTCCGAAAGTTCCGCCCGTTGGTTGAAACTTTCTCCCTCTCAAAGTCAAAAAGTCAGCGCTATCCTTGCGCGGCTTCTTGGCCGCGCTGCGCGGTACACGCCCCGACTTTTGCTCTCATTAAATATTTTTAAGGATAGAGGCCTACGGGCTGGCATTTGCAATGCAAATGCTATTTAAGGCAATACCGCATAATTGAACAAGAGTGATTTGCGAGTAAATTTTGCGTACTGACGAGGCACAGTTTTGCGGTAATACTTGATGTATTACCGTGAAACTGCAACAAAGTCAGGACACAAAATTTCCGCAAAGCACCGCCGCTTTAATTGTGCGGTGTTGCCTTAATATGCGCTATCGCGCGACAATGTGTTAGCAACTGCCGTTATCGAAAAAAGAGCGGACCGATCGGTCCGCTCTCAGCGTATTCGCTTAAATGCTTTCGGTGATGATGTCCATAATTTCCTCGCGGGACAGCGTGCGCGGATCGACACGGAACAGGGCACCCATGGTGCTTGCTGCGTTGTCAGCAAGTTCGCCTGCGTCTTCCGGCTTTACGCCGTAGTCGGACAGGCGCAGCTTGTCCACGCCGCACGCCTGCTGCAGCTCAGCCAGCGCAGCGAGAAAATCGCCGTCCGCACGTCCAAGTGCGTGTGCAATGGCCTGCAGGCGGTCAGCCGAGGTGTCCTTGAAACGGCTCCAGTATGCCTTGGACAGCATGATCAGACCCGCGCCGTGCGGCAGATCGGGATGGAATGCGCTCAGCGCATGCTCGATGGCGTGCTCGCCGCTGCAGCTCGATAGCGTTTCGACAAAACCTGCCAGCGTGTTCGCCAGTGCCACATCCGCGCGTACATCGGCGTTGCTGCCATCCTTAACAGCCGCTGCCAGCGATTTGCCGATCAGCGCAATTGCCTGCAGCGCGAACATGTCGCTCATCGGGTTTGCAGTCTTAGCCAGATAGCCTTCGGCCGCATGGAAGAATGCGTCAAAGCCCTGGTATGCCGTCAGATGCGGCGGAACGGTCATCATAAAGTCCGGATCGACGATCGAAATGGTCGGGAAGCACTTCTCACCGCCGCCGCCGATCTTTTCCTCACCGTTGGTGATAACCGTGAACGGGTCAGCCTCCGTGCCCGTGCCTGCGGTCGTCGGAATGGCAACAATCGGCAGTCCGGCATTGACCATGCGCTTACCGCCGCCCGTGCCGCCGTGAATGTAGTCCCACCAGTCGCCGTCGTTGGTCGCCATAATGGCAACCGCCTTGGCCGTGTCGATGGACGAGCCGCCGCCGAGACCGACAACAAATGCAATGTTCTGCTCACGGCAGAGCGCAGCGCACTCGCGCACGCCCTCAATCGTCGGGTTCGGCTGTACCTTGTTGTATACCACGGTCGGGTGACCGGCTTCCGCCAGCGTATCTGCCACCTTGGCTACATAGCCCAGTTTGGTGGTGGAGGTGCCGCCGGTGATGATCAGACCCGTGCCCTGCGGCAGACGCACCTTGGCCAGACGCTTGACCGATCCGGCACCGAAAAATAAGCGTGTCGGCATATAAAAGCTAAAGTTTTCCACTGCAATAGCCTCCCTTTTTGAATTCGTAATTAGAGTGCAGAGAATGTAAAGTTTACCTTCTTCTCCGCAAGTTTTCAGTAATCTGCAGATGAGTGATACGGCGGGGTGAGGGCACCCCGCCCTACAATATAACGGGATAAATTTGCAGGTACCGTTCGTTATATTCAGACCAGCGAGTTGCGCGCCATACCCGTGCCGCACCCGTGCGGCGTCAGCGCAGGGTCCGCTCGCTTCGCAAGCCCCAACACTTTTATTATACCAAATTCCACACTTGGAGAAAAGAGCCAAATCACCGAAATGAACGGCTTTTTGTTGTGCAATATGCAGCCTAAAAAGTCGTAAAAAACGCTTGACGTTGTGCAATATTGATGATATTATAATGACACAGAAAAGATAAAGGCAAACACCAAAGGCAAAGTAAAACAGGGGTTTTACTCCAAAAGGCGCAAACCTTCATCTAATCTGAAGGATGTCAATCCGGTTTGATACCCACGAAAGAGGTGAGTCCAATGGTATCAGAAGAGGCATCTTACCAGTTCGCGGGACTCGCCGCGGCGCTGTGACCGAAACGATCAAGGTGATAGCTGAAAAAATGAGCGAGTTCCAATTCCACAATTTGAACCGCCTGAAAAGCGCGATCGGCTTCTAAGCAAAGGTAACAACAACGGTAACTTTGGGGAAGCTATCCTCGTGAATTTAACTATCCGTACATGGCATACTAAGACAGTCAAGCGGATCGAGGCAGCAGGAAAGTAAGGTTCATACATGACAGAACCCTGATATTTGATGCGCCGGCGAACAAAACGAAGTATCTTACGATACCTGCCGGATGCTGCACCAGCCGATGGGCATACTGATGAGTATCTGTAGCATAGACATACCGCATCGGAACGAGATGATATCAAAGTCCGAGTAACATCCGGTTCGACAAGGCAGGCTGTATCACATCTTCCGCCGAGCAGTGACGCATCACCCACTGGAAATAGAGTTCCCGAATGTAGGAAAGGCAACCAAACGGATTATGTAGTTTGTGCAGTAAACGAACCTTAGCCGGGCGGTTCCGCGAACGTAAGATCGAAAGATGCCGAAAAAACAACCGAATACCAATCCAAATGCGATGGGAAATATCCTGTCGGGAAAAGAGGATCTATGGAGATTTGGAAGTAAAAGCCCTCGTTCATGTGTCTGTGAATGAGGGCTTTATTCTGTTCTTTTTGTCAATGGCAAAATAGATAAAGTAAACGCTGAAAATCTGTATAACTGCACGAAAACACGGTTTTGGGTAAAGTTGCTTTGACGAAACTGCCAAAACCCTGCTATGATAAAAATGCGATGTAGTGCAATATATAGAGGAGCGATATTTATGAAAATAGACGGAAACGAACTGGCCATCCTGCAGAACGACCTTGATCGCGAGGGCAAGAAGGAAGAAGCGCTCAAGATCAAGCTGGAATTTCTGCGTCAGGTGCGCGAATCCGGTGACCACTGCCCGTGCAAGGAGGCGTGCCGCCATCATGGCAACTGCTTCGAGTGCGTGACTATCCACCGCGGACACCGCGACCATTTGCCGATGTGCCTGTGGGATATGGTAAATGAGCGGCTGGCGGCTCTCAGCCACATGACCGAAGGCACGCTGCGCGCCTACGAGGACCGCAAGGCCGCGGAAGGCACCGAGTGCGGAGACTGTTCCGACTGTCCCGGCTGCGGAGAATAAAAATATAACGGACAAACCAAAGCGGTTTGTCCGTTTTTATCTGCCGATAAGTGCATATGGCGCAAAGCCAATCAATTTGCGCGGCAGCACGCGTTCCATTCCGCTTGTCGGCTGAAATGACGTTTTGTGACAGTATGAAAAAAGGACCTGAGTGAAAACTCAAGTCCTTTTGTGTGTTCAGAAAGTATTCTTTACAGCAGCTCGTGCTTAATGCGGTCGAGTGCCTCCGGAGCCTGCTGATCCATCTTCTCCGGGAAGCCGAAGTAGGATACGCAGATGATATTGTCGCCGCCAACCTTCGGTGCGTCCGGCTTCAGCTGCTTGTTTGCGAAGTCCATCTCACGCAGGGTCTCGAAGATGCCGTCGAAATCAACCTCGCCTTCACCCATAGCGGTGTGCTGATGGATGGTGTAGTCAGCACGGCCGTGCTGGTTCAGCCAGGGCGGATTTACGATGTAGCGGCAGTCCTTGGTCTGGTTCCAGGTGTCAGCCAGAAGAACGTGGGTGAGCTCATCGCCGGCGTACTTCAGCATGTGGCGAACGTCGCCCTTGCCCTGATCGTAGAAGAAGCCGTGGGATGCGGAGTAAACGTAGCCCAGGTTCTTGGAACGGAAGGACTTAACGATGTCGCAGGCCTCGTCGTTCAGCTCTACGAAGTCATACGGATGGGACTGGCACTCTACGCGGATGCCCTCACGCTCGATGATCGGGAGAAGCTCCTCCATAGACTTGAAGAACATGCCGTTGCAGATCTCCTGCTGGTTCGGGTCGCCGGAGAACTCGGTATTGATGACCGGTACACCCATGTCAACCGCGATTTCGATCATACGCTTCCAGTTTGCAACTGCGTGCTGGCGCTGCTCCTCGGTCGGACCGGACCAGCGGTAAACAACGATGAAAGAGGAAATCTCTACACCGGTCTCCTTGAGAGCCTGCTTGTACTCCTGCTGGCACTCCTTGGAGAACAGCGGGTGCTTGTAGAACGGGTTGATGCGCGGATGAGGGGACTGCTCGATGTACTTGTAGCCCCAGTCTGCTACCTTGTGAACATAATCGTTGATGGACATCTGCTTGGCAAGAACGTCAACGTCAAATGCGATTTTCATAAGAATGATCCTCCTTGTCTGTTTGCCATATCAAGGGTGGCTTCCCTGTTTGATGGCTCTATTATAAAGCGTTCCTGCCGTCTTGCCAATGATACAAATTACCCTAAACCTGCGAAATCCTGCTATTCGCTATTGCATCAAACGGATACTTCTGGTAGGATAGAGACAAGGAGAGTGACCGCTATGCTGATTCCCGAATTAGGTGTCCATCAGACCTCGGAACGGTACTTTTTTACGCCGTCTTCGCTTGCAAAGGAGCTTTTTTATTACCCGACGCGGCTCGGACATTACTTCTGCAGCAGCCGGTATTCCTTCAATCATCGGTCGGAAATCGCCCTGCAGGGTGACCACAACCAAAATATCATGCTGTTTTTTGTGCATGATGGCGCAATGGAACTGACGCTGAACGGTACGCCTGCCATCGCCGGCGCCGGACAGATCGTGCTGTTCGACTGCCGTGAGCCATACAGCTATGCTGCCTCGGACGGACTGGAGTTCACCTGGCTGCTGTTCAATGGCCTGAATGCCCGCGCATTCTATCAGAAAATCCTGCAGGCACGCGGCCGCAGGGCATTTTCGCCGGCCGCACCGGCGGAGATTGCGCAAATGCTGGATTCTCTGCGGAGCGCCTGCGCCGAGGACGCGCGGCTGAGCGAGGCACGGTGCTCACAGCTGATCCACCGACTGCTGTGCCTGCTCCTGCTGGACGAGACCACCGAGAGCACCGCAGGCGGCGATCGTATTGCACAGGCCATCCGCTATATGAACCGGCATTTGTTCGAGCCGATCGGCGTGCAGGACGCGGCAGCAGCCGTCAGCCTGAGTCCATCGCATTTCTCACGGCAGTTCAAGGCGCGGACCGGTTATTCGCCGTATGAGTATATCGTGCTGCGCCGCATCGACAAGGCGAAGTATATGCTGGCCTCCACCGAATTGTCGGTCAAGGAAATCGCCTACGCGACCGGCTACAACAGCGAGGAGAATTTCATTCACAGCTTCCGCAAGAACGTTGGCGTTGCACCCGGAATCTTTCGGAAGTATCCGGTCTAACCGCTTGACAAGTGTGAAAAACGCTGATAAAATAAAGCAGTCGAGTAGCAGAAGTGCGTAAATCCAGATGGATTTACGCACTTTTTTCTTTTGTGCAAAAGACAGGTTGTGGCAGCTTTCCGTAAAGACTCCGAAAATCCAATCAGGAGGTTTCGATATGGATCGGAACAAGGCAGAAAAACGAATGGCGACCGCACCGGTAGGACGGCTCATGCTGCAGATGGGCACGCCTATGATACTATCCATGATGCTGCAGGCGGTCTACAACATTGTGGACAGCTATTTTGTGGCAAACATGGCGGAAAACGGTGAGATCGCGGTCAACGCGCTGACACTTGCGTTTCCGGTGCAGATGATGATGGTCGCCGTCGGCATCGGCACCGGTGTTGGCGCAAATGCGCTCATCGCACGCGCGCTCGGTCAGGGTGACCGAGAGAAGGCGGGGGCAGCGGCAGGCAATGCGATGACGCTCATGGGGATTATTTATGCGGTGTGCCTGCTGTTCGGCGCGTTCGGTGCGGGTGCGTACATCGGCTCGCAGACGAGCGACCCGATCGCTCTAGCGATGGGCAGTCAGTACCTGCGCATCTGCTGTATGGCATCGTTCGGCATTCTGTTCTTCTCAGTGTTTGAGAAAACCCTGCAGGCGACCGGCCGCTCACTCTATTCTACGATTGCACAGGTGGCAGGCGCACTGACGAACATCGTGCTTGACCCGATTATGATCTACGGTCTGCTCGGCTGTCCGAAACTGGGCGTAGAAGGTGCGGCATGGGCGACCGTGCTCGGTCAGATTGCGTCTCTGGCTCTGGCAGCCGTGTTCCATTTCCGTCTGAACAGGGAACTGCCGTTCAGACGCAAGGCTCTGCGCCTGCGCCGCAGTATCGTCGGTGAGATTTACTCCATCGGCGTACCGGCCATCATAGCACAGGGTGCGATGAGCGTGATGAATTATTGTGTTAATCTGATTTTCGGCAGTCTGGACAGTTCGTATGTCACCGCTTATGGCATTGTGTACAAAATTCAGCAGTTTGTTTTGTTCGCGGCATTTGGTCTGCGTGACGCGATTACGCCGATTGTGTCGTTCAGCTACGGTATGCAAAACGCGAAACGCATCCGCGAGGGCGTGCGCTGCGGCCTAATGTATACCAGTGTTCTCATGCTGGTCTGCACTGCAGCTGTAGAAATTCTGGCGCAGCCGCTGGCAGGTATTTTCTCACTGTCCGCAGGCACGATGGGCCTGTGCGTGACCGGTCTGCGCGTGCTGGCGGTCAGCTTCGTGTTCGCAGGTGCAAACATTGCCATACAGGGCGTGTTCCAGGCCACCGAAGGCGGTGTGCAGTCGCTGCTCGTGTCGCTGCTGCGTCAGCTTATCTTCGTACTGCCGGCGGCATGGCTGTTCGCGCGCCTGCTGCCGGCCGGCGTGTGGCTGGCGTTCCCCATCGCGGAAGTGCTGACCGCAGTAATCGCCGCCGTGCTGTTGCGGCATACCGCAGGGAAAGGCCGCCTGTCACAGCAGGATCACGCTGCTTCACTGAGCAAGTAAAATCCTGCCTGACAGAATATACGATTTTTTACACAGTTTTTTGTCGCTTCTCATGAATCATCCGGCCGAGAGACTCGACACTGTGCACAAACACAGAGAATATAATCTGTGAATAGTGCCCAAACGACTGGGAAATTGTGCTTATGTTAAGCAAAAAACGCTGAAAAATGAGAAAATCTATAAAAACCTCTTTTCTTTCTGCTGTTTTATGCTATAATGAAAATAACATAAAAGGGCTTCACGAAGTACAATCTCAGGAGGTAGTTATTATGACCAGAGGTATCCGTGTAAAGAATACGGACGACATTCAGAAGATCAACAAGATCGTAACCCGTTACGGTTTTGATATTTGGATTCACGGCAAGAGCGGTATGGTAGACGCAAAGAGCCTGCTCGGTATGTTCCTGCTGTCCCTGAACGAGCCGCTTCAGATCGTTCTCGAGGATGACGTTGATCCGACCGCACTGTTCAAGGATCTTAAGGATTACCTGGAGATCGACGACGAGGACTAATTTCTCTCGTATAACAGCTTTTGCAGTTCAATTTAACATTTTTCGAAACGGTGCAGTCTTATTGACTGCACCGTTTCTGTTTTCTTACGCTATACAAGAGACTGAAATGATTTTTCTATTTCCTTTGCGCGGCTCCGGATGCTGTTCATACGGCGTATCCATTCCGGCGGATTACAAAACCCGAAGGGGGAAACTTCTTTACGAAGTTTCCCCCTTCGGGTTCCTGTTTTATTTCACTGCAATCAGATGGTGTTGATATCAACCATTTCGCAGTTTTCGATCTTAACATCGCCCTCGAGGCAGCGCAGCAGCGCGGAAACCGTATCCATCGAGGTCAGGCACGGGATTGCACGCTCTACCGCGGTACGGCGGATGTGTACCGAGCCAAGCTCCGGATGACGGCCCTTGACCGAGGTAGCAACAACGTAGTCGATCTTGCCGGACTCGATCAGGTCGATGATGTTCGGGGACGGCTCATCCACATTGCGGATGGAGTTGGTTGCGACCATGTGACGGTTGAGCACGTTTGCGGTGCCGCTGGTAGCGTAAATATCAAAGCCAAGAGCCTCGAAGCGCTCACCGATGCGGATTGCCTCCTGCTTGTCCGAATCACGGACCGAGATCAGGACAGCGCCCTTCTTCTTCATCTGGAAGCCTGCGCCGGTCAGACCCTTGAGCAGTGCCTCGCGGAAGGTCTTGGCAACGCCCAGAACCTCGCCGGTGGACTTCATCTCAGGGCCAAGCTGGGTATCCAGATCACGCAGCTTCTGGAACGAGAATACCGGAACCTTGACCGCATAGTGGTCGCTTTCCGGATGCAGACCGGTGCCGCAGCCCATGTCCTTCAGCTTTTCACCGAACATGCAGCGGGTAGCCAGATCGACCATCGGCACGCCGGTAACCTTGGAGATGTACGGTACGGTACGGGACGAACGCGGGTTTACCTCGATAACGTAGATCTGATCGTTGTACAGAACGAACTGGATGTTGACCAGACCGAGAACAGCGAGGTTCTTTGCCAGAGCCTCGGTGTACTTAACGAGGGTATCCTTGTGCTTCTGCTCGATGTTGATGGACGGATAGATGGAAATGGAGTCACCGGAGTGAACGCCTGCGCGCTCGAAGTGCTCCATGATACCCGGGATGAGGATGTCGTCGCCGTCACAGATGGCATCGACCTCGATCTCGCGGCCCATCATGTACTTATCGACCAGAACCGGGTTTTCAACCTTGTTGCGGGTGATAACCTGCATGAACTCGCGGACATCGGCCTCCTTGTAGGCAATCTCCATGCCCTGACCGCCCAGAACGTAGGACGGACGAACGAGAACCGGATAGCCAAGCTCGTCAGCCGCCTTGACAGCCTCCTCCTCGGTCATAACCGTGTGGCCTGCCGGACGCGGGATACCGCACTTTTCGAGGATAACGTCGAACTTTTCACGGTCCTCAGCGGCGTCGATCGACCATGCCGGCGTGCCGAGGATCGGAACACCGAGCTTCTCAAGGTGCGCCGCAAGGTTGATGGCGGTCTGACCGCCGAATTGTACGATAGCGTAATCCGGCTTCTCGGCCTCGACAACGCCGGTAACGTCCTCCGGTGTCAGCGGCTCGAAGTACAGACGGTCTGCGGTGTCAAAGTCAGTGGAAACGGTCTCCGGGTTGTTGTTGATGATAACGGTCTCGCAGCCCAGCTTCTGCAGCGCCCAGACAGCGTGAACCGAGCAGTAGTCGAACTCGATGCCCTGACCGATACGGATCGGACCGGAGCCAAGTACCAGAATCTTCTTCTTGCCGGACGGAGGTGCAACCTCGGTCTCATCATCGTAGGTGGAGTAGTAATACGGGGTCTCTGCCTCGAACTCAGCGGCACAGGTATCAACCATCTTGTATACCGGCAGGCGCTTAACGTCCGAAATGTCCTTGCCGGACAGCTGCTCGATGGTCTTGTCGAGGAAGCCCATCTTCTTGGCGCGGATATACAGATCGGAGTCGATCTTGTCAGCTGCAGCCAGCTCCTTCTCCATGTCGATGATGTTCTGGAACTTATGCAGGAAGAACACATCCATCGTGGTGATGTCGTGAATCTCCTCAATGGTCATGATGCCGCGGCGCAGAGCCTCGCAGATGTGGAACAGACGCTGATCGTCTGTGCGTGCCACGCCCTTTTTAATCTCGGCGTCAGACTGCTTCTGGATGTGCGGGGCAATCATGCTGTCCAGCTTGATCTCACAGCCGCGAACGGCCTTCATCAGCGCGCCCTCAAAGGTGTTGTCGATGGCCATAACCTCGCCGGTGGCCTTCATCTGGGTGCCGAGAGTGTTGTCCGCGTAAACGAACTTGTCAAACGGCCAGCGCGGGAACTTGACAACGCAGTAGTCGAGGGTCGGCTCGAAGCATGCCTTGGTCTTGCCGGTAACGGCGTTGGAGATCTCATCCAGGCCATAGCCGACTGCAATCTTTGCGGTTACCTTTGCAATCGGGTAGCCGGTTGCCTTGGAAGCCAGTGCAGAGGAACGGGAAACACGCGGGTTTACCTCGATTACGGCGTACTCGAAGGATTCCGGGTTGAGTGCGTACTGCACGTTGCAGCCGCCCTCGATGCCCAGCTCGGTGATGATGTTGAGTGCGGAGGTACGGAGCATCTGATATTCCTTGTCGCACAGGGTCTGCGACGGCGCAACTACGACAGAGTCGCCGGTGTGTACGCCGACCGGGTCAACGTTCTCCATGTTACAGATGGTGATGGCGTTGCCCTTGTGGTCGCGCATTACCTCGTACTCGATTTCCTTCCAGCCGGCGATGCACTTCTCGACCAGAATCTCGTCCACACGCGAGTACATGATGCCGGAGGCTGCGATTTCGCGCAGCTGCTCCCAGGTATAGGCGATGCCGCCGCCGGTGCCGCCGAGCGTGTACGCCGGACGGATGATGACCGGCAGACCGATCTCACGGGTGAAATCAACCGCATCCTCAACCGAGTGAACAACCTTGGAGGCAATGATCGGCTCGCCGATCTTCTCCATGGTGTCCTTGAACATCTGGCGGTCCTCTGCCTTTGCGATGGTGGTCGGATTAGCGCCGAGCAGCTTTACGCCCATTTTATCAAGGAAACCGTTCTCACACAGCTCCATCGCGAGGTTCAGGCCGGTCTGGCCGCCGAGGTTGGGCAGCAGAGAGTCCGGATGTTCCTTTTTGATGATCTCCTGAACGGCTTCGACGGTCATCGGCTCGATGTAAACCTTGTCCGCCATAGCCTTGTCGGTCATGATGGTTGCCGGGTTGGAGTTTACCAGAACAACCTCCAGACCCTCCTCGCGCAGTGCGCGGCACGCCTGCGTGCCTGCATAGTCGAACTCGGCAGCCTGACCGATAACGATCGGGCCGGAGCCCAGTACCATTACCTTATGAATATCCTTGCGCAGCGGCATTACTGAGCGCCTCCTTTCGACTTTTCAATGTTTTCGATGAACTTATCAAACAGATACGAGGTATCCATCGGGCCGGGGCATACCTCCGGGTGGTACTGAACGGTGAATACCGGACGGCCGATGTGCTCGAGGCCCTCAACGGTGCCGTCGTTCAGGTTGACATAGCGCACGCGGGCGATCTTCGGATCGACCGACTCGCCTACAACGGCATAGCCGTGGTTCTGCGAGGTGATGTAGGTGCGGTCCGCGTCGATGTCCTTTACCGGATGGTTGACACCGCGGTGGCCGTACTTCAGCTTGGTGGTCTTTGCGTCGATAGCCAGTGCCAGCAGCTGGTGACCGAGGCAGATGCCGAAGATCGGCATATCGGACTTCAGCAGCTCCTTGAGGTTTGCTACGATCTCGACATTCTCCGCCGGGTCGCCGGGGCCGTTGGACAGCATCACGCCGTCGTACTTGCTGACTACGTCCTCCGGCTTGGTGTATGCCGGAACAACGGTGACTTCGCAGCCGCGCTTGCACAGCTCGCGCTCGATGTTGTACTTTACGCCGTAATCGAACAGGGCAATGCGGTACTTGGTCTCACCGTCAGCGGGATAAACGATATTTTCGTCGCAGGTTACGGTCTTAACCGCATCCTTTACAACGTAAGCCTTCATTTCCGCAATGGTCTGCTCATCCGGCTCAAAGCCCTCGGTGTAAATAACGCCGTTCATAACGCCCTCGCCGCGCAGCTTGCGGGTCAGACGACGGGTGTCGATACCGGCAAGGCCAACGACCTTCTGAGCCTTGAGGTACTCGTCGAGCGTTACCTTGCAGCGCCAGTTGGACGGGTATTCGCACATCTCGCGCATGATGAAGCCGGAAACCCAGCTCTTGCGGGACTCGTAGTCGTCAAAGTTGATGCCGTAGTTGCCGATGAGCGGGTACGTCATGGTAACGACCTGACCGTAGTAGGACGGGTCGGTCAGAACCTCCTGATAGCCTGCCATGCCGGTGTTGAATACGACCTCACCGATGCTCTGTCCTTCGTAGCCGACTGCGGTACCCTCGAACAGAGTGCCGTCCGCCAGCAGTAAGTATGCTTTTTTCACTATATCCACACGCTCCTAAATGAAATTCGCGGAATTTCTATTGTAATAGAACGCAGCTTGCTGCGTTCATAAAAAGTCGGGACATGCGCCTGACTTTTTATACCTCGACTCAGCGGCCTTGGGCCGCGTCCGGGGGTATCAAAAATCAGTTTCTACCGGAACTGATTTTTGTATATAGGGGGTATTGGATACCCCCTATAATCACTTAATGGCGTTTACGATGTCGTCGCGCATCCGGATGGCTTCTGCGCGGGCAGCTTCCTTATAATCCTCGCCGTTGTTACCGGTTTTCTTCCATGCACACATGATGCCGCGGGAGGAGTTTACGATAGCACCGAGACCGTCGTCGTTAAACGCATTGGCGATGTCCTTTGCGGTTGCGCCCTGCGCGCCGTAACCCGGTACGAGGAAGTAGCTCTTCGGCAGCAGCTCACGGATGATCTTCTGCTCCTCGGGATAGGTTGCGCCGACTACCGCGCCGATCTGGTTGTAGCCGCACGGCGTATCCAGACCCTCGCCCCACTTTGCTACCATCTCCGCCATGCGGGCGTAGAGCGGCTTGCCCTCCATGTCGCGGTTCTGGAGCTCACCGGAGGACGGGTTAGAGGTCTTTACCAGCATAAACAGGCTCTTCTCGCGGCTGCGGCACTCCTTGAGGAACGGCTCTACACCGTCGGTGCCGAGATAGCCGTTTACGGTAACCGAATCGCAGCCGTACGGTGCGATCTCGGTATCGCCGACGCGGGTCTTGCCGAGATAAGCCTCTGCGTAAGCGGTTGCGGTAGCGCCGATGTCGTTGCGCTTGATATCGCCGATAACGTACATGCCCTTGGCGTGTGCGTAGTCGATGGTCTCCTTGAGCGCCATCGCACCGTAGGAGCCGAGCAACTCGTAATACGCAGCCTGCGGCTTTACGGCCGGAACAATGTCGCACAGTGCGTCGATCAGGCCGCAGTTGAAGGCTACGACGCTCTCAGCGGCAGCACGCAGCGTTTCGCCGTGCAGCATCATGTTGCGTCCCGAAATATGCTGCGGGATGTACTCCAGTCGAGCGTCCAGGCCGGCTACGGTCGGGTTGCCCTTTTCCTTGATCTTTTCTACTAAGGTTTGGATAGACATTCGGTTCTTCCTTTCTCAGGTGCGATGTTGTTTTACGGATTGCGAGCTTGTATGTTTACACTGTCTTCGCCGTCCACTTCGGTCAGGCGGACAAAAACGCGTTCATCACGCGCAGTAGGCAGGTTTTTGCCAATATAATCCGGCCGCAGCGGCAGTTCGCGGTGACCGCGATCGACCAGCACAGCCAGCTGTATGCGCTCGGCGCGTCCTCGGTGAGAGATGGCTTCGATGGCGGCACGCACGGTGCGTCCGGTGTACAGCACATCGTCCACGATGATGACGGTCGCGCCTGCAATACGCGGATCGAGATCGGGCAGAGGAGCGCCCGTGCGCGGCACGTCATCGCGCCACGGCGTAACGTCCAGCTCGAGCACAGGAGGTGCCTTGCCTTCGACCTCGCCCAGCTTGGCAGCAATGCGCTGCGCCAGATAGATACCGCGTGTTTTCACACCGGCGAGCAGCAGGTGCTCCGCGCCCTTGTTTTTCTCTACGATTTCGAACGCGATGCGGGTCAGTGCACGGCGAATGCCATCCTGATCGAGTATGATCTTCGGTTCGGTCAATCTGCCGCCTCCCTTCAAAAATGCAAAAAAATGACTCTCCGCCACAACAATTAGCAGAAAGCCGCACGAATACTACACCTGTCCCCTTGTCTTACGGCTGACGGCGTATGCACTGTTTTCTGCCTTGCGCGGCTCACGGGCCGCACCTTAAAGGCGGATTGTTAGATATATTATATAATATGAACATGCGATTGTAAATAGTCGATTGTGCCAAACAAGCATTTTTTTGCTGTGTAAAATTTGAGGGACGAGCGGGCATACTGATTCTATAAACTTTATGAAAGGCGGTAGATCTTTTATGCGAATTTCACCTTTTGTTTCCGGCATTGCAACCGGAGCGATGGCAGGCGCGGTGGTTTCGATGGTAGCGGCCGGCGCGATGCTTAATCCGTCGATGCGGCGGAATGCCAAGCACGCGGCGCATAAGGCGGAGCATGCGATGCACAGGGCGGCAGACCGGGTGGAGGATTTCATCGGGTAAAGAGGTCCGCCATTTCTGGGCGAGAGATTTCGCACGCTGCGGCGTGCGGGGAACGTGCGCTGTCCAGCGCGGGAACAAAAAGGGTAGACACCTACGGTTTCTACCCTCTTTGAACACCCGTTTCCCTTGGGGTGTAGCTTGCGCAGTCTACCATCTGCACCCAAGCCCTCTGAAGGAAAGGCAGGAGTTCAAAGAGGAAGGGAAACCATGGGTGTCCCTTCCTTTTTGTCCCCGCGACGGACGGTGCAACGTCTCGCTCAGATAGGCGAACCGCCTGCGCGTTTCGGGCACACCGGACAGTGGGTGCCGAGAAATACTCGCCCAGAGGGAACGTATCGCTTCGCGGGTCGCGTGCCTCGGACAGCGCGTGCCGCTGTTCATGCAATTTTCGTTTGAAAACCCCGCAAAAGGTGCTATACTATAACCACTACACAAAGGAGAACCGTAATTTATGAAAATTCTTATCGTAGTGGATATGCAGAAGGATTTTATCAGCGGCCCTCTCGGTACGGCTGAAGCGCGCGCTATCGTGCCCTATGTGGCAGAGAAGGCAAAAAATACACCGCGTGAGAACCTGTTTGTCACGCTGGACACCCACCAGCCGAACTATATGGAGACAAACGAAGGGCGTCATCTGCCGGTGCCGCACTGCATCGAAGGAACGGAAGGTCATGCACTGGACAATGCCATTGCTGCCGCTGTGGACGGCATTCCGGCGTCCCGCATCATCCGCAAGCCGACGTTCGGCTCGGTGGCCCTGCCGGACATGCTCCGCGCGCTGCCGGAACCGCCGACGGAAATTGAATTTGTCGGCGTATGCACCGGCATTTGCGTGATTTCCAACGCCATGCTGTGCAAGGCGGCATTTCCGGAGGCAAATATTGTGATCGACGCGGCACTCTGCGCGTGCGTCACGCCGGAGTCGCACGATACTGCGCTGAATGCGATGCGTCTGTGCCAGATGGAAATTCTGCATCAGGGTGAGGAGCCGTGGCGCAAATGAGCAGACCCAAGATCAAAATTACGCTGATTGACCGAAAAGGCAAGCACGGCTGTCACCGCGGGCACAAAATCGGTGACAGCTTCGACTTTGACACCGAGCGCGGGCAGCTTTGCCCGATGGCGATGCACGTTGCGTTCCCATACATCGACATTCTGCGTTACGGCGGTCATCTTCCCGGGCAGGAGGACGGCACGGCGGTGTTTTGCTGCCCCGATGTGGACACGATCAACGTATTTCGTATTGAAATTGTAGAATAATCGTAAGACGGAGGGCGAAAAGAATATGGATATCAAAAAAGTTACGGGTGTGTATTTCAGTCCGGCAGGAAGCACAAAGACCGTTGTTGAAACAACGGTGGATGAACTGGCGCGTCTGTTTAAGGCAGAGTGCCGGTACATATCACTCAACACGCCGTCTGACCGTGCGCAGGAGTATCAGTTTGCCCCGGATGAGCTAGTCGTATTCGGCTGTCCGGTGTATGCCGGTCGGCTGCCGAACAAGATTTCGCCGGACTTTGCTCGCTGCCTGCACGGTGAGGGTACACCGGCGGTGGCGCTCGTCACCTACGGCGGCAGAGCGTATGACAACGCGCTTGCCGAAATGTGCGAGCTGCTGACAAAAAACAACTTCAAACCGGCGGCAGGCGGCGCTTTTTTGTGCCGGCATGTATTCTCGGACAAGCTGGCGGCAGGCCGTCCGGACGCGGCTGACCTCGGTGAGCTGCGTATGCTGGCGCAGAGTGCGGCGCTCAAGCTGAGAAGCGAGGGAGAGATCAAGCCGCCGAAGGTACCGGGTGATGCGCAGGCAGCCTACTATACGCCGCTCAAGACGGACAAAACGCCCGCGAAATTCCTCAAGGCAAAGCCGAATACGGCGATGGTGCTGTGCGAGCACTGCGGTCTGTGTGCGAAAATCTGCCCGATGGGTGCGATCGACCCGAACGACCCGTCTAATATTCCGGGTACCTGTATTAAATGCTGTGCCTGCACGACCTACTGTCCGAGCGGTGCAAAGAAATTCGATGATCCGGATTTTCTGTCGCACACCGCTATGCTCGAGAAATTCTGGACCGAATCCCGTAAGGAGAATGCAGTTTTTCTCTAAGGCGTTGCCGTAATGACGGATAATGCGGGGAACGTGTGGTATCCTGTTATCGAAAACAAGATCGAAAAGAGGAAAATCCCCGCCACTGGCGGGGATTTTGTTAATTGTCAAAAGGATATGTGTGTTTGCCGACACCTAACAATCCGCGGATGCCGGTACAAGACCACCAATAATAGCTGTCGTCTTTGTAATTGCCGTTGGAGTCGGGCACGGCATCAACGGCGGCATTATAATAAACCGAACTATAATAATCATTGAACAGGTTATCGTTTATTTTACCGCCTTCGGCGGTTTCACCAATTTTATAGGCACTATATTGGTTGGTATCACTAAAGTAAAGACCGAGATAGCCGCGGTCGGAATGATAAATAATCGCGTGGATTTGTGCCTTGCTATTGATAAGAACGAGAAAATGTCCAGAACCGCCTTCCTGCAGACAAGGTACTTCGGAAAGTTTTGCAATTTTATTGTAGTTGGCCTTCAAATCATAACCATTAGGATTATTGCCAATTACTGTGCCTGTACTGTTTGCAAGTGTGGTGTTGAAATTAAGTTTCCAATTTGAAGAACCATATAGTTCGGACATCTCCGTCTGCACGGCCTCATGCAGCATGCGCGTCTCCGCGATAACCTGATCCTTTTTTGCCTTATCAATATATCCTGTCAGTGCCGGAATAAGCAGTGCCGCGAGGATCGCCAGAATCACCAGCACGACGATCAGCTCCACGAGTGTGAAGCCGCGCTTTTTGTTTTTGGAGTACAGCATTTGGAAAAGTTCCTCCTTCCCGATTGCGGGATAAAGTTCGGTTTTCTTAGTATACTCGAAAATATGCAATAAAGCAAGGAGATAGATACAGATAAAGTGCACAAAAATAAAGGGTTCCTGCCAAAAACACAAAAAAGAAATTGGTTAAATCGGAGAAAGTGTTTTGTAAAGCCGCAGAAACATTGAGATTTACAGCAGGGTGTGATAAAATAATATCAACCTGATAAAAAAGAATCACCTGCAGAGACAGGCGATGAGCAGGTCCGCACCGCGTATACAGACGCAGGTGCGCGAGCGGCAGATACCGACGGATTGCAGCCGGTCGGTTAGTGCCGCAGCTTTCGGCAGACGGAAGCAGGAGAGAGAAATGAAGAGAGAGTATTGGGTTACGGAAATGAAGAAATGGGGCATTGAAAATGCAAATCTATGACTGGGTCAGCATAGGCGTATTGTTCGTTCTCGGTATCTTGTTCTATTTCCGACCGGCATGGCTGTTGAGTGAAGACCGGCAGCAGGCCGATGGCGTGGTAAGCAAGGTACGCACTGTCAGCGCGGCTGCGGTGGTATGCGCCATGGTAATGACCGTGATCTGCGTGATCGGATAAAGAAAGAATTGGCTGCAAAAACGCTCCCGTTCGGAAGGTGGATTCCGAGCGGGAGTGTTATTTTTTACGACTTCGATTGCGGTCTGGACAGCAGCGCGAACAGACAGCCGAACACGATCGCGGCGGCAATACCGCCTGCCGCACCGGTCACGCCGCCGGTGAACACGCCGAGCAGACCGCTCTCCGCAACTGCTTTGGCGACGCCTTTCGCCAGCGAGTATCCGAAGCCGAGCAGCGGCACAGTCGCGCCTGCACCTGCGTAGTCCACGACTGCCTGATACCAGCCAAGCCCCTGCAGGATAACACCGAGCACTACCAGCGAAACGAGAATACGCGCCGGTGTTAGCTTGGTTTTGTCAATCAGCACCTGACACAGCGCACAGATCAGTCCGCCGACCCAGAAAGCATTCAGGTAGTTCATGCTTCGCTCCTTTCCAGCACGACGGCGTGGCAGATGCCCGCAATCGGCTGTCCCTGCTGCACCGAGGTCGGACTCATCATCGCACCCGTGCCCGCAAACACCAGCCGGTGGATTTTGCCGCGATGCATATCGCGCAGCAGCGGTCCGCAGAGAACTGCCGCTGAGCAGCCGCAGCCCGAGCCGCCTGCATGCGCGTCCTGCTCGTCACCGAAAATCAGGCTGCCGCAGTCCGAGTAGACCGGGGACAGGTCGATGCTGTCGCCGCGCAGCAGCGTCAGCAGAAGGTCCGCACCGATGTGACCGAGGTCGCCGGTAACGATGCAGTCAAAGTCTCGCGGCTGTGCGCCGAGATCCTCCAGCAGCGCGGAAAGGGTGTCGGCAGCAGCGGGGGAAGATGTTATTTTAGGACTATGTGCCTTATGCGGTCCGGACATGCCCCGCGATATAGTCCTTTGCAGCTGCATAAGCGTCCGAAAACTTGAACTTTATCGTGATTTTGCCGCCTTCGTGGACGTAAATCATGTCGATCAGTTCCACAACGACTTCGCGCGTCAGGCGTGGCAGGTTGCGATATTTCACGAACTGCGACACGAACGAATTGGTTTCGTCCACGCCGTTCTGCGCCTCATCAATGCGTGTCTGCAAGGCGGCAATGCGGGTATCAAGCTCGTTCTGCTGCTGCTCGAACCGTGCTTTCAGTTTGTGATACTCCTCGCGGGAGATGTCGCCGGCTTTCCAGTCCGGGTACAGTGTCAGCTTCATCTGCTCGATTCGCTCGCGCTCGGCTTTCAGCTGTTTGCGCTCGTCAAGCAGAGGTTTAACGGAACGGTTTCGCGTGCCGCTCCGGTTGATTTCCGCAATCAGCTCGTCCATCTCGACCGCCAGCGCGATCTGGCTGCGGAGCGTTTCGAGTACGGCCTGCTCCAGACGGTCGCTGCGGATGGTGTGCTTCGTGCAGGCGCCGCTGTGCTGCTTCTTGAACGTTGAGCAGATATAATAGTAATAGTCGCGATGCGGCTGCGAAATCAGCTTTCGGTTCATTGCCTTGCCGCAGTCCGCGCAGCGAAGAAAACCGGAGAACAGGTAGACCTGCTTTTGCGCCGGTGCGGTGCGCGTATCGCGGGCGAACAGGGATTGTGCTTTGGCGAACAGCTCGCTTGAGATGATAGCCTCGTGCGTCTGCTCGACAGTGATCCAGTCCTCCTCAGGCACAGCCTCGCTGATGTGCAGCTTATAGCTTTTCATGCGTTTTTTGCCCTGCACCATCGTGCCGGTGTAGAGAGGATTGCGCAGGATGCGGCGCACTGAGCTGTCCGGCCACAGATCGTCCAGCTTGTCCGAGGTCGGATGGCGATAATGCAAGCCCTGCTGCCGTTTGTAGGCGGATGGATTTGGAATGCCCTTAGCATTCAGCTTTTTGGCAATACCGAGTACGCTCGTTCCGGCGAGAAACCAGTTGAAAATATCGCGGACAACGGCGGCAGCCGGTTCGTCAATCAGCAGACGGCTGTGGTCGTTCGGGTCCTTGCGGTAGCCGTAGGATGCGAACGAGCCGATGAATTTGCCCTGGCGGCGCTTCAGGTCAAGCGAAGCGCGGACCTTGTTCGAGATGTCGCGGGCGTATTCGTCATTTAGAATGTTCTTGAACGGTACGACGAGATTGTTCACCGAGCGCGGGTCGAGGTAGCTGTCCACGCTGTCGCTGACCGAGATGAAGCGCACGTTCAGCAGCGGAAATACATGCTCAAGATATTCGCCGACGCCGACATAGTTTCGGCCGAAACGTGACAGATCCTTGACGATCACGCAGTTGATGATGCCTGCGCGCAGGTCATTGAGCATGCGCTGAAAGTCCGGCCGGTCGAAATCCGTGCCGGTGTAACCGTCATCGGTATACAGCCGGGGTGAGGTCATGTCGGTCTGCGTGTCTACGAACTCGGTCAGCAGCTCGCGCTGGCTGGCGATGCTGTTGCTTTCTTCGCGGTCGCCGTCCTCACGTGAGAGACGAATATAGAGTGCGGGTGCCCACAGGGTTGTGGATAATTTTGCGGACGGTTGTCCATATTTACTTTTTCGAGCCATTGGGGTGCCTCCTTCCAAAAAACAGGCGGCACGCTGATGACTGTGTTTGCACATTTATTGTACCACAGCGCGCAGCGTACCGCAAGTTTCAAGATATATTATCCGGTTTTTGACACTATTGCAGCTGTCTGCACATGCCGGTCAGGCAGGCTTGCAGGCTGGGCGCGCTGTCGTCAAACAGTACCTCGACCTCAGTGTCGCCGACGCGGAAGCGGTGCGGGTCGCCGATGGCGGCGGCGAACAGGCGCAGCCGCTCGTTCACCGGCAGGGTCGGGTCAATGCGCGCCTCGCGGATGTCGGGGAGAGGGCAGTTCGGATTGTTTTTAGGCATGAGTATTCCTCCTTTAACTTGGCTAGATGTATGGATAAGGCGCTGTATAGTATTTCCAATTGTATAATATATATACGGGCGTCATGATTACACGGATTTTTGACGGCAGCGGCAGCATTTTTCGCATTTTTTCTGCGGTTTTTCACCGAAGTACTTCTCGATGACACGCCACAGGCATTTCTTGGAGTCGACCAGATCGTGCAGTGCGTGCAGCCGCTTGAGTCTGCGCGCTACCGCCTTGCGGCCGCCGGACCGCGACAGAATGCGCCTGTTGCGATCAAAGTCGGACTTGGCGTAAAATAGCACGCATCGAGACTTCTTGCCGTCACGACCGGCGCGGCCAATCTCCTGGGTGTAGCCGTCCATGGAGAGCGGCAGGCCGGCGTGAATGATGAGCCGCACATCCGGCTTGTCGATGCCGAGACCAAACGCGTTGGTCGCGGCTATGATCGGCTTCTTGCCGTTCATGAAGGCCTGCTGCGCCGCCTTGCGCTTTACGTGATTCATTTTGCCGTGGTACTTGCCGACCGGGTAGTCGCGTGCCTTGAGCCACTTGCACAGCCGCTTGACGAGCTTCACGGTCGGGCAGTAGATGATGACGGCACCATGCTCGTCCCACTTGCTCAGCTCGCGCTCGACCGACTGGAACAGCGTGTGTTCAATCGACTGGCTGCACTTGCCATTGCGCGTCTTGCCGCTGCTGTCGATGCGTTTGATGTACAGGTGCAGGTTGTCGCGGCGCATGGGCGTGCGGAACAGCGAAGCATTGTCGATGTTCAGCGACTTGCGGATACGGGCGACGTCTTTGCGGGTGGCGGTAGCCGTCAGCGCAATGACCTGCGGGTGAAGGGAGAGCGAGTTGATGAAGCTGCCGATCTTGCCGTAGGCCTTGCGGAAGTCATCCTTGGCCTGCGGCAGGATGTGCGCCTCATCTACGGCAATGCGGGAGAGAATAGAACAGCTCTGGAGTGCATCGGCAACCGCCGGGCTGCGGAGCTGCTCGGGAGCAAGGTAGAGCAGGCCGCCGTGCTCGGTCATGTCCTCCAGCACGTCGCGGTGCTCGGCTGCGGACAGGTCGCTGTTCAGCACAGCGGCACGGATGCCCTTGCTGCGGAGCGACTCCACCTGGTCGAGCTGGAGCGCCTTGAGCGGCGAGATGACGAGGGTTAGTTTGCCCGCATCATCCATTACAGCGGGCAACTGGTACAACAGAGATTTACCACCTGCCGTCGGCATCAGTACGATGACATCCTCATTGTTCAGGATTGCCTCCATCGGGGCCTCCTGCTGGAGACGCAGGTTTGCGATCCCCAGCTTTTTTTGTGCCTCCGCCAGACACTCTTTACTAGAAATATGCATATAGATTTTCTCCTGTAAATATGTAAAAACTTAAAAACCAGCTAAACTTAGAACTTTTCGTCCACAATCCAAAATCCGTTGAACGGGACTGTGCCGAACTTGACAGCGTATGATTGCCGTACTAAAATAGCCAATGCAGATGCGCGTTTTTTGAACGTATCGAACAACAGTTCATCCATGTTGACTCGCTTGAGAAGTCGAAACAGCGAGGCGTTAGAAAAAATGATGAAGTGCTTGCCACTCTCGGGACCTCTCGTAGGCGTATGTCGAAAGGCAACAGCCTCTCGCTCCTCGTCGAGCAGCCGGGTGGCCTCATCGGCGGTCGCTGGCTTCGGGATGATTTCGTCCTCATATCGGCTTTGATCACCGAGCAGTTCGAGTGCCCTGCGCAGGGTTTCCTCGCGTTCCTCCTCGGCGCGAAGCTGAGAGGCCTGTGCGGTTTCGAGGCCGTCATAGGCAGCGGTGAAAGCCATGCCGTGCGAGGGGAGGTTGGCTTCCAGGAAAACCCGCACTACAGCATCTCGCCACACTTCGAAAGGATCGAGCTGATAGCGTGCGAGGCTGGTCATAGGACCGTACCAGCGGCGGTACACCTCGGCGGCGTTTGCCTTTGTGAGAGTATGGGCTGCGGCGATACGCAGAAGGTCGAGGTCGTAGTTGGTCAGTGAATTGATAGATGACGGAAGCTCGATATCGACCGTGTCACTGCGGTCAAATATGGTTCGGCTGCGGACAATCGGCACCGTCGACAGTCGCCGCGGCAGTACACCGCCGAAGCGCGTCTGCCGTTCGCATTCATCAAGTGCATCGAATAAAGGCTTGAGCGGCGCTCCGGTCGAAGTGCGCAGGATTACAAGGCGGTCACGGCACCCGGACCAGTCCGTGAGATGGCCAGTGTCCAGCGCGATGATTTGTGGTGGAGCAGAATTGCAGGCTGTACCCTCGGTTGTCAGGTTGAGTGCAGTAAATGTACTGGAAAACACTTTTTCGACTTGAAGGTTTGGTTTTTTGATAGTAAAATTGTAGATAAAGACTGGAATCTCTGCACACGGAGCGAAGCTGCGGAGCTGCACGTCCAGTGCGGCGGTAATGACGGGAAACAGCCAGTTAGCGTGCTGATGAAGCAGTTGACCGAGTGCCTCGGGGTTCAACTCCTCGTCGCGCCATTCTCCGCGATTAGACTTAACGGCGTCCTTTGCCGGGCGAGGGCAATGGACGGTATATTCGGTCGGTGCAGGTGTGATTGAGGCAGCGATGCGGAGGTATGCCTCCAATTCGCTGTCCGCCAGCTCGATGTCCGGTAGCGCGAACTTGCGCTCGGCGAGCTCGGCGGGAATAGCATAAACATGGCAGTCGCTCGGACGAACGATTGCGAACAGACGGTGACGGTAGGTATAACCAGCGAGTTCAGTGGCCTGCACCTTATCCCAGAAGGCGAAGCCTGGCACGGTGCAGCCGTCCGAGGTAGTCGTGTTCTCGCCGTCCCAGGTAAGGTTCTCGTCCGCCTCGAGGCGCCGGATGAATCGACGCTCGGCCTGCTTGTTCAGGCTGCCAGTGCCGAGTGTGATGACCTTTTCGGTCTGTCCGGCGGCGAGGGATTTGGAGACGCGCAGCGCGTAGGGGTAAAATTTTTTCATGATGCAAAGCTCCTTTCGTTTGATGCATCTAGCTTACCAAATGCAAAAGGATATCCGCGAACATTCCGAGTTGACGCGCGAGTTGATAATCTAAGTCAAATGATATGCGAAACAACAAATATATTTGCAAAAGATGTGTAAAGTCATTGGAAAAGTTCGGAAATACGTATTGAACGGAGAATGATGAAAATGGCAAACGGTATGCAATCTGGTGGCAGCTCTCCTTTACCTCCTGCAGGCGCGCGGATACACGCCAGGACGATCAAGCTGAACGAGCACCCGGAACCTCCGAAATCCACCGCAGAAGATGTGGCAAACTGGCGGAGGTCGTTCTTGCTTCGCGGCAGGATGAAGCAGACCGACTGGGAGACGGCAGCGACGTTCTATGCAAAGCCATTGTTCATTCTGGCGAGAGACAGATTCAGCGAAAGCATGCTGCACGCACTCCTGGTGGACAGAGGGCTTTTATTCTCGCAGGATTTCGATGAATTGATAGACGAAGGAAACACGTTCGAAGACAAGGTTGTAAACGGTCGTTTTTTCAGAGAAAACACCTCAGCCGGTGAATCGTCGCTTGACTTTGCAGCAGCGAAATTTATCAAACTACATAAGGACATGACTCCCTCTGTGCGGGCGTGTTTTGATCAGTATATCCGCAATGCGAAGACGCAGAAAATGAATCGAGATCAGTTGGAAACTGCCCCAATACCAACTGATGGTTTGAGCGAACAGGAAAGCGCATGGTTGCAGCAGTACATCCGCAAGGACCTGTTCAGCTGCCGGAATTGGCGCGATTGGATCAAAGCAGGCAACGCGCATTTTGAGGCGCACATCTCCCTAGAGCATTGCGCCGTATTAGATGAAATACGCGAACAGGAGCAGCAGCTTGCGGCTCTTAAAGAGCAAGCTGAAAAATGGAAACGGCGGGAAAATCTGCCAAATGGATATCCGCACGCAAAGTATTGCGCGGAAAAGGATATTGAAGAACTGATTCAAAATGCGGCCGCTGCATTGCTGCTGGGCATACCGTATCCGAATAAAATTGCTGAAAAAGTACTTAATTCATGTAGCGAAGTCAATGTGTCCGGTTTATATAGTGCACTGTGTCGCAGCTTGCTAAATTCTGCAAAAATGCGGAGTGATCCCCTGATAAAAATAATTCTGGTGTTGCAGATTTGTCGTATGTGCCGAAAAATAGCACCTAAAACGCCACAGACGGAGTCCTTGCAGATGATTTGGCAGGCATGGTCTGCCGACCCAGCCTTTAAGGATAAAACAGCATGGGAGCGGTTAGCGCACATGAATCCAGCAGATCTAGAAGAATTGAAGCAGTTGATGCCGCCCATTACATTGGGCCTGTATATCCATCAATTACTCTACACCTCTTTGCCGGAGGATGTGCGGCATCTGGCGTATGACAATCTGTGGTTTGTGGAAGCCGCGACCGTTCAAAAGTACAAAGTATTGTATCCAGATTTATATAAAGCACTGATACAACACGAACAGAAATCCTCGCGTATCGAGGAGTATCAGAAACTATGGGGCAATACGAAAACGACCAGAGAAGATCGGATAGAATATATACAGCGGCGCAAGCGTTACATCAATTTAGATATCCCAAATGATATGCGCATTTGGCAAGATTTTCGTCCCATTCAGGCTGCTCACGATGAGCAGGAGCAAGAGAAGCGTATGATAAAGTACAGCGCACTGTTAAAGCCGCTGATCATTGAAGATGCATGGCAGTATTGCATTAGGGAGCGCGCACGGACGGTACTGTGGGACAAAGCATCGTCTGTGTTATTATTCTGAAAAAACAAACCGCCAAGTTTTCCATTCAAAGAAACATGGCGGTTGTTTTCAGGCTAGCGTTGCTTACTTGAGCGCAAGTGGTTTATTTGCGGCGCACCTGCGGTAAAAAGTATTTGGCTTGAGTCCAGTCTGCCGCATGGCCTCAGCCGCGGTAATCTCTCCTGCACGCCATCGCGCAACGACCCGCTTGAAGTTGTCCGGCAGGGGCATTGGCTTGCGGCCGGTGTATTTACCTTGCTCTTTAGCAATGGCGATGCCCTCGCGCTGACGCTGCAAGATATACTCGCGTTCAAGCTCCGCGACTGCTGCAAAAACAGTGAGCATGAATTTGCCGGTAGGCGTAGTCGTGTCGATTGCCTCCTTGCGGCTGACAAACTCTACATACTTTTCGGTCAGCCGTTCCACGAGATCAAGCAGGTCTCGCGTGTTGCGGGCAAAACGGCTGATTGACTCAACAATCACGGTATCGCCGCGCCGAACGTAGTTCATCATGCGGGTAAGCTCCGGGCGGTCCGCGTTTTTGCCGCTCGCCTTGTCGATGAAAACCTCATCAACGCCGAGCTCGCGTAGCAGGACTTCTTGTCGAGCTGTGTTCTGCTCCTCGGTACTGACGCGGATGTAGCCAATTTTCATGGTGTATCTCTCCTTTAAGTATGGTATAATGAAAATAATAAGGACGGTGACGCTGATGGATAAGACAATCGAACAGGTAAAACAGTTAGCGCACCGTTATGGAGTGCCGAAACTGGTATTATTCGGTTCGCGTGCCCGCGGCGATCATCACGTCCGCAGTGATTATGATTTCGCGGTCTGGGGATGTACGCCGCAACAGCGTGCGCAATTCAGCGATGCTGTCGAAAACGATTTGGACTCGTTGTATTCGGTTGATCTGGTGTTTGTCAGCGAACACACCGATGCCGCATTGCTTTAAAATATAGAGAAGGACGGGATTTGCTTGCTGGACCGTTACAATACGAAATTCGAAAATCTCACCAATGCTGTTGAGCGTCTGCGCGAAGGCGTGCAGGCGTATCAAGAGAATCCTGCCAAAATCATTCGCGATGGTGTAATCCAGCGCTTTGAGTTCACTTGCGAACTGGCGTGGAAAACCACACGCGAGTTTTTGCTCGATCAAGGTTTTACTGAATTGAACAGCCTGAAATCAACGATGCGCAAGGCGTTCTCGTATGGCCTGATTGACGATGAACAGGCGTGGATTGCACTGCTGAATGCTCGCAACCAGACCTCGCACCTTTATGATGATGCAACCACACAGGAAATTTACTCTCAGATTGAGAGCGAGTTTGTGTCGCTGTTTGATAATCTTATTGAGCAGTTGAAACGTGGTTAAGTGCAATAGGGTTACCGCACATTTTGACATATTGCAAAAGTCCGAAAGCGACCCTATTGACATAGTTTTTCGTTGTTTCAGATAGGTATAGCCTAATGACACGCTCAAAAAATACCGGCTCTTGATGAGTCGGTATTTTTGCGTTCAATCATCGTCGATGATGTCGGCGAGCAGGCCGATAACGGTCAGCACGCCGAGAATGATTTTGCCTGGGTTCAAACTTTCACCTCGTTTCAGTCATCTGAAAAGTTCTCGACGGCTTCGATGATGAGATCAACTACAGCGCCGACGGCCTGAAAGATTGGGCCGAGTGCAATCATGCGTATCGCCTCCCTTCAATCAATATGCGTATAACAATTCGCCGGTCATCTCATGGAGCAGGGTAGGGTCGTACAGCATTTCTTCGATTTCTTCCTCGGAGCAGCCATAGTCGAGCAGTGCCTGTACTTCTTCAGTCGAAACACCGAAGGCTTTTGCAACACTGAATAAGTCGTCATAGTTCGGAGGCGTATCTACGCAGTAGTCACGGTAATATGGAGAATAACGCCGCCACCAATGCTCATAGCTAGTCCTCGGCGTGAATGCCCCGGTAGTGATACGGCCATTGCGGTCAATCTTCAATATCTCGCCCTCCTTTGGCTCCAAAATATCGGTGGGCGCTTTCAGCCGCAGCTTTTTGATGGACTTGCAGAGGATTTCCTGCGTCGAGGCGTAAATCAGAAAGCCATCATAGAACATTACGCACAGTGGATTGTCCCCGACGACGAACCAGATGGAATCATCCCTATCCAGAACGGTAAACACAAATGAACCCTCGACTGCTTCGGCCATAAATTTCAGGCTGTCGAAGTCGAGGGTCTTGTTTTTCTCTAAGAGTTGAACGGCAACATAGCTATCCGTTTCAACACTCGTTAGCGGAAGATTTTCCTCCATCCGGAGTTCTTTATCATTCCAGAGAACTCCGTTGTGCGCGAGCGCAAAGCTGTCTCCGTCAACGTGACCAAGAAACGGGTGGTTATTCTGGTTAAACTGTGCATTGCCCTGAGTCGTCATGCGAGTGTGACCCATCACGACATTTACGCCGTGCGGAATGTGAATCTTCATCTTTCGAGCGGGAAGGGGGCGCTTGTAAATCCGAAGACGGTCATTGAAGTTGTACGCAATGCCGGTCGCATCTGTACCGCGCACCTGACATTCGCGCGCTAACGTGTTCAAAATTTTGTTTTTCGTGTGAGTGCTGAGGCATTCTTTGAAATCAATTAAACCGAATAAACTGCACATATTTTAAGCCTCCTCCGTGTTGGCATTAACAGGTTCATTAACGTAAAGACGGCGCTCCTTCAAATACTGGATCAGCTCCGGTTCTTTGATTTCGTCCAGAAAATCAAACCAGCTAAGCTCCTGTACAGCGGTGTCGGACATAGAAACAGCCACCTCAACCAGATGATTGACCATCTGCAAGGTGGCTTTGAGGGTATTCAGTTTCAAAGTGCCGCGGAACATACGGATTTCGACCGTATCCGCATTCGTGAGGTTGACCGCCGTGTAACGTCCGGCGCAGGAATTCTTTGCGTGGCTCATCTGCTCAGACGGCGTAAGACGGATGCCATATCGAGCTGCCCAGCGGTTCATCTGCGACTGGGTGCGGCGGCTGAACCGCAGCAGTTCTGCCCAGAATTTCTCTACAAAGTACAGCAGACGGGCAATCGCGGCTTCCTGCTGCTCGTAGGTGCAGCCGAACGCAAGGCGAGAGATGTGAACATGAAGTCCACACGTCCCGGCCGCGTGGCTCAAATAACCCATGCTCTGCGCCTTGCGAAGGACTTCCGCCCACGGCATTTCATTCAGGTGGTAGTCCAACGTCATCGGATGGGTGACAAGCTCAAGACCTTCATCCAGGCTACCGTCCGTCTTGATGTACAGGTTTTCGGCGTTGGCGTTCGCGATGTCGAGCAGCTTTTGCGCGTTGCTGTTCACCGTGCCACCGTCATCGATTTCAAGTTCTACGCCGAAATGACGCAGACCTTTGCCATGAAAAACAAAGTCTGGCGTGTAGCTGTATTCGTGAATAACCTCGCAGTGCTCATCCCAGCAGGATGCGCAGTAGGCGTTGTCGCCATTATCCCAATACACGCGGTCACGATGAATAATACGGTTGCAGTCCTCGCAGCGGACGTAATACTCATCGAAACAGTGGTCACACAGCGTGTGGGTGTCATCCTCGACGGCATTTTCCTCGTAAACCCGCTCGTTGCAGTGGTCACAGATGACAGTCAACCGGTCGGCGCAATCCTCGCAGAGCCAGTCTCCCTCTACTCGGTACATATCTTCGTTCGGGTGCTCGACACCGCAGTTTGCACAAATTCTTGTTTCGCTCATTGTCTGTTCCTCCATTTCGTTTAGTAAATCTTAATATTCTTCAGCAAGCAGCATAGTAGAATGCGTCAAATCGTCGATGACGAACACCTTCGCGTCTACGGCATCGTCACAAGGGACATCAAGCTCGTAACGGTATGGCGGCTGCTCCTGCTCATGGACGATGTGCTGACCGACCGGCGTTTTTGTCAGCTTGAATACCTGCAGGTAGTCTTTTTCCTCAATCTCCATCGTCAAGATCATGTGCCACATAAGATGAATAAGCCATGCGGGAATCTCGCTTTCTATCCCGCGCGTCAGGAATTTTTGATTTTCGAACATCTTTGATTGCTCCTTTCTGCATAAAATAAAGCTCCCGGAATATTTCCGGGAGCTTCTACTGATATAATATATAGATCGAAAGGGGGGAAAAACAGAAAAAGCACAGCCGAAGCTGTGCTTTTTGTCTGTATGAGGTGTTACTTGCTCATCTCGCAGAAACGCATGAGAATTGCGGCAACCTGTGCGCGGGTTGCGTTGTTCTGCGGGTTCAGCTTGCCATTGGAGCCGTTGACGATGCCGTTCGCAACGGCCCACTGCATCGCGTTTACAGCGTAGCTGCTTACGCTTGCAGCGTCGGAGAAATCGCTCAGCGAACCGTTTACAGCCGGAGTGCCTGCGTAGCGATACAGCATGGTAACGAGCTGTTCGCGGGTGATGTCGGCGTTCGGGTTGGTGCCGTCGGACACGCCCTTAGCCTTCGCCCAATTCATGCCCTTCTCGTACCAGGTAGCGCCGCCGGTGGTGTCCTCGCCTGCGTAGCGTGCCAGAACCGTCATCAGCATACCGCGGGTGGTGGACGCATTCGGGGAGAACTGGTTATCGTCGGTGCCGTTCATCAGACCCTTGTCGGTGACGTACTGAACCGCGTCAGCGTACCATGCGGAAGAAGCAACGTCATTAAAGCCAGTCTTCGAGGGCTTGGTGTTCTCAATTTTGCTGAAGGTCGGCGTAATTGTTACCTTGCTGTCCGGCATGGTGAAGGTGTACTGATTATCGCCCTTCTTCGCAACCGCAATCGTGTTGCCCTTCGCATCGGTGACAGTCAGCTTTTCAAGCTGATAGCCTGCATTCGGGGTGACGGTTACGGTAACCGTATTGCCCTTCTTGGCGGTGGTCTTGTCCATCGTTACCTTGCCGTTCGATGCGGTAGACGCGGAAACGGTGTTGGTCGTGGAAGAAGAACCGCCGGAAGAATTGCTCTTGTGAGTCAATTTAATCTCTGCCTTAGCTTCTGAATAGCCATAACGCAGCGTAACCGTAGCGGTATTTTCAGCAGCATTCACCGAGGCAACGGTTGCGCCCTTATACTGCGACTGCGACAGAACCTTTCCTATGGCAGTCTTAATAGTAGCGTTGTTCCAATCCATATTGGAAAAGGTTGATTTTTCAACCAAATCCTTAACCTTCAAGATCGGGTCAGCTGCATAATCACTCAGTTTAGTGATCTGAGTCGGATTATCAATTGCTGCCTTTGCAGAAGCCTTTACGATCTCAGCGATTTCCGGAGTAAACTCGCCGGGCCAATCCTGACGGACACTAGTATCCTTGCTGTTAGGATTGTACGACAGCGCACTATAGAAATCGGTGCCATCCTTAAAGGTGATTTCCTTGCTGAATACATCGGTAAGAACCTTAGCAGCTACAGACGCACCTGCAAGATAACGACCTGTCTCATAACTCATATGCGTGCCATCACGCCAGAGCTGAGAAACCTTCGTTGTATCAGATGTATGCAGCGGCTTGGTATCTTCCAAATTATTAACCGAGCCAAGATAGCTTGTCAGTGCAGTGCGGTTGAATGTAGCACCGGCAACAATGAAGTCCGGATTGCCAGCCACATTCTTTTCGGATGCAAGCTTGTAATTGTTCAGCGAATAATTTTCATAGCTGGTATCCTTGTCGTAAGTGTCCAGCCAATCCATAAACCATGCGACCTGAGCCGTAGGCTGAAGCGTGCGGAGATCCTGAATTGCACTGCGCAGATGATTAATAAAGACGTAATCTCTGTTAGTCTCCTCACCTACGCAGGATTCACGATAATCCTGAATAATGATCAGGTCCCAGGTGTTATCTTTAGGATTCAGCGACTTGAAGTAATCGCCCTCTACATCATTCGAGCTTGTTTTAGAAGGATCTTTGACCTTATCGACAACATCCTTAATGCAGCTTTCGTGAGAATAATTGGTTACTTCATTACCATTGCTGCCGGTATAGCGCTGCGTCAGGCCGATCTTACGAGAACCGTGTACGATCCGGCTGAAAGTTACCTTAGTACCATTCAGATCAGCATTTACATCATTGAGAATGCTCTGCATATAAGTGGTGTAATCCTCGGTATGGCTATTACCAATACACAGAATATTCAGTTCCTTCAGATGGAACTTGATGTTGTTGGCCTTTGCGTAGCTTTCCAGAGAATCGTTCTGTACGTCAGCGTAGCCGTAGATAACCAGATTCTTCTTGTTGGGGAATACGTTTTCGCCAGCAGCCTTAACACCGCGGACAGCGTTTACGTTTTTCAGTGCAGTCATATTCTTGAGAGCACCGGCATTTACGGTAATCGGGGTTTCAATTACCAGATTTTCAATACCAGAAACCTTAGCTGCAGTCCATTCGCTCTCTGCCATTTCGGCATTCAGAGAACCGGAACCAGAAACCGTCAGCGTCTTGCCATCGCCGGAAATCGTGTACTGAATGTCTCCAACCTGACCTGCCTGACCGATAGCCTTGGCCAGAGCCAGCAGCTTGTCCGCATAAGTATCGGTTCCGTTGCATTTATCCTTCTTGAGCTGCGCCTTTGCCTTTTCAGTCAGAGCTCCGTAAGTATCCATCGCATTCTTAATTACTGTGGTATTTGCTTCGGTCTTGGCATCTGCCTCCGACATAGTCCACAGGCTGGTGAACGTGGTGTCCTGCTCAAAAGCAAGCGCATCCGTGTAGATCAGATTCAAATCTGCTGTGGTATGATTCTTATCTACATCACCGCCCTGATTCAGATCATCTGCCCAGTTAACTGCCAGAGTAGACTTACTGTTCAGATATACATTCGGCTTGAATGTAGTAGGGAAACAACCCCAGTAATCAAATGCATAGCCTGCCAGATCTACGCCTTCCGGATTCTCAAAGTAAAAATCCGTGCAGTAGCGGAAATGAGTCAAACCTAATTTGCCAATGCCGGTGATACCCTTGCCCAGATAGGTTTTGGTAATTTTATTATGGAAATCATCACCCAAGCAGTTGTTATACCAAGGCTGATTGCGGAAATCAGTAGCAGTCGTGTTGGATGTACTATTGCCGAAATCAGGCAGTGCAGCCTTTGCACCATTATCCGTATCAAAACGAATCGTCCAGGTGTCTGCGCCTTCATTATTTTTGGTAAGTGTCCAGTGAATGCCGTCCATATAGGTGAAACAGCCATTCTCATCCACTCCGTTGGGGATGCCGCCGGAAATCACCGTCATATTGTCGAGGTCATTTGCACCGGTAACCTTAAGCAGCTGCTGATAGTAGGTCGAACCATTGCTGGCCTTCATTTTTTCCAGCTGTGTCTTAACCTTAGAATCCAGATTCTTATACGCAGCTACCGCATTCTTTACTGCTGTAAAAGCAGTATTTTTATCCACGCCGTTTACTGTAATTCTAGCAGGAACCATACCGGTCAGCGTCCAGACCTGCGCATAAGTATCAATGAAATTCTGGGTTTCCGAGTAAATCAGATTAACCGTAGAACCTTTTGCGTAATTTGCATCCAGCGTAGTGTTCAGCGGTGCATATACCGTAATATCGCCGTGATTTGCCAGTGCATAAGCACCAATGTGAGAAATATTACCGGAAACTACGACATTTTTGATTGATACATTAGCTAGCGGAACATTATCCTCCGTATAATCTGGAATCGTACCCGTACCATTGCCCGTGTAGGTCAGAGTCAGGGTCTGTGTCTCTTTATTGTAGCTGTAGTAAATATTGTTTGTGCTCGGGAATTTACCGACAGTGCCATCCGTAGTCAGGCTGTACAGCTCGAGAAGCTTTGCACCATAGGTCTGACCGTTGGAAAGCATATCAGTGTTCATCAGCTGGTTACGGATAACGGTATCCATAGTCTGATACTCATCGTAAGCAGCCTTGATTTTTTCTTTCTGTTCCTCGGTCAGAGAAACGCTCAGGCTCCACAGATCTGCATACTTGGTTTCAAAATCTTCTGCTTCAAGGAACGAATAGCTGATCGTCGGGTCAGGATCTTGACCGTTTGCTGCCTCAGTCTTTCCGTTGGTAATATACCAAGTCGAAGACTTTTTATCGTAAGCCTTTTTGTACATATGCAGCGTCAGTTTACGGTTTTCATCACCGGCATAACCGCATACCGCACCATCCTTCAGCGTGATATCCGGGTTGCGCAGATAAATGTCATCACATTTATACAGGTTAGTCAGATTCAAATAATCCAACGCGGTGACATCTTTAGCCACCTCAACAGTGGTGATAGATGCTCTGTCGTTATACCAGGATGCACGGGTGAAACCAAGATTTCCATTTGTAGCAGAACTAGAATCATAACCGGTATACGGGAAATCGCCCTTGCCGCCCAACTTCAGTGTGCTGCCATTCAGCAGATACCAGAACGTATCGCTGATACCGATTTTTTTGTTTTCGCCGTTGAAACCTTTCAGAGCAATGTTTATGCCCTTTGCGCCATCAGGCCAGCCACGCTTTTGAATGGCAACATCATATAAAGCTTTCAGCGGATCGCCAACAGAACCCTGAAGTGCAGACTTAACAACTTCCGGAAGAGTTTCATATTCTTCATAGGCAGTCGTAATCTTACTAATCGTGGCCTTGTCCCAGCTATCAGGATTATCTGTCTTATAAGAATTTAGGACTTCTTTGTATTTACTTGCAATTTTTTCAGCATCACTGATTGCAAATTTGATAGTCGGGTCTGGTGCCACATTCTGTCGATTCTCTCCTGAGGAAGTGAACCATTTTTTATTTTCCATCTGGTTCTGCTGATAAACAGAAAGCGGAACGGTGATCGTCAAAGTTTTATCATCATTCTTATTACCATCGTAATTATTAACTGCACCATCGGTCAGCATAACATTCGAACCCTTTATCTCGATGGATTTCAGATGCTGCATATTGGTAATAGCCAAGTAGCCGATTCGAGTGATACCGTCTTCGATTACTACATGTTCAATCTCGTTTCGCTGATCATACCACGCAGCCTGACGAAAATCTAGTTGGGTTGCATTGCTTGTATAAGCATAATCAGGGATTTCACCCTTACCACCAATAGTAAGGGTTTTTGTGTCGGTATCGATTTTATACCAAACCGAATCACTTGTTTTAGTGGTGCCTTCCTCACCGCTAGCAACAGTAATACCTGTTGCACCTTCTGGCCGATCTTTCTTCGCCGCAAACGCGACCGTCGGCGCCATTGTCAACAGCATACAAAGTGACAATATTGCCGATAACAATCGTTTTTTCATAACTTTTCCTCCTTATTTTATCCGCCTTAACGGCATCAATATAAAAAACGCTTTCAAGACATGGATACCCATGATTTAAAAGCGTTTTAATATCTTTTTTTGAATATCACAAAAGGACAGAGAATAATCTGCTCTGCCGTCAGTGTATTGCACCGCAAATCGGTTTGTCAAGTTCTTTTTCACGGTGTACACCTCCTTCTGCTAATAAAGCGCAGAAGAGGTTAACAGCGTCTTCGCTGATGCGTGCAACCGGCTATCATTGCGGCTTTTGCCGCTTTAGACCCTTCTGGCTTTGCGTCCCCATCTTTCGATGGGTTTGCCTATTCTCAGGCACTGTGCCTGAGTTCTTAATTATTGTACCATAAGCTGTATAGGTGTGCAACGGGACAGCTATACAATTCGTGTCATAAAAACGACATTTCGTGCAGCGATCTGATGAATATCACCGTTTTCATTAGTACGCTTCGTGAGCACATGCGCTAATTCTGTGCAAATTTATATATTGTACGTTTCAGCTAAAATGACAGGAAAGTCCATATGAAGCTGCAGTGCTCTTGTGAAATAACATAGGTGGACAATTTCTGTCCACCTTGTTTGCTATAATATACCTGTAAATTACTTTTCAATCGCCAGAACATTCCGCACGATCACGTTGATCCGCTCGATGCTTTCGAGCGGGAGGTCGCGGATCTGGTCGCACACCTGTGCGATGACGGCATCTTTTGCATTATCTACTGGCTGCGGATCAGCAAACAGCTCCGCCAGTGAAATGTCGAGCGCTCGCACGATCTTTTCCAGTGTTTTTATCGTCGGACTTTTCAGTCCGCGCTCTAAATGCCCAAGAAAAGCCGGGTTGATTTCCGCCTGCAAAGCCAGCGTTTCCTGGCTCCAGCCGCGTAAATTACGGAAATATCGAATTCGCTCGCCTACATTGACTTCGCAATACATCATCGTCACCTGCCCTTTGATACTAGGTTATCTTGACAATTAGTATTGCGCAAAACGCTATAGGTATTGTATAATAATACCTATGGATATCTTCACTTCATGAATATAGGTACGCATCATCATAGGGGGATAACAAGATGAAGAAATACACACTATTCGGTAAGAACATTGTATTCGATGACGCAGCCGAGCGCGCATATGAGATAAAAGTTAATTACGAGTTTGTGGAACTACGAATTTCACAGGAGTTTCAAGCGTGGTATAAAGAGCAGAACACAATTCAAAATGTTATCAATAATTTTGTGGATTTTGTAAACACGGCATATTCCGAACTTTTGGTATCGGATAAGTTTCATAAATTGCAGGAATGCGGTATCTACGATATGACTGCGGATATGTATGCTCGCAAATGTCTTAGCTTTTCAGGTGCGCAGTATGCCCTTGATACGGTTGAATCGCAATATGACGCTATCACAGAGCAACAGCACGCAGAAAAGGAGTATCGTGAAGCGCGCAAGGCTTCGCGCGGCCGTTGGCGTGGCGGCGGATTTGGACTGGGCGGTGCATTAAAAGGTGCTGCAACAGCAGGCGCACTCAACGCAGTATCTGGCTTAGGGCACGATCTCGTCAATTCCGCTGGAAACCTGTCCTCTGCATTAGATGCATCTAACGCAAAATCCGATCTGTATAAATCTGCAAGCACTGTGCTTCTTAACGGATTATACGAAGATATGCGTACTTTCTTCGATAATCACATCCAACTGCTTACTACAGCCAAGCCGGGCTATTTCAAGTTCTACTTTGATGAAGAACGTGCCAATGCACTGTTTACCAACGCTAAACAGCTGCCGGATAAACGTGCTGAGCTTCTGGAACAGGCATTTGAACTTTGCCCATGGAATGAAGATTTACAGAGATACATTTTCCGTAATTACCCCGAAAACCGCCGTGATATTCTCCGTGCTTCGACTGACTTTGGCATCGGTATTTATGATTGCGTAGAGGAGCTACTTCGAAAAGAATATACCGAAGAAGACAAGAAAAGCGAAGAACGTGCATTGCAGGCGAAAAGCAGAATTTTGAAGATCATGGCGGATCTGAATGTTCCGCAAACACGCGTACTCGATGAACTTGAGGTCGATTGTCTGCATCGACTTTGTCCTGATCTGAAAAACGCAAATGAAGTGACCTGCAATAACTATATCGAAGCAATACAGGCCTATGATGCACAGGAGCAGAATAAGCAGATCGTAATTAACGAGATCAATGCACGCCTGGATGAAATCTGGTCCGTCGAGGACGATGCTGCGTGCAAAGCGCTTTACTTGAATACGGATATTCGCATTCCGGAGCAAGTACAGCGTGCTATTGAGCGCATCAAGGAGAAAAGCCGCACCAAGGCGCATGAACCATATGTTAAGGCACTGCAGGAGTGCTCGGAAAAATCAATTAACACTGCACGTAAATACCACCGAGGTATTATTCCGAAAGTATATGCAACGATTGCGTGGACCGGATTGCTCCTGTCCATTATCAATATAGGGCTGCTTCATACAGGTACCGGAATCACAATATGCGGCATTGCCATATTATGTGTGTTTTCTCTGATGTATCTTATGATGAACGGTACTTGGTCAACGCTTACCATCAACGAAACTGCTATACATGTAGCTCTTACAGAACACAATCAGCCAACAAATATGAAGGTTCCAGCTATTGTTTTAAGCATTCCGCTTGCAATACTTTTGGCCGTTGGCGCATATTTCGGCCATTCATGGCAAACCGAACGGGCCGAAGCTGAACGGCTGCAAGCACTGGCGGATGAGCGAAAACAGGAGTGGGAAGAAAGTCATGCCGCAGAAGAGTCGGAGAACACAGTTTCCGATACACCAGTTAAAGCGCCGGTAAACATCAACGATTATTACGGTAAATGGACAGTTGATCTTGATAACAGCGATTCGGACCTTTCCATCAATTTTACTATTGAAGACATAAACAGTGTTTTAAGTTTTTCTGCAAATGCAATCTGGGGTCAAGGAGACCGCGTGATTACTATTGATCCGGTTTCTATTACCATGAATGAAGCAGAGACACAGGCTGATGGTTATTATCGAGATAGCCGAGATGATACAGGAGCAATCATTCTCGACTTTGAGAACAATGAAATGTATATCACTATTACCAGCAGCAATACCCATGCATGGGATATCTCTGTACAGCATGCACACTGTACGCGAGCAGTCGATTCTCCGCTTTCCGATGCAATGAGCACCTTGTCCGAAGCACAGATCAACGCAATTACCTATCGTATCTACGAGGAAAACGAGTTTGGTGCATCCATAGCCATGCAGGGTCAGATCATGAACCGCCAGAACTGGAGAAATTACGAGCAGGCATTGCTGGACACGCTTGTAGATCGTATTGGCAATTATGACATGAGCGGAATAGACCCCAATTACACAGCAGAGCAAAAACTGGCAGCATGGATGACTGTACTGCCGAACGACCCGAATACCGGCGTTATCACATGTCAAATTTCCCGCGCTTCGTTTGAGCAATGGATGGCGGCAAATTATGATGTTGATACTTCGATTGCTCCTCAATCGGGCATTTATGACAGTAATGATCAGTGTATCATTCGCGGATCGCAAGGTTATATAGAAGATGACATCAATGTTTATAATATCCATTCTATTGACGACAGTACATTTTATGTTCAGTTTGAGAAGACATACCCTACGGATAGCACCTCTGACGGATACGGCTATGCTGTTGTACACATGGATGATCTGGATGATCAGTATTTCACCATCTGGGAGCTTGGCTGGGATACGGAGTCGATTTCCGAGCAATCTCTTGCAGCCTATAAAAATTAAAGGAGTGTAAAATGATGAAAAAGAAACTAATCGCCGCATTACTGGCCGCAACGGTCGCTGCGGGTACTATGCCCTCTGCAGGTGCCATGCTGGATGGTTTTACTGCCTCTCGTACGTACAGCAACCAGTTTACCGATGTGTCGACGAATGCCTGGTACTACAATTCGGTCAAAACCGCGTATGAGCTGGGGCTGACCTCTGGTACAAGTGCAACCACCTTCTCCCCAAAGAAAAGCGTCAATGTAAATGAAACGACTGCATTTCTCGCACGCATTCATGCTGTATATAATGGAAACGAAATCACCGGACAGCCCGGTGCAAGCTGGTCGAGCAAATACTACGACTATGTAACCGACTTTATCGATTCCGGTTATATGGGTGACGGGCTGTATGAATTGGCTACTGAACCTCGCTGGGAATTTGCCTATCAGCTGAGTAAGGCACTCCCCGATTGCGAGTATACCGAAATCAACTATATTCCCGACGGACAGATTCCCGATCTACCTGTGAGCCAGTACGGCTATGATGTGGTAAACCGCATTTATATGCTCTATCGTGCGGGTATCCTGTCCGGCAATGATGCGTACGGTACTTTCGCGCCAAACTCGAATGTCACCCGTGCTGAGGTAACGGCAATCATCTCTCGTATGATCGACCCTGCTCAGCGTAAAACCTTTACATTAAAGGATAAGCCAGTAACTGTCAGCCTTGCCAACTATGTCGGTGAATGGTATTTTAATGACTGGCCAAACAGTGGTCTGGAAATAATCAAAAACGGCAACGATTATTACCTTTCTCTGGGTATCGTACAAGGTATGGGATATCGTACTAATGGTACGCTTGATCCAGTAAAGTTGGTTTTCAAGGGAACTTATTATGAAAGCCTGCGTTTCGATACTCGTGGTGGTTCAACTGCAATAGCGAAAATCCGCCCGGAAGGCAATCAGCTAGTAGTATCTTGCACGGAATACGGTACAAGCAGCTTATCGTTGAATATGTCCGGCAGATACTGCAGCAGAGGATAATTACAGATTCATCTCAAAAAACTCCATAATCCCCGCTTTGAGCACCCTCCACTCCCTGCCAACTTTCACGGCAGGGAGTTCTTCGTTTGCGATCATCTTGCGGACCTGCTGGCGCGTGGTTTTGAGCAGGGTAGCCGTTTCCTTGACGGTTAGAATTTCATCGTTCGACATGGTAAAACCTCCTTGACATGAGTGAAAGCACATTTCACTTTAATTCATGTATACTTATTCTAATGTTGGCGATTGAACGTCAAATCATGCTGTTCAAGCAGGCACAAATACCCTGCAACAGGCCGTTAGAACGAAAATTATAAATGATGATAAAAGAGAAAATTTGCCTGCATGCACTGATGAGAAATAGATTTATGACTTGAATGAAATACATCCTACCCCCATCTCCTCAAACTTCCCCAACAATTTAATAAGGTCAGATTTTTTAATTCTGCAATCTTTCTGAACGGCTGCGAGCGAAACGCAGCCGTTCGCCTTTTTCGCGATACGGCGCAACTTTCTCTTCGTCTTTTCGCGGTACTTGGAGGCATTGATACGGTCCAGCAGCTCGGGAAGCGAAACCGGGTCAAAGTGCATCATATGCAGCCGGTGGAGAAACTTATGCTGCTGATTTTCAACCTGAGAGCCAAGCTCGACAAGCTGGCTTTCCCAATCTTTAGATTTGGTTAGTTTAGTGATTTTCGATCGTCCAAACCGCAATTCCAGTCGAAGAATATGCTCGTCAATCTTGATATCATGCCGTTTCTCAAGCTCATACGATTTATCGTAGACCGAGAATGCACAGCTTTTAGACTTATTCTCAACCGTCCACGAATGCTTATTGGCACCTTTGAATTTTTCATCGGAATTTGTATATTTTCCGAACTTAACTGCGCTGTAGTGAGGGATAGAAAAGGATTTCTTGAAAATATCCAAACGATCTTGAACATCCGCCTTGCGTTCATAATACAGATTGCAGGTCAAATCACACCGTGACAGCTTAAACTCCTTGAGCCGTCGGTCAACGCCGATTTTATCAAGGATATTCCGCAGACGGTGCTTTACCTGCTGAACAGACTCTTTGTCAGCCTGAAATAATGCGGTCGGTTTATATGTACCGGCAAGCAACGAAGACGGGTTAACAATCAGTATCAGCCAGCACGGATGCGAAACGGACTGACCAAGCTGTATCTCAACGCCGACATCCTTGAACTGCGGCATCTGGTAATACGGCGAAAGCCTGAATTCCCCTTTACTGGTACAAATACACTCGTTTTGTTCGATAATATTCTGAATTTCCGCATATTTGCATTGCAATTTCAGCGAAAAGGTATGAATACCAGATTCGTTCATAATCATTTACTATTCCTCCGTTTCTGAGCACATACCGTGCAGCGCTTGCAGGTTTTCACCTCATGCTGGCCTTGGTATTCGAGAATATCGCATACCATGCAATTATCGCTATGGATGAAGTTGTGTACTTGGTTCAACTTGGATTTTATCATTTTAGCGGCTTTAGGCGACTGCTTTTTCGCTTTCTTGATAAAGCTGGCAGAGATAGCAGCATCATCGCCATTCTGATTGTAGAAAAGAATACAGTGCGCCTTGCGTCCGTCGCGTCCCGCTCGGCCAATCTGCTGGATGTAATCCGTCATGCTGATCGGTGCGTTAAAGTGTACGACAAGTTCAATATCAGGAACATCAATACCCATCGAGAACGCGGAAGTTGCAATCATAATCTTTCTTTTGCCTTGCAGGAAGTCGAATAACAGCTGTTTCTTGCGGCGTTCCGGCTTGATTCGTGAGTGATAGCGGGTAACATCGCCGAGGTATATTTCTCCCAGAATGTTGTACAGCGCATCTACATATGTAGTCGTCTGCGCAAAGATCAGCACCGAGCCATCTTTGTGATACTTATCAATCAGCTTACAGAGTTCCTTGATACGGAATTCCAGTCGTTCCTCCAGTGTTTTCTTTTGACAAGTAACATCCTTCTTGAGCAGAATAAGATTATCACGTCGCAAATCACTGCGGAGAACAGCAGGCTTGTCCATATGCAGACTATCACGAATAATATCCATAGAGTCTGCCGGTATCGTCGCAGAGCAGGCACAAATAACCGGCTTACGTTTCAGCTTGTTGATAAAATTGCCGATATGCAGATAAGCATCACGAAACGTATAACCCCATTCCGTAATGCAGTGACACTCGTCCGCCACGATCATAAAAATATCCGAATGCTGCATAGTTTCAATAAACACATGATTTTGCAGTCGTTCGGGAGTGATATAGAGGAAAGTCAGTTTTCCTTTGCGTACCTTGTTCAGTATCTTAGCGATATCCTCTTTCGAGCGGGTCATATCGATATAATCGGCAGGAATATCATGAGCCTGCAACGTCTGCACCTGATTGTATATCAGCGCAAGCAAAGGCTCGATAACAATCGTAAGCTTGTCGGAATGAGCAAGCCCAACGGTTTCATAGATGACCTGTTTGCCACTGCCGGTAGCAGCAATGACGATTGCGTCCTGTTCAGCATCCAGCGTATTCATCGGAATGATCTGAGCCTTGCGAGGCTTGTCGAAACCAAGATGTTTGAGTGCAGATTTAAGATGTCTTTTCATATCCATAGGGATAACCTCCAACGTACTAAGATTATCAATATGTTATAGGAATGTAAAAAGATAATGCCGAATAGTGAATATTTATCGAAAATAAATTGCATTTTTCGATATAGCTAATTTCTTTCTCAAACGCCTTAACAGAGTAGTTTAGACCTAAATATCGTATTATAAATGATTGAAAGTGTAAAAAGGTTAGAATAGATAAGTGCGATTTTACAAAAAAATCACCGCCCCAGATATCTGATGCGGTGAAGATATATTGTAGAATGTTATGTATTTCACGGAAATCAGTACAAAACACAACGCTCAGCGCGCCGAAAAATGTATGGGTCTAAATTCATATCTCCGGGCGTTAGGTTTAAGCCCGGTCTGCCGCATGGCTTCTGCGGCGGTGATTTCCCCGGCACGCCAGCGAGCGACCACCCGCTCGAAATTGTCTGGCAAGGGTCGCGGTTTGCGGCCGGTGTATTTGCCCTTCGTCTTGGCAATCGCGATGCCCTCTCGCTGACGCTGCAAGATATACTCACGCTCAAGCTCCGCAACTGCCGCAAACGCCACAGTCGGCGCCATTGTCGCAACAAACACAATGATACTATTGCCGATAACAATCGTTTTTTCATAACTTTTCCTCCTTATTTTATCTGCCTTAACGGCTTCAAATTTAAATAAAAAAACGCTTTCAAGACATGGCTACCCATGATTTAAAAGCGTTTTCATATCTTTTTGGAACAGCACAAAAGGGTAGAGTTTTACTTGCTCTGCGCTGTGAGCAGTGTATTGCACCGCGAATCGGTTTGTCAAGTTTTTTTTCACGGCGTACACCTCCTTCTGCCCAATAAAGCGCAGAAGAGGTTAACAGCGTCTTCGCTGATGCTTACAACCGGCTGTCATTGCGGCGTTCGCCGCCTTAGACCCTTCCGGCTTTGCGTCCCCCATCTTTCGATGGGTTTGCCTATCTCTCAGACACCGTGTATGTACCTGATTTTTTGATTGTTATACCATAATCTGTATAAGCGCACAACTGGTCTGTTATACAATTCGTGTCATAAAAACGACATTTTGTGCAGCAATTTGATGAATATCACCGTTCGGATAGTACAGCTGCGCTGCGCTTGCCTGTCTGTACACGCGACCGTTTCATCCGGTGGACGCAGTACAGAGAGTGTGCTTTTTATTTCCACTGGGTGCGGTACTGATGCGGGGTAATGCCGGTGCTCTTACGGAAGGCCATAATGAAGTGCGAAGCACTGGAGAAACCACAGTTATCCGCGATGGTCTCGATGCTCTGCGAGGTGGTGAGCAGCTGCTGCTTTGCGGCGCTCAGACGCACGGTCTGCAAAAACTGATGCGGTGTAACGGACTGGTATTCCTTAAACTTACGCATATAGTAGCAGGTGCTGAGCGCAGCGCGCTGCGACAGGTGCTCGATGGAAAGCGACTTATCCGCGTAATTGTACGTCATATAGTCGGCCGAGTCCTGAATGGCGATCTCGAGATCGCTTTTTTTCTTTTCTCCGAGCACGAGCACGAGCAGAACGAGCAGCTTGTTGATCGTCAGGGAAATAATATGCGGATTGGGCTGGTTCTGGTGCACCGAGACCATGATGCGGCGGACACATTCCTCAATCTCGGCATTGCTTCCGGTGGGCAGGATGAACCCGTGCGTATTGAGAATAAGATGTGTATAGGCCGTGCTGCCGCTGCCTGCAAAGTGGAACCAGCGCATGCGGATCGGTGTGAGGGCGTGATAGCTGTGCGGTTCTCTGCAGTCAAGCAGAATCAGGCTGCCGGGACCGGCAGTGCGTGTTTCACCGCGGTAGGTGACCGACAGTTCGCCTTCATCTACAACAAGCATCTGGCAGATATCCAGATAATTGCGCTGCATACCGTATGTTTCGTCGCAATGGTAGCTGCCTGCGTGCGGAACATGGTACAGGTTCGTCGCGGTAAAGGCATCTGCATCGTGGTAATAGCGTACAGAATCTGCCAGAATACCCATATCATTAAGCATAATTGGTGTCAACTCCTTTTTTGTACCATATCATGGCATAGAAATGCTGTCATTCGCTTTTCTTATACAATTATATCAAAAAATGATACTAATAAAAAGTATGGTTTTTTGATATTTTATTATTATTCTGTGTAGTGATGAATGCAAGAATTTAATATATGATAGGTACAACGAAAGGGAAACAAACAAAAACACGCAAAATGGTTTCTTTTGAGTTGAAAAGTCAAAGAGAAAAGAAAAAACAAGAATAGGGAATTCTATAATATAATAGAATTTTCTTATTCGAAAGAGGGGTTGAAACATTTGATTATCATTTTGACATTCATCGCCTTCACCGGTCTTGTAGCCTTGATCTCATGGTACAAGACCAAGGAGGAGAACCTGTCCACCAAGGAAGGCTACTTCCTTGCAGGGCGTGGCCTGACCGGTCTGGTCATCGCCGGTTCACTGGAAATGACCAACCTGTCCACCGAACAGCTGGTCGGACAGGCCGGACAAAGCTACTCGACCAACATGGGTGCCATGAGCTGGTCGGTAAACGCAAGTATCGCGCTGCTGGCGCTGGCACTGATCTTCCTGCCGAAGTATCTGAAAGCCGGCATCACCACTATCCCGGAATTTCTGGAGGTTCGATTTGACCGCACCACCAAGCAGATCATCTCGTTCCTGTTCCTGCTCGGCTACATGCTTACTTACCTGCCGACCGTACTGTACTCCGGTGCGCTGGCCTTCAACCAGATTTTCCATCTGGATCAGCTGTTCGGCATCACCACTTATCAGAGCATTGCAATCCTGTGTGTTGCAATCGGCGTTATCGGTTCCATCTACGCAATCTTCGGCGGCCTGAAGGCAGTTGCGGTATCCGACACCGTAAACGGCGTGGGTCTGCTGATCGGCGGTCTGCTGATCCCGATCCTGTCCATCTGCATCCTCGGCAACGGCAGCTTCCTTGCCGGCATTCAGGACTTCATCACCAATGTTCCGGCGGAAAAGTTCAACGCGGTCAATCCGGCGAACGCTCTGCCTCCGATGATTCCGTGGCCGGTTCTGTTCCTCGGCATGCTGTTCAACAACCTGTTCTACTGGTGCACCAACCAGTCCATCATCCAGCGCACGCTGGCTGCCAAGAATCTGGCACAGGCACAGAGAGGTGCTGTATTCACCGCATTCCTCAAGCTGCTGGATCCGTTCTTCATCACCATCTGCGGTCTGCTGGCTTACCGCTTCTTCGGAGACGGCCTGGCAAACAGCGACCTGGCATACCCGTCTCTGATCACCACGGTTGTTCCGAACTGGTTGCTCGGCATCATTGCAGCGGTTCTGTTCGGTGCGATCCTGTCGTCCTTTAACTCGGCACTGAACAGCTGTGTAACGCTTTACACGCTGGACTTCCACCGTCCGCTGTTCAACCAGACCGCAAGCGACTCTCATCTGGTAAGAGTAGGCAAGCGTGTTGGTACCGGTCTTGCGATCGTATCCATCTGCGTAGCGCCGTTCGTCAGCAATGCACCGTCCGGTCTGTATGACTTCCTGCAGGAGTGCTTCGGCTTCTACTCCATGCCGATCCTCGCGATCGTGCTGGTAGGCTTCTACACCAAGCGCGTTCCGGCCTGCGCACCGAAGATCACGCTGGTCGTACACGTTATCCTGTACTCGATCTCCAAGTTCCTGCCGCTGAATGTGCATTACCTGTATGTTCTTTCGGTACTGTTCCCGGTAGACCTGGCACTGATGCTGCTCATCGGCAAGTTCAAGCCCCGTGCTACCGACTTTATCCTCGAGGATTCCAAGGCTGTTGACCTGACCCCGTGGAAGTATGTAAAACCCGCCGCGCTGACCTGCTTCATCCTGATGCTTTGCGTCTACGCGCTGTTCTCTCCGATCGGTCTGGCTCGATAATGAGCCGGACCCCGGAAACCATTCATCTATTCACATTGTAAGAAACGCACAAGGCGTTTTTGATAAAATCCAACAAAGGTATTGAGATTTTTTGAGGAGGAAAAACTTATGAGCAAGGAAATTAAAATCGGTCTGATCGGCGCTGGCTGGATGGGCAAGGCCCACACCACCGCATTCCACAACGCACGCATGATTTTCGGCGATGATATGCCGGTATTTGAACTGGTAAGCGACGTCAGCGAGGACGCAGTAGCAAAGTTCGCCAAGGACATGGGCTACAACCGCTACACCACCAACTGGATGGACGTTGTTACCGATCCGGCAATCGACCTGGTTGACGTTGCAACCCCGAACTGCATGCACTACGAGATGGCAAAGGCTGCTCTGGAGCACGGCAAGCATGTTTTCTGCGAGAAGCCGCTGTCTCTGTCTGCTGAGCAGTCCCGCGAGCTGGCTGATCTGGCTAAGGAAAAGGGCGTAGTCAACTACTGCGGTTTCTCCAACATCATGAACCCGGCAAACCAGTACGTTGCAGAGCTGGTTAAGTCCGGCAAGCTGGGCAAGATCATGCGCGTACACGCTACCTACGATCAGGACATGCTGCTTGACCCGTCCATTCCGATCGCATGGCGCCACATCAACAAGCTGGCTGGTTCCGGCGCACTCGGCGACCTGTGCAGCCATCTGCTGAGCGTTTCTCAGATGATCATGGGCGACATGAGCGAGGTTCTGGGCGTACAGTCCATCGTTATTCCGGAGCGTCCGGTCAAGGCAGGCAGCACCGAGATGGGCAAGGTTGAGAACGACGACCTCATCACCTTCCTCGTTAAGTATGAAAACGGTGCAATTGGTGACTTCTCGTCCTCCCGTGTTGCAACCGGCCGCAAGAACTACTTCTATTACGAGATTCAGGGCACCGAGGGCTCGGTAGTATACGATCTGGAGCGCATGTGCGAGGTTCAGGTTTACTTCAAGGCTGATGCAGACAAGGACAACGGCCGTGACTGCGGCTTCCGCACCGTACTGCTCAACCCGCAGCACAAGGGCTTCAAGTACTTCCAGCCGGCAGGCGGCATCGCAATCGCATTCGACGACATGAAGACGCTGCAGGCTCACGCACTCATGCAGGCTATGCACGGCGGTGAGTACATCTGCGACTTCGAGATGGGCGCTAAGGTTGACGGCATTATCAACGCAGTGCTCAAGTCCGTTAAGTCGGGCACTTGGGAAAAGTGCTAAGGGAGGTTCAAGGCTATGTTTAATAATGTAAAACTCGGCATTGCGCCGATCGGCTGGACGAATGACGACATGCCGCAGCTCGGCGGCGAGCTGACCTTCGAGCAGATGGTTTCCGAAGCGGCTCTGGCAGGCTTTCAGGGCACCGAGGTTGGCGGCAAGTTCCCGACCGACCCGGCCGTACTGAACAAGGCACTCGACCTGCGCGGCATCAAGATTGCATCCCAGTGGTTCTCGAGCTTCCTGTGCTCGACCCCCTACGAGGAGAACGAAAAGGCATTTATCGAGCAGTTGGACTTCCTCGAGGCTGTCGGTGCAAGCCGCATCAACGTATGCGAGCTGACCCGCTGCCTGTTCGCAGAGGAGTGCTCGATGTTCGGTGACAACAAGCCGATCGCCACCGACGAAGAGTGGGATAAGCTGACCGACGGCCTGAACAAGCTGGGCAAGATTGCTGCTGACCGCGGCTTCAAGCTGTGCTTCCATCACCATATGGCAACGGTTGTTCAGACCTTTGAGGAAACCAAGCGCTTGATGGACAACACCGATCCGCGCTATGTTTACCTCTGTTTCGATACCGGCCACTTCACCTTCTCGGGGGAGGACGCCGTCAAGGCAGCCAAGGAGTTCGGCCCGCGTATCGGCCACGTTCACCTCAAGGACATCCGTCCCGACATGATGGAAAAGGCTTACGCCGAGGGCTTCAAGTTCCGCAAGGCAGTTCTGGAAGGCTGCTTCACCATTCCGGGTGACGGCTGCGTAGACTATCCGGGCGTATTCAAGGCTCTGCACGATGCACACTACGAGGGCTGGTTCATCGTAGAGGCCGAGCAGGACCCGGCAAAGGCAAATCCGCTCGAATACGCAAAAATGGCGCGCGAGTATATCAAGAAAACCGCAGGTATCTGATAAGGAGGATTACAAATGGAGAAGATTCGTTTCGGTATCGTTGGCATCGGTATGATGGGCAGAATGCACGCCACCAGCCTGCAGCGTAATCCTCACGCAGAGGTTGTAGCGGTTTGCGCCCGCACCGAGAGCAAGGTCAAGGCGTTTCAGGAGGAATTCGGCGTACCGTATGGCTACACCAATGTAGACGAGCTGGTAAACAATCCCGAGGTTGACGCAATCGTTGTTGCAACCGGCGCAGATGCTCACAAGGCACCGTGTCTGGCAGCCTGCAAGGCCAAGAAGCATATTTTCTGCGAGAAGCCGCTGGCTAAGACCCTTGAGGATTGCGAGGAGATCGAGAAGGCCGTAGCCGAGAACGGCAGCAAGTGCTTTACGGTTGGCTTCATGCGCCGCTTTGACCCGTCCTACGCAGAGGCGAAGGAGAAGATCCGCGCCGGTGCGATCGGCAAGCCGATCCTGTTCAAGGGCGTTTCGCTTGACCCGTCCAGCGTGCTTGAGGCACATCTGGAGGGCGTTAAGAAGGGCATTTACGTTCCGTGGTTTATCGAGATGGGCAGCCACGACACCGACCTTGCACGTTGGTTCCTTGAGGGCGATCCGGTCGATTCCTTTGCAACCGGCGATGCTTATGTCTGCACCGGTCTGGCAGATTACAACGACTACGACAACGGTTTCTCGCTGACCAAGTTCGATAACAACACCACCGCTTACATTCAGGTAGGCCGCACCGCAACCTGCAGCCATGTTGAGAGCGAAATCGTCGGCACCAAGGGCACGCTGCGTGTCAACTCGGTACCGCGCAAGAACTACCTCTCGCAGTTCACCGAGAACGGCTTCGTAGAGGAGTGCCAGGAGAGCTTCCTTGCTCGCTGGGGCGAAGCGTTCCAGGCTGAGATCGACGACTTCGTTGACTGTGTACGCACCGGCCGCAAGCCGGAGACCACCGCACACGACGGCACGATGAGCCTGAAGTTCTGTCTGCAGCTGCATCAGGCATATCTGGACGGTAAGAAGAAGTAAATTACAACCGCTTTTTAGATAAAGGAAAAAAGGAGATTCACATCATGAGCAAGAAGGAACTCGCTATTGGCGTACTGGGCGCAGGCGGCAACATTGGCCACACCCATTCTCAGAACATTGCAACCTATGTAGACGGCGCTCGTTTGGCTGCTGTTTACGATCTGAACACCGAGCGCGCCGAGGAGGTCGCTAAGACCTACGGCGCAAAGGTAATGGCAAGCGCAGAGGAGCTGATCGCTTCTCCCGAAATCGACGCTGTTGTTATCGCATCCTGGGACGGCACCCACGCTGATCTGGCGGTAAAGTGCATCCAGGCCGGCAAGCCGGTATTCTGCGAGAAGCCGCTGGCTACCACCCTTGAGGACGCGAAGAAGGTCGTAGAGGCGGAGAAGGCTTCCGGCAAGCGTCTGCTGCAGATCGGCTTCATGCGTCGCTTTGACCCGGACTACATCAAGATGAAGAAGATCCTCGACTCCGGCGAGCTGGGTGCTCCGCTGATGGCGCACTGCATCAGCCGTACCCGCAGCCATCCGAAGAACCACACCACCGAGCAGCACATTACCAACATTGCGATCCACGAGATCGACATCTGCCGCTGGCTGCTGGGTGAGAACCTGAACGAAGTCGCTGTTCGTTTCCCGCGTGCTACCTGCTTCGCAGAAGGCACCTGCCAGGACCCGCAGCTGGTACTTATGCAGTCCGACTCCGGCGTACTGATCGACGTTGAGGTTTCCGGCAACAGCTACTACGGCTACGAGATCCTGTGCGAACTGGTCTGCGAGAAGGGCACCATCCGTCTGCCGGTAGCGGCAGAGCCGATCGTCCGCTCCTACCTGCAGTGCGGTCAGGCTATCCCGGAGGACTGGACCAACCGTTTCGTAGTTGCTTATCAGGAAGAGCTGCAGCACTGGGTAGATTACCTGCAGGGCAAGACCGACGTTCCGGGCCCGGGTGCCGAGGACGGCTACGAGGCCTGCAAGATCTCCGACGCACTGATCAAGGCACAGACCACCGGTCAGTGGGAAAAGGTAGAGGCATAATCCCCCCGCGAATGGTATACAGCAGGGGCGGGAATAGGTGTGAAACCGCCCCTGTTGATATAAAGAAGGTCATATTATCCGGTAATATGATTCCAATAGACAACTTGTCTAACAGGAGGAAAGAAAGATGAAAAGAAGCAACCTTTTTAAGCGTTCCGCAGCGATGCTGCTGGCAGGACTGATGGCAGTTTCCATGAGTGCATGCGGCGGCAGCAGCGCATCCGGCAATGACTCCGGCGATTCCCAGGCAAGCAGCAGCGGCGACACCCATAAGCTGAGCGTAGTGCTCAAGACCACATCTTCCGAATACTGGAGCTACGTTATCGCAGGCATCGAGCAGGCGGAAAAGGATCTCGGCAACGTAGAAGTTGATGTACGCGGTGCAAACAGCGATACCGACTTCGACGGTCAGCTGAACATGGTAGAGACCATTGTAAACGCAGATATGTGCGAAGCGATTGCAATCGCACCGCTGCAGGCAGACCAGATCGCAAATGCACTGACCGGTGCAAAGATTCCGGTTCTGGCGATCGACACTAATTTCGATCAGGCGCAAACCTTTATCGGCACGGCGCACGAGGACGCTGCTTACGAAGGCGGCAAGTATGTAGCCGAGAAGATCGGTAAGGGCGGAAAGGTTGTTATTCTGGCGAATATCCAGGGCGAGTCCACCTCTGAGGCTCGTGTAGCTGGTTACAAGAAGGCACTTGAAGAAGGCGGCTGCGAGATTATCTCCACGCAGTACACCGACGGTGTAGGCGACAAGGCTGTTACCGTAACCGATGGTGTTCTCCAGTCCTTCACGGACATCGATGCGATCGTATGCTGCGCAGACGATGTTGCGCTCGGCGCATCCCGTGCCATCAAGCAGGCAGGCCGTGACGGCGACGGCATCATCGTATGCGGCTTCGACGGCATCTCCTCCGGCGTACAGGCAGTTGTTGACGGCGAAATCTCCTGCACCGTTGCACAGGACCCGTACAACATGGGCTACCAGTGTGTTAAGAGCCTGCTCGACGTTGTAGAAGGCGAAAAGCTGGATGACTTCATCGATACCGGCTGTAAGGTTATTACTCCGGACAATGCACAGGAGTATCTGGACAAGCTGAAGAGCCTGGTATAAGCATCATTTTCTGATCCCTCATCTCACTCTCGCACTTGGGAAAACGCTCCAATGTTCCTCCCATTCTTCATGTCAGTTAAGACATACTCTCTAATATTTTTATTCTCTCTCTTTTAACTAACCCATAAGTTTTCTTCTCATATTGCTGGAAAAGCCGCTTGTGCGGCTTTTCCTATACCCCGATTCGGTTTGGCGAAAGGATATTTGACCAATGTATCAGATTTTGAAAAAGCAAACGCTGAACGCAAACACCAAGCTGATGGTGATCGAGGCACCGCACGTTGCCCGCAAGGCAGAGCCGGGTCAGTTCATCATCCTGCGTGTCAGCGCAGAGGGCGAGCGCATTCCGCTCACGATCGCAGATTTTGACCGTGAAAAGGGTTCTGTCACCATCATTTTCCAGGAGGTCGGCGCAACGACGATGGCGCTCGGTGCACTGAATGAGGGCGACTGCCTACATGATTTTGTCGGTCCGCTCGGCAAGGCGAGCGAGCTTGAGGGTCTCAAGAAGGTCGCTGTTGTCGGCGGCGGTCTGGGCTGCGCAATCGCATATCCGCAGGCCAAGAAGCTGCACGAAATGGGCGCTGAGGTTGACCTGATCGCCGGTTTCCGCAACAAGGACATCATCATCCTCGAGGACGAGATGAAGAACGCCTGCACCAATCTGCACATCGTGACCGACGACGGCTCGAACGGCCGCAAGGCTCTGGTTACGCAGGTGCTCAAGGAACTGATCGACGCGGGCAACCAGTACGATGCCGTTATCGCCATCGGCCCGATGATTATGATGAAGTTTGTCTGCGAGACCACCCGTCCGTACGGCATCAAGACCATCGTTTCCATGAACACCATCATGGTTGACGGTACCGGCATGTGCGGCGGCTGCCGTCTTACCGTTGGCGGCGAGACCAAGTTTGCATGCGTTGACGGCCCGGACTTTGACGGTCACCTCGTTGATTTTGACAGTGCAATGCGCCGCGGCGCCATGTACAAGGCACAGGAGCGCGCGGCGGTAGAGCGCCGCGAGGAGCATTGCAATCTGTTCAAGAAGGAGGTCAAGTAATCATGCCGAATATGAATCCGAAGAAGTGCCCGATGCCCGAGCAGGCACCGGACGTCCGCAATAAGAACTTTGAAGAGGTAACGCTCGGCTATACCGTTGAAATGGCGATTGAGGAAGCACAGCGCTGCCTGAACTGCAAGAACAAGCCCTGCATGACCGGCTGCCCGGTACAGGTTAAGATTCCGGAGTTTATTGCTCTGGTTGCCGAGGGCAAGTTCCTCGAGGCGGCTGCCAAGATCAAGGAGACCTCCGCACTGCCCGCTGTCTGCGGTCGTGTCTGCCCGCAGGAAAGCCAGTGCGAGTGCCACTGCGTACGCGGCATCAAGGGCGAGGCTGTAGCAATCGGCCGTCTGGAGCGCTTCGTTGCTGACTACGCGCGCGAAAACAGCACCGAGAAGGCAGTAAAGCCGGAATCCAACGGCCACAAGGTTGCCATCGTTGGTGCAGGCCCGGCCGGTCTGACCTGTGCAGGCGATCTGGCTCGTATGGGTTACGAAGTTACCGTTTTCGAGGCACTGCACACCGCCGGCGGCGTACTCATGTACGGCATTCCGGAGTTCCGTCTGCCGAAGACTATCGTGCAGAAGGAGATCGACACGCTGAAGGACCTCGGTGTTGAGTTTGTTCTGAACTTCGTTGTAGGCCGTTCTGAGACCATCGACGAGCTGTTCGGTGACGGTTATGAGGCTATCTTTGTAGGCTCCGGTGCCGGTCTGCCGACCTTTATCGGCGTTCCGGGCGAGAACGCAAACGGCGTTTACTCCGCGAACGAATACCTGACCCGCATTAATCTGATGAAGGCGTACAAGGAAAACGCCGACACCCCGATCTACCATGCCAAGAAGGTCGCTGTTGTCGGCGGCGGCAACGTAGCCATGGACGCTGCCCGCTGCGCTAAGCGCATGGGCGCGGACGAGGTTTACATCGTATACCGCCGTTCCGAGAAGGAGCTTCCGGCTCGTCTCGAGGAGATTCACCACGCGAAGGAAGAGGGCGTTGTGTTCAAGTTCCTGACCGCGCCGCTCGAGGTGCTGTCTGACGAGAACTTCAACGTCACCGGCCTCAAGTGCCAGCAGATGGAGCTGGGCGAGCCTGACGCATCCGGCCGCCGCCGTCCGATTCCGGTTGAGGGCAGCGAGTTTGTACTCGACCTCGACTGCGTTATCGCGGCAATCGGCACCAGCCCGAACCCGCTCATCCGTCACACCACGCCGGGTCTGGAAACCAACCGCAAGGGCTGCATCGTGGCTGACGATGAGCACGGCATCACCTCCAAGGATGGCGTATTCGCCGGCGGCGATGCTGTTACCGGCGCGGCTACCGTTATCCTCGCGATGGGCGCAGGCAAGCGCGCTGCGGCTGCGATGGACGAGTACATTAAGAATAAGAACAAGTAATTCTTGCTGGATATGAGGAAAGAAAAACCAGGTTGCGCATTAAGCCGCAACCTGATTTTTTGCGGTGCGTCCGATATGGGCAGCAACAAAGAAGCCGAGGATCAGCAAAAAAATGACGGGCAAACTCCCGAATCGACGAACAGAAATCACATAGCAGGCCGTATTGACGCTCAACACAAAGTCCAGTGCTGCTCGACCTGCTTGCGGATAAAAACTAACAACTTGTGAATGGTTTTTTGGAAAGGTTCACCGTATCCTAGAGGTACGGTGAACCTTTCATTTTGTGTAAGCGAGAGGAGGCACGCATTTGGACCGGAAATACATTCAGTCAGTCAAACCGCTGACCGACCACGTTCTGCAGGTCGATTTCATCTCCGGCAGCCGCCTGCTGCTGGATATGAAGCCCTATCTGGATAAATTCCGATTCCGGTCACTTTCCGACCCGCAGGTGTGGAACAGCGCGGTGAC
>OODK01000252.1_pt1 | contig 60708 bp, 49 predicted proteins | sample 1671371 | NCBI WGS metagenome assembly OODK01 (sample SAMN06348150, study PRJEB24527) | human gut metagenome | biome: human gut; feature: ankylosing spondylitis patient; material: feces | host: Homo sapiens | place: China | collected 2015-10 | reverse complement strand
AGACGACGCTGTTGTGCTCGTCCATGCGGCGGGTGGGCAGGCCCATGGCCAGACGAACGCGCTCCTCGACGATGGCGCGCTCAAGGAAGATGTCCTTGCGGAGCTTGCCTTCCTCACCGGGGATGATGGTGTAAGGGATCTTGCGCATCAGGTGGTTGGCCTGCTCGCCCTTGACGTTGGCGTAGGCCATCCGTGCCACCTCGGTAAAGACCTGGCGGCGAATCTGGATGACCGTCGTATTGATTCCTCTGAAACTCATTCCAATCTCTCCTTGCTTTGAAACAACAGAACAAAAAACCGCTCTGACGCGGCTTTTCTCCGGGGCATTTGGTACTGGACTGCTGCAAACAGCCGGATACCCCGAATAATCCACTTTTATTGTAGCATAAACCCTTCGGGAAGAAAAGGGAAAAACTTAAAATTTGTTATGAAATTCACAACTGGTATATCTTGCACAAATGAGAACAAATGGATTTGTGCGAAACGGCAAAGAAACGGCTAAGATTTACACCATCTCGGCCCGGACGCGCTCGCCGTCGTAGCTGCCCAGCCGGACATGGACGATCTCGCCGCTCTTATGGCCCGGGGCCGAGACCACGACGGGAACATACAGCCGGGTGTAGCCGGTGAAGAGGGTGCCGGAGAGGGGAGTCTCCAGCAGAACGTCGTCTTCGCTGCCCTCGCAGCCGGCCAGCACCTCGCGGCGGATGTCCTCGGCGATGGCGTTCATCTCCCGGCTGCGGGCCTGTTTTTCGCGCTCATGGACCTGGTCGGGGAAGTCGTAGGCGGGGGTGCCGCTGCGGCGGGAGTAGGGGAAGACGTGGACTTTCAGGAAGCCGATCTCCTTCAGGAACGCGCAGCTCTCCCGGAAATCTTCCTCCGTCTCGCCGGGGAAGCCGCAGATGCAGTCGGTGGTGAAGCTGACCGGGCGGTCACCGTAGGCGGCGCGGAGCTGGCGGACCACCTCGGCGTACTGCTCGGCGGTATAGACGCGGCGCATCCGGCGCAGGGTGGCGCTGCAACCGCTCTGCAGGCTCAGGTGGTACTGGGGGCAGAGCTTGTCCACTGCCGCCAGCCGGGTGATGTATTCGGGGGTCAGCATATCGGGGTCAAGGCTGCCCAGCCGGATGCGTTCGATGCCCTCCACCCGGGCGCACTTCTCCACCAGCTCCACGAGGTTGGTGCCGGTGTCGAGGCCGTAGCTGGGCAGGGAGATGGCGCTGAGCACCACTTCCCGGTAGCCGGAAGCGGCCAGCTGGCGCAGCTCGGCGAGGATGCTCTCTTCCGAGCGGCTGCGCACCGGGCCGCGGGCGCGGGGGATGACGCAGTAGGCGCACTGGCGGTTGCAGCCGTCCTCTACTTTGATAAAGGCGCGGGTGTGGGTCTCGAACCGCTCCACCGGCAGCTCTTCGAACCGCTCGCCCTTCGCGTGGGGGGCGATGGCGACGATGCGCTCGTGGCCGTCCAGCAGCTTGAGCACATTATCGAGGATGGCTTTCCGGTCGCCGTTGCCGCAGACCAGGTCGGCCTCCATGAACTGGGCCGCTTCCTCGGGGAAAGCCTGCGGGTAGCAGCCGGTGAGGACGGTGACGGCGCCGGGGTTCTCGCGCTTGGCCCGGCGGAGCCACTTGCGGCTCTTCTGGTCGCCGAAGTTGGTGACGGTGCAGCTGTTCACCACAAAGACGTCGGCCTCTTCGCCCTCCGGCACGATGGTGAAACCGGCGGAGCGGAACATCTGTTCCAGCGCACCGGTCTCATTTAAGTTGACCTTGCAGCCAAGGGTATAAAAACAAACTCGCATGGGGTGTCCTTTCCAAAACCTCTCCGATTTGGCTCCCCTGTCGGGGAAGCTGGCTGCGAAGCAGACGGAGAGGTTATTACCTTATAATAAACCATCCTATTATAGCAGATTTTTCCCGGGGAGAAAAGAGCATTCCGGCCTCTTTTTTTGCATAGAATGCAATCAGACAGACATTGCGGGGAGGGACAAGGGATGGAACGAAAGAATTTTGCGGTGCTCTGTGCAGCCGTGCTCTGCTTCTGGCTGTTTGCACTGGCCCTTGGGACGGCGGAGGGCGTGGGTCTGCGGGCTGTCATGCACCCGGAAGAGCGGGCCGTCAGCGCCGACATTGAGGAAACGGCAGAAGGAATTCTGCTGCCGGCCGCAGCCGCCGCACCTCAGCTCGACCTCAACTGCCGCGCTGCCATCCTCATCGAGCAGGGGAGCGGACGGGTCCTCTACGAGAAGAACGCCGACGAGCGGGTCCCCATCGCCTCCATCACCAAGGTGATGACCCTGCTGCTCGCCTTCGAGGCTGTCCACGACGGGCGGCTGACCATGGAGACGCCGGTGCCGGTGAGTGAGCACGCCTACCACATGGGCGGCAGTCAGATCTGGCTGGAGCCGGGGGAGCACTTTACATTGGACGAGATGATAAAGGCGATCTGTGTTTCCTCTGCTAACGACGCGGCAGTGGCCGTGGCCGAGCTGGTGGGCGGCAGTGAGCCGGCCTTCGTGGAGCAGATGAACGCCCGGGCCGCCTCGCTGGGGATGGAGCAGACGTCTTTCCGCAACGCCTGCGGGCTGGACGCCGAAGGCCATCTCTCCACGGCCCGGGACGTGGCCGCCATGAGCCGCACCATCCTGAACACCTGCCCCGAGGTGCTGCACTACACCGGCATCTGGACGGATACCCTCCGGGGCGGGGCGACCCAGCTGATCAATACGAATAAGCTCCTCCGCCGGTATGAGGGGATCACCGGCCTCAAGACCGGCACCACCGGCGGCGCGGGCATCTGCATCTCGGCCAGCGCCACCCGGAACGGCCTCTCCCTCATCGCGGTGATATTGGGCGCACCGTCCAGCGCCGACCGCTTCGACGCCGCCACGACTCTGCTGGACTACGGCTTCGGGGCCTATGAGGCCGCGCCACTGCCAAAACTCGAGGCACAGCCGCTCCAGATCACGGTCAAAGGCAGCGCAGCGGGCAGCGTCCCGCTGGATTACTCGGCCCTGCCGGAGACGGTGCTGGTGGAGAAGGGGAGCGGGGCATCCCTGCATACCGAATTGACCCTGCCCGAGGAGCTGGAAGCCCCGGTGGAGCGGGGCCAGACGCTGGGCAAAGCCGCCGTCTATCAGGGGGAAGCACTTCTGGAAGAGTACGAAGTGCGTGCTGCCGCCGATGCGCCGAGGATGACTGTCCGGGATGCTATCGGCCTGCTGTGGCAGAGCCTCACCGGCGCGGCATGACCGAAAATTGCGCACTACCGGTCAAAAACGGTCAGCGAGGGCAAAGAATGGCTTGGACGTTTGTATAAAAGATGTAAGAGCATACAAAACAACACTATTAAAATTGTATGAAAAGCGAGGATTTTGGCCTTGACTTTGCCCGGCGGGAACGGTACACTTATACCAAGAAAAACCCTCGCCGGGCAAAGAGCCCGTAAAATGTTTTGGAGGTTTTGATAGAATGAGTCTCGCTCTGAATACAAAGCACCTCTCCAGTTTCATCAACGAAGAGGAATACAAGGCCATCTACCCCCAGGTAGAGGCCGCGCACAAGACGCTGGAAGCCAAGAACGGCCCCGGCAGCGACTTCCTGGGCTGGATGTATCTGCCCCGTGATTATGATAAGGAAGAGTTCGAGCGCATCAAGGCAGCTGCTGCCAAGATCCGTGAGGATTCCGACGTTCTGGTGGTCGCCGGCATCGGCGGCAGCTATCTGGGCGCACGCGCCGTCATCGAAGCCGTCAAGGGTATGTACCACAACGAGCTGGACAACGGCCTGAAGATCTACTTCTGCGGCAACAGCATCAGCCCCACCTATCTGAATGACATCATCACGCTGTGCAAGGGCAAGCGCTTCTCCATCAACGTCATCTCCAAGTCCGGCACCACCACCGAGACCTCTCTGGCCTTCCGTGTGCTGCGCAAGCTGCTGGAAGACGAGATGGGCGTGGAAGAAGCCAACAAGCGCATCTACGCCACCACCGACCGCGCCAAGGGTACCCTCAAGCAGCTGGCTGACACCCAGGGCTGGCCCACCTTCGTCGTCCCCGACGATGTCGGCGGCCGCTACTCCGTCCTTTCCGCTGTGGGCCTGCTGCCCATCGCTGCTGCCGGCATCAACATCGACGACGTCATGAAGGGCGCAGCCGACGCTATGGAGCGCTTCTCCGTGCTCAGCCCCGACAACGACGCCTACAAGTATGCGGCCATCCGCAACATCCTGTACCGCAAGGGTAAGAGCATCGAGATCCTCGAGTGCTATGAGCCGAACTTCACCCTCATGAACGAGTGGTACAAGCAGCTGTTCGGTGAGAGCGAGGGCAAGGACAATAAGGGTCTGTTCCCCGCAAGCTGCATCTTCTCCACCGACCTGCACTCCATGGGTCAGTTCATCCAGGAAGGCTCCCGCACCATGTTCGAGACCATCGTGGATGTCAAGAAGCCCGCACAGGACCTCTTCATCGACAAGCTGGAGGGCAACTTCGACGGCCTGAACTTCCTGGCTGACCAGAACATGAGCGTGGTCAACCGCAAGGCCATGGAAGGCACCATCCTCGCCCACACCGACGGCGGCGTGCCGGAGGTGGTCATCGAGGTGGACGACCTGTCCGCTTATAATGTGGGCTACCTCATCTACTTCTTCTGGCGTGCCTGCGCCTGCAGCGGCTACCTGCTGAGCGTCAACCCCTTCAACCAGCCGGGCGTCGAGAGCTATAAGAAGAACATGTTCGCTCTGCTGGGCAAGCCGGGTTATGAGAACCTGACCGCCGAGCTGGAAGCAAAGCTGAAGTAAGAGCAAGCGGAACAAAAAACGATCTCCCGCCGTGAGGCGTGGAAAATACAGGAGGACAGAACTATGATTAAACTGATTGTTGGCACCAAAGGCTCCGGTAAGACCAAGGCTATGATCGACATGATCAACGATTCGGTCAAGACCTCCAAGGGCAACGTCGTTGTCGTCGAGAAGGGCATGAAGCTGACCTATGAGGTCCCCAACGCCGCCCGTCTCATCGACCTGGACGAGTACAAGATCGCCGGCGGCGAGATGCTGTACGGCTTCGTGGCCGGCCTGCTGGCAAGCAATTATGACATCACTGACCTGTACATCGACGGCATCCTGAAGGTGCTGGATCACGACATCAACCGTCTGGGCGTCGTTCTGGACGAGATCGCTGCTGCCGCTGGCGACTCCATCAAGGTCACCGTCACTGTCAGCGCTGATGAAGCTGCTCTGCCCCACGATGTGAAGAAGTACCTGTAAAATAACTCTGAAATTTCTGATTTGAAGCATCCCAGACAGGCAGGAAACCGGAGAATTTGAAATTTTTTCGGTTTTCTGCCTGTTTTGGTGTTGACAAAGGGCTGTGTTGGCGCTATACTAACAAAGCAGCCTTTTATGAGGTGTACTATGCAATTTGACCTGAGAAAGTTTATCGTATCCGGCACGAAACCTTACGCCGCAGAGTTTCAGTGTGATTTGTCTGCAAAGGATTTTGCCGGTGCAAGGATCGAGCAGCCTGTGACGGCCCGCTTTGAGGCGGTGCCGGATGGCGAGGAGATCCGGATGACGCTGCGGGCAAACGCATTGGTGCACGGAGAGTGCGCCCGCTGCCTCGACCCCGTCGAACGGGAAGAGACGGTGCAAGCAGAGTGGACGGTCAGGGAGCGCGATCTGGATGACCCGGATTTCGACCTGCCCCTCAACGAAAAAGGACATCTGGATGTGGACGAATGGCTCTGTCAGGAATTCATGTTCCAGATACCGACGGTGCTGCTTTGCAGCGCTGACTGCCCGGGCTTGTGTCCCCGGTGCGGGAAGAAGATGGCCGAATGTACCTGCCCTCCGGCAGAAGCTGAGGCCGAACCCGCAGACGCAAGGCTAGCGATACTCAAATCACTGCTGAACTGAGAAACCCATCAAGGAGGTGCAAAAATATGGCAGTACCTAAGAGACATCTTTCCAAGGCCCGCCGCGACAAGCGTCGCAGCAATGTTTGGAAGCTGGAGGCCCCCGCACTGGTCAAGTGCAGCAACTGCGGCTCTCTGAAGCTCCCCCACCAGGCATGTGGCAACTGCGGTTACTACAAGGGCGAGGAAGTCATCAAGAAGGGCTAATTTGCGCAGAATTGGTGGCACATTGGTGTTATGTACAGAAGGGGAGGGCGCAATGCCTTCCCCTTCTTGCTTTGTCTTGAAAACGAAATTGTGAGGTGAAAGCATGGCCATCAGGATCGACCGCGTGGACGCGGGCAGCGAGGCGGAAGCCCTCGGCCTCGCCGGCGGCGACGAGCTGCTGAGCGTGGACGGCAACGAGCTGAACGACACGCTGGACTATGATTTTTATACCGACAGCAAGAGCTTCCACCTCAAAGCGAGAGTGGCGGACGGCATCCGGGAGTGGGATGTCCGGCGGGAAGAGCGCGGCCCCTTCGGCTGCGACTTCTCCACCTATCTGGGCGACCAGAAGCACTCCTGCTCCAACCACTGTATGTTCTGCTTCATCGACCAGCTGCCCCCGGGAATGCGTGAGAGCCTCTACTTCAAGGACGACGACGAGCGCCTGTCCTTTTTGTTTGGCAACTATATCACCATGACCAACATGCAGGACCACGAGATCGACCGCATCATCAAGATGCATATCTCGCCCATCAACATTTCAGTCCACACCACCAATCCCCAGCTCCGCGTGCGGATGCTGGCGAATAAACGGGGCGGCGAGGTGCTGAAGTACCTGCCCCGTCTGGTGGAGGGCGGCATCGCCGTCAACTGCCAGCTGGTGCTCTGCCGGGGCATCAACGACGGCGACGAGCTCCGCCGCACCCTCACCGACCTGCTGGAGCTGACCCCGATGGTGCAGAGCGTGGCGGCAGTCCCCTGCGGCGTGACGGATTACCGCCAGAACCTTTTCAAGCAGACGCCCTACGACGCTGAGACCAGCGCCGCCGTCATCGACATCATGGAAGAGTTCGGCGACGAGTGCAAGCGCCGCCACGGCAAGCGCATCATCTACCCCAGCGATGAGTGGTACCTCAAGGCCGGCCACCCCATCCCGGAGCCGGAGTTCTATGAGGACTACGACCAGCTGGAAAACGGCGTGGGCATGATGAGCCTCTTCCGGGAGGAATTTCTGGCCGAGCTGGAAAAGCCCCACCGCATCTATGGCACCAAAAAGATGGATGTCGTCACCGGCACCATGGCCGCGCCCCTTATCACCGAGATGATGGACGAGCTGCGCCGCCAGTACCCCATGATAGAAGTAAAAGTGCATCCCATCAAAAACAACTTCTTCGGCGGCAACGTCGGCGTGGCGGGCCTCGTCACGGCGACCGACATCATCGCTCAGTGCGAGGGCCGGCTGTCCAGCGGTACCCTGGGCGTGCCTGCCGTGATGCTGCGGGAGGAGAAGGACACCTTCCTCGATGATATGACCATCGAGCAGCTGGGCCAGCGGCTCGGCGTGAAGGTGGAAGTCCTGCCCACCAGCGGCGGCGACGAGGCCAAGGCCCTGCTGCGCAGCGGCCTGCATATCGCCCGCCGGAGAAGACCGTAATTTTACCCCTTTTGTGAAAGGAGGAACCCCCTATGAGCAAACCGATCGTTGCTGTGGTGGGCCGCCCCAACGTGGGCAAGTCCACCCTGTTCAATAAGCTCTGCGGCCAGCGTCTGGCCATCGTGGAGGATACCCCGGGCATCACCCGCGACCGCATCTTCGCCAACTGCGAGTGGAGCGGCCACGAGTTCCTGCTGGTGGATACCGGCGGCATTGAGCCCAAGGCCACCGAGGGCATTCTGGCCCACATGCGCGAGCAGGCCCAGATCGCCATCGACACCGCCGACTGCATCATCATGGTGGTGGACGTGCGCAACGGCCTGACCGCCGCCGATGAGGACGTGGCCCATATGCTGCGCCGCAGCCACAAGCCCATCATCCTCGCCGTCAACAAATGCGACAACGTGGGCGAGACCCCCATGGAGCTCTACGAGTTCTATAACCTCGGCTTCGACGAAGTCATGCCCATCTCGTCCGTCCACGGCCACGGCACCGGCGACCTGCTGGACGCCGTCTGCGCCCACCTCGATTTCAGCGAGACCGTCGTGGAGGAAGACCGCATCCCCGTCGCCATCATCGGCCGCCCCAACGTGGGCAAGTCCAGCCTGACCAACCGCATCCTCGGTGAGAACCGCATGATCGTGGCCAACGAGGCCGGCACTACCCGCGACGCCATCGACACCCCCGTGGACAACGCTTACGGCAAGTTCATCTTCACCGATACCGCCGGTCTGCGCAAGCGCAGCAACATCACCGACGGCCTCGAGCGCTACATGGTCGTCCGCGCACTGGCCGCCGTCGAGCGCAGCCGCGTGGCCCTCATCCTCGTGGACGCCACCGTCGGCTTCACCGAGCAGGACAGCAAGGTGGCCGGTTACGCCCACGACCAGGGCAAAGCCTGCATCATCGTCGTCAACAAGTGGGACGCCGTGGAGGGCAAGGAGACCAACACCATGGAACTGCAGCGCCGGGGCTATGCCGAGTGCTTCAGCTTCATGGGCTACGCTCCCATCATCTTCATCTCGGCCCAGACCGGCTACAACGTCAACAAGCTGTTGCAGCTCATCCGCGATGTGGACAGCCAGAACGGTGCCCGCGTACCCACCGGTGTGCTGAATGAGATGCTGGCCCGTGCCACCGCTCGGATGCAGCCGCCCAGCGACAAGGGCCGCCGCCTGAAGATCTTCTACCTGACCCAGGCTTCCACCCGTCCGCCGACGTTCGTGGCCTTCGTCAACGCAAAGCACCTGTTCCACTTCAGCTATCAGCGGTATATCATCAACCAGATCCGCGAGAACTTCGGTCTGGAGCACACTCCCATCCGCCTTGTTGTGCGTGAGCGCGGCTCCGGCGAAGTGGGTGCGAAGGACGTATAAGGAAGGGAGACTGGTTCTATGACCGCATTTCTCATTGTGCTGGCGGTCGCTGCCGAAGCCTATCTGCTGGGCAGCGTGGACACCGGCATCCTCGTCAGCAAGTACCTGTACCATGACGACGTCCGCACCCACGGCTCGGGCGCTGCCGGTATGACCAACATGCTGCGCACCTTCGGCAAGAAAGCTGCTGCCCTCACGGCGGTGGGCGATGTGCTCAAGGGCGTCGTGGCCGTCTGCCTTGGTCGGTGGCTGTTCGGCCATCTGCCCGCCGATGCTGCCGTCTCGCCCTATCTGGGCGTCTACCTCGCTGCCATCCTCGCCGTGGTGGGCCACTCCAAGCCCATCTACTTCGGCTTCAAGGGCGGCAAGGGCGTGCTGGTGGCTGCCGGTGCCATTCTGGCAGTCCAGCCGGTGCTGCTGCCGGTGCTGGCACTCATCTTCCTCGTCTGCCTGGTCCCCACCGGCATGGTGTCGCTGGGCAGCATCACCATGGCCTCGGCCTACCCGGTGCTGACGCTGGTGTACAGCCTCATGCGCGGCCTGCCGACTCAGGATGTGGTGGTCTGCACCGTCGGCGCTGCCATCATGGGCGGCATGGTCATCTGGATGCACCGTTCCAACATCCAGCGCATCCGGGACGGCAAGGAGTACCGTTTCGGCCAGAAGCACAAGAGCAACTAAGCATAAAAAATGCCCCGCAGGCAGCTCTCGACGAGCGTCCTGCGGGGCATTTTACGTTGTCAGGCTCATTTCGGGTCTGCTTCCAGCAGCGTGTCGGTGTTGTCCTCGTACTTGGGGTCTTCGATGGCGACTTCAAGCTCCGTGTCGGTGTCGTCATGATGCAGGTGCTTGCGCAGCCGGGTGGCGAATTCCTCTGACGGGATGCCGCTCTGGCTGGGGGAAAGGTCGGGTGCGGGGTGGCCGTCGGGCAGATGAGCGCCGAAGGCCGGCACGAAGAAGAACCTCCGCACGATGAAGATGAGGGCGATGGCGCTCACGCTCAGCAGGTTCTCCATGGCGGATTCGTGCCCCACCACCATGTGGCGGGCGATGGCGTAGAGCAGCACTTCGAGGCTGGAACCGGGGCTGTGCTTGGCCAGCATCTTGATGAACTCGATGCCGATGACGATGTCCAGCGCCCGCTGTAAGAAGATGCTCACCTCGACGTCGTTGCCGTCGAACAGCAGGCCGGGCATCCACTGCAGCAGCGGCACCATCGACAGCAGCAGGCCGATGAGGACGAGGCCGGACAACAGGATCTCGAGCAGGGTGGCTGCGCTGATGATCTTGTTGCGCAATTCGGCGCGGCTGTGGCTTTCAACACGGGAATTGGACATGGGCAGGGACCTCTCTTTCAAATTTGACCGGAAATCTTTTACAACAGTTCGATTCTATTGTAACAAAAGCAAAAAACGAAGTCAATTTCTCCGGCTAAGAAAGTTAGTCAGCATGAAAAACTGGAATCGAAGGCAGACAAAAGGGGCCGTCCGCACCCGGAATGGAGTGCAGACGGCCCCTCTTTGTGCTGAAAAGGCGGCTTAGGCCTCAGCGATGGCTTCGATCTCACAGAGCACGCCCTTGGGCAGATCTTTCACGGCCACGCAGCTGCGGGCGGGCTTGGAGGTAAAATACTTGGCGTACACCTCGTTGAAAGCGGCAAAGTCGGCGATGTCGGCCAGGAAGCAGGTGGTCTTGACCACCTTGTCAAAGCCCACGCCGGCAGCTTCGAGGATAGCGCCCACATTGCGGCAGCTCTGGTCAGCCTGTGCGGCGATGCCCTCGGCGACTGCGCCGGTGGCGGGGTCTACCGGGATCTGGCCGGAGGTGAAGACGAGACCGCCCACGGTGTAGCCCTGAGAGTAGGGGCCGATGGCGCCGGGAGCTTTTTCGGTGCTGATGATGTTCATATCGATTACCTCACATATCATAAATAGGGGAGTCTCCCGCCAAAAGGGGAGCCGATGAAAAAAGTCTACCACCAACTGTCCCCGCCGTCAACGGGCAGCAGGGAACGGTCCCGGAATTTCCGGAAAAAGGGAATGTAAAATTATTTGGAAAAATCTGTGCAAATCATCTTGACAAGAAATAAACTTTTATGATAAAAATAGAGCATGAAAGTAACATTTTTGCAGGAAAAACGCAGGCGCAGCGCAGGCAGGAAAGCCGGCTTTGCGCAGGCGCGTTTCTTTTTTGCAGAAAAAGCGAATTTCTGAACCCTCGGAAGGGGCAGAAAGGATAAGATATGTCGATTTTGGTAGATGATTCAAATAAAACAGCCTGCCGTGCAGCGGAGGCTGGACTGCAGCAGAAAAACTGTGCTGCGCTGGTGCGTCCGGCGGGTACGGGCAAAGGCTGCATCGTGTGGGAGCTGCTGGACGCCCACCCCGAGATGCGCGTGCTCTGGGTGGTGTCCTGCGCTGCCCGTCTGGAACTGCGCCGCGCCCTGACAAAACGGCTGGGCCGGACGCTGGGCGGCCGGGTGCGGCTGATGAGCTGCGAACAGCTGGCCGTGCAGAATGCACTGGGCTGGGTGGCGCTGGCTGAGTTCCGGCCCGGCCTGCTGGTGCTGGACGGCTGGAGGGAGATGAGCGCAAAGGACTGGACCGACTGCGTCCAGCCTCTGTTCCGCCTTTGCCCGGGGGCAAAGCTGCTGGCTCTGGGGGAGCCGGACGCCCCGGGCGACAGCTGCCGCGCTGCCGAGGAGATGCTGGCCGACGCCATCGTGGAGCCGCTGGCGCTGGGCGGGGCGATGGCCGAGGGTCTGCTGCCCATGCCGGCCTCCTATACGGCCCTGCTCTGGCCGCTGGAAGATGCGATGGCCCGCCTCCGTGCTGAGGTGAAAAACCTCCATCTGCCGGGCTGCCCTGACCCCAACGCCGAGAAATATCAGGCTCTGAGCCTCGCCGTAGAAAAGCTTCCGCCGGTGGAACAGCTGCTGGCGCAGTGGCTCCCGGATGCTGCCGGGCGCTGCCTCGTCCTCTGCGAGGATGATGCAGCGGCGGCGCAGACCGCAGAGCAGGCCGAGAAGCTGTTTGGTGCAGGAACACATATTTATAAGGATGCAGAAGGCTTTGCGGCCGATGAAGCGGCCACCCTCCGGCTGCTGGTCTGTGCCAACGGCCCGGCGGTGCAGGCTCCTCTGGCCGGGATCTCGGGCGTGGTGCTGGTGCGCCGCAGCGCTGAACCGACCGCATACCGGCAGATGCTGGCCCGCGCCCTTGCAGCCTGCGGCAGTGTGCCGGTGGCAGAGCTGAGCGCGGCCTTTGAGGCGCTGACCTGTGTGCAGCAGCTGCGGAAGGAGTGCAGCGCGGCGGGGACAGAAGCCTTCCCGCTGGAAGAGCCCCTTTCTGCCTGCCGCCGGGCTTACCGGCAGCTCCGCCGCGCGCTGGACTCCGACTGGGAGCGCTATTATGCCGCCGCAAAGCAGATGACGGCAGAGGGAAAGACGCTGGACGTGCCTCGCTCCTACAGCTTCGGGGGCGTGGCCGTGGGCCGCTGGCTGGAAAACCAGCGCCTTGTCCGGGCCGGAAAGAAAAAGGGACGCCTCACCGCCGCGCAGGCCGCCCGGCTGGACAAAATCGGCATGAACTGGCAAAAGCGGCTCGAGCTGGCGTGGGAGAACGGCTGTGCTTCGGCCCGGCGGTACCGCGACAGCCACAGCGACCTGCTGGTGCCGGTCCATTATAAGGATAAGGACGGCTTTGCGCTGGGCGAGTGGATCGTCTATAACCGCCAGCGCTATCTGGGCGGGAACCTGCCGTCAGACCGCGTCGAGCGCCTCGAGGCACTGGGCATGGTGTGGGACACCGGCAGCATCCTCTGGGAGAAGAGCTATGCCGCCGCCGTCCAGTATTATCTGAAAAATCACACGCTGGAAATTCCCGTCAAGTATGTCACGCCGGACGGCATGGCGCTGGGCGTCTGGCTGGGCAGTCAGCGTGCCGCTTATAAAGAAGGTGCGCTGACCGACGCCCAAATCGAAAAGCTGGAAGCGCTGGGAGTGGACTGGGCGAACCGGAACGACCGCAAGTGGCAGACCGCCTACGAGGCCGCCGTGAAGTACCACGCCGCCCACGGGAACCTCGACGTCCCCACCGAGTATATCGACGAAGACGGCATCCTGCTGGGCAAGTGGGTGTCCCGCCAGCGGTACGCATGGCAGAACCCCGAGCGCAGCAGCGCCCGGGTGACGCCGGAGCGGAAAGCCCTGCTGGACGAGCTGGGCATGAACTGGGAAAAGACCGACTCGTGGCAGCACCGCTACGAGCTGGCTGTGGAATACAAAAAGGAGCACGGCAGTCTGGCCGTTCCGGCCCAGTACCGGACGGAGGACGGCATCTGGCTGGGCAGCTGGCTGTCCCGTCAGAAGCAGATGCTGCGGGAGGGCAAAAAGCTTTCCGCCAAGCGCCGCGCGGCCCTGAAAGAGCTGTTCAAGGGCGAAAAAGGCCGACGCCTCAGCGCCCCGGTGCCGCCCGCGTGCAGCGTGCGGGAGCAGAACTGGCTGGATAACTACCAGAGCGCCAGGCTCTACGCCGAGAAGAAGGGCAGCCTTCTCGTGCCTGCCGGATATGTAGACGAGAACGGCTTCCGTCTGGGCGTCTGGATCTCGAACCTCCGCGCTGCCCGCAAGGCCCGGCCCGGCTCGTTTCAGGTGACGACGGAGCATATCGCTCTGCTGGACGCCATCGGGATGCAGTGGGACGCCCGGGAGGCCAAGTGGGCCGGGGCGTTCCGCCGTGCCGAAGAGTACTGCGCCGCCCACGGCAATCTGCTGGTGCCGGTGAACTATAAGACCGAAGACGGCTTCTGCCTCGGCGACTGGGTCCGCCGGATGCGCGAAAACTACGCCTGTGCCGAGAAAAAGCTGACGGCGGAGCGCATCGCAAAGCTCGAAGCGCTGGGCATGGTCTGGACCGTGCCGCAGGAGGGCTGAGATATTGCATTTTAGGGCGGAGTGTGGTATACTTCACCTCGTCTGAATAGAAAACAGCAGGTGCCTGCCGCCGGGGCTTCGTCCCCGGCCGGGAGGGTAAAAGGGAAACGGGTGCGAGTCCCGCGCGATCTCGTCACTGTGATAAGGGAGTCCGCTGCCTTGGCGCTCAGCGCCGGTCACTGGAGGCTTTGCCTCTGGGAAGGCGGCAGCGGGCGGTGAGCTTTCAGTCAGGAAACCTGCCCGCTGTTGGTACAGGAGCGTCCGGCTCCGGATCACGAGGAATTGGTCGTACCAAAAAGCCCGAAAGTTCAAAGGGTCTTTTTGCTGTGCCTTCCGCGCGGTGAAAAGGCTCTTTTTTCGTTTGAGCTGGCCCCCGTTTCGTACCCTTTCTATCGGAAAAGTACATTCCACACAACAGAAAGGACTCAAACAATGCGTAAGGCAACCAACAAGAACTGGCAGCGCGTCACCGCCGCTGCCGCCGCACTGGCCCTGTGTGCCGGTGTGCTCACCGGCTGCGGTGCATCTTCTTCCACTGCCGCCGGCAGCACCGCCGCAAGCTCTGCCGCCGCCAGCGAGGTGAGCAGCGAGGAGGCCGATGAAATGGCAGCAAAGAACGTGGCAGACCTCATCGACGCCATCTATGTGCAGGAGCGCAACGAGAACACCGACGCTCAGTGTGAGGCTGCAAAGGCAGCATGGGACGCTCTGACCGACGCTCAGAAGGAGATGGTCGAGGGCGAGGAGGCTGACCCCGATTACTTTGGCCGCGACACCGGCGACGCCTCTAAGGACGACGCCCGCAACCAGGACAACATCGGCGACAACGAGATCCTGGTCGTCAGCTTCGGCACCTCGTTCAACGACAGCCGCGCAGCGGACATCAAGGGCATCGAGGACGCCATCCAGGCCGCATACCCCGACTGGTCTGTCCGCCGCGCCTTCACCGCACAGATCATCATCAACCATGTTCAGGCCCGTGACGGCGAGAAGATCGACAACATGGAGCAGGCTCTGGAGCGCGCTGTTGCCAACGGCGTGAAGAATCTGGTCGTCCAGCCCACCCACCTGATGCACGGCGCGGAGTACGACGAGATGATGGAGATGGTGGACAGCTACCGCGATAAGTTTGAGTCCGTCGCCATCGCCGAGCCTCTGCTGGGCGAGGTGGGCAGCGATGCCACCGTCATCAACGCCGACAAGGAGGCTGTCGCCAAGGCCATCACCGCCGAGGCCGTCAAGACCGCCGGTTTCGACAGTCTGGACACCGCTGCTGAGGACGGCACCGCCTTCGTCTTCATGGGCCACGGCACCTCTCACACCGCAAAGGTGAGCTACACCCAGATGCAGTCTCAGATGAACGCTCTGGGCTACAAGAACGTCTTCATCGGCACCGTCGAGGGTGAGCCGGAGGAGACTGCCTGCGAGAACGTCATCGAGGCTGTCAAGGCCGCCGGTTACACCAAGGTCGTCCTGCGTCCCCTGATGGTCGTTGCAGGTGACCACGCCAACAACGATATGGCTGGCGACGACGAGGATTCCTGGAAGAGCCAGTTCGAGGCCTCCGGCGAATTCGATTCTGTCGATTGCCAGATCGCCGGTCTGGGCGAGGTCGCTGACATCCAGCAGCTCTACGTCGCACACACCAAGGCCGCTGTCGATTCCCTGAACGGCTGAGCATAAGTTTATGATTGCCCGGAAAGGAGTGCCTTTTCGGGCAATTTCTTTTTCCGGCTGCTTTGAATTCGGGCCATTGCGTGTTATAATCTTTTCTGTAAAATAGATACTTCGAGGTATATCATCATGAAACTGAACCATAAATTTGCTCTTCTGCTGGCCGGCGCTGTGCTGGCTGGTTCTCTCACCGGCTGCGGCGCATCCGGCACCCCGGCCAGCTCTGCCGCTTCCTCCGAGGCTGCGGCTTCCTCCGCCGTGAGCGAGGCAGCTTCCGAACCGGCGGCAGAGGCCGCTCTGCCCGACGGCGTCTACACCGCCGACTTTGACACCGACAGCTCCATGTTCCATGCCAACGAGGCCAACGACGGCAAGGGGACCCTGACCGTGAAGGACGGTCAGATGACCCTCCACGTCAGTCTCGTCTCCAAGAAGATCGTCAACCTCTACGTCGGCATGGCCGCTGACGCCGAGGCCCACGAGGGCGACTGGCTCCAGCCCACCACCGACACCGTCACCTACTCCGACGGCACTTCGGATGAGGTGTACGGCTTCGACATCCCGGTGGAGGCTCTGGACGAGGACTTCCAGCTGGCCATCCTCGGCTCCAAGGGCAAGTGGTACGACCATACCGTCCGTGTCGCCAACGCCCAGCCTGCTGCGGCGGAAGCACCTGCCGACGGCACCTACACCTGTGATGTGACCCTCGAGGGCGGCTCTGGCCGTGCCACCGTGGACAGCCCTGCTGCTCTGACCGTGGCCGACGGCAGGATGACCGCCACCATCGTCTGGTCCAGCCCCAACTACGACTATATGCTGGTGGACGGCGAAAAGTATCTGCCCACCAACACCGAGGGCAACTCTACCTTCGAGATCCCCGTCACTGCTCTCGACACCCCGCTGGATGTGGTGGGAGATACCGTCGCCATGAGCACCCCGCATGAGATCGAGTATACGCTGACCTTCGCCTCTGCATCTCTGATCGAGGCAAAGTAACGATGAAACGCCGCAATTTCCTGAAAGCCCTGCCTGCCGCCGCCCTCACCCTTGCGGGCTGCGGGCAGAACAAGACTGCCCCGGCCAATACAGCATCCCTCGTGTTCGACCACAGCTACCCGCTGGACTATGCCGCCCAGTTTTCCGCCGACTGCTATGAGGGCGGCTATGTGATGATCGACATCCCGGACGCCGGGCGGTTCCTCGTCGTCCCCGAGGGAGCCGCCGAGGTGGACGACCTGCCCGAGGACGTCGTGGTGCTGCGCCAGCCGCTGGATCATATTTATCTCGTCTCCACCTCGGTGATGGACCTCTTCGTTCATCTGGACGCTCTGGACAGCATCGCCCTCTCCGGCACGAAGGCCGAGGGCTGGTATGTGGAAGAGGCCAAACAGGCCATGCAGGAGGGCCGCATCGCCTACGCGGGCAAGTACAGCGCCCCGGACTATGAGCGCATCCTTGCCGCCGGCTGCACCCTCGCCATCGAGAACACCATGGTGCTCCACGACCCCGAGGTCAAGGAGCAGCTGGAAAAGTTCGGCGTGCCGGTCCTCGTGGAGCGCTCGAGTTACGAGAGCGGCCCGCTGGCCCGGATGGAGTGGCTCAAGCTCTACGGCATCCTGCTGAATAAGACTGAGATGGCGGAAGAGGTCTTTCGCCAGAAGGTGGAGCAGGTGGCCCCCATCCTCGAGCAGGAGAACACCGGCAAGACCGCGGCCTTCTTCTCCATCACCACAAATAACCTCATCACCGTCCGCCGCACCAGCGACTATGTGGCCCAGATGGTGGGGATGGCCGGCGGCGTCTACATCTTCGACGACCTCGAGGGAGAGACGTCGGCCCAGTCCACCATCAAACTGCCGCTGGAGACCTTCTATGCCCGGGCCAAAGACGCCGACGTCCTCATCTACAACAGTACCATCGAGGGCGTGATGGAGACCCGTGACCAGCTCATCGAAAAATGCCCGATGCTGGCGGATTTCAAGGCCGTCCAGTCCGGCGACTGCTGGTGTACGGCCCAGAGCCTCTTCCAGCAGAGCATGGAGCTGGCCGACCTCATCTCGGATATGAACCTCGTCTTCACCGAGGGCTCGCCCGACCCGGCGTCCCTCCGTTTCTTACAGCGCATCGTATAAAAGGAGCTTTGTCATGACCACCACCCGCCGCCTCAGCCTCGCGTACCTCGCCCTCACGGCGGGGGTCGCGGTGCTGTTTGCACTCAACCTGTTCTGGGGCAGTGTGTCCCTGACGCCCGGCGCGGTGGCGGCGGCTCTGCTGGGCCGGGGCGAAGATGTGCTGGCCGTGGGCATCGTGCTCCAGCTCCGTCTGCCCCGGGCGGTCATGGTCGTGCTGCTGGGCGCGGCCCTCTCGGCTGCAGGCTACCTCCTGCAGACCTTCTTCGCCAACCCCATCGCCGGCCCCTTCGTCATGGGCGTGTCCAGCGGCGCAAAGCTGGCAGTGGCCCTGACGATGGTGGTGTTTTTACAGCGGGGGCTGCTCACCAGCTCGGCCACCCTCATCATCGCCGCCTTTGCAGGCTCGATGGCGGCTATGGCCTTTGTGCTGGTGGTGGCCCGGCGGGTGCCGCGGATGAGCATCCTCGTCATCTGCGGCATCATGATCGGTTATATCTGCTCGGCTGTCACCGACATCGTGGTGACTTTCGCTCAGGACTCCAACATCGTCAATCTCCACAACTGGTCGATGGGCAGCTTTTCCGGCATGACCTGGGCCAACGTGGGCGCAGCGGCCTGCGTGGTGCTGCCCGCGCTGGCGGCGGCGTTCCTGCTCTCGAAGCCCATGGCGGCCTACCAGATGGGCGAGAGCTACGCCAGGAGCGTCGGCGTGCCGGTGCGGGCCTTCTCGACGGCCCTCGTGCTGCTTTCCAGCCTGCTTTCCGCCTGCGTGACGGCCTTTGCAGGCCCCATCTCCTTTGTGGGCATCGCGGTGCCGCATCTGGTCAAGAACCTGCTGGGCAGCGCAAAGCCCCTTTATGTCCTGCCGGGCTGCTGTCTGGGCGGGGCAGCGTTTTGCCTGCTCTGCGACCTCATCGCCCGCAGCCTGTTCGCGCCCACTGAGCTGTCCATCAGCTCGGTGACGGCGGTTTTCGGTGCGCCGGTGGTCATCTGGCTGCTGGTGCGCCGCCAGACACAGGAGGGCCGGGAATGAGCGATCCGAAATTCTACTGCCGCGCCGAGGACCTTGCCATCGGCTACGGCAAAACGCCCCTGATGGAGCACATCGGCCTCGACGTCGGGAAGGGAACCATCCTCACCCTCATCGGCCCCAACGGCGCGGGAAAATCCACCCTGCTCAAGACGCTGGCAGCGCAGCTGGCCCCCCAGGGGGGCGCTGTGCTGCTGGACGGCAAAAATCTCGCGGACTACTCCGGCCCGGAGCGCGCCCGCAAAATGGCCCTGATGGTGCCTCACACCCGCCGCACTGAGCTGACCACCTGCTTCGAGATGGCGTCCGCCGGGCGCTACCCCTACACGGGGCGGCTGGGTGTCCTCTCGGCAGAAGATAAGCGCCAGGTCCATGCCGCGCTGGCCCTCGTGGGGGCCGAGGCGCTGGCGGGCCGGGACTTCAACCGCATCAGCGACGGCCAGCGCCAGCGCGTCCTGCTGGCTCGGGCCATCTGTCAGCAGCCGGAGCTGATATTATTGGACGAGCCTACGTCTTTCCTCGACATCAAGGGCAAGGCCGAATTGCTGGCCATCCTGAAAAGCCTCGCCCGGGACAAGAAGATGGCCGTCATCCTGAGCCTCCACGAGCTGGAGCTGGCGCAGAAAGTTTCCGACAAGGTCGTCTGCGTCTCGGCGGCGGGCGTCTCGGACGTCATGACACCGGAAAAGGCCTTTGCCCGGGAAAACATCTGCAAAATTTATGCTCTGACCGATGAGCAGTACGCATTCCTCTACGGTGAGGCAAAAGCGCCGGAGGAAAAGCGCCCGCTCTTTGAGCACTACGTCCGCAGCGGCCAGAAGCTCCTGCGCTGCGGCTATACCACCGGCACCTGTGCGGCGCTGGGCGCGGCGGGCGCGGCACGGTTGCTGCTCACCGGCCGCACCCCCGAGACGGTGGCCCTCCGCACCCCGAAGGGCATCGTGGTGGAGATAGAGCCTATCTTTTGCCGCCTGTCCGGCGAGGGGGCTGAGTGCGCCATCCGGAAGGACGGCGGCGACGATGTGGACGTGACCACCGGTCTGCCGGTCATCGCCAGTGTCGCCCTCCGGCCCGAACTGGCCGGCGAGGTGCGCATCCACGGCGGTGAGGGCGTGGGCCGGGTGACAAAGCCCGGTCTCGACCAGCCCGTGGGCGAAGCTGCCATCAACCACGTCCCCCGGGCCATGATAAAGGAAGCGCTGGAAAAAGAGGCCGAATCTGCCGGGTACGCGGGCGGTTTTGACGTCACCATCTCCATCGAGGGCGGGGCTGAGACGGCGAAGCGCACCTTCAACCCCCATATGGGCGTGGAAGGGGGCCTCAGCGTCCTCGGCACCAGCGGCATCGTCGAGCCCATGAGCCAGCAGGCCATCCTCGACACCATCCAGCTGGAAATGGGGCAGGCGGCGCTTCGGGCCGGAAGCCCCCGGCGGCTCATCCTCGCCCCGGGCAACTACGGCCTCGACTATCTCCACGAGAAGATGCCCGCCCTGAAGAATATCCCGGTGGTCAAGACCTCGAACTTCATCGGGGATACGATGGATATGGCGGCGGCATCCCACTTCGAAGAGGTGGTGCTGGTGGGCCACATCGGCAAGCTGGTCAAGCTGGCGGGCGGCGTCATGAACACCCACTCCCGCACAGCCGACTGCCGCACCGAGCTGCTCTGCGCCCACGCCGCCCTCTGCGGTGCATCCCGAGACGTCTGCGCGGCCCTGATGAACGCGGCTACCACCGACGCCTGCATGGAGATATTAGACGGAGCAGAGATGAGAGAGCCGGTGCTGTCCAGTCTGCTGGACGCCATCCAGCTCCACCTCGACCGCCGCGCCGCCGGGGCGTTCCGGGTGGGCGCGGTGCTCTTCTCGAATCAATATGGCCCGCTGGGCCAGACCAGAACTGCAAAGGAGCTGCTGGACGAATGGAAAAACGGATAGGCACTTTTTACGGCGTCAGCGTCGGCCCGGGCGACCCGGAGCTCATGACCCTGCAGGCTGTCCGCTGCCTCGAAAACTGTCCGGTCATCGCCGCGCCCCAGACCCCGAAGGGTGGGATGCTGGCGCTGGACATCGCAAAAGGTGCGGTGGAGCTGAGCGGCAAGACCATCCTGCCGCTGCGCTTCGCCATGAGCCTTGACCCGGCGGTGCAGAAAGCCGCCCACATCGAGGCGGCCCGGGCCGTGAAAGAATATCTCGACGCCGGGCAGGATGTCGCCATGCTCAACCTCGGCGACGTGTCCGTCTACGCCACCTTTGGCTACCTGCAGGAGATCTTGGAGGCCGAGGGCTGCAAGACCGTGATGCTCCCCGGCGTGACGAGCTTCTGCGCCGCTGCGGCCCGGCTGGGCCAGTCCCTGACGGGCAGCATGGAGCAGCCGCTGACCATCGCCCCGGGGCGCTGTGCCGCTGAGGTACTGGCCGCACCGGGCGCAAAAGTGCTGATGAAATCGGGCCGTCAGCTGCCCGAGACGCTGGCCGCGCTGGCCGACGCCGGGCTTTTGAGCCGGAGCGCGATGGTCTGTAACTGCGGCCTGCCGAACGAGGAGGTCTGGCCCGACCTGGCCGATTATGACCCGGCCCGGTCGGCGGGCTATTTCGCAACGATTTTGGTGAAGGAGGGGTAAGATATGGTCCATTTTGTAGGAGCCGGGCCGGGCGCGCCCGACCTCATCACCCGGCGGGGCGCGGCCCTGCTGGCCGATGCCGACTGCATCATCTACGCGGGCAGTCTCGTCAACCCGGCCCTGCTGGGGCTGGCGAAGCCCGGCTGTGCCATCTATAACAGCGCCGAGATGACGCTGGAACAGGTGCTGGACACCATCCGTGCCGCCGAAAAGGCCGGCGGAACCACGGTCCGCCTCCACACCGGCGACCCCTGCCTCTACGGGGCCATCCGGGAGCAGATGGACGCACTGGACGCCGACGGCATCCCCTATGACGACACGCCGGGCGTGTCCAGCTTCTGCGGCGCGGCGGCAGCACTCTGTGCCGAGTACACTCTGCCCAACGTCAGCCAGACCGTCATCATCACCCGGATGGAGGGCCGCACTCCTGTCCCTGAGGCCGAACAGCTGGAAAAGCTGGCCGCTCACGGGGCTACCATGGTCATCTTCCTCTCCATCGGGCTGGTGGACAAAGTCCAGCAGGCCCTTCTCGAGAGCGGCGGCTACCGCCCCGATACCCCTGCCGCTGTGGTCTATAAGGCCACCTGGCCCGAGCAGAAGGTGGTGCGCTGCACCGTCTCCACACTGGCCGAGGAGACCCGCAAAAACGGCATCACAAAGACCGCCCTCATCGTCGTAGGCGACTTTCTGGGCGAAAACTACGAGCGCAGCAAGCTCTATGACCCCGCCTTTACCACCGAGTTCCGGCAGGGGACGGAGGCCGGGCAGTGAGCCAGGCATATCTGGCCTTCACCGCAAAAGGCGAAGCGCTGGCCCATCGGCTGGCGGAAGCTCTGCCCGGCAGCGTGAGCCGCTGCGGCGGAGACGTGACCCTGAAAGGCTGGACGGCGGAGCATTTTGCACAGGACGAGGCCCTGATTTTTGTGGGAGCTGTGGGCATCGCGGTGCGGGCCATCGCGCCCCACTGCAGGAGCAAGGCCGCCGACCCGGCGGTGGTGGTCGTGGACGAGGGCGGGAACTTCGCCGTGCCGCTCCTGTCGGGCCATCTGGGCGGTGCCAACGCGCTGGCCCGGGCGCTGGCAAAAGCGTGCGGCGCGGTGCCGGTCATCACGACGGCCACCGACGTCAACGGTCTCTTCGCCGTGGACCTCTGGGCCAAGGCCCAGAACTGCGCTGTCCTTGAACCGGAGCGCATCAAGCGCGTCAGCGGCGCCCTGCTGGCCGGGCAGACTGTCCGGTACTGGTCGCCGTGGCCGGTGGCGGGGGAGACCCCCGCCGGAGTGAAAAAGGCTGACGCACCCGAAGCCGCCGACTTCGCCCTGACCCTCACGCCGCAGGGCGAGGCGCTCCACCTCGTCCCCCGCATCGGGGTGCTGGGGGTGGGGTGCCGCCGCGGCACGACGGCCCAGCAGCTGGAAGAAGCCTTTGCAGCGTTCTGTGCCGCGTCCGGCCTCAGCCCGGCGGCGGTCTGCGCCGCCGCCAGCATCGACCTGAAAAAAGATGAGCCGGGGCTTGCAGAGTTCTGCAAAGTCCACGGCTGGCCCATCACATTCTATCCGGCCGACGAACTGCGGGCCGTGCCGGGACAGTTCACCCCGTCGGCCTTTGTGGCAAGTGTCACCGGCGTGGACAACGTCTGTGAGCGCTCGGCGGTAAAAGCCTCGGGCGGGACGCTCCTTCTGCCCAAAACGGCAGGCGGCGGCGTGACGCTGGCGCTGGCCGTCCGCCCCTTTGCACCCGATTGGAGGACAGAGCAATGAGTGAGAGTAAAAAGACCGTGTTCGTCGTGGGGCTTGGCCCCGGCGGCGGACAGTTTCTGACCGTGCAGGCGCAGAGCGCCTTGCAGCAGGCCGAGGTGTTGTGCGGCTATACGGTCTACATCGACCTTGTGCGCCCCCTCTACCCGGAAAAAGAGTGCTACACCACCGGCATGACCCGGGAGATCGACCGCTGCCGCTGGGCGCTGGACACCGCCCGGGCGGGTCGGGACGTGGCGCTGGTCTGCTCCGGCGACGCCGGGGTCTACGGCATGGCCAGCCCGCTGCTGGAGCTGGCCGAAGAGTACCCGGATGTCAATGTGGAGGTCGTCCCCGGCCTGACCGCCGCCCTCAGCGGCGGCGCGGTGCTGGGTGCGCCGCTGGCCCACGATTTCTGCGTCATCTCGCTGTCGGACCGCCTCACGCCGTGGGAGGTCATCGAAAAGCGGCTGGCCTGCGCCGCCCAGGGCGATTTCGCGCTGGCGCTGTACAATCCTTCGTCCAAGGGCCGCCCGGACTATCTGCGCCGGGCCGTGGACGTCCTGCTGGCGAACGGCAAAGCCCCGGACACCCTCTGCGGTTCTGTGCGGAACATTGGCCGGGAAGGGCAGGAAAAGCACATCCTGCCTCTCAGCCAGCTCCGGGACACCGAGGTGGATATGTTCACCACCGTCTTTGTGGGCAACGCCGCCACCCGCGCGCTGAGCGGGCGGATGGTCACGCCGCGGGGGTACCGCCGATGAACGTCGTTGTTTTCAGCGGCACCACCGAGGGGCGGGAGCTTTCCCGCCAGCTGGCGGCGCTGGGCATCGAAGTCACCGTCAGCGTGGCCACCCCGCTGGGGCAGGAAGAGCAGGGGAGCACCCCCGGCGTCACCGTCCGGTGCGGGCGGCTCCTGCCCGATGAGATGGCCACGCTCTTGGGGGATGCCGCCCTCTGCATCGACGCCACCCACCCCTACGCAGTGGAGGCGACCAAAAACATCAAAGCAGCGGCAGAGAAGGCCGGGGTAGGATACCTCCGCCTGCTGCGCCCGGCCAGTCCGCTGCCGGAAAACTGTCTCGTCTTTGAGAGCGCAAAGCAGGCAGCCGAGGCGCTGGCCGCAAAAGAGGGCAACCTTCTATTGGCCACCGGGGCCAAGGAGCTGGCGCAGTTTGCGGCCATCCCGCCCGAGCGGCTCTACCCCCGCGTCCTGCCCACGCTGGAAAGCATCGCGGCCTGTGAGGCGGCGAATATCCCCCACCGCAATATCATCGCCATGCAGGGGCCCTTCAGCTTTGCCCTCAATCAGGCCATGATGGAGCAGTTCCATATCCGCTGGCTCATCACAAAGGACGGCGGCGCAGCCGGAGGCTTCGACGAAAAAGCCGCCGCCGCTTCTGCCGCCGGGGCGCAGCTGGTGGTCATCCGCCGTCCGCCCGAGCAGGGCAAGACGGCTTCCGAGGTGTTGAAACGCTGCAAGGAGATGATAAGATGAACGTGACACTCATCGGCATGGGCTCCGGCCAGCCGGAGAACCTGACCCTTCAGGGCCTGGCCGCACTGCGGCAGGCCGACCTCATCCTGGGCGCACGGCGTCTGCTGGCAGTTCTGCCTGCCGGCTGCACCGAGAACCGCGCCGCCGCCTACCGCCCCGACGAGGTGGCAGAGCTGCTGCAGACTTCCGGCGCAGAGAACGCCGTGCTGGTCTACAGCGGCGACACCGGCTTTTACTCCGGCGCGTCTGCCATGATGGAAAAGCTGGAGGCCCTCGGCGTCCGCGCCCGGGTGCTGCCCGGCCTTTCCAGCATCCAGCTGCTGGCGGCGGCGCTGGGCCGTCCGTGGCAGGGGTGGAATCTTGTTTCGGCCCATGGCCGCACCTGTGACCCGGTGGCCGAGTGTATGCAGGGCAGACCCACCTTCTTCCTCACCGGTGGCAGCGAAGACCCCGCCACCCTCTGCGCCCAGCTGGCGGCAGAGGGCTTCGGGGACGTGCAGGCTGTTGTGGGCCAGTGCCTCGGCACGCCGGAAGAGAAGATCTTCCGCGGCAGCGTCAAAGAGCTGGCCGCAGGCCGCTTCAACAGCCTGAGCGTCCTTCTCGTGGAGGCGGCGGAGGTGCTGCCCCGCCGCGCCCCGGGCCTGCCCGACGAAGCCTTCGAGCGGGGCGACGTTCCCATGACCAAGCAGGAAGTCCGGGCCGCTGTGCTGGCGAAGCTGGCCGTCCGCCCGGAAGACATCCTGTGGGACGTGGGGGCCGGGACGGGCAGCGTCAGCGTGGAGCTGGCATTGGCCGCGCCCCGGGGCCGGGTCTACGCAGTGGAGTGCAGGCCGGAGGGCTGTGCGCTCATCAAAGCCAACCGCGAAAAATTCAGGACCCGGAACCTCGTCCTCGTGGAGGGGCTTGCCCCCGCCACCCTTTCGGACCTGCCTGCGCCGGACGCTGTTTTCATCGGCGGCAGCAAGGGCAGCCTTGCCGCCATCGTGGACGCCGCGCTGGATAAGAACCCCGACGCCCGCATCTGCGTGTCGGCCATCGCCCTTGAGAGCCTTTCGGCGGCGGTGGCCGCGCTGACGGCCAAAGGCCGGACCGTGCAGGTGAGCCAGATCGCCGTCAGCCGGGCAAAAGCTGTGGGCGGACTGCACCTCATGATGGCCCAGAACCCCATCTACCTCATCACAGGAGAATGACATGATACAGTTTCTGCTGGCGGCGCCCCGCTCGGGCAGCGGCAAGACCACCATGACCTGCGCCCTGCTCATGGCGCTGAAGCGGCGGGGCCATGCGCCCTGCGCCTTCAAAAACGGGCCGGACTACATCGACCCCATGTTCCACCGGGCCGTGCTGGGGGTGGAGAGCCGCAACCTCGACCTCTTTTTCTCTGCACCCGAGACGGTGCGCACCCTCTACGCGAAGGGGGCCGCCGGCCACGGTGCGGCGGTGTGCGAGGGGGCTATGGGCTTTTACGACGGCCTCGGGGGCGTCAGCGACAGGGCCAGTGCGTGGCATCTGGCCGACACGCTGGGTCTGCCGGTACTGCTGGTGGCAGAGCCGAAAGGTCAGAGCCTGACGCTGGCTGCAGAGTTGAACGGGCTCGTAAACTTCCGCACTCCCAGTCACATCGCAGGCATCCTGCTGAACAACTGCACGGCACGGATGCACGCTCTGCTGGCCCCGATGCTGGAAAAAGAGACGGGTCTGCCGGTGCTGGGCTTTCTGCCGAAACTCCCGGAGGCCGTCATCGGTTCCCGCCATCTGGGCCTCTACACGGCGGCGGAAGTGGAAAATTTACAGCAGAAGCTGGCCCTTCTGGCCGACGCGGTGGAGGAGCACATCGACTGGCCCCGCCTGCTGACCCTCTGCGAAAAGGAGCCGCCCGTCCTGCCGGTGCAGCCGGAGACGCCTCCGGTCCGCGTCCGCATCGCCGTGGCGCAGGACGAGGCGTTCTGCTTTATCTACGCCGAGACGCTGGAAGCCTTCCGGGACGCCGGGGCAGAGGTGGTCTTTTTCAGCCCCCTCCGCGACACGGCTCTGCCGGAAAACATCGGCGGGCTGTATCTGCCCGGCGGCTACCCGGAACTTCACGCAAGAGAATTGAGTGAAAATACCTCGCTTCTGCGCGAGATAAAGCGAAAAATCGAGTCCGGTCTGCCCACAGCGGCCGAGTGCGGGGGCTTCCTCTATCTGGGGCAGAGCCTCACGGACGCCGAGGGGCAGAGCTGGCCGATGGTGGGCGTTCTGCCGGGCGAAGCAAAAGATGCCGGACGTCTCGTCCGCTTCGGCTACGCCGCGCTGAGCGCAGACTCGGACAGTATGCTCTTCCGGGCCGGGGAGAGCTTTCCCATCCACGAATTCCACCACTGGGATTCCACCGCCAACGGTGTGGCTCTCGCGGCAAAAAAGCCGGTGGGCGGCGCAGAGTGGCGGTGCGGATCTGTAAATGAGCATTTCTATGCGGGCTTCCCGCATTTGTACTGGGCGGGTACGCCCCTGCCGCAGCGCTTTGCCGCCGCGGCTGAAAATTACAGGAGAGACCATGACTGAGACAGAACTCGCCGCCCTTTGTGCGGCCATCACGCCGCCGGACGAAGCCGCCCGGGCGGCGGCGCACGCCCACTGGGCCAGCCTTGCAAAGCCGCTGGGCGGGCTGGGCGGATTGGAAACGACCATCGAGGACGCCGCCGCCCTCACCGGCAGCGCAAAGCTGGATATTTCCCGCCGGGCGGTGCTGGTGCTCTGCGCCGATAACGGTGTGGTGGCCCAGGGCGTCAGCCAGACCGACAGCAGCGTGACCCGCGCCGTGGCTGAGAACCTCGCCGTTCGCCGCACCAGCGTCTGCCGGATGGCACAGACCGCCCGGTGCGAGGTGGTGCCGGTGGATATGGGCATTGCGGGCGACCCGGTCCCGGGCGTCCTCGACTGCCGCATCGCCCCCGGCACAGCGGACTTCACCCTCGGCCCGGCTATGAGCAGGGCTGAAGCTGTGGAGGCCATCGGCAGAGGCATCCGGCTGGTGCAGGAGCAGAAGAGAGCGGGCGTCGGCCTGCTGGCTACCGGTGAGATGGGCATCGGCAACACCACGACATCCAGCGCTGTGGCCGCTGTGCTGCTGGGCCAGCCCGTCGAAGTGATGACAGGCCGGGGCGCGGGCCTTTCGGACGAGGGGCTTGCCCGGAAGATCGATGCTATCCATTGTGGCATCGCAAAAAATCAGCCCGACTCTGCCGATGCACTGGACGTGCTGGCGAAGCTGGGCGGTTTCGATATTGCCGGGCTCTGCGGCGTCTTCCTCGGCGGGGCGCTGGAAGGTGTGCCGGTGCTGGCCGACGGTTTCATCAGCTGTGTGGCGGCGCTCTGCGCTGTCCGGTTCTGCCCGGCAGCGGCCAAGGCTGTTTTTGCAAGCCACTGCTCCACCGAGCCGGCCGCAAAGCTGGTGCTGAACGCTCTGAACAAAAAAGCCCTCATCACGGCGGGCCTGCATCTGGGCGAAGGCACCGGCGCGGTGGCCGCCATCCCGCTGTGGGACATGGCGCTGGCCGTCTACGATGGCTGTTATTCCTTTGAAGAGGGCGGCATCGAAGCCTACACGCCGCAGGGAGGCGAAGGATGCTGACGCTGGTGCTCGGCGGTGCCGCCAGCGGCAAAAGCGCCTACGCCGAGAGCCTTGTGCTCAAGACCGGCCTGCCCCGCTATTACCTCGCCACCATGCAGGTCTGGGATGCCGAGTGCGCCGCCCGGGTGGAAAAGCACCGGAAAATGCGGGCGCAAAAGCAGTTCGAAACGCTGGAATGCCCGCTCCACCTCGACCGTCTGTCCCTGCCCGGCCGGGGGACCGTCCTGCTGGAAGACCTCGGCAACCTCGTCGCCAACGAGCTTTACAGCCCCGGCGGGGCAGGAAAGCACACCGCCGAGGCCGTTTTGGCCGGGCTGGAACGCCTCGCCGCCGGGTGTGATAACCTTATCGTCGTATCGAACGAGGTGTTCAGCGGCGGTGCCGACTACGCAGGCGACACCGACCAATATCTGCTGGCGCTGGCGCAGGTGAACAATGCCTTCGCCGCCCGGGCGGACAACGTCTACCGGGTGGTCTGCGGCCTGCCGGTGTACTACAAAGGGGGAGAAAAACTGTGACTGTTTTGCAGACCATCGCGGTGGCCTTTGCGATGTTTTCGGCCCTGCCGGTGCCGCAGTTCGAGTGGAACGAAAAAAATATGCGGTACGCCATGTGTGCCTTCCCCCTCATCGGGCTGGTGTGCGGCGGGCTGTGGTGTCTCTGCGGCGTCCTGCCCCTGCCGGAGCTGGCCCGGGCGGCGGCGTTCTGCCTCGTGCCGGTGGCCGTCACCGGCGGCATCCATCTCGACGGCTACGCCGACACTTCGGACGCCCTCTCGAGCTACGGCGACCGCGAAAAAAAGCTTGAAATCCTGAAAGACTCCCACTGTGGGGCCTTCGCTGTCATCCGGCTGTGCTGCTACTTTGTGGCCTACTTCGGCCTCTGCGGCAGTGTGCGGTTCACACCCCGGGCGGGCCTGTGCTGGACGCTGGCGCTGGTGCTGGAGCGGGCGCTGTCGGGCTTTGCCGTGGCGGCGTTCCCGCTGGCGAAAGACACCGGCCTCGCCCATACTTTTGCCACAGCGGCCGACAAGCAGACCGTCCGCCGCTTCCTCTGCGGCCTGTCGGCTCTGCTCGTCCTGGCGCTGACGGCACTGGGCGGCGGCGGGCTGGCGGCGGCGGCGCTTCTGGCGCTGTGGCGCTATTATTTCGTGGCAAAAAAGCAGTTTGGCGGCATCACCGGCGACCTGGCCGGGTGGTTTTTACAGCGGGCCGAGCTGTGGATGCTGGCGGCGCTGGCCGTCAGTCAGTGGGGAGGAGTGCTGTAAATGATGTTCATCACAGGGCCGCTCTACAGCGGCAAGCGCACCTTTGCGCGGAACTTCCGGGGCAGCGTCATCGCCGATGTGCAGGACGCCGCCGCCGAGACTCAGACCCCGGAGCAGCTCGAAACGCTGGCCCGGGAGCTGGCGGAATATGATATTGTCATCGCCACCGAGGTCGGCGGCGGTGTTGTCCCGATGGATGCTGAGGAGCGCGCCGGGCGGGAGGCCGCTGGACGGCTGGCCTGCCTGCTGGCAGAGCGTGCCGACTGCGTGGTGCAGATGTTCTGCGGCATCCCGACGGTATTGAAAGGAGAATTACCCCAATGTTGATTTATCTGCTGCGTCACGGCCTGACCGAATACAACGCCCAGAAGCGCTATCAGGGCCAGCGCGACATCCCGCTCTCGGCGGAGGGCCTGAGCCAGCTGCGCCGGGCCGACATTGACCCGAAGGTGGTCTATATCACCCCGCTGCAGCGGACGGCCCAGACGGCCCGGGTGCTCTTCCCGGAGGCAGAGCTCGTGGTCGTGAAGGACCTGCAGGAGATGTGCTTCGGCAGCTTCGAGGGCAAAAACTACGTCGAGATGGAGCACGACGCCGATTATCAGGCGTGGGTGCAGGCCAACTGCGAGAGCAAATGCCCCGACGGTGAGCGGAAGGACGACTTCTCGAACCGCATCTGCAATGCCTTCTCTGCTCTGGTGGACAAGGCGCTGGCCGACGGCGAAGAGCTGCTGGTCATCCTGGCCCACGGCGGCACCCAGATGGCGGCCATGGAGCGGTACGCTCTGCCCAGGCGCGGTTATTATGCGTGGTGCGGCCCCAACGCGGGCGGCTATGTGCTGGATGCCGCCGACTGGGCCGAGAAGCGCCAGCTCCACCTCGTGAAGACCGTGCAGTACACGAAAGACGCGGAGGCCGGCGTATGATGACCGTCTGGGCTGTGCTGGGGGGCTTCGTGCTGGATGCCATTTTCGGCGACCCGGCGTGGCTGCCCCACCCGGTGGTGTACATGGGCAAAGCCATCTCCCGGCTGGAAAAATTCCTCCGCGCCCGCCTGCCCAAAACGCCGCAGGGCGAGCTGCTGGGCGGTGCGGTGGTGGCGTTCTGCCTGCCGGTGGGGACGCTGCTGCTCACGGGCCTTGTCTGCTGGGGCGCGGCGATGCTTCACCCCCTGCTGGGGCTGGCCGTCCAGATGTTCTGGTGCGGGCAGGCGCTGGCCGCGAAGGGGCTGATGCAGGAGAGCATGAATGTCTATGCCGAGCTGAAAAAAGGCAGCCTGCCCGCCGCCCGGAAGGCTGTGAGCCGCATCGTGGGCCGCGACACGGAAGCCTTGACCGCCGAGGGCGTGACCAAAGCGGCGGTGGAGACGGTGGCCGAGAACGCCAGCGACGGCGTCATTGCGCCGTTGCTTTATATGCTGCTGGGCGGTGCGCCGCTGGCCCTGACCTACAAGGCCATCAACACGATGGACAGTATGCTGGGCTACAAAAACGAAAAATATCTCTACTTTGGCCGTGCCGCTGCAAAACTGGACGATGTGGCGAACTATATCCCGAGCCGTCTGGCGGCGCTGCTCTGGATCATGGCGGCGGCGTTCACCCGCAATGACGCCAAGGGTGCATGGCGTATCTGGCGGCGGGACCGCCGCAATCACGCAAGCCCCAACAGCGCCCAGACTGAGAGCGCCTGCGCGGGCGCGCTGGGCGTTCAGCTGGCCGGGCCGGCCTACTATTTCGGGGAATATTATCCGAAGCCCACCATCGGCGACCCGCTGCGGCCTATCGAGCCGGAGGATATTCTGCGGGCAGATCGGATGATGTATGTAGCCAGCGGGTTTGCGCTGGCGTTTGGATGTGCGATACGGGGGTTCTTGGGATGAAACAACTGGTCCACGGCGGTGACTGGATGGGCTACCGCGAACGCTTTGGCCGCGACGCGCTGGATTTTTCGGCGAACGTCAGCCCCCTCGGCCTGCCCGAAGGGGTGGCGCAGGCCATCCGGGACGCTCTGCCTCTGGCCGACCGCTACCCCGACCCCCTCTGCCGCACCCTGCGGGCGGCGCTGAGCCGGGCCGAGGGTGTGCCGCAGGAGCATATCCTCTGCGGCAACGGCGCGGCGGACCTCATCTTCCGGCTGGTCTGGGCCGTAAAGCCCCATAAGGCACTGGTGACTGCCCCGACTTTTGCCGAGTACGCCTCTGCATTGGATACGGTGGCGTGCGAAGTGAAACGCTTCTTCCTCGATGAAACGAATGATTTCGCCCCGACGGACGCCCTCGTGGACGCCGTGGACGAGAGCATCGACATGGTGTTCCTCTGCCAGCCGAACAACCCGACGGGGCAGCTGGCCTCACCCGAACTGGTGAAAAAGCTGCTGCGCCGGTGCGAGGAGTGCCGCACGATTTTGGCCGTAGATGAGTGCTTTCTGGACTTTCTGCCCGACGCCGACGGGTGGACCGCGAAGCCTCTGCTGGAAAGTGGGAACCTCGTCATCCTGAAAGCTTTCACCAAGCTCTACGGCATGGCCGGCGTCCGGCTGGGTTACTGCCTCTGCGGCGACGAAACGCTTCTGGAAAAAATGCAGACAGCGGGCCAGCCGTGGGCCGTGTCCAGTCTGGCGCAGGCGGCAGGCGTCGCGGCCCTGAAAGAAACCGCTTATGTGGACGAGGTACGCGCCCTTATCGCCCGGCAGCGGCCCGTTCTGACGGCGGGCCTGCGGGCGCTGGGCCTGCGGGTCATCGATGGAAAGGCGAACTATCTGCTCTTCCGCGCGCCCGCCGACCTGAACGAGAGGCTTCGCCCGCGGGGAACACAGGTGCGCAGCTGCGCGAATTATCCGGGCCTCGGGCCGGAGTGGTACCGCACGGCGGTGCGCACGGCCCCCGAGAACGCCCGGCTGCTGGAACTTATGAAAGAGGTGCTGGGATGAGCAGGGCAAAATGCATCATGGTGCAGGGTACGATGAGCGGTGCAGGCAAAAGTCTGCTCTGCGCGGCGCTCTGCCGCATTTTTGCGCAGGACGGCCTGCGCGCCGTGCCGTTCAAGAGCCAGAACATGGCTCTGAACAGCTTCGTCACCAAAGACGGCCTCGAGATGGGCCGGGCGCAGGTGGTGCAGGCGCAGGCCGCCGGTGTCGAGCCGGACGTGCGGATGAACCCCATCCTCCTGAAGCCCAGCAGTGATGTGGGCAGTCAGGTCATCGTCAACGGCGAGGTGCGGGGCCAGATGAAAGCGTCGGAGTATTTCCGCACGAAACGGCAGCTGGTGCCGGACATCCTGAAGGCATATGACAGCCTCGCCGAGGAGGCTGACGTCATTGTCATCGAGGGCGCGGGCAGCCCGGCGGAAATCAACCTTAAGAGCGAGGACATCGTGAACATGGGCCTCGCCGAGATGGTGGACGCGCCGGTGCTTCTGGTGGGCGACATCGACCGGGGCGGCGTGTTCGCCCAGCTATACGGCACGGTGGAGCTGCTGGAAGAAAAAGAACGCCGGCGCATCAAGGGACTCGTAATCAATAAATTCCGTGGAGACGTAGAAATTCTGCGCCCTGGCCTTTCGATGCTGGAAGAAAAGACCCATCTGCCCGTGGTGGGCGTCGTACCGTACCTGAAGGTGGACATCGAGGACGAGGACTCCCTGAGCCAGCGCCTCGAGATGCGGGGCGGCAAAAAGCCGCTGGATGCGGCTATCATCCGTCTGCCGCATCTGTCCAATTTTACGGACTTCATGCCGATGGAACAGCACCCGCTGCTGGGCGTGCGGTATGTTTCGAACGCTCATGAGCTGGGCGCACCCGACCTCATCCTGCTGCCGGGCACGAAAAACACGGTGGACGACCTGCTCTGGCTGCGGCAGTGCGGGCTGGAAACAGCTCTGCTCAAGCTGGCTGCGAAAGGCACGCCGGTGCTGGGCGTCTGCGGCGGCTACCAGATGCTGGGCCAGACCCTCGACGACCCCACCGGCAGCGAGAGCGGCCGGCCGCAGACTCTGCGGGGGCTGGGTCTGCTGCCCACCCGGACCGTGTTCAGCGAGCAGAAGCGCCGTGTACAGGTCAAAGCGACCGTCGCCGCCGCCCCCTTTGCGGGTGCAGAGCTGGAAGGCTACGAGATACACACCGGCGTGACCGAGGCTGAGGGCGAACCCTTCGCCCACTACCCTGACGGGGGCCGGGAGGGCTGTGTGCAGGGCAATGTGTTCGGCACCTACCTCCACGGTCTGTTCGATACTGGCACGCTGACCGAGGCGCTGGCGGGCTGGCTCTGCCGCCGGAAGGGCATCGACCCCTCCGACGCGGCCCTCATCCCGATGGAAGAGTACCGCCGCCAGCAGTTCGACATCCTGGCCGACGGCGTGCGCGGGGCGCTGGATATGGACGCGGTGTATGCCGCGATGGGAATGGAGAGGCGCTGAATGGAACAGGGACTTTTGCATCTGTACTGGGGCGACGGAAAGGGAAAGACCACCGCCGCTATGGGTCTTGCGCTCCGTGCGCTGGGGTCCGGGAAGCGGGTGGTCATCGTCCAGTTTTTGAAGGGAGGGAACAGCGGCGAGATACCGCTTCTGGCCCAGCTTGGCGCGGAGATCTACCGGGGCAAGGCCGGGCAGAAATTCGTCTTTCAGATGACGCCGGAGGAAAAGGCCGCGACCCGGGAACTGCAAAACCAGAACCTCGCCGCCGCCATAGCACAGCCTGCCGACCTGCTGATACTGGACGAAGCCGGGAGCGCAGAAGAGCTGGATATGGTGGACGTCGATCTATTAAAAAAGGCCGTTCTGGAGCGGCCTGCTGGGTGTGAGTGCGTCCTGACGGCCCACACGCCGCCCCAGTGGATGCTGGACGCCGCCGACTACTCCACCGAGATGAAATGCCACCGCCACCCCTACCAGAAGGGGATAAAAGCACGAAAGGGGATAGAATATTGACGCCGCAGCATCATTTACCTGCTGACATTGAGCGGACGAGCTTCCACATCATCACCGAAGAGCTGGAAATGATGGGCCTGACCCCGCCGCCCGAGCACGAAGCCGTGGTCAAGCGGGTCATCCACACCACCGCCGACTTCGACTATGCGCGGAATCTCCACTTCACCCCCCGCGCGGTGGAGCAGGCCGTCAAGGCCCTCCACGCCGGGGCCGTCATCGTGACCGATACGAATATGGCGCTGGCCGGCATCACCAAACCCGGTCTGGCGAAGCTGGGCGGCACGGCCTGCTGTTATATGGCTGACCCCGAGGTGGCCGCCGCCGCAAAAGAGGCTGGCACCACCCGGGCCGTCGCAGCGATGAAAAAGGCAGCGCAGGAGCATCCCGGGGCCATCCTCGCCGTCGGCAACGCGCCCACGGCTCTGCTGACGATTGCAGAACAAATCGAAAGCGGCCTGCGGCCCGCACTGGTCATCGGTGTGCCGGTGGGCTTTGTGAATGTGGTGGAGAGCAAGGAGCGGCTCTTCGCCGTCTGCGAAAAGCATGATGTACCGGCCATCGTGGCGATGGGCCGCAAGGGCGGCAGCAACGTCGCTGCGGCCATCTGCAATGCCCTCATCTACTCTGCCGCCGAGATGCTCGACCCCTCGGCCCGGGGATGGAAGTGAGCGATAAGTTTTGGAGGAGCGCAATGAACCCTACAAGAAAGACCGATGAAAGCTTTTACCGGCTGTTTTCTGCGTCTCACACCGTTTCAGAGCATCTGACCAAGCGGGAGGACAGCGAGCTGCGCGATAAATACGACCACAACGCGTTCTGCTATTACAGCCAGCCCTCGGCAGATGAAGTTCGGGCCGCGCTGGCCTACCAGAAAGAGCGGGGAGACATCTTCCTCAAGCTGGAAGGGTACGAGCCGCTGGCCGATGCATTCGGCATGGAGTGCGAAGAGACCCTGACGATGGTTCTGCCCCCGGAAACAGACATCCGCAGCTGGAAAACGAACCCGGACGTCTCGATCAAGACCCCGGACGCAGACCAGCTGGAACAGCACGAACTGAAATACTACGGCCCGTTGTACGGAGATGATTTTACCGTGCGGAACAACCGGAACCTCAGGGAAAAGCTGATCTACATCGGCGCGTATCTGGGCGGGAAGCTGGTGGGTGATTGCTATATTTTCGCATCCGATGGGTATGTCTGCATGGACGGCCTGCTGGTGGACGAGGATTTCCGGCACCAGTACATCGCCATGACCCTGATGAAGCATATTGCCGAAAAGGCGCAGGAGCGCGGAGAAATCCTGTATCTTCACGCTGACTCCGAGGATACACCGAAGGAACTGTATGCGAAGATGGGATTTCAGGCCGTTGACAAGCTCTATGAATATCTCTGCACCGATTTCTCGAAACTGAAAATATGAACGAATGCGCGCCGGATACGGCGATGGGCCTCCCAATGCGGGAGGCCTTTCTGTTACACCGTCGCCAGCACGGCGAGGATGCTCTGCCAGCGTTTGTTCTCGACCACAGGCGCACGGCGGACGGGCCGGGACTGTACAGGCTGAGGTCGCTGAGCCGTCTGGGGCAGGGGAGTGAAAAGCGCGGCCTGCCATGCGGCGGCAAGCTGCATGGCCTCCGGGCAGCTCTGCAGAGTGCGGCGCTCTGCCCCGGCGAGGTAGTCGCCCAGCCAGCAGAGGATGGCCGCGATGTTCAGCTGCTCGGCGGCGCGGGTGCTCCAATAGCTCCAATGGGTGGGACGGCCCACGAACCGCTCCACCGTGATGAGCGCACCCTCCCGGGCGGCAGAGGGGGCGACGGCCCCACAACCACCGGCAGTATGGGCCAGAACGTCCAGAATGCGCGCCATCCGGCCGCTGTCGAGGGCGTCGTCCCGGACAAAAGCAGAGAAATCCGTCTGGGCCAGCAGACCGTCGGCGGTGGCGGGGAAGCGCCCCGTCAGCTCGCCCGAGGCGTTGTGGCAGCTCTGCCACCCTTTGCGGACGAGCTGAAAGTTCAGCTTCTGACGTCCCATCGTGGAATAGAACACCCGGGCCTTGCCGCTGACCGGCTCCTGCCGCAGCTCGAGATAAGCGTCTGCGCCTCCGAGGTCTTGGACCTTGACGCTGAGCACAAGGCGGTACTCAGGCTTCTGGCTGGACATGGCAAGATGCATCTCTTCAAAATAACGTGCGGCATCCATAGCGGTTCTCCTTCCTGTGGGCGCGGGGTGATGTGTAGGTGTGCGGCCCTTCGTTGGTTGTAGTATATCATAAATTACGCCAGAATACAACTATAAGTTTGCAAATAAACCAAAAAACTTTTTGATTCTTCTGCAATGCAAAACAAGATGGTTGTGAGTGACAACAAAAATACGGGGCCGCTGGCAGCAGATACAACTGCACAGCGGTCCCGTACATTATTATGATTCAGTCGCCCAGCTCTCGTATCTCGTTCTGGATGAGTCGGCCTGCGGCCCGGGCCAGCTGGTCCATGCCACGGATGCGGGCCATGTTCTTGCCGTAGATGCGGGAGGCGTCGGCGGCGCTGGCGTCTTCGCCCATAAAGACGGCGGAGACCCGCAGACCCTTCCGCTGCAGCGCCCGCACCTCGGCGGCGGCGTCCTCCACGCCCGCGCTGCCGCCGTAGTCGCGGCCCAGCGGGTCATCGGGAGAGGGCGGGATGCGGCGGCTGTCGTTGGGGGAAGCGTCCGTCAGGAGGATGAGCAGATGCCGCGCGGCGGGGCCGGGGTCAAAGTCGATGAGGTCGCCTGCGGCCCGCAGAGCCAGACCGTCCCGGTTCCAGCCCGAGGCGAAATACTGGCAGATGCCCTGTAAGCTCTTCTCCTTGAAGCCCTTGAGCACCCGCAGGACGGTGTAGCCCCGCAGGCTGGAAAAGCAGCTCACCCGCACCGGGATGCCGCAGGCCGCGAGGCTCTGGGCGAGGATAGAACCCTGCGCCGCGATGACCTCCTGACAGTGGAGGCGGGAAGCCGAAGCATCCAGCAGAAGGTCAACGGTGAAGGACGGGTGGTTCTCTTCATCGGCACAGCGGAACACCCGGTCGTCGTCCATGACGGTGCGCCAGACCCGCTCCGGGTCGAGGTTGCCGCTGCGGGCGACCCGGGCGTTGGGCTGCTGGTGGACGAGGATGCAGTTCCGTATCTGTTCGGTCAGCCGCAGCACGACGCTGCGGTGAAGCTCGAGATTTTTCGAATAGTACGCCCGGTTCCGCTCGGCCTGAAGCTGGGCCTGTTCGGCCAGGTGCTTTGCCTCGGGGGTAGGGGCCTGCTCCGGGCTGGGGACGCCGGAGGCAAACCAGAGGTGACAGCCCAGATGCTCCCCGGTGCAAAGCTCCTGCTCGGCCTTCCGCAGCCGTTCGGGCGGGTAGAGCGACCGGCCAAAGCAGCTTTCGATGTAGGCGCGGTCTTCCTCGGCGCGCTGGCGCAGGGTGATGTGGGCCAGCCGCTTGTCGGCATGGATGCCGCCGCCGGAGGCGTCCACCGAGCCGGAATGCTCCACCGTCACCCGGTCGGTCTTTATCATCTGGGTGGGCATGGTGCGGGTCATGAGGGACGCCAGCAGACCGTCCAGATGGAGATGCAGCCCGGCCTTCTGATGCACCGTGCCGTTGAACAGCTCGAATTTGGCGTAGACGGCCAGCAGTGCGGCTTTCAGCTCGTCCGGCTTCGGGGGCGTCTCGGGACTGAGGGCGGCGTCGAGATTCTTTTCGTAGGGGGTCATGACCGGCGGCGTGCGCCCCTGCACAGCCCGCCAGCGCGCGGCCTGCATGGAGTAGACCAGCTGGTTCTTCGCCATCCACTCCTGCCGCGAGAGCTTGTACTGGATGCCGAAAAAGTAGTCCGCATGGGCGCGGCGGAGGGCCGAAAGCACCGGGCGGCGGGGCAGTTCCAGCGCGTAGACCGCGCTCTCGAGGTAGAGCCAGGTCAAATCGTCCAGCATGGTCTGCCGGATGTCGCCCTCCCATGCGTCAAAGAGGCTGCGCACCAGCTCGTCGCCGTAGTATTTGTGGACCAGCCCCACGACGCAGTTCATGTAAAAATCAATGGTGCCGTCGGTGTTCCGGGCGAGGAACAGCGGCTCGAAGCCGTAAGCTCCTGCCGCTGCCCACACCTGATTGGCGGCCCGCCGCTCTTCGGCGGTGTAGCTCTGCGCTTCCATAAAAACGCCCCTTTTAATCGAAGAGCTTTGCGGCGGTGAGCTGGGCCGGGATGCGGGCGGCAATGGCATCCCGGATGAGGCCCTGCTCGTAGGAGTCGAAGGCTTTGTTGGTGATGCCCATGTCCAGCGCAGCCCCGGCAGCGACGCCTCGGCGCATCAGGCGCAGGGCGTCCAGCATACCGCGCAGGTCGAGAGCTTTGGTGGAGATCTCTGCGCTGTCGCACTTTTTCTGCAAATCGAGGAAGAGCAGGGCGAACTGCCTGACATACTTGCTGTTCAAATCGGGGAACTGGGTGCGCAGGAGCTTTTCGAGGTTCTCCTCGGTGATAGTGGGCATCTGGATGACCACGAAGCGGGAGGTGAGGGCCTCGTTCAGCTCACGGGTGCCGGCGTAGCCGTAGTTCATGGTGGCGATGAAGCGGGTCTCCTCGGCCAGCGGGATGCGCTCGTAGCCCGGCACATCGATGGCGCGGCGGAAATCCAGCACCGCGTGCAGGACGGCCAGCGCCTCGTTTTTGGCCATGTTGATCTCGTCCAGAACGCCGAAGCCGCCGCTCTGGGCGCAGCGGTAGACCGGGCCGGGGCGGAACTTGACCTGTCCGCCCTCGAAGGTGTCCATGCCGATGAGGGACGCCGCGTCCATATTGACGTGGAACGAGATGTCCCACGCGGGGCGTCCGAAGGCGGCGGCGAGGTTTTCGGCCAGCACGTTCTTGCCGGTGGCCTTGCCGCCCGCCAGCAGCAGATTTTCGCCGCAGAGCAGGGCGGCCAGCGCCTGCTCCCACACCTCTCTGCCGTAGTAGACGAAGGCAGGGGAGGGGATGCGGGGGCGCAGGGCCTCCGCCAGCGGGTGGGCGGTACGGTATTCTTCCACAGCGCGCAGCAGGTCGGGGGAGACCCCTTCCTGCCGCAGCGTATCCATTAGAGCAGATGTTTCAGACATCCATGACATCTCCTTGCGGTTGGCAGTGCCAAACCGAAATTTCACCCTTATCATAGCACAACCCGCGCGGTTTGTGTAGGGCTTTGACGGGCAAAAAAGCGGCAAAGAAGCAGAGAAAATAAAGGTGAAGCTATTTTAACAAACTTTCAGCCGGGACGTGCAGATTTCACGTTCAAAGTAAATTGACAGGCCGCTTAAAATACGATAAAATAATTTTCGTTGTGTCAAAGTGAAAAAGAAAGGCGTAAAAGTATGCTCGAAACCATCACAGCCGTCAATCAGGCGGTCAACAGCTTTATCTGGGGCATCCCGGCGATGGTCTGCATCATCGGCGTGGGCCTGCTGCTCAGTGTGCGGACAGGCTTTTTGCAGCTCCGGAAATTCCCCTATGCCATCAAAACGACCATTGGCCGCATCTTCCGCAAAAAGGACGCCTCTGACGGCGCTATGACTCCGTTCCAGGCGGTGTGTACGGCGCTGGCCGCTACCGTCGGCACCGGCAACATCGCCGGCGTGGCGGGCGCGATCGCCATCGGCGGGCCGGGTGCGGTGTTCTGGATGTGGTGCTCGGCTCTGCTGGGCATGTGTACCAAGTTCTCCGAAGTGACGCTGGCTGTGCATTTCCGCGAGCGGAACAAAAACGGCGAGCTGGTGGGCGGCCCCATGTACTATATTAAAAACGGCCTCGGCAGCCGGTGGCAGTTCCTCGCGGTGCTGTACTCGCTGTTCGGCGTGCTGACGGTCTTCGGCACCGGCAACGCCACCCAGGTCAACACCATCGTCACAGCCATCGACTCGGCCCTGCTGGCCTACGGCAGCAGCCTGAACAGCATCCTGCCCACGGTCAACCTCGTCGTGGGCGTGGTGGTGGCCATGATGGTGGCTATGGTGCTGCTGGGCGGCGTCAAGCGCATCGGCAGCGTGACCGAGAAGCTGGTGCCGTTTATGGCACTGTTCTACGTCGTGCTGGCACTGGGCGTCGTGGTCATCAACTACCGGCGCTTCCCGGCGGTGCTGGCCTCCATCGTCGGCGGTGCATTTGACCCGCAGGCCTTCACCGGCGGTGCCATCGGCAGCATCTTCCTCAGTATGCAGAAGGGCGTTTCCCGCGGCATCTTCTCCAATGAGGCCGGCCTCGGCACCGGCTCCATCGCCCACGCCTGCGCCGACACCCGCAAGCCCGTCAAGCAGGGGATGTTCGGCATCTTCGAGGTCTTCGCCGACACCATCGTCATCTGCACCCTGACCGCCATGGTCATCCTGTGCAGCGGCGTGCCGGTGGGCTATGGCAGTGCGGCAGGCGCAGAACTGACCATCTCCGGCTTTACGGCCACCTACGGCGGCTGGTCGTCCATCTTTACGGCGGTGGCGCTCTGCAGCTTTGCATTCTCCACCATCATCGGCTGGGGTCTCTACGGCTCCCGGTGCATCGAGTTCCTGTTCCACACCGACAAGGTGGTCGGCCCCTTCCTCGTGGTCTACTCCTTCGTGTCCATTCTGGGCGCGACGGTCGATCTGGGCCTGCTGTGGAGCATCGCCGATACCTTCAACGGCCTGATGAGCATCCCGAACCTCATGGCCCTGCTCCTGCTGTCCGGCACGGTGGCAAAGCTCACGAAGGAGTTCTTTGCGGGCGAAGGCGCAGGAAAGTAAAGAATCATTCAAAGCGCCCTCCGGCCCGCGCCGGAGGGCGCTTTGCTGTCAATAAACCTCTGGTTTTGTCTACTTTCTCTGCAAAAACTCAAAAAAGTATAAAAATTTCATGGAAATCATAAGAATTGATATTGAATAAATTTTAACAAAGTGGTAAAGTAGAAGCAAAGAGAGTCGTACCCGCCGCCCGGCGGGGCGCAAAATCAGGAGGTTTTACCAATGGCTGATCGTATCGTTCTGAATACCATTTCTTATCATGGCCACGGCGCTATCGAGAACATCGTTCCCGAGCTGACTGCCCGCGGCTACAAGAAGGCTTTCGTCTGCTCTGACCCCGACCTTCTCAAGTTCGGCGTCACCAAGAAGGTCACCGACCTGCTGGACGCTGCAAACTTCGCCTACACCGTCTACAGCGAGATCAAGCCCAACCCCACCATCGCAAATGTGCAGGACGGCGTGGCCGCTTTCAAGGCCGCAGAGGCTGACTGCATCGTGACCATCGGCGGCGGCTCTTCCATGGACACCGCAAAAGCCATCGGCATCATCATCAACAACCCCGAGTTTGCCGATGTGCGCTCTCTGGAAGGCGTCGCTCCCACCAAGAAGCACGCCGTCTTTACCATCGCAGTCCCCACCACCGCCGGTACTGCCGCTGAAGTCACCATCAACTACGTCATCACCGATGTCGAGAAGAAGCGCAAGTTCGTCTGCGTCGATACCAACGACATCCCCGAGATCGCTGTGGTTGACCCCGATATGATGGCCTCCATGCCCAAGGGTCTGACTGCCGCCACCGGCATGGACGCTCTGACCCACGCCATCGAGGGCTACATCACCAAGGGCCACTGCACCATCTCCGATATGTTCCATCTGGAAGCCATCAAGCTCATCAGTGAGAACCTGCGCGGCGCTGTCCAGAACACTCCGGAAGGCCGTGAGGGCATGGCTCTGGGCCAGTACATCGCCGGCATGGGTTTCTCCAACGTGGGTCTGGGCATCGTCCACTCCATGGCACACGGCCTGTCCGCTCTGTATGACACTCCCCATGGCGTGGCCTGCGCTATCCTGCTGCCCGTCGGTCTGGAGTACAACAAGACCGTCGCCGGTGAGCGCTATCGTGCCGTCGGCAAGGCCATGGGCGTGAAGGGCATCGACGAGATGAACGACGCACAGGCCGCAGATGCCACCATCGCCGCTGTCAAGCAGCTGAGCGCTGACGTGGGCATCCCCGCAAACCTGAACGGCATCCTGAAGGAAGAGGATATCCAGTTCCTCGCCGAGTCCGCTTATGCTGACGCCTGCCGTCCCGGCAACCCCCGCGACACCAGCGTGGAGGAGATCGTGGAGCTGTACAAGAGTCAGCTGTAAGCTGAGTCGGAGCGATTTACCCTTATAAAAAATACAGGCCACTGTAAGAAACCTCTCCGTCAGCGCTAACGCGCTGCCACCTCCCCTAGCGAGGGGAGGCTTTGGCATGACGGAAAGCCTCGCCTCTTCGCCAGAGGCTCCCCTCGGTAGGGGAGCTGTTGAGCGAATGCGAGACTGAGAGGTTATTTTACAGCGGCCTTTTTGCGTAAAAATCCCGTCTCCCTCTTGCGGACGCGGCCAAAACTGCATACAATAGCCCTATAACCGTTTATATGGGAAAGGAAACACGTAATGGAGCTGAATTTTTATACCCTCTGCGTCATCTATCTGGTCTACTCGTTCCTCGGCTGGGTAGCCGAGACGGTGGTGGCGACCATCAAAGGCCGCGCTTTCGTCAACCGCGGCGTGGCGTCCGGCCCGTTCTGCTTCGTGTACGGCACGGCGGCTGTGCTGATGGCGGTGGGCTTTGCCGACCTGCGCTCGACGCCGGTGGCCCTCTTCCTCGGCTGTGCGGCCAACGCCACCGTGGTGGAGTGGGTGACGGCCAAGCTGCTTGAGAGGATGCACCGCCGCCGCTGGTGGGACTACTCAGATAAAAAGTTCAATCTGGACGGCTACGTCTGCCTGCAGTACTCGGTGCTCTGGGGCCTGCTGGGCATGGCAAGCGTGCTGTGGGGCAACGTCCTGCTGCTGCGGCTCTGCGCCCTGCTGCCGGGCTGGCTGCTGCATATCGGCGTCTGGGCGGCGATGACGCTGGCCGTTCTCGACCAGCTGGGCGCAGCGCTGGCCGTCAACCGGTACGCCGCCAGCCATCCGAGGCTGGAACAGCTCAATCTCGAGCTGGAAAAGCACTCGGACAAGCTGCGCCAGCGGCTCATCGCCCATGTGGAAAAGCGTATCCAGCGGGCTTACCCGGCCATCGTCCAGCCCGAGCCGACTGTTCAGAAAGAAAAGGCTCTGAGCTTCGGCGACCTCGTCTGGCTCTTTGTCATCGGGGCTTTCCTCGGCGACGTGGTGGAGACGCTGTTCTGCCGGGTGACGGCGGGCGTCTGGATGAGCCGCTCGAGCCTCGTGTGGGGACCCTTCAGCGTGGTGTGGGGGCTGGCGCTGGTCATGGCGGCGGTCCTGCTGCGGGGCAGCGAGGAGCGGAGCGACCGCTCCATCTTCCTGTTCGGCTTCGTGATGGGCGGCGCATATGAGTATATCTGCAGCGCCGTGGGTGAGCTGCTGTTCGGCGTCATCTTCTGGGACTACAGCGGCTTCAAGTTCAATCTGGGAGGCCGTGTCAATCTGCTTTACTGCTTTTTCTGGGGCATCGCGGCGGTGGTCTGGATCCGGTACGGCTACCCCCTCGTTGCAAAGTTGATGGCAAACCTGAAAAAGCACATCCTGCCCTGGATGACCGTGGTGCTGACGGTGTTCATGGCCGTGAACATGGGGCTTTCGGCACTGGCGCTGGCCCGGTACGACGCCCGGACCAGCGGCCTCGCCCCGGCGAACCAGCTGGACGTCTTCCTCGACGAACATTTTGACAACGCCCGGATGGAACGGGTGTACCCCAACGCCAAAAAAACCGGCTGACCCGGCAGCCATAAACGCAAAAAAGCACTGCACCCGCCCACTTTTGGGGAGTGCAGTGCTTTTGGTTTGTTCAGCCCTTACTGAGCGGCAAAGATCTTTACCTCGTCCTTGTCCATGAAGGCGGCACCGGCAAAACCTGCTGCTTCCAGCTGGCCCAGCTGCTTGCCGAGCTTCTTGCCCTGAGGCAGGACGGTGACGTTGTAGGTATCGCGCAGGGCAGCGGCCTTGCTCAGGACGGCGGTGAAGTCGGCGTCCTTACCGTAGAGCAGTGCGATCTTCTGCTTTGCGCCGGGAATCTGATAACCCTGCTCGAGCAGGATGCCGCAGACGCGCTCGAAGCCGATGGAGAAGCCGACTGCCGGCACCTGAGTGCCGAGGAACTTGCCCACCATGTTGTCATAGCGGCCGCCGCCGGCGACTGCGCCGCTGAACTGCGGGCAGGTGATTTCGAAGACCATGCCGGTGTAGTAGCCCTGACCGCGAACGAGGCTGGGGCAGTAGGCCACCTGATAGCGGCCTGCGGCCATGGCGTTGGCAGTAGCGAGGACGTACTTGAGGTCGTCGGCGATGGCGGGGTCTGCGCAGCGGGCGGCCACAGCGTCCAGCGTTACCTCGCCGGCGGCGATGAAGTCGGCCAGTGCGTTGACCGCGCTCTCGGGCAGCTGCTTCTCGAGAAGCTCGGCCTTCACGCCGTCGGCACCGATCTTATCCATCTTGTCGAAGGTGATGCAGACGGAATCCAGCGTGTCAGCGGCAAAGCCCATGCTCTCCAGCATCCCGCGCAGGATGCGGCGGTCGTTGATGTTGACGGTGAAGCCGTCGAAGCCGATGCCCAGCAGGGCACGGGTGGTCACGTCGATGAGCTCGACCTCGGCGTTGGGGCTCTCGTCGCCCAGAATGTCGATGTCGCACTGGACGAACTCGCGCAGACGGCCCTTCTGGGGGCGCTCGGCGCGGAAGACGCGGTCGGTCTGGATGACCTTGAAGGGGTGGGGGAGCTTGTCCTTGTTGGCGGCGTAGAAGCGGCTCAGGGGCAGGGTCAGATCATAGCGCAGGCCCATGTCGGAGAGCTCTTTCGGGTCGCCGGAGTTCAGGGCGGCGGTGAGCTTGTCGCCGCGCTTGAGAACTTTAAAGATGAGGTTCAGGTTGTCGCCGCCGTCGGACTTGTCAAGGTTTTCCATATCCTCCAGCATGGGGGTGGAGATGCGCTCGAAGCCGGATGCGCGGTAAGTCTCGAGAATTTTGCCCTGAATGTAGTCGCGCAGGGTCTGCTCGTTGGGCAGAAGGTCGCGCATACCTTTTAAGGCCTGAGTTTTCATAATATAGTCCTCTTTCTGTATATCAAAAATAAAATAACATCCAATACTTATCTATTATAAAGAATACTGTCTTTTTGTCAATCGAAAAGGACACACTATTCTCTGAGGTGATGCACGAAATGCAGAAAACAAGACCCTGGGCCATCCTGACGGCGGGCGCGGCCATTCAGGTATTGACAGGCCTGCCCGCCGCGTGGGGCGTGTTTCAAAGACCCGTTATGGAGGAATACGGCCTCAGCGAGCAGGGGGCAGGCTATGCCTTCGGAGTGCTCATCGCATTTTTCGGCATCGGGTGCGTCATCGGCGGCTTTCTGCAGGATAAGCACGGCCCTCGCTTTGCAGCTTTGTGGGGGACAGGCCTGCTCTGCGGCGGATTCTTCGCGGCAGCGGCTCTCCCGGAAGAGAAGGGAAGTGCTTTTTTCGGGGTGTTCAGCATCCCGGCAGGGCTCGGCACAGCCTTTCTCTATCCGTCCATCCAGTCCTGCGCCCAGAAGTGGTACAAGGGTCGGAAGGGCCTCGCCACCGGCGTTATCGGGGGCGCAGTGGGGTTGAGCGGAGCGTTCCTGACCGTCTTTGTCCGCACGGCGCTGCGGGGTTTCGGGCCGGTGCAGGGTATCCGGGGCGCGTTCTGGGCGCTGGGTGCGCTGACCCTGCCGGTCTGCCTCGCGGGCAGTGCATTGCTGACCGACCCGCCGCCCGAAAAACCTCAGCCCAGCCAGCAGGGAAAGGCTAAAGCCGCGCCGCCCCTCGACCTCTCGCCCCGTCAGATGCTTGGCACGCGGCAGTACTGGCTCTGCGCCGGAGCGGTCTGCTTTTCCACCCCGGCGGTGCTGCTGTTCAGCCCCATCATCCTGAAGCTTGGGATGGAGCGGGGGCTGGACGAGAGCGCCGCCCTCTGGGCCGTGGTGCTGGGCAGTGTGGGCAGTGCGGCCGGACGGCTGCTGATGCCCCTGCTCAGCGATAAGATTGGCCGCCGTCCCACCGACCTCATCCTCTTCGGCGTGTCGCTGGGACTTTCGGCGGTGTTCCTGTTTGCCCGGGGATGGGCCGTCGTGGCAGTGTATGCGGGGCTGACGTTCTGCTACTCGGCGCTGGCGGCGGTACTGCCCGCCCTCTCCACCGATCTGTTCGGCCTGCCCCACGCCGGGGTGAACTACGGCTTTCTGGCGCTGGGCCAGAGCGTGGGAAGCCTTTTGTTCCCCTGCATCGCTGATTTCTGGGGATTCGAACAGGGACGGCACATCCTCGCCATCGCGGGTGCGGCGGCGGGCTTCGCCTGCATCTGGGCCGTCACGCCGGTGCGGCGGGAGCCGCAGAAAAAACCGAATTGAGAAGTTGCGCTCCTGCGCAGAAAAACGAAAATGGCAAAAAGATTGCGAAAAATTTGTCAGAAATGACTTGCAAATTGGGCCAACGTCCTCTATAATAAAATTGTGCGTGGTAGTACCGGGAAAGGCGCTGAAAAGAGAGCGGCACGGCCCGGTCAATGCAAGGTGGCAGGGGAGAGAAGCTTCTGCCGCACGGCATCAATTTGTCAAAAGGAGAGTATGATTATGACCTATTCGCAGCAAGTACAGAATATGTGCCCGATCACCAAAGGTCCTAAGCATGGTCCGGCCCCCATCCCCGAAGAGGGCGCATGGGTCAAGGCCTATGAGATCAAGGACATCAGCGGCTACACCCATGGTGTGGGCTGGTGCGCACCTCAGCAGGGTACCTGCAAGCTGTCTCTGAACATCAAGAACGGCGTCATCGAGGAGGCTCTGGTGGAGACCATCGGCTGCTCCGGCATGACCCACTCTGCTGCTATGGCAGGCGAGATTCTGCCCGGCAAGACCATTCTGGAAGCCCTGAACACCGACCTGGTGTGCGACGCCATCAACGTGGCTATGCGTGAGCTGTTCCTGCAGATCGTCTACGGCCGCAGCCAGACCGCTTTCTCTGAGGACGGTCTGCCCATCGGCGCAGGTCTGGATGACCTGGGCAAGGGCCTGCGCTCCATGACCGGCACCATCTTCTCCACCAAGGAGAAGGGCGTCCGTTATCTGGAGCTGACCGAGGGCTACATCAACAAGCTGGCTGTGGATGCCAACGGCGAGGTCATCGGCTATCAGTTCGTCAAGCTGGGCAAGATGATGGAAGACATCCGTCACGGCAAGACCCCCAACGAGGCTTACGAGAAGAACGTGGGTACTTACGGCCGCTTCAGCAAGGAGCAGGGCGCTGTCAAGTACATCGACCCGCGTGAGGAATAAGAGAGGAGGAACAACTCATGGCAACTTTTGAATCTATGGATCGCCGCATGCCGAAAATCGAGGCATGCCTGAAGGCCAACGGCCTCGAATCTCTGGACGCCTGCAACGAGATGCTCCTCGCTAAGGGCATCGACTGCGACAAGATCGTCCGCGGTGTGCAGCCCATCTGCTTTGATAACGCTGTCTGGGCTTACACCCTGGGTACCGCTATCGCCGTCAAGCGCGGCCTGACCGATGCTGCCGAGTGCGCAGCCGCCATCGGCGAAGGTCTGGAAGCTTTCACCATCCCCGGTTCTGTCGCTGAGCAGCGTCAGGTCGGTCTGGGCCACGGCAACCTGGGCGCTCGCCTGCTGAGCGAGGACACCACCTGCTTCGCTTTCCTGGCAGGCCACGAGTCCTTTGCTGCTGCTGAGGGTGCTATCGGCATCGCCCGCACCGCAAACAAGGTCCGCAAGACCCCCCTGCGCGTCATCCTGAACGGCCTGGGCAAGGACGCCGCTTACATCATCTCCCGTATCAACGGCTTCACCTATGTGCAGACCGAGTACGACATCCCCTCTCAGACCCTGACCGTCGTCAAGGAGATCCCCTTCTCCGAGGGCGAGCGCGCAGCTGTCAAGTGCTACGGCGCTAACGACGTCATGGAGGGCGTTGCCATCATGAAGAAGGAGGACGTCCAGTGCTCCATCACCGGCAACTCCACCAACCCCGTCCGCTTCCAGCACCTGGTCGCCGGCACCTATAAGAAGTGGGCCATCGAGAACGGCAAGAAGTACTTCTCCGTCGCTTCCGGCGGCGGCACGGGCCGTACCCTGCACCCCGATAACGTCGCAGCCGGCCCCGCCAGCTACGGCCTGACCGACTCTCTGGGCCGCGTCCACGGCGATGCTCAGTTTGCAGGTTCCTCTTCTGTGCCTGCACACGTCGAGATGATGGGCCTCATCGGCATGGGCAACAACCCGATGGTCGGCGCTACTGTCGCCTGCGCTGTTGCTGCTGCACAGGCCAACGCCTAAATCCTTTTCCCAAGTTCGGCAGAGGGGGCTGCTTGTAAAAGGGCGGCTCCCTTTTTATGCTGATAGATGTTCGCAACCACAAACCACGAAGCAAGCAAGGAAGGAAAAACATGAAGAAAGCTCAGATCAAGAAGAGCGTGTCTGCACTGGCTATGGCAGCGGTCATCGCGGTCAGCCTGTTTGGCTACGGCTGCGGTGCAAAGCCTGCCTCTACCAGTTCTGACGCGGGTGTGTCCGGTGACTTCACCGGCACTGCCAAGGGCTTCGGCGGCGACGTTTCCGTCACCCTGACCCTGACCGACGGCGCCATCACCGGCTGCACCGCCGAGGGCAAGGACGAGACCCAGGGCGTCGGCTCTGAGGCCATCGCCAAGATGCCCGGCGAGATCGCCGAGAGCGGCAGCATCGCTGTGGACGGCGTGTCCGGCGCTACCGTCACCTCTACCGCCATCAAGGAGGCTGCTGCAGCTGCCCTGACCGCTGCCGGCCTGAACCCCGATGACTACAAGACCGCTGTGGAGAACAACGCTACCGCCGAGGACTCCACCGTTGAGGCCGACGTCGTCGTCGTCGGCGCAGGCGGCGCAGGCATGACTGCCGCCATCACCGCTGCCGGTGAGGGCAAGAGCGTCGTCATCCTCGAGAGCCAGTCCATGGTGGGCGGCAACTCCGTCCGCGCTACCGGCGGCATGAACGCCGGCAAGACCGTCTATCAGGATGAGAACGAGTTCGGCGAGTCTGCCGGCGTCGAGAAGACCCTGAAGACTGCTGCCGAGAAGTACGCCGACAACGAGACCATCACCGCTCTGGCAAAGACCGTCTCCGAGCAGTGGGCTGCCTATCAGGCCAACCCCACCGGCTACTTCGACTCTGTCGAGCTGATGGAGCTGGATACCATGATCGGCGGCAAGGGCATCAACGACCCCGAGCTGGTCGAGACCCTGTGCGCAAACTCCGCTGACGCCATCGACTGGCTGGACGAGCACGGTATCACCCTGCACAACGTCTCCAGCTTCGGCGGTGCATCCGTCAAGCGCATCCATCGCCCTGTGAACGCAGAGGGCAAGACCGTTTCCGTCGGCTCCTACATGATCCCCCTGCTGCAGGAGAACTGTGAGAAGGCCGGCGTCAAGATGATGCTGGACACCACTGCAACTGAGATCCTGACCGATGCCAACGGCGCTGCCGTGGGCGTCAAGGCCACCGGTGCTTCCGGTGAGACCGTCACCGTCAACGCCAAGGCAGTCGTTCTGGCTTCCGGCGGCTTCGGTGCAAACCTCGACATGGTCGTCAAGTACAAGCCCGAGCTGAAGGGCTTCATGACCACCAACGCCCCCGGCATCCAGGGCCAGGGCATCGAGATGGCAGAGGCCATCGGCGCTGCTACCGTGGACATGGACCAGATCCAGATCCACCCCACCGTTGAGGCCAACACCGCTGCCCTCATCACCGAGGGCCTGCGCGGCGACGGCGCTGTGCTGATCAACGCCGAGGGCAAGCGCTTCATCGACGAGGTCGGCACCCGCGATGTCGTCTCTGCTGCTGAGATCGCCCAGACCGGCAGCTACAGCTGGCTGGTCGTCGATCAGGCCATGGTCGATGCTTCCAGCGTCATCCAGGGCTACATCAAGAAGGGCTACACCGTCACCGGCGCTACCTACGAGGAGCTGGGCAAGGCTATGGGCGTCGATGCAGCTGCCTTCGCAGAGACCATGGACAAGTGGAACGGCTACGTTGAGGCCAAGAATGACCCCGACTTCGGCCGCACCAGCTTCGCCAACCCCCTGAACACCGCTCCCTACTACGCTGTGAAGGTCACCGCCGGTGTCCATCACACCATGGGCGGCCTGAAGATCAACGCCAACACCGAGGTGCTGAACGAGAAGGGCGAGGTCATCCCCGGCCTGTTCGCAGCAGGTGAGGTGACTGGCGGCGTCCACGGTGCAAACCGTCTGGGCGGCAACGCTGTTGCTGACTTCACCGTCTTTGGCCGCATTGCCGGTGCTGCTGCCAGCGACTACGCTGCATGAGCATCCGCAAGCAGCCTGAGCCGGCAAAAGGCGCAAAACGCCTGAGCTGGAAGGCAAACCTCCTCTTCGCAGCCGTCGTCCTGGCGGCAGCTGTCCTGCTGGTCTTTCTGCTGCGTCCGCGCAGCAAGGAGGAACCGCTGGCAGCAGTTGTGGATTTCGGCGACGGCATCACCGAGGTGCTGCCGCTGGATAAGGACTACGATTACCTGTACGATGTGGGCAGCTATGTCGTTCATTTACAGGTAAAAGACGGCACCATCTCGTTTCAGGACAGCCAATGCCCGGACCATGTCTGTGAGCAGTTCGGCCAGCTGAGCGAGGAAGGTGCATGGGCGGCCTGCGTCCCTGCCGGGGTGTATGTGCAGCTGGCTCCGCTGAGCGAGGCCGAAGCCGCATCCTGATAGGAAAAAAATAAGAGACACCCGCATTGCTCTGAAAAGGGCGCTGCGGGTGTCTCTTTTTGCATAAAAACGGACATATATTTTGTAAATAAAGGGTGAAATGAAATTTGGACGCTTGAGTATTTTGGTGAAATGCGATACACTACCAATAACAGATTTTTCGTGCAAAGGGGCAACTATGCCCTTTTGCATCGACTAGGAGGAAAAGCATGATCTGGAAAAAGAAAAAGGATGCAGCGGCTCAGTCTGCTGAGGCTGCCGGGGAAATGACCGGAGCCAAGGGTAGGACCGGTGCAGGCGCATTTGCCAAAAAGAACTGGAAGTGGCTCGTGCCGCTGGTCGTCGTGGCGGCAGCGGGCGCTGTCTTTCTCATAGGCGGCGGCAGGAATGGCGCTGCCAGCCGCGATGTGACCTACGCCGAGACGACGCCGGTCCGTCAGGATGTCTCCAACTCCCTGAGCGGCACCGGCACGCTGAACCCGGCCAATACATATACCGTCAAGTCTCTGGTGGACGGCAAGATCCTCACCGGCGGCTTTGAAGAGGGCGACAAGGTGGAGGAGGGCGATGTGCTCTACACCATCGACAGCTCGGATGCCTCCACCAATCTGGAAAAGGCCAGCATTGCCCTGCAGCAGGCCCAGCGCAGCTACGACAAGACTGTGGACCGCCAGTATGTCCGCGCAGAGGTGGACGGCACCGTCAGCAGCCTCAAGGTCGCAAAGGGCGACGAGGTGACCAGCGGCCAGGAGGTGGCGGTCATCCGCGACAGCTCCAAGATGCTGCTGAACCTGCTGTTCCCGGCAGCCGACGCCGCCAATTTCTCGGTGGGCCAGAGCGCTGACGTGGTGCTGGACGGCACCTTTGAGACGCTGAAAGGCACCATCACCGCCGTCACCGGCACCGATGAGCTGAGCACCGGCAACCTGCTGGTGCGCACCGTCACCATCCGGGTCAATAATGCCGGCGGTCTGACCACCGCCCAGGCCGCTACCGCCAGCGTCAATGGCGTCAGCTCCATCGCCTCTGCCACCTTTGCCTATCAGGCAGAGCGCACCCTGACCGCTCAGGCCAGCGGCACCGTTTCCGCCATCAATGTGCAGGAGGGCGGCGCGGTCTCCAAGGGTGACATCATCATCGAGCTGACCGGCGATGAGCTGACCGAATCCATCCAGTCTGCTTCCGAGTCCCTGCGCAGCGCTGAGATCTCGATGCAGAACCAGCAGGACAATATGTCCAACTACACCATCACCTCGCCCATCAGCGGCACCATCATTGAGAAGGACGCCAAGCAGGGCGACGCCCTGACCTCCGGCAGCACCCTCTGCGTCATCTACGACCTGAGCTATCTGGAAATGGTCATCAATGTGGATGAGCTGCAGATCGGCGCACTGTCCGTGGGCCAGAAAGTCCAGCTCACCGCTGACGCTGTGACGGACAAGACCTATGTCGGCACAGTCACCCGTGTGTCCATGAAGGGCAGCTCCAGCGGCGGCACCACGACTTATCCCATCACCATCCGCATTGACAACACCGACGGCCTGCGCCCCGGCATGAACGCCAACGCTGAGATCGTCGTGGCCGAGGCCAACAACGCCCTCGTCGTGCCGAATGCTGCCGTTATCCGCGGCGGTTATGTGCTGGTGAGCAAGAAGTCTCCCAGCGCAGCCAATGCGGTGGAAGACATGGACGCACCGGACGGCTATGTCTACGTCAAGGTCGAGACCGGCGTCAGCGACGACAGCTACACCGAGATCAAGAGCGGCCTGCAGGAGGACGACACGGTGGCCTACGACACCAGCTCTGTGTCGGATGACTATTACAGCGACAGTTACAGCGACAATTACAGCGACAGTATCTGGTAAGGAGGTGCCCCATGAGCGCTCTGATCGAATTTGAGCAGGTGTGCAAGTATTATCAGATGGGCGATACTCTGGTAAAGGCCGCCGACCACATCACGATGAAGATCGAGAAGGGGGAGTTCGTGGCCATCGTGGGCCAGTCCGGTTCGGGCAAGTCCACCTGCATGAACATCATCGGCTGTCTGGACGTCCCCACCCACGGCATCTACCGGCTCAATGGCCGGGATGTGGGCAAGATGAACCGGGACGAGCTGGCAGATGTGCGCAACGAGATGCTGGGCTTCATCTTCCAGCAGTATAACCTTCTGCCCCGCCTCAACCTGATGGAGAACGTGGAGGTGCCGCTGATCTACGCGAATATCTCCCGCGCCGAACGCCACAAGCTGGCCAAGGATGTGCTGGAAAAGGTGGGTCTGGGCGACAAGCTCAAGAACCTGCCAAACCAGCTTTCCGGCGGCCAGCAGCAGCGCGTTTCCATCGCCCGTGCTCTGGTGCGCAACCCGGCGGTCATCCTCGCCGACGAGCCCACCGGCGCTCTGGACTCCCACACTGGCCGCGAGGTCATCGGGATGCTCCAGCAGCTCCACAGGGAGGGGCATACCGTGGTGCTCATCACCCACGACAATTCCATCGCCGTGCAGGCGGAGCGTATCATCCGTCTGGAGGACGGTCAGGTGGTGTACGACGGCGACGCCCACGCGCCTGAGGCTGTCGTGCAGCCCACTCTGTCCGGCGGAGCGGCACAGGAGGAAGCGAAATAATGGTATTAGAGACTTTCCGTCAGGCACTGCAGAACGTCTGGAGCAATAAACTGCGCACGTTTCTGACCATGCTGGGCATCATCATCGGCGTCATGGCAGTCATAGTCATCGTCGGTCTGGGCAACGGCATGACCAGAAGCATGCGGGACAGCTTTTCCGCAATGGGAACCAACACCCTCTCCATCCAGATATGGGGCTATGGTTCCCGCACTGCGACGGTGGACGATATGTACGACATCGTCAAAAAGAACCCCAAACTGCTTTCCTCCATCTCGCCGCAGCTGGATTTCAGCGACAACACCCCCAAGGTGGGGACTACGACCTACCGCTACAGCGAGATGTACGGCGTGGATGAAAACTACATCGAGATGAAGGGCTACACCCTTGCCAAGGGCCGGAACATCCAGTATATGGACATCGCAGACAACAAGCAGATCTGCGTCATCGGCGATTACATCAACCGCACGGCCTACGGCGGAAATGCGGTGGGCCAGACCATCAAGCTTGGCCCCTATAAGTTCCGCATCGTGGGCGTGCTGAAGGCCAAGATCTCCAACCCCGACCAGCAGGAGGGCAGCGACGACGACAGCGTCTACCTGCCCTACACCACAGCCATGCGCCTTTCCAACGAAAGCTCGCCGGACTCCTACTCCGCCATCATGGTGGACGAGGGCCAGGCCAACGAGGCCAAGGCTGCGGTGGAGCAGGAACTGTATGACATCTTCAAGAGCGACAATGCTTACTACGTCTACAGCGCCAGCGAGTGGCTGGAAGAGATGAACAAGATGATCAACATGGTCATCGTCATCCTCACCGGCATCGCCAGTATCTCGCTGCTGGTGGGCGGCATCGGCATCATGAACATCATGCTGGTGTCCGTCACCGAGCGCACCCGTGAGATCGGCATCCGCAAGGCCATGGGCGCGAAGGAAAAGACCATTCTGGCCCAGTTCGTCACCGAGGCGGCCACTACCTCGGCTCTTGGCGGCACGCTGGGCATCGTCCTCGGCTACATCGTGTCGGCCATCGCCAATCAGGTGCTGCCCATGTTCACCGATGGCATGGACATCACGGTCAGCCCGTCCTTCAACTCCATCGCGGCAGCTTTCGGCATCTCGGTATTCATCGGAGTGCTGTTCGGCTATCTGCCCGCAAAACGCGCCGCGCGGCTCAACCCCATCGACGCGTTGAGATATGATTAACCTCTCCGTCTGTGCCTTTGGCGCAGCCACCTCCCCTGACGAGGGGAGGCCTTGGCAGTACGGAAAGCTTTCTCTCTTCGCCAGAGGCTCCCCTCGGTAGGGGCAACAACGACGACCGCCGCCAGTGGCGGAAACAGGGAGTCGTTGTTGGGGCAGCGGCCAGCAAGACGCGCGCAATGCGCAGCGGATGCTGGGTGCCGCAACCCGGCCTTGTCGAGCGAAGCGAGACTGAGAGGTTTAACATTTTTTATAAGGAGATCACAATGAAAAAACGTCTTCTCGCATTTCTGCTGGCGGTCAGCATCGCGGTGTCGATGCTGGTGATGCCGGCATCGGCTGCGGGCAACAACACCGCCGTCCAGTTTGCCATCACGCTGGGTGCTATGGATTCCGAGCAGTCCGGCGCACTGAATGCAGCCGTGACCCGCGGCGCATTTGCCAGAATGCTGACCTCTTACTCTACCTACCGGGAGAGCGTCTCTTCTCAGGGGGCAGTGGGTACCCTCTACACCGACCTGCCCGGCTCCTCGGCATGGGCGCCCTATGTCCGCATCGCCGTGCAGCAGGGCTGGATGAACGGCTACACCGATGGCAGCTTCCGCCCGAACAACGCCGTCACGCTGGAAGAAGCATGCACTGCAGTGCTCAAGCTGATGGGCTATAAGATGACCGACCTGAGCGGCGCGTTTCCCAACGCCCAGCTCAACAAGGCCAGCGAGATCGGCCTGCGTGCCGGCCTCGACCGCCGTCAGGGCGAAGCGATGAACTACGAGGACTGCGCCGTCCTGCTCTACAATGCCCTCACCGCCAACAACGCCAGCGGCTCGGCCTACGGCACGACCCTTGGCTTTACCGTGAGCAATGGTCAGGTGGACGGCTCCACCATCCTGCTCAGCAGCCTGGAAGGCCCCTTCGTGGCTTCGGAGAGCACGGTGCTGCCCTTCGTCCCTGCCAGCGTCTACCGCAACGATAAGGTCTCCGGCTCCGCAGAGCTGAACAAATACGACGTCTACTACTACAGCGAGAGCCTCAAGACCCTGTGGGTCTATACCCGCCGTGCCGCAGGCCGCATCACCGAGGTGTCTCCCTCGGCCAGCGCCCCCGCTTCCATCACGGTGGCAGGCACGTCCTATACGTTGGGCAGTACGGCCATTGCTTCTCAGGTGTCTTCTCTCAACGGCGGCGGTGTCGGCCAGGTGGTCACTCTTCTGCTGGGCATGAACAATGTGGCCGCAGGCATCATCACCGGCGAGGAGGCCGACGAGGTCTTTTACGGCGTGGTGCAGTCGTCCGCCCGCAACCTCATCGACGAGGACAACAGTGCCGATGTGCTTCAGACCGTCAAGGTCCTGTGTACCGACGGCCTTGCCCGCGAAGTGAATGTAGACAAGAGCCTGAATTTCCCCGCTGGCTGGCTGGTGGAAGTGCGGGTCAGCCCCGAAGGCGAGAGCGTGGAAAAAATCGATGAGCGCTCCGTCAGCGGCACTGTGAACGAGAACGCCACCGCGCTGGGCAATATGGCTCTGGCAGATGACGTGCAGATCCTTGATACGAGTACAGGGGGTGTGGCTGGGACGGTTCGTCCCAGCCGCCTATCGGGGGTAAACTTAAAGGCTTCCGATGTCCGCTACTACACCACCAATCCGCAGGGGCAGATCGACACGCTTATTCTGAACGATGTGACCGGCGACCTGTGGTACTACGGTGTGCTGGACGATGTGAAGAATGTCGCCGCCAACTACAGCACCCTTCTCAGTGCCATCAAGGCTGAGCCGGGTGACGGCACCATTGATACCAATGCAGTCGTCAGTCAGGTGAAGAGCATTATGGTACCCACCACCACAGAGATCTTGTGGGGCGTTATCTCCGGCGACATCCTCAGCACGGCATGGGAGCGCCTGACCAGCAACACCGGCGCACTTCTGGGCCTCGGCTTCCAGCAGATTGCCCAGATCACCGGCACTCCCTTCAGCCAGATATTCAACTTCATCGGCAGCGGTGCGACCTATATCGGCTACGTCAACGGCCAACAGGCCAGTCTGAGCACTTCCATCAAGTATCCTGTGCTGGCCGGCGGCATTGCGGTCTGTCAGGAGACGACCGGCTCTGTCCGCAACATGGTGCAGCTGATGCCCATGAAGATCGACAAGGTGGGTGCGGCCAGCGTCCTTTCCTCCAAGGGCGAAAGGTTTGAAATGGACGATAATACGCAGGTCTACCTGTGGTACAAGGGTCAATATTACTACACCAAGCTCACTTCCGTCAACTCCGATGATTACTATCTTACCGGCTGGTACGACAACTTTGGCTGCGCCGCTGGCAAAAAGGTGCGTATCATCGTCGCCGTCAAAAAAGACTGATGGCAGGTTATTACAGCCGCCCCGCGCAGCTTGCCCGGCAGATGCGCCAGCTGCTTTTCCCGAGGCGGTGTCCCTGCTGCCGCAGGGTGCTGGGAACGCTGCCGTTCTGTGAGGTGTGTATACCGCGGCTGGAAGAGCTGCGCCGCGGCCCGGTCATGCGGCTGGACGTGAGCCGCCACTATCTGGGTGCTCTGGACGGGGCGGCTGCGCCCTACCGGTACGAGGGCGTCGTCCGCAGCGCCATCCTCCGCGCCAAATACGAAGGCGAAAGCTGGACAGCGGTGGAGCTTGGCGTGGAGATGACGGCCCGGCTGTTCGGGGCAGAGGTGGAGATGCACTTTGCAGAGCCGGTGCCGGGGCTGGTCCCCGGTGCGGCCATCGGTTACGACTGCATCGTTCCGGTGCCTGCCACCAGCCGTCGGCGCGGCTACAATGTGCCGGAACGGATGGCGCAGCCTCTGGCCCATGCACTGGGCCTCCCGCTGCTGCCAAAGGCGCTCTGCCGCGTCCGGGCCGGACGCCATCAGGCAGGACTCTCGCTGGACGAGCGTCTGGCAAATGCGGCCGGTGCCTTCCGGGCGCAGGAGCCGGAGCTCGTGGAAGGGAAGCGGGTGCTGCTGGTGGATGACGTCATCACCACCGGCGCTACCGCCGCAGCCTGCGCGCAGGCACTGCTGGATGCGGGCGCCCACAGCGTCTTTGCCGTGGCAATGGCAGTCACCGAAAATGAAATGGACGCACCATCGAGAGCTTCTGGACGATGAGCGAAAAATCCAGAAAAAATTCAAGAAAAATAAAAAAAGCGCTTGACAAAACGGCCTATAGCGGGTATACTAATAGAGCTGTGAGCGATGAGCCACAACAAATATCCGGGTGTAGCGCAGTTTTGGTAGCGCGCTTGAATGGGGTTCAAGAGGCCGTGAGTTCGATTCTCGCCACTCGGACCAAACAAAAATAATCCGAACTTGTTTCCGATAGGAGATGGGTTCGGATTATTTGTTTTCTTCGGAAAATTAGCGTTTGCGAAGCAATGAAAGCCCCAGTGGGGCTTTTAAGCGACGGAACGGTCTGCGTTAGCAGATGGAGGGGCTTTGCCCCGACAAGTTCCATGCAGGTGTCCGTGGAAGATAAAATCTGAAATCATAGATTGACCGACATAAACTACGACATGATTTCGGGAGAATACGATTATGAAGGACGATGATAGGACTTGCTGGTTGATTTACATGAGACAGTTGTGTTTTCTTTGTAGTATGCTATAATGAAGAAAAACAGTGGAGGGTGTCATCCTATGGCAAAATACAATTATTATGCTGTGAAAATTGGTCGAAACAATGGGATTTATAGGACATGGGATGAGTGCAGTAAGCAAGTAAATGGGCACCATGGAGCGCTATATAGAGGATTCATGACCTTGTCAGAAGCTGAAGCGTATCTTAATGATGCAAACTCAAATGGGGAAATAGATGAAGTTGATAGCGTAATAGATACCAATACTCAAATAAGAACTCAAATAGAGAAGCTTTCTGAAGATGAAGCTATTGCATTTATAGATGGAAGCTGCAATGCTAATGAAGAAAAATCGGCATTTGGAGCTATTATATTCAGTGGTAATGACAGAAAGGAAGTCCTTTATAAAGCTTTTTCGCCCCCAATTGTAGGTCGGAATTTTTTGAGCTTGAGAAATGTATCTGCAGAGTTAGAAGGGGCAAAAGAAGTAATTAATTGGGCGATTCAATATAATAAAGCAAAAATTACGATCTACTACGATTATGCCGGCATTGAAAAATGGGCTACAGGTGAATGGAAAGCCAAAACAGTTATAGCTCAAGATTATTCTCGTTTTATACATGAAAAAACTTCTAACTTGGAGATTTGCTTTGTAAAAATAGAATCGCATACAGGCATTGAGTTTAATGAAGAAGCAGATAGACTTGCACGTAATGCACTTTTAGCAAAGGGATATAAGACATACGATGATGGCTCAGTTTATTTTGTTGGATACAATTCAGATGATTGGTCAGCTATAGTGGATTATATTAATGATGAAAATAATGAACTTTTACATGATACCATCCCTGCAATCAATGTACAGACTAGCTCTATTGGAAACCGTGAAAAAATAAAGCTTGTACAAGGAAAAAACACAGTTGTTATTAATTGCTACCAACAATCTAAATCTTATGTTCAAGGAAAACAAACGGTTTTGTTTCAAAAATTGATAGCAACGGCCATCGGTTTCATGAGTGATAATCAAACTGTTGTTGAAACGCTGAATAGTTATCATGCTTTAACATTAAGTATTGAAGACGTGGAAAATCAATTTGAGCAGCTATTACCGCACTATCGTATGGAAACCGAAAAGCAATATGCCAATCTTTTGTCGGCGGTATATAATACAATGCTGACAGGGTATATGCCAGATTATACTTGCCTAGTTACACCTATTTTTAGAACATATGAATATTATCTGCATAGAATCTTAGGAGATACTATGGGGTTAGCAACGGAAAAAGAAAACGGAACGAACAATTTTTCTTATTTTTTGAGAAATAATATCGGAAAATATGAATGTAATAGTCTGAAAACTGCGCTACTGACATTGCAACAACAAGATTATTTGAATGACCTTTATACAAAGTATAATAGCGTAAGACATCCATATTCGCATTGGTCTGCAGAGGATGTGGAAACAGCGGTTATTCCGGATATTCAGACGGCAAGACAATTGCTATTAGAAGGAATCGAAATAATAGATCGGTATTACACAGTGTTTTAAAAGCTATTACGTTAGGAGAGGAGGTCATGTAGTATGGAGAAGTTTTTATATAATTTGATCGCCGATGAGAAATATTTCGCCATAATTACAGTCTTGGATTATGAACTCTCTCTCCGAAGTTGTTTATCTGAATTTGAAATTTGCTCTTCGAGCTATGAAAGTAAGAAAATTATAGTTGATTTAGCCTTGAAGGTTGGAGTGAATAAATATCGTTTTGTAGAGTATGATGTTGGTGCTGATGGAAAGTTAATTTGGAGTAGTAGCTCATATGTGACACCGTCTGCGCAACTGATTACTTTATCTAATCATTTTATTAGAAAAAAAGAAACTGTTCTTCCCAATTCAATGCTTCCTAAAAATGAACAAACACAAATATTAATGATTTAGCAGCAAAACAAAAACAGGGTGCGCCTTGCGGACGCACCCTGAAAATCCACATACGACAGCGATATGTACAACAGGGCGTTCCCCGTCGGGAACGCTCTGTTTTTCTTTGCTAGGGGTATGATGAGCCTGTTCCGCCTGCCATGCGGCAAACTCTCGTTGGCCTTCCTCGCTGTTCCAGCAGGCAAGGATGGCCGGGTAGAATGCCCGTGCCAGACGGTCGATGACTTCATCGGGATAAGGGGAAGTGT
>OODK01000217.1_pt1 | contig 67518 bp, 61 predicted proteins | sample 1671371 | NCBI WGS metagenome assembly OODK01 (sample SAMN06348150, study PRJEB24527) | human gut metagenome | biome: human gut; feature: ankylosing spondylitis patient; material: feces | host: Homo sapiens | place: China | collected 2015-10 | reverse complement strand
GAGAGCCGCCGTATCGACAACCAGCTGCGCGGCCGTGCCGGCCGTCAGGGCGACCCCGGTGCTTCTCGCTTCTTCCTCAGCCTGGAAGATGACCTGATGCGCATCTTCGGCGGTGAGCGCGTGCAGAACCTGATGGACAGCCTGGGCCTGGAAGAGGATGTGCCCATCGAGAACAAGCTCATTACCAACACCATCGAGAGCGCCCAGAAGAAGCTGGAAGCCTCCAACTTTGCCATCCGTAAACAGGTGCTGCAGTACGACGACGTCATGAACCAGCAGCGCGAGATCATCTACAAACAGCGCCAGATGGTGCTGGACGGTGAGGACATCAGTGACAAGCTGCATGAGATGATGCGCCAGTCCATCGACGACGCCTGCACCAACTACCTGAACGGTGAGACCGCCGACGATTGGGATTTCGCCGGTCTGCGCCGCCACTTCATGAACTGGCTGTGCCTGCCCAGTGACTTCAACTACACCAAGGACCAGCTGGAGGATCTGACCAAGGAGGGCATCGCCGATGAGCTGTATAAGCGCGGCATGGACATCCTGACCGCCAAGGAGAAGAAGTACGGCTCCAAGACGATGCGCGAACTGGAGCGTATCTGCCTGCTGCGCAACGTCGACTCCAAGTGGATGGATCACATCGACAACATGGATCAGCTCAAGCAGGGCATGGGCCTGCGCGGCTACGGCCAGCATGACCCCGTGGTCGAGTACCGCATTGAAGGCTTTGCCATGTTCGATGAGATGATCGCCTCCATCCGTGAGGATGCCGTGCACATGCTGCTGACCATCGAGATCCGCCAGCAGAACGCTGAGCCGAAGCGTGAGCAGATCGCCAAGCCCACCGGCGAGGGTGCCCCCACCCAAGCTGGCACCAAGGGTGCCGCCCCCGTGCGCGTGACCAAGATCGGCCGCAACGATCCCTGCCCCTGCGGCAGCGGCCTGAAGTGGAAAAAGTGCACCTGCAAAGAGTACCACCCCGACCTGTAAACTAAAAGCCAAGGCGCACCGTTACATGGCGGTGCGCCTTTTTAAGTATGAGGTATGTTTATGAAAGCACGTATCATCCAGGAGCCGCGGTGTGTCTTGCTGTGGCGGTTTGACGAGAAAAGCGCCGGGTATGATGCCCTGGCCCATGCAGCGCGGGCCTATAAGCTGAAGATCCGCTGCATAGGGGACGGCGACCTGGCCGCCAAGGTGGGCGACCTGTGCCGGGGGCTGCCCTCCCCTGCCTTTGCGCCGCTCATTAAGGTCAGCGACCGCCCCGCCATGATCGTGAGCGGCCTGCGCCACGATACTGGCGAGCTGGGGCATTTCCTAGACCTCGTCAAGGCGGGCGGAGCGGAGTTCCCGCTGCGGGGCATGGTGACCCCTACCAGCAAAAACTGGACGCTGCTGCAGCTTTTGCAAGAGCTGAACAGCGAGCACGAGACCGTGGCCGGGGGCAAAGCATGAAGCGGCTGCTGGCCCTGGGGCTGGTGGCGATCTGCCTGGCCTGTGCCCTGCCCCTGACCGCCTGCACGCCCCAGCAAAAGCTGTACAGCGCCAGCTGGTTTGACATGTTTGACACTGTCACGATGGTGCAGGGCTACGCCGCCAGCCAGGAAGAATGGGACACCCAGGCCGATGCCCTGCACGACGATTTGGAGCATTACCACCAGCTGTTTGACATTTACCACCACTACGACGGCATGGTGAACCTGTACGATGTCAACGCCCGTGCCGGGCAGGAACCGGTGCAGGTCAGCCGGGAGTTATTCGACTTTTTACAGCTGTGCAAGACCAGCGGTAAGACACTGGCGGGCGGTGCGGTGAACATTGCGGCGGGGGCTGTGCTGAGCCTGTGGCACGATGCCCGGGAGAGCGAGAATCCTGCCCCGCCTGCGGCAGATGCCATCTCCGAAGCCTTACAGCACTGCAACTTGGACGACCTGCTGCTGGACTCCGGCACCCTGACTGTGGCTTTTTCCGATCCGGCCATGACGCTGGACGTGGGAGCTGCCGCCAAGGGCTACACCGCCGTGCAGGCGGGCCAAGCAGCCCGAGAGCGCGGGCTGACCCATGCCCTGCTGAACATGGGCGGCAATGTCTATACCACCGGCCCCAAGGCCGACGGCAGTGCCTGGCGCGTGGGGGTGGAAAACCCCTGGCCCGGTGAGGATGCGCCGCAGTACGTGCAGACCGTGGAGCTGACCGGCGGCGACTCGCTGATCGTCAGCGGTGATTACCAGCGGTACTTTACCTACGAGGGCAAACGCTACTCCCACCTGATCGATTTGACCACAGGCTGCCCGGCTGCCTATTACAGCAGCGTTGCGGTGTATTCCAGCCCGGATGAGGGGCTGGGGGACTTGTTCTCCACCGCCCTTTTCTGCCTGCCGCCGGAGCAGAGCCGGCAGGTGGCCGATGACAACGGCCAGGCCGTGCTGTGGCTGGGCACCGACGGAGAAGTTGCGGGGCAAACCGATAACTGGCCGGGTAAAGCAGTATAACCAATAGCAGATAAAAAACAAAGCACCGCTGTACGTGAGATTTACGTACAACGGTGCTTTTGCTATATGTGCTGAAAAGCCTCCCTCTGCGAGGGAGGTGGCCCGAAGGGCCGAAGGGAGAAACTTTGCCTTAAGCGCTCTCCCCCACCCGCTTCGCGGGGGCCCTCTCCCAGAGGGGGGCCTTCAAGGGGCGGCAATTTATTGTTCCGCGCTCAGCAAGATGCGGTCGTTATCCAGTGCGTGGCCGACGTTCTCGGCAAAGCGCTGCAGCAGGCCGTCTACCGTCATGTGGGCGCGCTCCTCGTCGGCTACGTCCAGCACGATGCGGCCATGGTCCATCATCAGCGTGCGGTTGCCCAAGGTAAGGGCGTCGTGCATGTTGTGGGTGATCATCAGACAGGTGATGTGGTTCTCCGCCACAATCTTTTTGGTCAGATCCAGCACCTTTTCCGCCGTAGCGGGGTCCAAAGCGGCGGTGTGTTCGTCCAGCAGCAGCAGCTTGGGGGTGACGAGGGTCGCCATCAGCAGCGTCAGTGCCTGGCGCTGGCCGCCGGAGAGCAGGCCGACGGGCTGTTTCATGCGGTCCTCCAACCCCAGACCCAGGGCGGAGAGCTTCTCGGCAAAGAGGTCGCGATCCTTTTTGGAGATGCGGGAGAAGGACGACGTGTGCCCGGATGCCCGCAGGTAGGCCAGCGCGAGGTTTTCCTCAATGGTCATGTGGGGGGCCGTGCCGCGCAGCGGGTCCTGGAACATGCGACCGATGTACTTGGAGCGGCGGTAGTCCGGCATAAACGTGATGTCCTGGCCATCCAGCGTGATGGTACCAGTATCCGAGATGAACTCGCCTGCAATGGCGTTGAACATCGTGGACTTGCCCGCGCCGTTGGAGCCGACGATGGTGGCAAAGTCGCCGTCTTTCAAGTTCAGGTCGATCTTTTGCAGAGCCAGCTTTTCGTTGACGGTGCCGGGGTTAAAGGTTTTGCTGATGTTTTTCAGTTCAAGCACGGCGGGCACCTTCTTTCTCGGCTTGGGAGCGGCGGCGGCGGAACGCCGCGCGGGACCGGATGGTGGGGGCGGCGATGGCCAGCGCCACGATGACGGCGGAAATCAGCTTGAGACATTCCGACGGGACGTTGGCGCGCAGGGCCAGCGCGATGATGAAGCGGTAGATGACACTGCCTGCCACAGCCGCCGCGGCCTTGGCCCACATGCCGCCACGGCCAAACAGCGTCTCGCCAATGATGAGGGACGCCAGGCCGATGACCACCATGCCGGTGCCCAGGTTGATGTCGGCAGATTTCTGGTACTGGGCCAGTACGGCGCCAGAAAGGGACGTCATAGCGTTGGAAATGCACAGGCCAATCGTGATGGTGAACGCCGTGTTGATGGAGGAGGCACGCACCATGTCGGGGTTATCGCCGGTGGCGCGGATGGAAAGGCCCATCCGGGTGCCCAGGAACAGGATCAACAGAAGGCAGACGACCACGGTGATGACCGCGGCCACCAGCAGCTTGTACGGGAACACATCGCCAAAAAGCGCCTGCGCCATCGTAAAGATGGTCTGCGTTTTCAGCATTGGAACGTTGGAGGAAAAGCCCATAACCGCCAGGTTGACGGTGTACAGCCCCGTGTTGGTGATGATGCCGGCGAGGATCGACGGCACGCCCAGGCGGGTTTGCAAAGTGGCTGTGACAAAGCCGGAAGCCGCACCGGCGGCAATAGCCAAAAACAGACCCAGCACCGGGTGCCCGGACACCGCGGCGGTAGCCGAGACCGCGCACCCCAAGGTAAAGGTGCCGTCGGTACTCATATCGGCGATATTTAAGATACGGAAGCTGAGGAACAGCGCCATAGCCACCAGTGCGTAGATGAAGCCAAGCTCCAGCGCACTGAAGACAGTTGCAGCGGTAAACATGGGCAAAACGTCCTTCCTGATTTGATGGGGGTACTGCATAAAAAGGGAGGGCAGCTCGGCGTGGGCCTTGCCTGCACCTCCCTTTGGGGAGTTAAGATTTATTCAGCGGTGGTCTCAACTTCGACCACGGTGCCGGCCAGATCATTGAAAGCGCTGTAGTCCAGGTCCAGGGCTGCGGCGGTCTCGGTGTTGACGGTGATGATGCCGCCGTCCATGACGTGGTACTCAGGCACGGTGCCGGTCTCCAGGATGTCCAGCGCCATATCGGCGGTGTAGGTGCCCAGTTCGGTATAGTTGACGCCGCAGGTGGCGAAAGCGCCGGCGGTGACGAAGCTGTCGGCACCGGTGTAGAACGGGATGCCCGCATTGGTCAGCGTCTCAGAGACGGCAGCTGCGGCGGCCATGACCACGTTATCCGTGGGGGTAAAGACGGCGTCGACCTGGCCCACCAGGGCGTTGGCGGCGGTCATGATCTCATCGTTGGTGTTGCCGGTCTTTTCTACGTAAGCGATGCCCTTGGCATCCAGGTAAGCCTTGGCCTCGGCAATGGGTGTGGTGGAGTTGGCCTCGGAGTTGGAGTAGAGCAGGCCGATGGTCTTGGCCTCGGGCTGGACAGCGAAGATCATGTCCATGATGGACTGGGTGTTCAGCGCGTCGGAGGTGCCGGTGACATAGTCGATGTCGGTCAGGTCAGCGGCGGCGGGGTCCGAGATGGCGGCGTAGATGACCGGGGTCTTGGTGGACTCGCAGGCGGTGGCCATGCACTGGGCGGCCAGCGTGGCGATGGGAATGACGGCATCGTAGCCATCGGAGACGACCTGGGTGCCGATCTGGTTTAGCGTGGTGGCGTCGTTCTGGCCGTTGAAATCCTTGTACTCAATGGTGATGCCCTTCTCGGCGGCCTTGGCGTCCAGCTCGGCCTCGATGGCGGTGCGGATCTCATCCAGGCTGGCGTGGTCCAGCTGCTGGACGATGGCGACCTTGTAGGTGGTGGCGTCGGCGGCGGATCCCGTGGTGGAATCTGCCGCGGCGGAAGAAGCAGTGCTTTCGGCAGCAGAAGAAGCGGTAGAAGCGGAGGCACCGCAGGCGGACAGAGAAGTGAGCATAGCGGCGGCGGTCATAACAGCAATGAACTTTTTCATGGTAATTACTCCTTGTTTTGTAAATTGGTTTGTTGTTTGGCAGGCTTTACAAAACAGATTGCCATCGCTCTTTCAAAGTAATGTGTTTCATCGTTCATTTCCCCTCTTGTGCTGTGTAAGGAATAAAAAACTGCCCTTGCACAGAAATCCTCCTGTGCAAGGGCAGATAACAATTTATCTGTGGTGCCACCTTGCTTGCCGCAACTATAAACTGCGGCCACTCTGTAGGGAACCAACATTCCCCTGCCCTATAACGGGAGCTGCCCGTCAGCGGATACTCAAGGCCTTGGCCTTTTTCCCCGTGCCCTCCGCGAACCATTATGCTGTCCCGCTTTGCGCCCCATTTCCAGCAACAGGGGCTCTCTGTGGCTGCGCTGTCAGCTTTACTTTCGCTTCATTGGTTTAAAGCATTTATACCACACTGTTTCCGTTTTGTCAACGGCTTTTTGCAAAAAACTTTTTAAGAATCTGTATCTTCTTCTGCATTTGTCGTTGTATCGTCCACTTTATCGTGCAGGATCAGCAGCTTGGCGGCCCACTCCCCTGCCGGGGTGTCGGTGTTTTCCATAAAGGCGGCGCTGGCGGCAAAGGGGCTGTCCTCGCCGTCCAGGGCCAGCAGCAGGTCTTTGCCCGGCACGGCGGATTTGCCCAGCCAATCGGCAAAGCTGTCGGCGTCCCACAAAGCAGCATCGCTGGGGGCAAACGTGCCGTCATACTCCCACTCGCCGCACAGGGACACGATGGGACAAAGCTGCTCGTCGGATTTGGCAAGCACTTTCTGCATGCGGGCGGCCAGGGTGCCGTCCACGGGCAGCAGGTCATCCACGCCGGTAAAGGCCAGGATCTTGGCGTCCGGGTAAGCTTTCAACGCCTGCTGCAGGTCGTAGGCCAGCAGACCCGCGCCCTCGTCGGCGTTGATGCTGCCCATCATGCCCTGATACAGGCGGTAGACCAGTATGTATTGGTCACCGAAATAGCGCTGCATCTGGCGGGGATACTTCTGCATGGCGGTCTTGAACCAGTAGGCGGACTCGCGGGCAGTGCCGGTCTTAATGGCGCTGATGGCCTCGGCAATTTCCGGCTCCGGCGTGTTCCAAATCTGGCTGGCCAGCGTTTCAAGCGCCTGGCCAATGACGGCATCGCTTTTATCAGTGCCCATACCTACGGCGTGCAGGCGGCCGGGATAGCTGGCGTAGACGGCCTGCCACATGGCTTTGGCATTATCGCGGTCAGCCTTGGGCAGTACGGCCAGGTAGCGGTCCAGGCTGGCGGACGCGCCGGTCTGTAAGTAGTTGTCCAGCAGCGCACCGGCGGCGGGGCCGTAGGGGACGGCCACCACGCTGACGCCCTGGGATTGCAAAGAGGTGATGAGGTTTTGCTGCACCTCGGCCGCGCGGGTATCCTCCAGCCCGGCCAGGAACAGCCGGTAATCGGCGTTGCCAAAGTCGGAGCTGTCCAGCGGGTAGCTCAGATCGACGGTGTGCAGGTTGGATTTGAGATAGTCTGCCGTGGGGTCGGACGCCTTCACAGCGGTCTCGCGTGTGGCGGTGTCGGCCAGGCCCTCGGCCTCCCGTGCGGCGGTCTCCGGCGTAGCGGCAATGACCTCCTCGGCGCTCTTATCATTGTACAAAAAGTCTTGCAGGGCGGTGGTGTTTACGTACCAGTCCGGGTCGTACATCAGGCGGTTGTCCATACCGGTGCGTACGCCGTAGGTGCCCTGCAGGGGCATGGAAAGCTGCTTTACATCGCAGCCCAAAAAGCCCGGCAGCTGCACCAGCAGCGCGGCGATCTCGGTTTTGGTAAAGTTGGTCTGTACCAGGGGCAGCATGGTGTTCAGCAGGTTATCCAGCTCGGTGACGCTGGCGTTCTGGATCTGATCCAGAACGGCCTGGATAACGGTGCGCTGGCGCTCGATACGGTGCCAGTCGTTGTCGATCTTGCGCAGGCGGGCGTACTGCAGGGCGGTGTAGCCGTCGAAGTGGTTGAGGCCCGGGTCCACGTGGTTGACGATGAGCATCGAGTTGGAGGGCACTTCCCAGTTCAGGGCCTTGGCTTCCATCTCAGTGATGTCGATGTCCACGCCGCCCACGGCGTTCACGATCTGCACGAAGGAGTTGAAGTTGATGCGGACATAGTGGTCCACCTGCACGTTGAAGCAATCCTCCACGGTGTCCATGGTCAGCTTGGCACCGCCGTAGCGGAAGGTGTGGGTGATCCAGTCATACTCGCCCTCGTAGCCGTTCAGTAGGATGGGCACGCCGAGGCCGCGCTCGATGGAGACCAGGCGGATGGCGTGGTCCTTGATGTCCAGCGAGACCAGAATCAGGCTGTCGGCGCGGGCATCCTCACTGAACTCGGTGGTGTCCTTGGTGCCGTCCAGCTGGTTCAGGTGGGTGAAGGCGTCGGCATCGTTGACGGCCTCGGTGCGCTCGTCGGTGCCGATGAGCAGGATGTTCAGCACATCGTCGTCGGCAAAGGGGCTGCCCTCGGGCATGGTCATCTCGTCGTCGCTATGTACCAGACCGGACCCGTCCAGGTCCTGATCCTCGTCCGCATCAATGGTGCCCATCGAGTCAACGCTGCCGTCGTTGTAGTGCAGCAGGTCCAGCTTGCCGTTGACGTACAGCGTTGCCAGCCCAGCCAGCGCCGCCAGCACGATGACAACGACCAGCAGGATCTTGCCCCAGAGGGGCAGCTTCTTTTTGGCGGCCGTGGTGGTCGCGGTGGTTTCGGTTGCTTCATTCTTATTTTCAGTCACGTTCATATACTTCCCTTTTGTAAGCGCCGCCGCGCAGCGCGAAGATCACATGCGTAGTAGAGAAATGCCAGCCCGGCAAAGACGGTAAGCCCCAAAGCACGCCAGGTAAACCAGCCGTGCTGGATGCTGTGGGTGCGCAGCAGCACAAACCATGCGGGGGTCATGCAGGTGGTAAGCGCCAACGGTAAGGCACGCACCAGCGCAGTTTTGCTGCGGATGGAGAGGATGAACAGGGCAATCAGTACCGCCAGCACCGCGAGAGCGGGCCAGAAGAGATGATGGCTGTTTAACGTATCGTATAAAAAGATGGAAATATTACGCCATGTCAATTCCATGCCGTGCCAGGTATCGGCGGTGGTGCGCACCTCGGCCTGGTGCAGGGCATCGGCCAGTACGTTATTGTTGGTGACGGCCCCGGCCAGCGCCCATTTGCCGGCCCAGCATAAAGCGTAGCCGGTGCCCCAGCACAGGCTGCCGCCCACGGCCAAGGCGCACTGCGGCACGCCGCCCCGCAGGCGCTGCTGGGGTTCCAGCAGCCAGCAGGTCAGCGGCAGACCTAAGGTGATGATGGGCGTGACCAGCAGGTCGCAGAAAGCTGTCGCCGTGCCCAGCACCAGCAGCCCTAAGCACAGCACATCGCTGCGGCGGGGCTTGGCCAGCACCCAGGCGCAGCCCGCGTAGGCAATCATAAAGCAGGTGAAATACTGCACCTGATGGGGCACGAACCATACACTCACCGCCAACTGGCTGACGGCAAACCACACGGCGGCCCGCAGCCCGCAGCGGCGGCGCAGCTGCACCAGCACCACGGCCAGCAGCGCAAACAGCACGATATACTGTACAATACGCACACCCGTGTAGGGCATAAGCAGCAGCAAAGGCCGCAGCCAGATGAGATACCCGTGCCAGTACCGCGCGTAGGAGAACGGCTCCAGCACGGGGGCATCGGTACGCTGGGCGCCGGTGGACCAATCCTTTTCTATGTACCAGGCCAGGTCGTCGGCCAGGGTCTCGAAGTTATCCACATTGTAGGCCGTGTTGGTCATCATGGCCTGCAGGGGCGGCAGCTCGTCGGCGCTGGCGGCCTCAAACAGCATCAGTGTGTCGGTGTAGTTGTCCATCTGAAAGAGCTTGAAGCCCAGATATTCCGGGTACAGCCCCTCGTTTTGGATCGTCCGGGCGGAGTCGTAGACATGCTGCCGCACCCGTTCCCCCGGCAGGGCGTAGGCAGCCAGCAGCAGCACAAACAGTATGGCCAGCGTACCGGCAAAGGCGGCCAGTGCCCGCAGGGCAAAGGGACGTTTTTGTTTTTGCGTGCTCACGGCACACCTCCCCATTAAAAAGTACCCCCTTATTATATGCTAAATAGCGACAGCTTTCAACCGGATGAATGTGAAATCCATTTGAATTTTGCCGTGCTATACGGCGTCGGTCTGGCGGGAAACCGACAGTACAATGCCCATTTCCCCCAGCAGCATCATCAGGCTGGTGCCGCCGGAGGAAAAAAACGGCAGGCTGATGCCGGTGTTGGGGATGGTATTGGTGACGACGGCGATGTTTAAGATGGCCTGCAAGACCACCTGCACCACGAACCCCACGGCCAGGAGTGCCCCGAATTTATCCCGCGCACGGATGGCGATGGACATGCCCCGCAGCAGCAGCGCCAGAAAGAGCGCCACGGCCAGCGCCGCGCCGATGAAGCCCAGCTCCTCGCATAGAATCGAGAAGATAAAATCATTCTGCGGCTCGGGCACATAGAGGTACTTTTGGCGGCTGTTGCCCAGCCCCAGCCCGGCCAGCCCGCCGGAGGCAATGGCGTAGAGGCTTTGGATGGTCTGGTGCCCTTCCCCCAGCGGGTCGGCAAAGGGGTCGCGCCAGGAGGCCAGGCGGTCGGTGGCATAGGGCACCAGTTCCGGCAGGGCAAGCACCGCCGCCGCGATGGCCCCTGCCCCCAGGCCGCCCGCCAGCCCAAACCACTGCAGCCCGGTGCCGCCCACAAACATCAGCACTGCGCCGATGGATAAGATCAGCAGCGTACCCGAAAGGTGCGGCTCCAGCAGCATCAGCACCGTCACCACGCCTAAAATCAGCCCGAAGGGCAGCACGCCCCCGGCAAAGCTGTGCATGCGGTCGTGATTCAGCGAGATGATGTGGGAAAACACCAGCACCACGGCAAATTTGGCAATCTCACTGGGCTGCAGGGTGCCTAAGCCCGGCAGTACGATCCACCGTTTGCAGCCGTTGTACTCCGGCATAAACAGCACAACGACGAGCAAAATCAGCGACAGCCCCATAACAGGCCAGGCCAGTTTGTGCCACACATGGTAATCCACCAGGCTGGCGGCGTACATGGCCGCTGCGCCCAGCGCCGCAAACAATAGCTGCGGGCGGATGTAGGTGTAGGCGTCGCCGCGGCGATAGAGCGCCACTGCGTACCCGGCCGAGAAGAGCATAATAAGCCCATAGCTCAGCAGCGCCAGCAAAATGACGAGGAACGGTACATCCAGGCTGGGCTGTTCCCGCAGGCGGGTGCGCAGGGCGGCAGGGTCAAAGAAAGAAGCGGTCATACAAAATCCCCCCGCGTCCAGTATACGCAGGGGGAAAACAGGCTATGCAGTTTGTGGTTTACACAAGGCCGAAATGGCGCAGGGCCTTGGCGATGCCCTCCTTATCAATATCCGTCGTCACATAGTCGGCGGCGGCTTTGGCGTCGTCACAGGCATTGCCCATGGCCACGCCGATACCGGCATATTCCAGCATGGCAACGTCGTTTCCGCCGTCACCAAAGGCGATGGCTTCGTCCCGGGTCCAGCCAAAATGCTTCAGCATCGCGGCCAGGCCGTTGGGCTTGCCGCCGCCCTCGGGCAGGATATCGGCAAAATCGGGGCTCCACCGCACGGCCAGGCAGCCGGGGCAGCGGCGGAGGAACTCTTCCTCGTAGTTATCGGGCAGAAAGGCGCTGAGCTGGTAGATGGGGTTTTGTGCAATGCGGGCAGCAATGTCAGCGGTCCCCTGCCCCAGCTCCTTGGCAAAGTTGGCACTGCGCTCATTGATGAGATTGAAATAGCAGTTGTCCTTCTCCACAAAGCCGATGGACAGCTTTTCTTTTTCAATATAGGGCAGCAGGGTGCGCAGGGCGGCGGGGTCGATGTACTTGCTGTAGATGACCTCTCCATCCGCCATAAAGCAGTACTGGCCGTTCATGGTGACATAGCCGTCCCAGTTCACCTTTTGCAAAGCGGGCAGATGCGGCAGGTGCACCGGCGGACGGCCCGTGGCGATGAAAATTTTTACGCCGTTGGCCTGCAAGGCGTGCAGCGCCTGCACGGTGGAATCCGGCATTTCGTGGCTACCGAACAGCAGCAGCGTGCCGTCGATGTCAAAAAAGGCTGCTCGGATGTGTTTATTCATGTTTCAGGTCCCTTTCCATTAGAGCGGCAAGGGCATTGCGGGCTTCAAGCTTACCACGCAGGATAGCGTCCACGCTTTGCACGATGGGCATTTCCGTCTTATACTTTTTGGCAAGGCGGCAGACGGCGGGCAGGGCGTTGATGCCCTCGACCACCTGGCCTACCTCGGACTTGGCTTCCTCGGCTGTTTTGCCGCGGCCCAGCAGCATACCGGCGTGCAGGTTGCGGCTGTGCATACTGGTGCAGGTCACGATCAAATCGCCCATGCCGGACAGGCCCGCGAAGGTTTCAGGCTTGCAGCCCATGGCCAGACCCAGCCGTGTCAGCTCGGCGTTGCCGCGGGTTATAAGGGCGGCCTTGGCGTTATCGCCATAGCCCAGGCCCAGTGCGATGCCGACGGCCAGCGCAATGACGTTTTTGACCGCGCCGCCCAGCTCGGTGCCGCGGCGGTCGGTGTTGGTGTAGACGCGGAAGCTGGGCGCGGTGAAGGCTTTCTGCACGGCCTTGGCGGCGGCTTCATCCTCGCTGGCGGCAACAATTAAAGTCGGCATATCGCGGGCCACTTCCTCGGCGTGGGTGGGGCCGGAGAGGGCCACCACGCGGGCGGTGCGCTTGGCCTTGGCAAGCTCATCCTCGATGATCTCGCTCATCGTCATCAGGGTTTTGTCCTCGACCCCCTTGGCCACGTCCACGATCAGCTGGCCATCCGGGATGTACTTGGCTGCCTTTTTGGCGGTGGAGCGCACAAACGGGGATGGCACCGCAAACAGCAGGATGTCACGCCCGGTGCAGGCCTCGGCAATATCGGCGGTGTAGTGCATGGCGGAGGGCAGCTCCATACCCGGCAGGTTGGGGTGGCGGCGGGTGGTGCTGAGGGATTTCAGCTCGGCGGGGATCGCGCTCCAAACGGTTACATCGCGGCCGTTGACCGCCAGCAGACGGGCCAGTGCAATGCCCCAGGTGCCTGCGCCGAATACGGCAATTTTAGTCATGGGTGGTTCTCCTTACAAATGGTGTCAGGGTCGCTGCAGCAGGCGTGCCAGGAAGCGGTGCCCCGTGCGCTCTTTCAGCACAGGCTCGGCCTCCAGGCTGACACGCTCGTAGCAGTTGACGATGCGGGTGGCCCCATACCGGTGCTCCCGTGGGATGTTGCAGCCGTAGGTCAGATGGATATGACCATGCAGCATCAGCTGGGGATGGTAGCGGTCCAGCAGCTCGTGAAAGACGGTGAAGCCGCGGTGGGGCAGGTCGTTCAAGTCGCCGTAGCCGTGCATCGGCGCGTGGGTGACAAGGATGTCAAACCCGCCGTGGCGGTCGATCTTGCCCCGCAGGCGGTTGATGCGCTTGCGCATCTCGGCCTCGGTAAACTGCCAGGCACCGGTGCGGTAGCGGCAGGACCCGCCCAGCCCCACAATGCGCAGCCCGTGGTAGACGAACAGGTCGTCATCCAGGCAGATGGCACCCTCGGGCGGGTGGTGGTCGTAGTTTTCGTCATGATTGCCGTGTACGTACAAAACCGGCACGGGGACCATGGTGGTAAGATACTCAAGATAGTGGCGGTTCAGATCGCCACAGGCTATAATGAGGTCTACGCCCTCGATCTTATCGGGAGTATAGTAATCCCAAAGCGCCTTGCACTCCTCATCGGCAATGCACAGCAGCTTCATAGCGTGGCCTCCTTCTCGGCAGGCAGCTGGTCACGGTGGATACCCTGCATGCGGTACATCGGGCGGGCCTGCTCGGTCAGGTCGTCGTACTCGGGGATGGTGCCGTCCACGGCGTCGCACAGATAGTCCATGTGGACGATCTGCTCCACATCCAGCCCGTGGCGGCCGCTGTTGCGCACCGTACCGTTCTGGTCGGTGATGCGGCAGGCAAACGGGTCGATCATACCGGCGGTGACGCCTGTCCGCAGGATGCGGGCCAGATGCGCCACGTCCGAGGGAAGCTCGCGGCTGAGCAGCACGTCCATGACACCGCTGTTCATGCCCCACCAGTAGTTGACGGCGCGGCCGTCGGTGCCGGATTTATCCCGCACCCAGCCGCCGTCCAGCACGCTGTGCACCACATTCTCGTAGAACTGGCCCCAGTGCCAGAAGGGCGTAGCCAGATCTTGCAATACGCCGCCCGGACGGATGAGGAAGGTGCCGAACTCCTGCTGGGGGCGACCCGGCACCGGTGCGTCGCGGCCCGAAACCACCGTGATGCCCTTGCGGGTAAAGACGGCCAGCGGGTCCTCCTGGTCGGGCAGGCAGGTCCAGCGCAGCTCAATGCGGGCGCGGGGGTTGACCATGCGGGCACCCAGCGCAAAGGCGTTGATGTTGGCGGGCACGCCGAAGCTGGGGTAATCCGCCACATAGCCGATGCGGTCGGTGCCGGCCATGGCCCCGGCGATGGCGCCGGTGATGAACTTGGCCTCGTATACGCGGGTGTAATAGGTGCGGATGCTGGCGTAGGGCATCTCCATGGAGCAGTTGAGGATGCGCACCGTGGGGTGCTTGACTGCCGAGCGCAGGCTGGCGCCCACCAGCTTGGGGCTGGTGGTGAATACGATGTCTGCGCCGTGGGAGATGGCGGCTTCGATCAACAGGTCGGCGTTCCGGCCGGGCACAGCGTTGAAGTAGGCAAAGGTCTCCACCTTGCCCTCAAACACACTGTCCAGCTGGGTGCGGCCAAACTCGTGCTGGCTGGTCCAGGAACTGGTCTCCGGGGTGCGCTCATGGATGAAGGCAACTTTTAAGTGGGTGGGGGCTGCCGGGTGGATGGGCAAAATGCGCTCCAGCAGTTTTGTCTGGGCAGGCTCGGCCGGCTTTTCGCTGACGGTGACGGGGTCATCGTTCTGCAGGGCCAGCACGTCATCCCACAGGGCGTCGATCTTTTGCTGCAGCTCGTTGGGGCTGGCTTTGGTCAGTTCTTCCATCGAGTACAGGCGCAAAAGCAGCAGCAGTACGTCCCCCACAGTGGCGCGCAGCTTGTCGCCGCCCAGGGCGGTGTAGGCCTTCTCGACCCAGTTGTACAGGGACAGGATGGCGGCGCGGTCCTCGGCGGTCCACTTTTCCTCGGGGCCTTTGCCCATGGCCTTTTGCAGGCGGCCGTAGCTGCCGGGCTTGGTAAAGGTCAACAGATAGGTCTGGATGAGCGGATAGTAGTGCATGAACTCATAGTACAGGCGCACTTCCGGGGTATCGTTGTATTTGGGCACCACGCGGGTGACGTTGCCGGTCACGCTGCCGGCCTCGAAGTATTTCAGCACGCTGACGCGCTTGTTGCCCTCCTGCACATAGAAGCGGCCCATGTACTCAAAGCAGCGGATGGGGTCACGGATGCCCTCGTCCACATGGGCCATGCAAAGGGCGACCCACTTGGAGCCGAACTCGCTATTTAAATCCAGCAGGGGCATAAAATTGCTGGCAAAAGCGGCGGTGCGGCCTGCCGTTTTGGTGCCGACCACCAGCTTTATCGGGATTTCGACCAGGCCCAGGGGCAGCTGGTTTTCCACCTGCACGTTTTGCAGGATGTCATCCAGCACCGGCAAAAACGGGGACTGCCCGTGGAGCATCTTCTCACGGTAATCTTTCTGGCCCAGCTTTTGGGCCTTGCCGTATTCTTCCAGCGCTTCATTGCGCAGCATGGGCAGTTCCTCCTTCAAATTTTCGTGCGGCTATCAGTATAGCACACTTCGGGAAAAGATACAAACTCAAAAAAGCCTCTATCCGGCAGGGAGAGAGTTTCAGGCAAGGCTCTCTCCCCCGCCGCCTTACTTTTCTACATGCACGGCTTTGGGGTAGACCTTGGCCATGCGGGCGTCGTCGAAATGCTCGTCGAGGCAGGCGGCCAGGCTGGTGGCGGCGGCTTCGCCGCGGACACGCTCGTTATAGCGCACCAGCGCGGCGGAGCTGACGGCGATGTTGGCGGCCATGAACACGCACAGCCCCCAGGTCAGCACGGTGCCGAACCGCTTGGGGAGGGACTCGATCATGTGGGAGATAGGCGGGTACAACACCTTGAACCAGGCAATGGCGGCAAAGCCCCAGAAGAAGCAGTACAGCAGGTTGATGCGCCCGCCCAGGTTGAACGGGATGGCGCTGTAATCCCAGAACACCGTGCCGAACACGACCTCGGTAAACACGCTGCACAAATACTCATACGCGCCGCCCAGCAGGGTGCCCGCCACAAACAGCCAGCTGGCGGGGCGGTCCTTGTAGCGGTAGAGCAGCTGGGTCACGGCGGCAATGGCCAGGCCCCACACGATGGAAAACGGCCCCCACACCACGCTGGAACGGCTCATCCAGTAACCGGCGGTGATGCGGCAGAAGATCGTCTCGGTAATATCGCCCAAAAACGCGCCGATGAAGAAAAGCAGGATGATCTTATACGGGCTGCATCCTTCGGCAAAGGTGGTGCTTTTGGCCCGGCGCTGGCGCCGGAAGGTCAGGGCCGGGTGGGCCTTGTTCATGCGCTGCTCGACCCAGCCCAGAAGCGCCATGCCGGTGTTGACGGTAAAGTTGGCCAGGCGGTTCTCGATCTCCGCCCCGGCGGCCCAGCGGTAACGCAGGCCCAGCATGGCCAAAAGGGTGCCCACGGCGTCGATGGCAAAGATGACCAGCGCCGCCCACAGGATAATGGCGATCAGCCGGTGGGGCAGCAAGCCATAAAGGGCAAGCAGCAGCGGGTTGCCCCATTTCACAGCCACAACGCCCAACACGCCCCACAGAGCCGAGGCCCCCAGGCAGACGTAGCCGTCCAGGTTAAACGGCATATCGCTGTAGTCCCACCAGCGGGTGTGGCTGGTGCGCTCCAGGATGTGGCCGGCCACCCACTCGATGACGGTGGCGTACACGGCGCTGAAGACGGCCAAAAAGAACCAGCTGTCATTGCTGAGGTCCCGCAGAGCAAAGCTGATGAGGTGGGCGCCGATGCCGTACAAAATGCACAGCGGCCCATTGAGGACGCCGCGGTCCTGATACCTGCGCCTGGTCACGGCGGTGTAAAGGACCTCCCCTACCCAGCCGAGGAAGGAGTAGGCAAAAAACAGAAACAGAAAAGAATAAAATGTCATACAAAACTCCTTGTTCTCCGGTGTCCCGGGCAGGCTGAACCGCCCAGAAAATGCGGGGTGTGAAATTGTAAACCGACTTGGCACACAGACGAGACGATCCCCCCCCGTCAGTTTCGCTGACAGCCCTTCGGGCCCGGGCCCCTCTGTCGCTTCGCGACATCTCCCCGCACTGCGGGGAGTCACCCTTTATACAAGGGGGGCTTTTTTGGGGGCGGCGGCTTACACGCCCCGCTCCTGCTTGCTGAAGACGCAGCCGCAGTAGTCCTGGCGGTAGAGGCCGTACTCGGCACTTAATTGCAGACTGCGCTTGTAGCCGTCCTTTTTGCGGAACTCGCTGGGCAGAAAGCGCACGTTGTATTTCTCGCCCAATTCCTGCCCCAGGGCGTTGATGCGGATGGGGTCTTTCATGGGCGAGATGGACAGTGTGGTGCAGAACCACTCGAACCCATGGGCGGCGGCGTACCGGGCGGTCTGCTCCAGCCGCAGGCGGTAGCAGACGGTGCAACGCCCGCCTTTCTCCGGCTCCTGCTCTAAGCCCTTGACGGCGGTGTAGAACTCGTCGGGTTCATAGGGCAGCTCGATGACCGGGTAGCGATAGCCCGCCTGCTCCACAAAGCGCTCCAGCTCGGCCTCGCGGCGGTGATATTCGGCGGGCGGGTAGATGTTGGGGTTATAATATAAAATGGAAAGCCGGAAATGCTCGGCCAGTCGTTCCAGCGTGGCGCTGGAGCAGGGCGCGCAGCAGGCATGCAGCAGCAGCGTGGGTTTGGTATCCCCCAGCCGGCGCAGGACCTTTTCCATTTCCAGTTGATAATTGATGCGATTGGCCATGATGCGGTACCTCTTTGCCTGGATTTTGATGCTGCCATTATTGTACCACATTTTTTAGGTTTCGTATATCCGTAAAATTGCTGCACGGTTGGAAAGAGCCTCCCTCGCAGAGAGGGCCACCAAAGTCGCAGCCACGTAAATGCCTCCACACCCGTTACAATCTTATCACACAATTTTTCATATTTCTTCAAATTCAGTTCATTTTCTTTTCACATTCGCCGGGTATACTGTAAATGTTCTCAGGAAGGGAGCAGGGACCCGGAACGAGAACGTGACCCCAAGTTTTTTCATCCATACTCCTCTTTTCTTTTGACACCAGGGCGGTGCAGGAATCTTTCTGCGCCGCTTTGGTGTTTTTTGGTACAATTTGCCGGTTTTTGGTACAACGCTTGCAATTTGACAGGATATACATTATTATAGAAACCTTGCCAATCGTGGCGAAAAATCGTATAATAACTTAATATGGTACTGCTGGGTACAGCGCTTTGCTGCCCGGCGGCCCATTCCCTTTTCCCCACAGGTTACACCGCAGGAGGTCAAATCCGTATGAGAGTTGGTCTGGACATTGGTTCCACCACGATTAAGTGTGTTGTGCTGAACGACGCCGGAGAGATCGTATTTTCTACATACGAGCGGCATTTCAGCCATATTTTGGAAAAAGGCAGGGCGCTGCTGGAAAAAGTAGCCGCCGAATATCTGCCCGATGGCAAAGCCTACCTGGCGATCTCCGGCTCGGCCGGTATGGGCCTGGCGGACAGCTGCAAGGTCCCCTTTGTGCAGGAGGTCTTCGCGACCCGCGTGGCCGCCAACCGTCTGGTGCCCGGCACCGACTGCATCATTGAGCTGGGCGGCGAGGATGCCAAGATTCTGTTCCTGACGAACGGCACCGAGGTCCGCATGAACGGTAGCTGCGCCGGCGGCACGGGTGCTTTCATCGACCAGATGGCCACCCTGCTGAAGATGGGCGCGGACGAGATGGACCGGGCGGCCCAGCAGGCTACCCGCACCTACACCATCGCCAGCCGCTGCGGCGTGTTTGCCAAAAGCGACATCCAGCCGTTGATCAACCAGGGCGCACAGGCCGGTGACATCGCAGCGTCCATCTATCAGGCAGTGGTCAACCAGACCATCGCGGGCCTGGCCCAGGGCCGCCCCATCCAGGGCAACATCCTGTACCTGGGCGGGCCGCTGACCTTCTCCAAAACGCTGCGCCGGAGCTTTGACAAGACCCTGGGCGTTACCGGCACCCTGCCGGAGAACAGCCTGCTTTTTGTGGCCATGGGCGCGGCCTTCTACGCCGATGAGGTGCTGGACCTGCACGAGGTCGCCCAGCGGTTGGACAATTACAGCGCCACGGCCACCTACGTGAGCCTGCCGCCGCTGTTTGCCGATAAGCAGGAGTACGAGGAGTTCCACGCCCGCCACATGAAGGCCTCCGTCCCCTGCCTGCCCTTCGGCGCAGATTGCGGGCCGGTGCATATCGGCATCGACTCCGGCTCCACCACCATCAAGCTGGTGGTCATCGACCAAAATGCCAACATCCTGTTTGAGAGCTACCGCCCCAACCTGGGCAACCCCATCCCGTTGGTCAAGGAAACGCTGCTGAAGCTGTACCAGGACCATCCCGGCCTGCAGGTGGCCAGCGTGACCACCACCGGCTACGGCGAGGAACTGGTCAAAAACGCCTTCCACTGTGACCGCGGCCTTGTTGAGACTGTGGCCCACTTTACCGCGGCCAAGCACTTTTTGCCGGACGTGGACTTTATCATCGACATCGGCGGCCAGGATATGAAGTGCTTTAAAATCGAGGACGGCGCTATCAGCAACATCTTCCTGAACGAGGCCTGCTCCTCCGGCTGCGGCAGCTTTTTGCAGACCTTCGCCCAGGCTTTGGGCTACGACGTGAAAAAATTCGCCGCCCTGGGCCTGTTTGCCGACAAGCCCGTCGACCTGGGCAGCCGCTGCACCGTGTTCATGAACTCCTCGGTCAAGCAGGCACAGAAGGACGGTGCATCGATTGAAAACATCAGCGCCGGTCTGTCCATCTCGGTGGTCAAGAACGCGCTGTACAAGGTCATCCGCGCTTCCAGCCCCGAGGAACTGGGCCGCAACATCGTCGTGCAGGGCGGTACTTTCTATAATGAGGCCGTCCTCCGCGCCTTTGAAAAAGAGATGGGCGTCAACGTCATCCGCCCCGACATTGCCGGCCTGATGGGTGCTTACGGCGCTGCGCTGTACGGCAAGGCCCGCGCGGGTGAGAACGCCCGCAGCACGGTGCTGACCGAGGAAGAACTGCGCAGTTTCAGCCAGAAAGTCAACACCGTGCAGTGCGGCGGCTGCGGCAACCATTGCCAGCTGACCGTGAACGTTTTTGCCGATGGCAAGCGCTTTATCTCCGGCAACCGCTGCGATAAGCCGGTGACCGGCAAGGCCAACAACGAGGATCTGGACCTCTACGCCTACAAGCTCAAGCTCATCGAGGAGTACCGCAATGCCCCCGCCCCGGCTTCCCCGCGCGGCAATATCGGCATCCCGCTGTGCCTGAATATGTACGAGCTGCTGCCCTTCTGGCATACGCTGTTCACCAGGCTGGGCTTTAAGGTCACGGTCAGCCCCTTCTCCAACCGCAAGCTGTACCAGAGCGGCCAGGCTACCATCCCCAGCGACACGGCCTGCTTCCCCGCCAAGCTGAGCCACGGCCATATCAGGTGGCTGTGCGAGCAGGGCGTCGATGCGGTGTTCTACCCCTGCATGAGCTACAACCTGGACGAACACCTGGGCGACAACCACTATAACTGCCCGGTGGTCGCCTACTACCCCGAGGTGCTGGAGGGCAACTGCCCCGAGCTGACCAGGACCCGGCTGATCTACGATTACTTCAACCTGGAGCGCCGCAAGGACTTTTACGGCAAGTTTGCCCAGGCGCTGGACAAGTACTTCCCCGGCCTGAACAAAAAGGATGTGCATGCCGCCATCGATGCCGCCTATGACGAGTACCACCGCCACATGCAGCAGCTGCGGGACAAGGGCGCGGAAATCATCGCCGCCGCCCGTAAGCAGGGCCGCCACATTATCGTGCTGGCGGGCCGCCCCTACCATGTGGACCCGGAGATCAACCACGGCATCAACCAGCTCATCATCCGCCAGGGCGCGGCCGTTGTGTCCGAGGATTCGGTCAGCTGCTACGAGCAGAAGTTCCAGACCTCGGTGCTGAACCAGTGGACCTACCACAGCCGCCTGTACGCCGCCGCCAAGTACTGCACAGAGCAGCCCGATATGGACCTGGTGCAGCTGGTGTCCTTCGGCTGCGGTCTGGACGCCGTTACCACCGATGAGACCCGCGAGATCCTGCAGGCGGGCGGCAAGCTGTACACCCAGTTGAAAATTGACGAAATCACCAACCTGGGCGCGGTGAATATCCGCCTGCGCAGCCTGTTTGCCGCACTGGAAGAACGCAAAGAAGACCATAAAGATTGAGGCAAGTATGGAATACATGACTCCGAACTTTACCAAGGACATGGTAAAGACCCATAAGATCCTTATCCCCAACATGGCCGTGACCCAGTTCCGCCTGATGCAGGCCGCCCTGGCCAGCGAGGGGTACCAGACCGAGGTGTTGGGCAACTGCGGCAGCGAGGTGGCGCAGCTGGGCCTGAAGTACGTCCACAACGACACCTGCTACCCTGCCCTGCTGGTCATCGGCCAGTTTTTGGACGCGCTGAACAGCGGCAAATATGACCTGGAGCATACCGCCCTGCTTATCACCCAAACGGGCGGCGGCTGCCGTGCCTCCAACTACATCAAGCTGCTGCGCAAGGCGCTGGTCAAGGCTGGGTACGGCAATATCCCCGTAGCATCGCTGAACTTCTCCGGCCTGGAAAAAGGCAGCGGCCTGCCGCTGACCTTGCCGCTGCTGCGCAAGGTCATTGCCAGCATCTTTTACGGTGACATGCTGGTGGCGCTGCGCAGCCAGACCTACCCCTACGAGGACCGCAGGGGTGACGCCGACGCCATGACCGAAAAGTGGATTTCTACGATCCAGGGCTGGATTCGGGGCGACAAGAACTACTCCGCCCACGATATGAAGAAGCGGTTCTATGACATTGCCGCCGACTACGCCACCATTCCCATTACCCGCGTGCCGAAGGTCAAGGTCGGCGTGGTGGGCGAAATTTACGTCAAGTACTCACCCCTGGGCAACAACGACCTGGAAAAGTTCCTGGAAAGCCAGGATTGCGAGGTCAACCTGCCCGGACTGATGGGCTTTGTGGAGTACTGCGTGGCCAACTACCGGCTGGACATCGACCTGTACGGCGGCAACAAGCTGGTGGCCGGCGGTGCCGACAAGTTCCTGGGCTGGCTGGACAGCATCGGCTGCGCCAGCTACGACGCCATGCGCAAGTACGGCTTCTACGCGCCGGGGTCGTTCCGCGAGCTGATGAAGAAACCGGAAGGCATCATCTCGCTGGGGGCGAAGATGGGCGAAGGCTGGCTGCTGACCGCCGAGATGATCGAGCTGGTCGAGGGCGGCTACGGCAATATCGTCTGTGCCCAGCCCTTCGGCTGTCTGCCCAACCACATCGTGGGCAAGGGCATGATCAATAAGATCCGCGCCCTGCACCCGGACGCCAACATCACGCCGGTGGACTACGACCCCAGCGCCACCCGCGTGAACCAGGAGAACCGCATCAAGCTGATGCTGGCGGTCGCCCGCGAAAAGCTGGACACGCCCATCGCTCCCATCCGCCCGCTGACCGCCGAAGAACTGGCCGGCGGCGCACCCCAGGTGGCAACCACGGTGCAGTAAAACGGCAGCCACTTTTGCAGGGGCGACCATTGGTCGCCCGCAAACCGTGCGGTAACGCAAACGTCCAGGGGCGAGCAATGCTCGCCCCTGCATAGCAGATAAAAACAGGCTCCCCACGAGAAATGGGGAGCCTTTGCTTTTATTGCGTCTTGATCTGTCTCAACTTGTCTCAAAACCTACACGGGTAGAGATTTGAGAAATGAGACATATTGATTTAATACGTTGATACGATATTTATTATAAATAGATATGTCTCAAAATTTCAAAGTTGAGACAGGTGAGAAAGTGAAATAATGAAATATTGAGAAAATGGTTCGTTTAAACTATCTATTATTTCACTTACGCCTCACACGTCTTATTCTATAGCTAATAAAAACACGTGGTATCGACTTATTCTCAAAATCTCAAAATTTCACTCTATTGGCTATCCAGCTTTTGAAATTTTGCTTTTGAGAAAATGGGATGCGCACGGGAGGTGTTTTTCTAGTTTTCAAGATAAGGGTATATCTTGAAAACTAGAAAAACACTTCCCGGCTCTAAAGGGTAGTACACGTTTTGTAGGGGCGCTTGCAGGGCTGCACGGTGGGCGGACGCACAATGTGCGCCCTTACCGTAAGAGGAAAATTATACTGTATTCTGTCTAGGGGCAACATGTCTCACTTTATTTCACATGAGACATATTAACTACATAGATACGTATAATTCTCATGTCTCATTTCTCACTCTGTCCGGCAATAGGAAATGAGACATATTCCTTACAGCCCTTCCGCCTTTTTCAGGCAGACGCGGCGGCGGTCGATGGTCAGCAGGCCGTCGCGCTGCATGGCAGAAAGCGTGCTGGACAGCGCACTGCGGTCGACGCCCAGGTGGTCGGCCAGCTGCTGGCGGTCAAAGGGCAGCTCAAACTCCAAGCTGCCCTTCTGCACGGCCAGCGTGGAAAAGTAGGCCGTCACCCGCTCCCGGATGGTCTTGGGTGCAGTGTACAGGCTGCGGCGGGCCAGATTCAAATTTTTGCCCGCCAAAATGTGCAAAAGGTTTTGCATCATCTGCCAGCGCCAGGGTTCGCACCCGGGGGCCATTAGCTTGCCGGGGTCCAAAAACAGTGCCTCGCCCCGCTCCGCCGCCACCACGCTGACCAGCATCGGCTGGTCGGGCAGAAAGGCGTAAGTCTCGGCAAAAAGCTCGCCCTCGGCGGCGCGGCCCAGCAGCGTGCGGTTGCCCCACAGGTCGAGATGCTCGATAAGCACCCGGCCCGCCAGCACCACACCCATCGGCGCACCGCGCTGCCCGGCCTCCAACAGGGTCTCCCCCTTGGCAAAGGGGCGGCAGAGGGCATCCAGCGCGGCCAGCGCCGCGGGGATGTCCCCGGCTGCAAGCCCCGCAAACAGCGGCAGGGCAAGATAAGCGGAATTTTCCATAGTTTGGCACTCCTGCGTTGTCATAACAACAGACGAAGACGAGATGATGTAGTATACTGGTAGCAATGTGGAACACTTTGCGGGCCGATGGATGGAATGGCCCCCTCTGAGAGGGAGGCTTTTCTCGCCCCTATTTTCTCGCCCCTATATGTTCTTACCTATATTTTATAACAAACTCAGGAGCAAAATGCAAGGAGAACCATGATGAAACGAAGAATTGTTGAAATTGATGAGGCCAAGTGCAACGGCTGCGGCGCCTGCGCCAACGCCTGCCATGAGGGCGCCATTGCCATGGTCAACGGCAAAGCCCATCTGATGCGGGACGATTACTGCGACGGCTTTGGCGACTGCCTGCCCCACTGCCCCACCGGGGCCATCACTTTTGTGGAGCGCGAGGCCGTGCCCTACAACGAGGCCGCCGTGCAGGCTGCCAAGCAGCATAAAGCGGCCCATGCCTGCCCCGGCAGTGCGCCCCGCACCTTCGGCGGCTGCCCCGGCAGTATGGCCAAGGCCCTGCACCCCGATGCCGAAACCGCCGCTGCTACGCCGGAAACGGCCCCCAGCCAGCTGCGCCAGTGGCCGGTGCAGATCAAACTGGTGCCCACCAACGCCCCCTACTTTGACGGTGCCAAGCTGCTGATCGCCGCCGATTGCACGGCCTACGCCTACGCGGCTTTCCACCAGAAGTTCATCCGCGGGCACATTACGCTGGTGGGCTGCCCCAAGCTGGACGATGTGGATTACAGCGAAAAGCTGACCCGCATCATCCGCGACAACGACATCAAAGAAGTGACCGTTGTGCGGATGGAAGTGCCCTGCTGCGGCGGCCTGGAAAACGCCGCCAAACGCGCCCTGCAGGCCAGCGGCAAGTTCCTGCCCTGGCAGGTGGTGACCATCTCCACCGATGGCCGTATTCTGGACTGAGTCTGCCGCTTAACAGGACAAAATCATTGCGATAAAATAAGAATACCGCGCCGTGAGATCGTATCGCGGCGCGGTTTTTTGCGGAAACTTTTACCCGGGGAGAGGCAAAAAAGGCATAAATATTGCTTTCTGTCGTGAAATCCTGTCACAGCGTGTCGAAGGCGGGACAGTAAGCGCTTACGCCGCATAAACGGGTGAGAAAGCTGTAATAAAACGGATGTTATACTTCCCACCATAACCGATGCGGTTTAAGAACGATGCGGCACACGGGAGGGAGGCGATAGGATGTACCGCTATATCTCTGTATCGGAAGAACTGTCCTCTCCTTATCTGGGGCGGTATCGTTCTTTCGGCATTGCGGCGCAGAGAGAAGCGGCCGGGCACTGGCAGGTGGTGTGCAAGGTCTCGGATGTCTCTACCGACCCTGTTTTTGTGGAGAATCTGGCGGCGCGATGTACCGCCGGCCAGCTGGAGCCGGTCCACCTGATGGATATTATAGAGGATGCGCTGATTTGAGAGTGCAGGCAGCCCGTACCGCCCCTTGCGGTGCGGGGATTTTTTTGTTTTTTAGGCGGGTGATTTAATCGTGGTGCTTTTTAAAATAGTACACGGCACCTACCAGCCCGGCATCGTTTTGCAGGGCGGCAGATTTTAGCTCCAGACCCTCGGCAAAAGCGGGCATGACGCTGGCGCGTACTTTTTCGGCCAGCGGGTCGATCAGCAGCTCTTGCTGGGCGCTGACGCCGCCGGTCAGGATGCCGCCGCCCACGCCGGTGCCCAGCGTAACGCCGATCACATCGGTATAGCCTTTGGCTGCACCAGCCCAGACTTCTCCCAGCAGCATGCAGTTGGCATCGTTGGCAACGGTGACGGGCAGGCCAAACTCGCGTTCCAGCGTACCTTTGATGTCCACGCCGATCCAGCCGGGAAAGTTGCCGCAGGTGCTGGGCACCAACGACAGCAAGGCGCGGTTCGGCTGCAGTTCCTATTTAATAGCGCTGGGCATCACCCGGCTGGTGAAAAAAGCGCTGCGCACCGAGTGCTGGCGCGACAACGCCCACCCGGATGTGCTGGTCATCGTGCCGCCGTCCATCACGCCGGAGTATGACAAGCTGAAATTTCGTGAGGAGATGGGCCCCGGCTGTCATGAGCGGTGTGCCGGCATCGCCGCCCAGCTGGAGCCGATGCTGAAAGACCTGTCCGGCGTGCGGTTTCTGGACGCCAACCTGCTGCCCGGGGCGGGGTGCTCCCCTGTTGACGGCATGCACCTGACGCCGGAGGCCCATAGAGCGGTGGCCGAGGCCTTGAAAAATGCGCTGACAAGCGTTACACTATTATAGTAAGGGTTAGGCGACCCTCAGCAGGGCCGCAAAACCGAGGGAAAGGAATCTTCATCTATGGTTGAGCAGAATTTTTGGGAGATGCTGCGTGCCAAGCACGACAGCCTGACAAAATCCGGCACGATCGTGGCGGACTACCTGGTGCAGCATGCCGAGGACGCCCAGTATTTATCGATCTCCTCGCTGGCAAAGGCGTGCGGCGTGGCCGAGGCCACCATTTTCCGCTTTTGCCGCTCCCTGGGGTTTGATGGCTACAACGAGATGAAGATTGCCCTGGCCAAGGCCAACGCCATGACGGTGCCGGTGGCATTAAAGCTGGAACCCGGCGTAGATACGCAGATTTTATGCACCCACGCCTACAATACGGCCATCGAGGCACTGAACGGCACCCGCAACGCGCTGGACCCCGATGCCATCGACCAGGCCGCTACGCTGCTGCAGCGGGCACGGCAGGTGTTCTGCTTCGGGCAGGGCGGCAGCAGCCTGCTGGCGAGTGACATCTGGGCGCGGTTTGCCACCATCTCCACGAAGTTCCATACCAGCGGCGACAGCCACATGCAGGCCATCGCGGCCAGCCTGATGGGGCCGGAGGATGTGGTGCTGTTCGTTTCCTACTCCGGCGCAACGCGGGACATGATGGATACGCTGCGTCTGGCCAAGGGCAACGGCGCAAAGGTCATTCTGCTGACCCACTATGATGACGCCCCCGGCACGGCGCTGGCGGACGTGGTGCTGCTGTGCGGCGCTAAGGAAAGCCCGCTGGACTCCGGCAGTATGCCGGTGAAGCTGGCGGTGCTGTTTGTGGCCAACGTGCTGGTACTGCGCTACACGCTGGACAACCAGGAGCTTGTCAGCCTCTCCCGCGAGAGAACGACCAAGGCACTGGGAAATAAACTGTTGTAAGTACGTAAAGTTTGAGCAGGCAGCCCGGATGAGACGGGCCGTCTGCTTTTTTTGTTGTGCGGGCGGAATAACGGGGGCATCCTCCATGCGGCCGGGGACAACGCCCCCGCCCGCCCTGCGTGGGGGACGGATCGGACCAATTGCCCCGATAAAATCCGCTTTGCAAAATCCGGCCGGGGCTGGTATAATAGCTATAATTGCGCAGCATTCTGCGCCGGAAAAGTGAGGTCTTGATTTTGAAGAATCTGTACATCAGCGCGGCCGAGTATGACTACCATACCCTGCTGAAAGTGGCCGAGATGGCAGGTCTGGCCGGGATCGTGGGTTTCCACGAAGCCGGGGACGGCTACCTGGTCAGCTTCCCGGACGGGGAAAATACGGACACCCTGATCAACGACTACAAAAGCCGCCTGAAGGACCTGGAAAACAACATCTGGATGCACTGACCGCCTATTTTGGCGGGATTCTGCTGCTTTTGGGCGAAAAATTTATAGAAACTGTGCCATCACGGTGGTATACTGATCGTATATCGTTTAAAGGAGAGGTACCCCATGCCGCAGACGAAAATCGTTTTCTTTGATATTGACGGCACGCTGATCGATATGCAGGCGAAGAAAATCACCCCAAAAATGTTGGAGACTCTGCAGCGTTTGCAGGACCGCGGCATCAAAATCTGCATCGCCACCGGGCGCTCCCCCATGGTGCTGCCCAAAATCGACGGGGTTGCGTTTGATGCGTATCTGACCTTCAACGGCTCACTGTGCTATGACAGGAAAGGTGTCATCTTCAGCAACCCCATCCCCCACAAGGACGTGGTGCGTTTTATCCAAAACGCGGCGGCGCTGGGGCGGCCGGTCTGTGTTTCTACCAGGGACCGCCTGGCGGCCAATGGCACCGACACCGACCTGACAGACTACTTTTTCATTGCCAACGAACCCGTGCCTGTGGCGGACGACTTTGACGCTGTGTGCGCGGAAGACATTTACCAGCTGATGCTGGGCTGCCGCCCGAAGGACTACCCTGCCCTGCTGGACGGTGCACCGGGGGCGAAGATCGCCGCCTGGTGGGACCGCGCGGTGGATGTCATCCCCGCGGGCGGCGGCAAGGGCATCGGCATTGAAAAAATGCTGGCCTATTACGGGTTGGACAAGGCCGAAGCCCTGGCCTTTGGCGACGGCAACAACGACCGGGAAATGCTGCAGGCTGTGGGCACCGGCGTAGCTATGGAGAATGGCTCGCCCGAGTTGAAAGCCATCGCCGATGAGATCTGCGGCCCGGTGTACGAGGATGGCATCTATCACTATTGCGCCGACAAGGGTTTAATTTAAAGGAATAGCGATAAGAAAACTGCCGCACAGAGACGAATCTGTGCGGCAGCTTTGTTTTATAGTGCAATCTCATAAATACTACGCTGGAGCGTCATGCCGTGGGCAGCGTAGGCTTTCTGCGCGATGGCGTTGTGGATCCACACCATCAACTCCACCCGCTGGGCACCAAACTTGCGGGCGCACTTTTCCACCTCGGCAAACAGCGCCCACACAAACAAAATACCGGCCGCCTTATCCGGGCGACCGGTATTTTTATAGTGCGTTTAGTCTTTCTTCTGCTGTCCCTCGGGGAAGATGATTTTATTCACGAAGAAGAAAATGACCATTGAGATGCCGCCGTTCAAAACGGTAGTGCCGATGTTGTAGATGAAGTCCGGCACCAGCAGGCCGGCCACCGCCACCCACACACAGTTGATGGAGTTGACGATGCAGGTGATGAGGCAGAACGCCACCACGTACCAGCCGATCTGCTTGGCCAGATTGCCCTTGCTGCGGAACACAAAGTTGCGCTGGATCGGGAAGTTGATGCACTCGCCGATGACCATGGCGATCATGTAGGCGCAGAAGTAGGGCAGGCCGCCGTGGGCAGCATCGTAGCCCAGGATATTCCACTGGAAGGTCTCGCCAAACAGCGTGACCGGGATGCCTGGCCAGCCGAAGTCTACCACCGGCAGGCTGGCAAAGGCCTTGGGCAAAAACTGCAGCAGCAGATACTTAAAAACGGTGATAAGGTTGGACACGACCACGAACAGGCCGCCCTCCCGCACCCACTTGGCAGCAGCGGGGTGCTTGGCCGCGAAGTTATTCCAGAATTGCACGTTGCACCTCCGTCAACTGTTGCGCAGGCGGCTTTCCAGCTGCGCGTTGAGAATTATGTTTTTGATGGCCTCAAGAATGACCTTGACCAGGCCAATCACCCAGAAGCCCTTGGCTTCCAGCACGATGCCGTCCACCATGCCCATACTGATGGCCCCGCTGGTCATTTTGGCCAGGGCGCGCAGCGGCATGTTGTATTGGAACATCACGTTCAGGTTGGGCTGGCCTTTTTTGTAGCTGGCGGTCAGCAGCGTATGCAGCAACAGCCAGATCAGCCAGCACAGCGGGCTGCGGCTGTGGTTCAGCTCGCCCAGGGTCATGTTGCGGTCGATTTTTACGGTGTCGTCCGGGATGGGGCGGCCCAGCAGGGTCTCCCACTCGGCGTCGGGCACGTTCTGCACCTTGCCGTTTGTGTAGTGCGGCAGGCTCTTACCCTCGTAGGGATTCGGTGCACCGGTACCGGCCACAGTAACAACAGCGGTCAGGCGGATGTCCTCGCAGGAGGCACCGACGCGGACTTCATAGCTGCCGCCCTCGACCTCCCAGGCATTGGTCATCGTGTTCCAGTAGCGGAACGCCTTGTCATCCAGCGCAACAGTCACCCGCTTGCTCTCCCCTGCCGCCAGCTGCACCTTGGCAAAGCCTTTCAGCTCCTGCGCGGGGCGGAAGATCTTGGCATCGGGCTTGGCTACGTAGACCTGCACGATCTCGGCACCCTCACGGTCGCCGGTGTTGGTCACGGTCAGGCTTACGCCCTGGGGCGTGGCTTTTACGTCAGCATAGGCAAAGGTGGTGTAGCTTAAGCCAAACCCAAACGGATAAGCGGGAGCGACCCCGGCCGTCTGGTGGTAGCGATAGCCCACGTACAGCCCCTCGCGGTACTGCACGGTGCGGCCGTCGCCGGCAAAGTTGTCCCGGGCGGGGGTATCCGAATACGCCTTGGCCCAGCTCTCGGCCAGCTTGCCGCTGGGGTTGACCTTGCCGGTCAGCACGTCCAGCATGGCCCCGGCCCCGGCCTGGCCACCCAGAGCGCCGTAGACCAGCGCCTTGCAGTGGTTCGCCCAAGGGGTCTCCACCGATGCACCGGCGCTGAGCACCACCACAATGTTGGGGTTGACCTTTTGCAGCGCACGCAGCAGCTCGATTTGGTTCGATGCTACGCACATATCGCTGCGGTCCAGGCCCTCGCTCTCTTTGATCTCGTCCAGGCCCATGCAGAGCAGCACCACGTCAGCCTTTTGGGCCAGCATCACGGCTTCGGCCTGCTTGGCGGCGTCGGGTTTGCCCTGGCGGTCGAAACCGGCGGCAAATCCTACCTGTTCCAGCCCGCTTTCGGCCCAGCAGCCCAGCAGAGAATCTACCTTGATGGAGTTGACCGCGCTGGAGCCTGCGCCCTGGTAGCGCGGGGTCTCGGCAAAGTCGCCAATGACGGCCACTTTCGTGCCCGCCGCCAGCGGCAGCAGGTTATCCTCGTTTTTCAGCAACACCGTGCTTTCGGCAGCGGCGCGGCGGGCCAGTGCGTGGTGGGCGTCGGCATCAAAGCTGCGGCTGTGGTTCTGCACAGCGGCGTGGGTGTCGTAAATCAGTGTCAGCAGTTCGTCCAGGCGGGCGTCCACATCGGCTTCGGTGATCTTGCCGGACTTGACAGCGGCCAGCAGTTCCCGCACGGCGTCACCGCCGGGGGCGGGCATTTCCAGCGTGGAGCCGTTCTTTACGCCCAGTGCATGGTCGTTGGAGCCGCCCCAGTCGGTAACGACAGCGCCGGTAAAGCCCCAATCCCTGCGCAGGATGTCCTGCAGCAGATGGGCATTTTCGTTGGCGTAGGTGCCGTTGACCAAATTGTAGCTGGACATGATGGTTTTGGGTGCGGATTCTTTCACCACGATCTCAAAGCCGGTCAGGTAGATTTCCCGCAGGGTGCGTTCGTCCAGCACGGAGTCCGACGCCATGCGGCGCAGCTCCTGGCTGTTGACGGCGAAGTGCTTGGGGCAGGCGGCGATGCCTTCGCTCTGGATGCCCCGCACATAGCCTGCGGCCATCTTGCCCGCAAGGTAAGGGTCCTCGGAGAAATACTCGAAGTCGCGGCCGCAGAGAGGGCTGCGCTTGGTGTTGAGGCCCGGCCCCAGCAGTACGGCAACTTCCTGCGCAGCAGCTTCCTCGCCCATGGCTTTACCCACTTCCTCGCCCAGGGCGGGGTCCCAGCTGCAGGCCACGGTGACAGCCGTGGGAAAGCAGGTAGCCGGCACGCTGGGGTTCAGCCCCAGATGATCCGCCGCCCCGGCCTGCTTGCGCACGCCGTTGGGGCCATCGGATAAGGTAATGGACGGGATACCGGCTTTGGGCAATGCGCGGGTGGTAAAGGTCCCCCCGCCGGAGAGCAGGGCGCATTTTTGTTCAATAGACAATTTCTGAATCATATCTATATGTTTCATTGTCGTTCCTTTTTTTATAAAAGGTGCAGACCCGCCACGGTTTGTGGCGGATCTGCGCTTTTTACTGCCTTAGTTTACGCATAGGTTCAGTACAGATCAGCCGTTGACTTCTTCCTTTTTGCGTTTAGCATAGCCTTTTTTGCAAACAAGAACTTCGAGAGCAATCAGGGCCAGGATACCCACAACATCAATTGCGATCATAACCTTTTCCCAATTCGGCATACCGGGGTTCAGATTCTCGGCATAGTAAGCGCGAGAGTTGACAACGGTGTACAGAATGTTCTTGCAAGCCTGACGTGCGCACAGCTGTGCGGTAGCGCTGGTGGTATCGGTCAGATGGTTGGTCTCCGTGTCATAGTTGACCAGGCAGAAATCGCCGCCATTGCGGATCAAACGGTCAGAATCCTGATAGCCATACACGCCATAGTAGTCCGTCAGAACCATACCAACGAAGCCCCACTCGCCGCGAAGCACATTGTTCAGCAGGTTCGGGTTGTTGCCAGCGTAGGTGTTGCCAATATAGTTGAAGGAAGACATAACTGCGTGGCAGTCCGCTTCCTTGACACAGGTCTCGAAGGGTTTGAGGTAGATCTCGCGGATTGCCTGCTCAGAAGCCCAGGTGCACAGCATGCCGCAGCGGTTGGTCTCCTGATCGTTCAGGGCAAAGTGCTTCATGAAGGCGTAGACGCCCTGATCCTGGGAGCCCTTGACAGCATTAGAAGCAATCTTACCGGAGAGCACGCCGTCCTCAGAGTAGTACTCAAAGTTACGGCCTGCGAAAGCAGAACGGTGGATGTTCATAGCAGGTGCATACCAGCCGGAAACGTCCATGTCATCAGCCATCTTGCCGATGGCCTCGCCGAAGCTGTATCCAAGGTCCGTGTTCCAGGTTGCGGCGATCATAACAGCAGACGGGAAACCGATAGAGCCCTGCTGGGTGAAGTTGTTGTTGATGGATGCGGGGCCATCGCAGTCGATGGCCTGTACCTTTCCGATGGAAGGTACAGCAACGGACTGATAACCACCCAGGGCGATCAGGGAGTCCATGTCAGACATGGTCAGCTGATCCAGGAAGGTATCCCACTTGGCATCGTCGTAATCAACGCCGACCATATCGACCAGCTGCAGGCCATTCTTGGCACCGGTGGTGGGGGCGACATCATCAGCATTGTTGAAATCCGCAGGATCCCAGTTAGAGTTGTTGTAGAAGGTCTCCTTGTACTCAGCAGGCATGGACATGCTTGCAGGAGCTGCCGTAGCTTCGGCGTAGTTGGCAAAGCCGTCTGCACGGGACAGGTAGGTCACATTGCCCTCGGCGTCAGCAAACTCGTTGGTAGCAGCTACAGCATCGGTCGAACGGGCATTGCTGGCATCGTATACAACTTCACTGCCAACATTGATGGTCTTGGAGTCGATAACAGTGTGAGAATCGCTGTTGATGCTGATGACATAGTCACCGGCTTCCAGCACATAGCAGCCCTTGCCGTGTGCATCGTAGGAAGCCATATCCTCGGTGTTGAAGGTGATCTGCACATTTTCGGAAGCACCTGGCTCCAGAATGTCAGTCTTAGCAAAGTCGATCAGGTTCGCAGAAGCCTTCTCGATACCGCCGTTGGTGTACGGAGGATTGTAGTAAACCTCGACAACGTCCTTGCCAGCGGTGTTGCCCTTGTTGGTGACGGTAACGTCCACAGTGACAACACCATTAGACTCGGTAACGCTGTTAAGCGTCTGCTCAAAGGTGGTGTACGACAGGCCGTGGCCGAACGGGTAGACGACGGTCTTGTCATAGTCGATCAGGCCCTCGACAGCGGCGGTCTCATAGAATTTGTAGCCAACGTAGATACCCTCAACATAGTTGACGAAAGCGGGGATCGTCTCAGCGCCGAAAGAGGTTGCAGCGAACTCATCCATGTTGTCATAGATGAAGTTGCCGAAGTTGTTCCAGGTCGGGGTCTTGGTCAGGTCGTAAACAAAGGTATCAATGCTGCGGCCAGACGGGTTCACATCGCCGCACAGGATAGAGCCCAGGGCGTCAAAGCCGCTCTGGCCAGTACCTGCGCACCAGATAACGCTCTTGATCTGGCTGTAGTCCTTGACCCAGCCCAGCTCCATAGCGTTGGCACCATTGTAAACAACAACAACATTGTCGAAGTTCTTGCAAACGAGATCGACCATGTCTTTCTCGGTCTTGGAAAGCTGCAGATAATGCTCACCGGCCTCAAAGTCGTTGTAGCTGTGGCCTGCATCATAGGTGACCTGAGAAACATCGGTCGGCAGGTCGGCACCTTCGCCGCCTACACGGGTGATCACGACCATAGCCGTATCAGAGAAAGCCTTGGCGTTTTCCAGCAGGTCGTCGCTGTACTGGGCAGCCTCCGGCTCAGGCAGGGTCCAATCCTGTGCCCACATACCCACCTCGGGGCGGTCGGCGCGGTAGTCGGTGTAGAAGTCGCTCAGCTCGGTGTTCAGCTCAAAACCAGCGTTGGTCAGGCCGTCCAGCAGAGAGACAGTCGGATATGCGTCAGACAGCGCACCGGAACCAGTACCGCCGTAGCAGGGGTTGGTGGAAGCCCAGCCGAAAACATTCAGCTTGGAATTCTTGGCAAGGGGCAGCGTGCCATCGTTGTCCAGCAGCACAATGCCTTCCTCTGCAATGTCCTCGCACAGCTCAGTGGAAGCTGCAACATTTTCTTCGCTGACTTTTCCGCCGCCGGTAGCCAACGTAACCATGGAGTTCATCGGGCCGATCAAAATCAGGTTGACGGTGATGCCCAGGGCCAGAACCAGGCCCAAAGCAGAATTGAAACGAACCAGATACTTTTTGGATTTGCTAAGTTTGCCGCACAGGATCATAGCAAGGATCAGCAGCACGGCAACAACGCCGAAACCGATGAGGTAGGCTTTGATCGAGTTGATAACATTGATAACGTCATCGATGTTAATAGCCAACATAGGGGTGTTTTCCTCCTTAGTATTTCTTTGCATGAGTGCGCACTCATTTGTCGTATGTAATCATAGCAAATTTCAAACTTTTTTCTCAAAAATTTCATAATCTGTCGTTTTTGAGGCATAATCTGTAAAAGTTGCAAAATCGTATCAAAAATCGATGTGGATGTTGCACAAAGAAAGCCCGGGAGCCTTTGTGCAGGTTGCCATAGGCAGCAAAAAAGGGAGAAGGCGTAAGACCTCTCCCCTATTGTGGATGGCTGCAGGTTGGCGGGCGGATATGGAATCCGCCCTACGGCACTTTCGTAAGGGAGCATTCTATATGCTTCCGTGCAGTTTGGCGCAGTGCAAGACCCCGCGGACGAACAATGCTCACCTCTGCGGCAGCAGTACCCTTAGCGTAAACCACTCATTCTCCCAATGCAGGGTCAGGGTGCCGCCGTGGGCTTCGGCGGCGGCGCGGACGCTTTTCAGGTCATAGCCGCCGTGGGCGCTGCGCAGGGGCAGGCCGTCGGGGCCAAGCTCCACGGGCTGGGCGCAGTAGTTCTCGAACCGCAGCATCACAAAGCCGTTCTGCGCGTAGATGGCTACCCGGATCAGCTTCTTCTCCGGGTCCGGCTCGGCGGCCACACTCTCGGTGGCGTTATCCAGCGCGGTGCCCACGATGGTGCAAATCTCGCCGGTGGAAAGGAAATCCAGCAGCTTGCCGTCGGCCACGCAGGTCATGTTGATGCCGTGTTGCTGGCAGTACAGGCTTTTGGCGGTCAGCAGCGTGTCCAATACGGGGTTGCCGGTCTTGTTCTCGGCCTCGTAGCGGCGGATGTCGCTTTCCATGGCGGCCAGGGCGGCATCCTGCTTGGCCTGGTCGCGCTCGGCACGGATGGTAGCGATCTGCACCTTTAACTCATGGTAGCGCCGGTTGATGAGCTTGATGTTTTCCTTGCTTTGGCGGTACTGCTCGTACTGGCGGCGCAGTACATCGTCCATGGCGGTCAGCTCGCTGTGCAGGGCACTTTCCCGCAGCTGCTCGTGCTGGACGGTCAAAATCAGCACGCCCGCCAGGTCCACCAGCGTGCGGATATAGCGGATGCTCATCGTAGCTTCATTATTATTTACAAAACTCAGATTGCTTACCGCAAAAACCGTGATGGCCATAATGACCGCCATTAACATGCCCAGCGGCGTAATGTGCAGCTTGGCGGGCTGGGTGCTGCGACGCTTTTCCATCCAGTACACGGCGGTAAACAGCACACCGTACACCAGCACAAGCAGCAGCACGGCCAGCGGGTCGCGCCCGGTGCGCTGGGGCCACAGGGCACAGTGCAGCTGCCACTCCACGCTGGCGGCCAGCTCGGCCAAAATAAACGCCCGGGCACAGTAATACCCGGCTTCCAGCGGGGTGGTCTCGCAGGTGCGCCACAAAAACAGATACATCGAGCCGATGGCGGCCACCATGCAGGGAAGCCACAGCATCAGCGGCACCGAGCCGGTCAGCTGCATAAACACCGCCAGCCCGGCCATCCAGATTAGGCTGTTGACGGTGCTGCGTCTGGCCGAATAGCGCGGCGCCAATTGCCGGGCATATAATAAAGTGGCCAGGCACTCGGCCAGGGCCGTGTACAGGCGTGGGATGTCCGGTACTGCGGTCATACGCCCTCACCCCCGATGTAATCGGCCAGGGCGGCCAGAAACGCCTTGCGCCGCGGGCGGCTGATCTGTAAGGTGTGCGGCCCGACCTGGACCTCGCTTTGCTGCACGCCGCGCACCTGCGCCAGGTTGACCAGATACCCGCTGTTGCAGCGGGCAAAGGGGCGGTTCGCCAGCTTTTCCTCAAAGGCTTTCAGCGCGCCGGGGGCGATGAAGTCGCCATCCTCGGTGTAAAAGCAGACCTTGTGGCCGTCACTTTCCATATAATAGATGGCGGCGGTGTCCAAGCGGCGCATACCGCCGTCCACCGGGACTGCCAGGTAATGCCGCGCCCGCCGGGCCAGCTGGTTGACCGCCTTTTGCAGCTGCTGCGAAAACGCAAAGTACGGCACGGGCTTGAGCACGTAATCCAGCGCCCCCACCGAGTACCCCTTGATGGCATACTGCGCCATGTTGGTGATGAAGATGAGCAGCACATCGTCGTCCAGCTCGCGGATGCGCTGGGCGGTCTCCATGCCGTTGAGGCGCTTCATCTCCACATCCAGAAAGATGATGTCGAAGGCGGGACGGTAGTTTTCCAGTATTTCGTCGCCGTCGGTAAAGCAGGTCACCTCAAACTCGGTGCCGTACTGGCGGGTGTAACGGCGCACATAGTCGGTCAGCTGGTCGCGTACCGCGGCTTCGTCCTCGACAATGGCAATTTTAATCATGGCAGGTCCCTCGGTTTCGTTGTGCTTTTTACCATAAAAGTATAACACAGCTTTTTTGCCTGTGCAACATTTTGCCGCGTCTGTGCGTTTTTTGCAAAAATTCCCTTGCAATTTTGCCCGCCATCCGCTATACTATGGGCAAGGTAAAAGGGAGTAAGGGACGCGGTCCGCCGCGCTGTATCGCTTCGTCACCACGGGCCGCGCGGCCCCGGAGCATACTGTAAACGCTGAGACTTTTGCCGCAGTTTTTCTGCGGCAGGGGTCTCTATTTTTATACCCTGCCGCCCAGTATTTGGGAGGTACTGTATGCAGATCTTACAAACTTTTGCCGGGTTGTTCAGCAACTTCGGCAACCTCACCTGGCAGATGGTGGTCATGTGGGTGATCGGCGGGCTGCTGATCTACCTGGCCATCGTCAAAAAGATGGAACCGAGTCTTCTGCTGCCGATGGGCTTCGGTGCGATTCTTGTCAACCTGCCGCTGTCGGGTGCCATCACCCAGGGGGACACCGTGGGGCCGATCTCGGCGCTGTTTAAGGCGGGCATGTCCAACGAGCTGTTTCCGCTGCTGCTGTTCATCGGCATCGGCGCGATGATCGACTTTGGTCCGCTGCTGGAAAAGCCCTGGCTGATGCTGTTTGGCGCGGCGGCGCAGTTTGGCATCTTCATCACGCTGGTGCTGGCGGGGCTGTTCTTTGACCTGCCCGACGCCGCGTCCATCGCAGTCATCGGTGCGGCCGACGGCCCGACGGCGATCTTTGTGGCGAACAGCCTGGGCAGCAAGTACCTGGGGGCCATCATGGTGGCAGCCTACAGCTATATGGCGCTGGTGCCCATTGTACAGCCGCCGGTCATTAAACTGTGTACTACCAGAAAAGAGCGGCTCATCCGCATGCCTTATAAAAAAGGAAGCGTAACCAAGACCACGAAGATTTTGTTCCCTATCGTGGTCACGGTGCTGGCGGGGCTGGTGGCCCCGGCCAGTGTGGCGCTGGTGGGCTTTTTGATGTTCGGCAACCTGCTGCGAGAGTGCGGCGTGCTGAACGCCCTGTCCGAGACTGCGCAGAACGTACTGGCCAACCTTATTACCATCGTGCTGGGCCTGACGGTGGCCGGGCAGATGACGGCAGACAAATTTGTGCAGCCTGACACGCTGCTGATTTTGGCGTTGGGCCTGGTGGCCTTTGTGTTCGACACGGTGGGCGGCGTGCTGTTTGCCAAGCTGTTGAACCTGTTTTTGCCCGAAGGCAAAAAAATCAACCCCATGATCGGCGCGGCGGGCATCTCGGCCTTCCCGATGAGCGGCCGTGTGGTCAACCAGATGGGCCTGGCCGAGGATAACCAGAATTTCCTGCTGATGTATTCCATCAGCGTAAATGTTTCGGGCCAGATCGCGTCGGTCATTGCCGGCGGGTTGATTCTGACCCTGATGAACGGGTACGTGTAAGGAGGTACGATTATGTCGTTTGCATTATTGCCCACCACGCTGACCATGCTGTGCGCCGGGATGGCGGGGATTTTCCTGGTCCTGGGCGTGCTGGTGCTGGGGGTGTACCTTTTAAATAAGGTGTTTCAGGAAAAAGATAAGCAGTAACAATTAAAAGTGCAGAACAAAGTGTTATATTTATAAAATAAAATACAAAATGTAAAAAGCGTCAGCCATAGTGCAAATACCATGGCTGATGCTTTTTTCGTTCCTATGCGTTTATTTCTGCTTCCGGGTAGCGATGGCACAGATGCCGCCGAAGATCAGACTGACGACAGACCATATGTTCAAATCGCTGTAGCTGCCCGCGCAAAGCAGGCCGATCAGCCCTGCCAGCCCACAAACAAAAGAAACGGCACAGCCGAAGCCATGTCGTTTTGTCTGCTATTTTTTCATGCTGCCCGGAGAAACGGGCTCGACCGGGCAGCGTAAGATTGTTTTTCGCCTGCAGGGTTCCACGCGGTTGGCATTGCTCAGGTAGATCTCGCGGTGATAATCTCCCGTTCGCCGCAGGCCGTGCGCCGCCGCGAACTGGGCCATCTTTGCAAACGAGGCGGGCTCATCGTCATAGGAACCGATGTGGAGGATTTCTACGCACAGCCCGTCCTGCATCGCACCAAAGGTGATTCCTCCCAACAGAGGATTTGGCTTTTTGCGCTGCACCTGTTCCTGCGCCTGCCGTACCAGCTCCCCGCTGATAAAATCCGGCTGACGGATCATCAGGGTGTATTCCAGCTTGTCTTTTTCCAAATCATCCCCACTGATTTGTGCCCAGACGCCCTCCAGCGGGCAGACGGCGAAGTCGTCGATTTCTTGTTGCAAAGACGCCGCTTTGTAGGCCGCTTTGACCGCATACGCCAAAGCGTACAACGCACCCACGCGGTTGGAGAAATCGGCCCCGTTCGGGTCTCCCCTGCCGTCTATCTTGATGTAGTTTTGCGCGGGGACAGTTTTCAGGGCTGGGGCCGTCCTGGCCCCGTAAAGAGCCTTACCCTGTTTTCGCCACTCATATTTCATGAAGTACACCATCCTTTCGCAGACAGCATACCACTTTATACCTGACAACAACTGTCAAGTTTTATAGATGTGCAGCATAGAAATAAGCTTTTCCTTTACCTGCTCCCGCACGCTGGCAGGCTCCAGCACCTCCACACTGTCGCCGAAGGACAGCAGATAACTGAACAGCACGCCATGATCGGGCAAATCGACAGATACATACAAGTTTCCCTGTGCGTCTGTGGTGACGGCATCGGTAAATTCATCATACACGCGGAAGGCGGCTTCGGGCGTAAACTTTAAGCTTACAGCAACTAAATCTTCGGCGTGGAGAGGTGCTTTAACCGGCAAATCAGCGGGAACATCCCGCATAAAAGTTTCTTTCCCAATGGCAAGGCCCTTGATACGGGTCAGCTTAAAAAAGCGGAAATCCTTCCGCAACCGGCAAAATCCGTATAAATACCAATCCTTGCCTTTGAAAACCAGCTTCAGCGGCTCGACCGTCCGTTGCGTATAGCCGCCGCTGCTGCCAAAATAGGAAAAAGTAACCAGAACTTTCTTGAAAATTGCTGTTTTGATGGCGTTGAACCCATCCTGATCCCGTGCGCTTTTTTTCCAGTCCGAAAAGTCGACTTCTATCCAATCCGCGGCCCGGGTCTGGAACAGTGCTCCCAATTTTACAAGCAATTCCCCGGCCGTTTCATCGGCTACGGATAAATCCTGCAAAGCCATCAGGATTTTCTCTTTTTCCTCGCCAGATAACAGTACGTTATCCAACACGTACTCCGGCAGGAGGGAGACCCCGCCACCCTTGCCTTGCGTGGCATACACCGGGATGCCCGCCGCGCTGAGGGCGTCCAGGTCCCGGTAAATCGTCCGCACCGAGACTTCCAGCTTTTCCGCCAACTCCGACGCGGTGCACTTGCCCGTGTCCAGCAAAGTATACACGATGCGGAACCATCGGCTGTCCTGCAAACCAATCACCTCGGCTTTTCTTACACTGCCTTTACTTTTTGCTGTCGAATACGCCTACGCCCAGGAACATTACAAAAAAGCAGAGCAGCAGCCAGCTGAGCATGACGCAGACGCAGTAAAAAGGATATTGCTTCGTATGGCGAAACCGCTCCACCAGCGTACACCGGGTGCGGATATTAAACAGGTCAAAGGCAAAAAGATAGCACCCCACCGGCCCCAGAAGGACTGTGGCCCCCACCACAAAGTTGGAGAAGGAGCTGAAGGAAGCCAGTCCCACCGCCAGCGCAAAGATGGAGAACACGCCGTAGGCCAAAATAGCGATCAGGATATGCAGCGGGTTGCCGCTGCGGAACCCCGGCACGCCAGGGCGCCCAGTAAATCATCGGTCGTGCGGTTCATGGAATCCATCCTTAACAATCTATCTTGCTTTTGATTATAACGCAAGGCATGCCCTGACACAAGCCCATACAAAAAGAGGCTACTGCAATTTCTGCGGGCACCTTTAGTGGTGATTTCCATTTGATCCATCAGCGATTCCGGCGTGGAATCCCGCACAGGGGTATTTTCCGCCTTTGCAGTCAGCGGCTTGTAACCAATGTGCCGCAGGGAGCGCCAACATGCAAACTTTTCTGCGCTGTAAGTCTCCATCCGGCCCCGCGCGGCTTGACAAGGCGGGGCGGCACGGCTACAATAAAGCCAGAGCGATTCTTCTTTCGTGTAATAAAGCGGCTGCCGTGAGGGCGGCATTTTTACACGGCATGGGTTAGCATTTTCTAACCTGTGGCCGATTCCCGCAGAATCAAAAAAGAGAGGGGCTTCCCCATGAGCGAAACGATCAACCTTTCCGGCGTACCGGAAACGATGCTGCAGACCGTCTACGCCCGCGCCATGGGGGTTGTAGATAACGCAAGTGATGAAAACAACGAAAATACAAGGAGAAAGGCAACTGTTGTACCTATTAAAATAGAATATGTGTGAGAGGGCAAGCCTTTCAATAATGTAGACGTTCAGAAATGGACGTCTATTGACAATGTTTCTTAGAAGTGCCACTTGCATTATTGTAATTGTGATGCTCTGTGTAGAGTGATGATTTAGGTGTTGCGTGGTTTATAGTAATCGTTGCGTGACTTTAATAAGCAAATTTCCTAAAATAATAGCATAAATAAAGGAGGTTTTGCTTATGTGGAAATCAAACGAAAAAAATATGGGATATACCTTTTTAGTGCTTACCTTTGCTCTGTTTGGGCTAGTTGGAGTGTTTCTTGTACCGGTTGTTATATTCATTATAAAAATATCAAAACGTTATCCAAAAGTATTTACATGGATTGCCCTTGTTGCCTTTTCTTTGATATGTATATACCTATTAATAGTTAAGCAGGAATGGAATTTGAGTTTTTTGTTAATGTGTATAGCTGTCGCCGTTGGAAATGTTTTGGATACTAAAAGCAGATAATGGAGGAAATATGGAAATTTCAAAAATAATAAAAGAGGCAAGAATAAAAAAAGGAATGACTCAGCAACAACTCGCAGATTCAGTGTATGTTACCAGACAGACTATTTCAAAATGGGAGTTAGGGAAAAGTATACCTGATGAAGCATCACTAAATTTATTATATCAATGTTTGGAAATTAACAATGAAGAGAAAACAATATTACAGAAACTTGCTCATAATAAGCAAACTATATTTTTGATTGTTATTGCTCTGGTATTTTCTCCAATAATAATAGGAATTCGCTATTGCTTATTTACAATGGGAAAACTTGAAGATAAACGATTCAAAATTGTGATTCAAACAGTCGGATTTATACTATTTGCTTTTTACTTGAGAAGTTTGAAAGATAATGTAGCCTATCTTTTGATTTTTATTACTTCGTTTATTTACTTAACTTACCAGTATTATATGTTCAGTCTAGAAAATGATTAAAATCTGCATATAGACTGAGGGTTTATTGTTTGCTAACGTCCGAGCGGATACTGAAGAATTTATGAATAGTACATACCCAGAGATGCAAGCAAATTTCAAAAGGTATTTTGGAAATAGACATTTTACGCCGAAAAAATATGTTTATATCACTACGAAAAAGCAAAAATTAAATTTCTTAAAAGAATAAGGGGGGTCTATGGATAAGCAATTATGGGTATTATGTCCTATTTGCAATAATATGACACGAACTAAAGTGCGAGAAGATACGGAACTGATAAAATTTCCTTTGTTCTGTCCAAAATGCAAAACGGAAACTTTAATCAATATGCGCCGCCAGATGGCCGACAGCCTGGAAGACAAGCCCTTCCCTGCCCTGCCGGAGGACCTGCAGTGCCGCTGCTGGTTTGAGTTTGGCAGTGCGGAGGACCACCTGAAATACCGTGCAGGAAACGCGGGTCATTCTGCTGTACGGCTGCAAGAGGTGTTCAGGGCTGTATCCGAACCTGTTCCGGGACGAGACCGAAACAGGGCTTGACTTCCACAATCAAATCCTTATACTGGATATGATAAAGCGCCTGACCTGCGAAGAAGGGATCAGCGCCATCATAAATACCCGCTATCCGACCCATGCTATGAGTGTGGCAGACGAAGCCCGGCTGCTGATATTTTGAACGAGGAGAACATCTCCTACTCGTTCGATGTGCAGGTGATCGTGGATGAGTTGAAGTATGAGGTCCGCTCGATCCGCCGCATTGTGCCCCCGGCCCTGCGAGGAGACGCTGTATGAACAACACCCCCTTTACCATCGCGCAAATGCGTCCCATCCGGGAGGCCATGACCATCTCACGCCCGGCCCGCCTGGGTGCGGAAGTGCCTGTGACCTGGTTTTCAATGGGCGCCGGCACCTCCATCACCCCGGAAAGCTATGATTGTACCACCCTGTACCTGGGGGCTGAGGGCAGCGGGTGCTTTGTGCTGGGCGCGGAGGCCCGCCACGTACCCCTTGCCCCCGGTGAACTGCTGGTACTGCCCTCCAAAACGCTGTGCGGCACCCTGGCCGACAGCGACGGCGCCGGCATGATCTACACCGAAATCATTTTAAAAAAGGAGCAATTTACCATGAACAACATCATCAAAGCGGGCCAGCCCACCGCCCTGAAAGACCTGATCTCCTACGAGGAAGGCAGCATCGCCAACCTGGACATTGTGCATGCTGACAACATGAAGTTTGTGCTGATGGCGTTTGACGAGGGTACCGGCCTGACCCCGCACCGCGCCCCCGGCAACGCTATCCTGACCGCCCTAGAGGGCAAGGCCATCATCGGTTACGAGGGCAGGGACTACGAGCTGAACGCTGGCGAGAGCTTCCGTTTTGACAAGAACGGCCTGCACAGCGTCACCCCGCAGGGCAAGTTCAAGATGAGCCTGCTGCTGGTCATCGAGTGATTTTATAAAGCAAACCGCCCACACGGAGAATTTCCCGCATGGGCAGTTTTTGTTAGGCAGTTAGTATAGGGGCGGCATCTGCAAAGCCTCCCTCTGCGAGGGAGGCGTCCCGAAGGGCTGGAGGGAGAGACAGTGCCTTTAGCGCTTATTAGCCCGAAGGTTCTCTCCCCTACCCGCTGCGGCGGGAGTCATCTCCCAGAGGAGGCCAAGGAGTTGGCAGCCCTTGGAGACTCTTTGCAATCATGCAGGAACGACCGCAGCCCGCAACTAAGGCATCGGTGGAACCAATGATTTCAGCCACAGGCTGGCGGTTTATGTGGATGCTATTAAACAAATTGCCGCCGCCCCGGTTTGCCTGCCGGGGCGGCGGTGTTTTGCTTTTATAAGGTTTGGGGGGTTACTTTTTGCCAGGCTGGTTTTTGCGGCGGTATTCCAGCGGGCTTTGGCCGGTAAAGCGGCGGAAGCTTTGGGAAAAGTAGGCAGGCGAGCTGAAACCCATCTGCTCGCTGATCTGAGTCAGACTAAAGTCGGTGCTGGTCAGCAGGGCCTTGCTTTCGGTAATGCGGCGGTTGAGCAGGTAGTTGATGGGCGAGGTGTTGTACTCCCGCTGGAAAGTGTGGGAAAGGTAGTATTTGTTTACGTGGGTGATCTCGGCTAGCTTGTCCAGCGTGATGTTCTCACTGAAATTTTCGTCAATGTACCGTTTGGCGGCGGCACATTCCTTGCTCTTGGACGGCGGCTGCACGATGCGCATCGACACGGCGGCCTCCCGCACGATCTTGACCAGCAGCACTTCCAGAATGTCCTGACAGACCATCTCGCAGCCGTCGGCGCGGCTGTCGATCTCCCGCAGAAGCATCCGCATCAAAAACAGCAGTTCCTCCCGCATCATGCCGCAGGAGAGCATCGTGTAGCCCAGGTCCTTCTCATTAAAAAGGAACTCCGCGCCGTCGATGCCCAGCACGATGTACTCCAGCGGGTAGGTCTGGTAGCTCAGCTCGGTATGCTGTACGCGGGGGTTGACGATGATGAGGTCGTCCGGCGCCACATCGAACAGCTTGCCCTCGATGTTGAACTGCCCGCGGCCGCTGACGCAGTAGAACATCTCGGTGCAGGCGTGGGTGTGTGGCACGCTGCGCCAGTCGCCGCCGAAGCGGCTTTTGCTGATGTACAAAAGGCGCACCGCCTCCCGCGGGGGGACCTCCATGTTCAGATCGTACCGTGTATTCACTGCCGGGCACTCCTTTCTGAATTTTGCAAAGTTTTAGTGTTTAAACAACAATTTATCTAAAGCCAAGTGCAAGATTTTGCTTGATTCTAAAGATGTATATCGTTTTTTGCCCTTATTATACTCATTCCTACGTCGATTGACAAGACACGACACGTAACATAAGTGCAGATTTGTGGGATGATTTTACAAAAAATTACAAAATTATGACATAGAAAGCGAATTTTGTCAAACAGCACAAAGACCACATCGATATTTTGTGCAACTTTTCGGGCACTGCCACAAAAAGACTAAAAGCAGCGCAAAAATAGCAAGATTTCTAAAATACTGCTCAAAAAAGTATCTGTTTCTTTGCCCCAAAACAGGGTATGATGATACCGTCAAGAAAGACAGGGTGCTGTAGAGGCACCCCTTGTGAGAGGAAGGGAACAGGGAAATGGAGCAGACCGGAAGATTAACATTGCCCACTGATGCCGATGTTGTGGAGGAGACCCTGCGGCTGAAAGCATTGCTGGGGGCCGACGCCCTGCGTGACTGCGACGGCACCGAGATGCCGGACGCCCTTTTGCAGGATCCCGCCAAGAAATACGCCACCTATTACACCACCCGCAAAGATAACGCCTGGGCCGAGGCAAACCCAGACGAGATCCAGCAGGAGTACCTCATCAGCGACCGGCACACCGCCCGCAGCACCACGCTGCGCATCCATTTGATGGACGGGTTCCACACCCAGCAGTTGAAAGTCAACACGCTGGATGACCCCAAGCGCTGGTGGGAGGTCATCGACCGCACGACCGGCGAGGTCGTACCCACCGACAAGTGGTCCTTTGACGAGGCCGCCGGTGAGGTGGAGATCGAGACCATCCCCTACCACGAGTACACTGTCAGCTTTTTGGCGTTCCTGATCTGGGACCCCGTACATATGTACAATTTCCTGACCAATGATTGGAAGGACACGCCCCACCAGCTGACCTACGATGTGCGCCAGCCCAAAACGCAGGCTTACGTAAAAGAAAAGCTGCGCCGCTGGTGCGAGGCGAACCCCCATATCGATGTGGTGCGCTTTACCACCTTCTTCCACCAGTTCACGCTGACGTTTGATGACCAGAAGCGCGAAAAGTTCGTGGAGTGGTTCGGCTACAGCGCCAGCGTCAGCCCCTACATTTTGGAAAAGTTCGAGAAATGGGCCGGGTACAAGTTCCGCCCTGAGTTCATTGTGGACCAGGGCTACCACAATACGATGTTCCGCGTGCCCAGCAAGGAATTTAAAGATTTTATCGAGTTCCAGCAGCAGGAAGTCTGCGCCCTGGCCAAGGAGCTGGTGGACATCGTCCACTCCTACGGCAAAGAGGCCATGATGTTCCTGGGCGACCACTGGATCGGCACCGAGCCTTACGGCAAGTACTTCAAGTCTATTGGACTGGACGCCGTGGTTGGTTCCGTGGGCAGCGGCGTTACGCTGCGCATGATCTCCGACATTGAGGGCGTCAAGTACACCGAGGGCCGCTTGCTGCCCTACTTCTTCCCTGATGTGTTCTGCCCGGGCGGCGATCCCATCGGCGAGGCCCGCACCAACTGGCTGAAAGCCCGCCGTGCGGTGCTGCGCAGCCCGCTGGACCGCATCGGCTACGGCGGCTACCTAAAGCTCGCCAGCAACTGGCCCGGCTTTATCGACGAAATCCAGAACGTGGTAGGCGAGTTCCGCCAGATCCACGAGAACATGCAGGGCACCAAGTCCTACGTGGCACCGTTCAAAGTGGCCATCCTGAACTGCTGGGGCCACCAGCGCAAGTGGATGAGCAACCAGGTGCACCACTCCATTTACCACCGCGAGACCTACTCGGCCGAGGGCGTGCTGGAATGTCTGAGCGGCATGCCTTTTGATGTGGAGTTCATCAACTTTGATGATGTCCGCAGCGGCATCCCCAAGGACATCGGCGTTATCATCAATGTGGGCGATGCCTACACCGCTTTCAGCGGCGCCGAGAACTGGATCGACGAGAAGGTCGTGACCGCTATCCGCAAGTTTGTGGACGAGGGCGGCGGCTTCATCGGTGTGGGCGAGCCCACCGCCTGCCAGCACCAGGGCCGGTACTTCCAGCTGTCCGATGTGATGGGCGTTGACCGCGAGATGGGCTTCTCCCTGAGCACCGACAAATACAACACCTGCGATCCCCACCACTTCATCCTCGAAGATGAATCCTTTACCGGCAAGATCGACTTTGGCGAGGGTACGTCCCGCATCTACGCCCAGGGCAAGCATTACCAGATCCTGGCGCAGGACGGCGAGTACAGCCAGCTGGTGGTGAACGAGTACGGCAAGGGCCACAGCGTTTACTTCGCGGGCCTGCCCTACTCCCCCCAGAACTGCCGCATTTTGCTGCGGGCCATCTACTACGCCGCCGGTATGCCGGAGGAGATGAAGCACTACTACGTGACCAATGTGGACACCGAGGTGACGGTATTCCCCGAAACGAAGCGCATTGCCGTCATCAACAACTCGGAATCCGAGCAAAAGACCGACCTGTACATCAAGGGCAAGCTTATCAGTGAGCTGACCCTGGCCCCGCGTGAGATGCGCTGGGTCGACGATGCAGAGTAAGACCCGATAATTTATGGGCCGCGCCTGCGGACCGTATTTTATAAAAGATGGAGAAACAATATTTTTAAGGAGGACAAATCCATGAAAAAGAAGAATGTAGCAGCCCTTATGGCAGCCGCCCTCACGGCTTCCATGCTCGCCGGCTGCGGCAGCAGCGCCAGCAGCTCCGCTGCCTCCACCCCTGCCGAGTCCACCCCCGCTGAGAGCGTCGCCGAGAGCGAAGCTGAGACCACCACTGCAGACGGCGACGAGACCCTGACCGTCTGGGCCTGGGACCCCAACTTCAACATCTACGCCCTGAAGCAGGCGGAGGCCCTCTACCAGAAGGATCACCCCAACTTCAAGCTGAACATTGAAGAGAACATCTACAACGACATCGAGACCAAGCTCATCACCGCTGCCACCAGCGAGGATTACAGCACCCTGCCCGACATCTTCCTGATGCAGGATTACTCTTACCATAAGATGGTCGCCAACTTCCCCGGCATCTACACCGACCTGACCGACTCCGGCCTGGATTGGGACCAGTTCTCCGGCGGCAAGCTGGCTGACTCCACCGTCGACGGCCACCACTACGGCCTGCCCTTCGACAACGGCGCTTCTGTCATGGCTGTCCGTTCTGACATGATCGAGAATGCCGGCCTGACCGTCGAGGACTTCAAGGACCTGACCTGGAGCGAGTTCGAGGAGAAGGCCCAGAAGGTCGTGGACGCCAACGGCGTGCCGATGCTGACTTCCTCCGGCGGCTCTGAGCTGATCATCGAGATGATGCAGTCCGCTGGTGCCTCCCCTGTTGTTGACGGCGAGGTCAAGATCGCTGACAACGCTGCCCTGAAAGAGGCCCTGACCGTTTACAAGGATATGGTCGACAAGGGCATCCTGGCCGAGTACACCGACTGGGATCAGTACATTGCCTCCATGAACGACGGCAAGGCTGCCGGCGTTATCAACGGCTGCTGGATCATGTCCAGTGTCCAGGCTGCCGCGGATCAGTCCGGCAAGTGGGCTATCGTTAACATGCCCAAGCTGGATGGCATCGATGGTGCTACCAACTACGCAAACTGCGGCGGCGCAAGCTGGGCCGTTTCCTCCAACTGCAAGAACACCGAGCTGGCCTTCGACTTCCTGAAGAGCACCTTCGGTTCCAGTGTTGAACTGTACGACGACCTGCTGCCCAACGCCGGTGCTATCTCCAGCTACCTGCCTGCTGCTGAGAGCGATGTTTACAACCAGCCTTCCGAGTTCTACGGCGGCCAGACCGTTTACAAGGACATCGTTGAGTTCGCTGGCCAGGTTCCCGCTTTCGACTGCGGCGCTTACTACTCTGACGTGCGCAGCGCCCTGACCGATGCTGTTACCAACGTTGTGCAGAACAACGCCGACATCGACAGCGAGATGCAGAATGCCCAGGATACCGTTGAGTTCAACATCGCTGGCTAACATCCGCCGCGCCTGACGCGTATCGCTTACACAATTGAACGTCCGCCAAGGGCACGGGTTGCATCAGATACCCCTTTTGCAAGCCGTGCCCTTGCTTTTATGAAAAAACACATGGGCAAATTAGGGAGAGTTACCATGAACAAACGAAAAGGGCTGAACATGGAGCAGAAGCGCAACCTCACCGGCTGGGCTTTCCTGCTGCCGGCCTCGATCCTGATTTTTGTATTTTGCTTTTACCCCATGGTGCAGGCGCTGATCCTTTCTTTCCAGAAAGGTACCGGCAGCGCCGTGCAGCCGGCCGGGTTTGCCAACTATGCACGTATCTTAAAGGACGCCACCTTCCAGCAGTGCTTGTTTAACACGATCTTCTACTTCGTGATCCAGGTGCCCATCATGCTGATCCTGGCGCTGATTCTGGCACAGCTGCTCAACAGCCCCGACATCAAGGGTAAGGGCATCTACCGCACGATGATCTTCCTGCCCTGCGCCACCTCGCTGGTCTCCTACTCGATGATCTTCAAATCGCTGTTTGCCAACGATGGTCTGGTCAACCGGGTGCTGTCCACTGTAGGCATCCCAACCGTTGATTGGTTCCAGAACGCCTGGGCGGCCCGCTGGGTCATCGTTATTGCGCTGATCTGGCGCTGGACCGGCTACAACATGGTGTTCTACCTGGCTGGCCTGCAGAACATCGACTACTCCATCTACGAGGCCGCCCGCATCGACGGTGCGTCCCCCATCCAGCAGTTTATCCACCTGACCATTCCCCTGCTGAAACCCACCATTCTGCTGACGGCTATTATGTCCACCTCCGGCACGCTGCAGCTGTTTGATGAGTCCGTCAACCTGACGGCTGGCGGCCCCGGCAAGGCGACGATGACGCTGACGCATTACATCTACAACATTTCCTTTGTGGAAACACCCAAGTTCAACTACGCGGCGGCGCTGTCGGTGTTTATCCTGGTGGTCGTGGCCGTCCTGTCTGCTATTCAGATGAAAGTAGGTGACAAACGTGACTAAAGGCAAAAAGATTTTAGCCCATGCCGTGTTGATTCTGGCCAGTTTCCTGTCGGTCTTTCCGCTGTACTACATGTTGTGCGGCGCTACCAACCCCAGCATTGACGTCGTGCGCGGCAAACTGATCCCCGGCACCTACCTGATGGAAAACTTCAAGTCGCTGATCGCCAACCAGAATTTGGGGCTGGCCATGGCAAACTCCTTCCGCAATGCCATCCTGATGACCTTCATCACGCTGCTGGTCTGCTCCATCGCCGGTTACGGCTTTGAGATCTACCACGACAAGGCCAAGGACGCCCTGATGAGCGTGCTGCTGCTGGCCATGATGCTGCCGTTCGTAGCCATCATGATCCCGCTGTTCAAGATGATGTCCCACTGGGGCCTTGTTAACAGCTGGGCGGCGTTTGTTCTGCCCTCCATCTCGACCCCGTTCATGATCATGCTGTTCCGCCAGGCGTCGAGGTCCTTCCCCAATGATATTATCGAGGCTGCTCGTCTGGACGGCCTGAGCGAGATCGGCATCTTCTTCCGTATGTTCGTGCCCATCATGCGCTCCACCTACGGCGCGGCCATGACGGTTACCTTTATGAATGCCTGGAACAGCTATCTCTGGCCGAAGATCATCTTCCAAAACAATGCCTCTATCACGATGCCCATGCTGGTTGCCAACCTGAAGAGCGGCTACAGCGTCGATTATGGCATGCTGATGCTGGGTGTCCTGATCTGCACGCTGCCCACTGCTATCATCTTCCTCTGCCTGCAAAAGAGCTTTGCCAACGGCATTACGGGTGCAGTCAAATGACCGCACGTGATGTCTGTCTCTCCCCTGCCGAGTGGGAAAATGCGCTGGTGCAATTGCAGCTGGCCAAACAGCTGGGACTTATCGACGATGCCAGCCCCGAAGCGCTGGAAGCCCGCCGTCAGGCCAAAAATGCCGCGAATGCCCGGCTGCAAGCCGCCGGCACGGTGTTTTACGGCCCGCGGCAGTACACCCCGGCCATGTACCTGCAATATGAGTTGACCCGTTTTAAGCTGGACTTTGCCCAGCCCACGGCAGCCATCCGAGCGCTGCCTGTCTGCCCTGTCATCACAGAAGAACAGAAACAGGCGTACTATCGCAATAATCCTGATCTCTTTACCCGCTATTGGGGCGACAGCTTCCCCTATGAGGACGTGGAGCAGATCATTGAAAAACGGCTGCGAGAGGAGGCGTATGATGCCCTTGTGCAAGACCTATTACGTCAACGCTGAAACCGGCCGCGACAGTTTCGACGGCCTGAGCGAGGCCACCGCTTTTGCCAGCCTGCGTGCTGTCAATTGCCTGACTTTGCAGCCCGGAGACCGAGTACGGCTGGCTCGCGGCAGTGTGTTTGCGGGGCAATATCTGCACCTGACCTGCTGCGGCAGCAAAGATGCCCCCATTGTGGTGGGCGCTTACGGCGACGGCCCTGCCCCGCGCATTGACGCCGACGGGCAGGGCATCTGGTACCAGGATTATGGCTGCCCGTTGGACAGCCCCACCCATGTGTACCGGGGCTATGTTTCCTCGGCCGTGCTGCTGTACGATGCCGCGTATGTGACCGTGCAGGACTTAGAAATTACCAACCACAGCGGTGCCGTTTTGGGCGAGAGTTACTCCCAGCCCGACAAGATGGAGCGCACCGGCGTGGCTGTGGTGGCCAAGGACAAAGGCACATGCCGCGGCATTACGCTGCGCGATCTCGCCATCCACGATGTGAACGGCAACGTCTACGACAAGCACATGAACAACGGTGGCATCTACATGACTGCCCTGTCCCCTGCCGACGAAGCCGCCACCGGCCCGGCCCGCTTTGCCGATGTGCTGGTGGAGGGCTGTTACCTCTACCGCGTCAGCCGCTGGGGCCTGGCGGTGGGCTACACCTACGCCCACGCTCACTTTCAGGGGGCGGCGCTGGAAGAAGCCCCGTTCCTCAAATATGGCCACGAGAATGTGACCATCCGCGACAACTACGTAAAGCTGGCCGGCGGCGATGGCATCACCGTGATGTACGCCCTGCGCCCGCTGGTGGAGCACAACACCGCTGATTCCGTAGCCTGTGAGATCAATGACCGCGTGTATTCCCACCCCGGTGACCGCGCCGGCAAAGTGGCGGCGGGCATCTGGCCCTGGAAATGCAAGGATGCACTGTTCCGCTGCAACGAAGCCGCCGACACCCGCCTGAACCAGGACAGCATGGCTTATGATGCCGACTCCGGCGACGGCACGGTGTATGAGTACAACTTCAGCCGCCAGAACGAGGGTGGCTGCGTGATGTTCTGCCTGCAGGAAGCCATCCACAATACCTTCCGCCACAACGTCAGTTTTGACGATTTGGGCGGCACCATCAGCCCCTCGGAGAACCCGGACGCGCTGATTACCGACAATGTATTCTATGTGCGGGACGGCGTGCCCTTCGTCCGCCCACAGATGGGCGGCGGCAATTACACCGCCGAGAGCAACACGTTTTTGCCCTTGGACAAGTTTACCCCCTGAATAGCGGCAGTCTCTCCCCTGCCCTATCACCCCTGAATAAGCCCAAAACAAACACCCCCTGCCTTGCTTTTGTACAAGGCAGGGGGTGTTTGTTCACCCCACCAGCCCGCCGTTGTCGGGTGCAAGCCCTTTTTCATTTTCGTGCCCCACTGGAATGACCAAGACGCAAACAAGCCAACCTATATATAGGGTTGTTTTGGGTAAAACGACCATTTTCGACATTTTCGGCTAAAATATATAGCATTCCATCCGGTTCTATGATAAAATAAGAATACTTATAAAGGGGAGTTTTTTCAACTGTGCTTTATAAGCGCATAACTGCCTGCGCAGTGATGCACCTTTGAAGAAAGGAGGACAAAAATCATGAACAAGTTCAAGAAGCTCGTTGCGGTACTGGTCAGCGTTGTCATGGCTTGCGTCTTTGCTACCGGTGTGTTCGCTACCGATTACGTAGAGAACCTGAGTGCTGCCCGCGCCGAAGTGAACGGCTATCTGACCAGCGCCGGTGTTTACGGCATGGACGGTGTTGTCAACAGCCTGAACGAGACCCAGCTGCGTGCCCTGCGTGATAATTCCGTTGCCCTGCGCAACGCCCTGACCCAGGCCAAGAACGCCCTGAACGGCGCCAAGACCGAGGCCGATGTCCGCACTGCTGTCAGCACCGCTCTCAGCCAGGTTGGCGGCATCTTCAGCGATGCAGGCATCAGCCTGAACATCGATGTCGTTGCTTCCGGCAGCGAGGTTGCCGTTGTGCCGACTGCTTCCGCTAACGGTGTCTCTGGCACCACCCAGTGGAAGTTTGCCACCGATGGCTCTGTTGCTTCTGCTTCCAACCCGCTCACCGCTTCTTCTTCTGCAGTCATCAAGGCTACCGGTGACAACAGCGCTATGGTTATTGCTACCATCGTTCTGTCTGTTGTTGGTGTCCTGGGTCTGGCTGTCCGTAAGGAGAGTGCGCTGGCTCTGTAAGCCAATGCAGCATCCGATGAGCTTGTCTTAATCGGAGGACGGGCAGCACTTCGGTGATGCCCGTTTTGTAGGTTCTTTTCAGGCAGTGTGCTTGCCTGTTTCAGATAGATACTTTACGGATAGCCGGGCGCGGCTGGTGTCTGCGTCCTGACTCAGGAGGGGTTAAAAACTTGCCACATAGTAAAAAAAGGTCTTTCATCCGCAGCAGTCCGCTGGCCTATGTTGTTGTGCCTTTGGCGCTGGCGGCTGTCACGGCAGCCCTGCTGGCGGCACTCAGCTTTGTGCTGCTGCAGCCCTACCAGATGATGCTGGGCTGGTTCTTTGACAACACAACTGCTTCTCAGCCGCAGGACCTGCTGGCTGAAGCCGGTACGGTAATTGACGGCGGTGCGGCAGGGGAAGCCGCTGCCCAGCCGGAGACGATTCCCTTCAGCAGCATTACCTACCCCACGTTGGGTGACCGCTATGCTGATATTACGATTTCCGGCACCAACGTGAACGCCCCGGTATATTACGGTGATACCAACCGAATCCTGAACCAGGGCGTCGGCACCTATATGGAAAACAGCAGCGCCGGTCTGCCCGGCGAAGGGAAAACGATTCTGCTGTCCGGCCACAACAACACTTTCTTCAATGATCTCCAGCATGCAGAAGAAGGGGCCACCGTAACCATTACCACCCACTACGGTGTGTACACCTATGAGGTTACGGAGACAAAAATCCTGGATTATCAGGACTCGTCCGCTTACGACTTCTCCCGCGAGGATGAAAATCTGATTCTGTATACCTGCTACCCGTTTGATGCTATGGGCTTTACCCCGGACCGCTTCTTTGTGTATGCACGGTATGTCTCCGGCCCCGTGCTGGACAGAAACAGCTAAGGGGGCGATTGTTTGGAAAAAAGTAATGTAAAAAAGAAACGCGGCAGTGTTGTCTGGGCACTGGGCTTGTCCTGGCTGTCCACGCTGCTGTTGGCGATTCTGGCCATTTTTCTGATGCTGCTGACCACTATATGCAGCGAGGGATTCATGCGCAAGCAGGTAACGCGCAGCAGCTTTGCTGATTATGCCTACAGCTACCTGTATGATAACTATGTCAGCTATGGTGCATCCACCGGTTTTGATGCCGATGTGATGACCTCTACCCTTTCCCGCGACCAGATTAACACGGATATGGAACAGGCTGTGACAGACCTGTATGCAGGCAATACGGCTGTCAATGCCCGTGAGAATGTCAAAACCGACCTCAATGCTGTTCTGGTAGCTGACCTGAACAGCCGCGGCAAGGATGTGACCGAGGATGTAGCGTCCGCTGTTGAGATTGTGGCCGATGCCTGCCGCCTGGATTACGCCAACTATGTTGCCATTCCGCTGGCCAGCCAGCTTTACACGGTTATCACCAAGGTAAACCGACTGGCACTGCCGGGTGTAATTGTTACAGCCCTGCTTTGTGCAGTTTCTCTGGTACTGATGATCCGTCTGGCAGGCAGCTCCCGTCTTGGGGTGCGCTGCCTTACCTTCACCTTTACGGCCGGTGCAATTTTGTGCGCACTGGGTGCCACCGTTCTGTATCCCCTGCTGGGACTGGACAATTTTTCGCTGGAACCCGCCTCTATCCGGGCACTGGTTCTTACCTATCTTCGCAGTATGCTTGGCAGCCTGGGCATCTTTGCGGCTGTATATGCCCTCGTGGCCGCTATTCTGCTGGGCTTTATGTTCGTGGCGCGTCATCAGCTGAAGCGCCGATACCAAAATAACACCTGAGGAGGACCCGACCCGTGGAAAACGAAGAATACGATACCATAGACCTGCTGGAAGTCCTGAATGCAGTCCGGCAGCATCTGGCAATCCTGATCCTTTGCACCCTGGCAGCGGCCATTGCCGGTTTTGCTGTCTCCAAGTTCGCCATGACACCCCAGTACGAGTCCTCGGCCCTGATGATCGTCAACACCCGCCAGGATACCACTTCCAATGTTACCAGCGACCAGATCAACTCGGCCACCAAGCTGGTTTCCACCTACAGTATTATTATTAAAAGTGATACCGTGCTGCAGCAGGTTATCAATGACCTGGGCCTTTCCCTGAATTACAGTGAACTGAAGAACCGCGTAACGGTTGATGCCGTGGACGACACACAGGTTATGAAAATTACCGTCCGCAGCAACAATCCTGAATGGGCCCAGCAGGTCTGCAACAAAATCACCGAGGTTTCCCCCGACGTGATTCTGGAGGCTGTAGAAGCCGGTTCTGTCAAGGTCATTTCCAACGCTTCTCTTGCTGCCACCCCAGTTTTTCCCAACACCACAAAGAATACTGCCCTGGGCGGTATGATCGGTCTGGTGCTCTGCCTCGGTGTGATTTTCCTGCAGGTTCTGCTGGATAACAAACTCAATAACGAAGAAGATGTTGCGAAATACCTGGATCTCACCGTTGTGGGTGTCATTCCTGAATACGAGAGGGGCAAAAAGAAATGAGTGCAAAAGACAAAAAGTCCCGGACTTCTCACCGCGAATTGTTTGTTGTCAGCAAAGACGCGCCGTTCCAGTTCGTGGAAGCCTATAAATCCTTGCGTACCAACCTGGAGTTTCTCTCCGCCACAAGTAACTGCAAAACCATCCTGATTACTTCCTCGGTGCCGGATGAGGGCAAAAGCAACGTGGCTATTAACTTGGCCATCACGCTGGCAGCCTCCAACAAGCGTGTAGTCCTTGTGGACTGCGATATGCGTAAAAGCGCCATTTCCCGTTATCTGCGCATTCCCCGCAATCATGCAGGTCTGACCAGCGTCATTACGGCGCGGGACGTAAGCAAGCTCCCGGATGCACTGCTGCGCCTGAAAGACAGCGGCATTACGGTGCTGCCCGTTGGTACGATTCCGCCGAATCCGGCAGAACTCCTCTCCACCCCTATTGTAGAGCAGATTTTTACGGCTCTGCAGCAGACCTATGACTATGTAATTGTGGACACGCCGCCTGTCTCGGTGGTGACCGATGCCGCCGTTCTGAGCCGTGTATCGGATGGTGTTCTGCTGGTTGTCCGCCCCGGTGTCACCACCATTCAGGGTGCCCAGCTGAGCAAAAAGAACCTGGAAGCCGTTGACGCCCACATTCTCGGCGTCGTGATGAATGGCTATAATGCCAAAAAGACCGGCCGCAAAGACGGCTACTCCTACGCGTACTCTTATGGTTACTACGACACAAAACAGGATAACAGCAACGAATGAGCCAGAATTTGGTAGACCTGCATTGCCATATCCTGCCCGGCATCGATGATGGTGCCCGGGACCTGAACATTTCCATGGCGCTTTTGCGCAAAGAAATTCAGGACGGTGTGGCTGGCATTGTATTTACCCCACACTTCCATTATGAGCGTATCTCGGTAGAGGATTTTGCCGCAAAGCGCCGCGCCGCGTTTTTACAGGTAGCCAAGGCCGCCAAAGAGACCGGCCTGCCGCTGGCGGCCAAGTTGGGTGCGGAGGTGTACTTTACAACGGCTCTGCCCAGTCTTGATTTGCGCGCGCTGGCCTTTGCCAAATCGAACTACATTCTTATCGAATTCCCTACCACCTACCACCCCGCAGGCATTGACGAAACGCTGTACGCTGTGCGCCAGCGCGGCTATACGCCGATTCTGGCCCATGTGGAGCGTTATCCTTTCGTGACCGAGGACCCTACCCTGCTGTACAACTGGGTCAGCGAGGGCTGTCTGGCGCAGATCAACGCCAGCGGCCTGGTGCGGGAAGGCCGCACGGCCCACTGGCTACTAAAATTGCTGGAATGGAACCTGGTGCATCTGCTTTGCACCGACTGCCACTCGATCGACACCCGCCCGCCAAACCTGAAAGCCGGATACAGCAAGCTGCCAACCCCCATCGCCCGCTGCCTGCGCCGCAACAGCATTGAAGTCTACCTGGGTAATGAACTTGTCCCACCCGAGCCGACCAAGCCGCAATACCGCTTTGGCCGCTGGGTGTGACCCTATTACAAACAACTCCCCCTGCCGATGAATTCAGCAGGGGGATATTTTGTTTATATACTTTTGCAAACGACGAACTCCGCGGTAAATCTCTCCCCTGCCCTGCAGAGCGGTTTGCATTTGGTGCCGGGTGGGAGTGCCCTCGGTGTCAACCGGGAATCTCGGTGGCCATGGTCTCGCCGATCGTCAGTACTGTTTTCATCTGCGTTCCTCCGTAACCGGGCATGCTCGATTTTATAAGATAATTGTCGTTTTTTCGATGTTGTGGTATACTGATAGCAAACGCACCGGAAATCTGAAAGAAAGGAAAAATTATCATGCCGACACAAGAATTACAACAGCGGCAAATCTTATCACAGCAGCAGCTGCAAGCCTTGAACATCCTGTCCCTGGACGGTGCCGCCCTGGACGAGATGCTGAAAAAAGAGGAGAGCGACAATCCCCTGTTCGACCTGGACAAGATTCACGGCACGGTCGAGCGGCCCATCAGCGTGCAGACGCCGGATAAGGAGGGCGACCTGTCGGAGCGGGCTGCCCCGGACAAAACGGCGCAGGACCTGTACCTGTTTTTGGAAAGTCAGCTCCCCGCCAATGCTACGAAAGCCGAGCGCGGCGTCTTTCGCCATATGGTGGAGTTCCTTGAACCCGGCACTGGCCTGCTGCCCGAAACCGTGGAAGAGGTGGCTGAGATTTTGGCTACACCCTTGTACGTGGTCGAGCGCTGTCTGTCCTGGCTGCACCAGATGGAGCCTGCCGGTGTGGGCGCAGCCACGACCTCGGAAAGTCTGGTGCTGCAGGCATTCCACAAGGGGATGACAGACCCGACGCTGCTGGGCATCCTGTTCGATCATCTGGAGGATGTGGCCGCCAAGCGCTACCGCACCATCATGCGGGCCTACGGCCTGACGATGGAGGAAGTGCAGCACTATGTCTCACTGATCCGCACGCTGGAGCCGTACCCGACGGCAGCCTTTGGCGGCGGTGAGAGCGCTGGTTTCATTGTGCCAGATTTGGAGTTCTATTGCAAAGACGGCCAGTGGGGCGTGCGCGTGCAGGACCGCTGGAGCAGCGGCGTGCCATACAGCAGCTACTACGACCTGTCCGGCACGGACGCAGCGCCGGAGCTGCGCACCTATTTGCAGGAGCAGCACCGCCACGCGGACTACATCGTGCAGTGTGTGGAGAAGCGCCGCAGCACCCTGCAGCAGCTTGGTCAGCTGATCTTGAACACCCAGCTTGCCTTTTTAGCCGAAGGCCAGCCCCTGCACACCCTAACGGCTGATATGCTGGCCGAGCAGATGGGCGTCAACCCGTCCACCGTCAGCCGTGCCATCAAGGGCAAATATGTCAAAACACCCACCAAGGTCTATCCCCTCTCCTACTTCCTGACGAGGGCAGGCAACCGCAGCGGGGACGTTGCACCGGACAGCCGCAGCGAGATTCTGGCCGCCCTGCATAAACTGCTGCAGGAGGAAGATCCCGTCCATCCTCTCTCTGACGCACAGCTGGCGGATCAGCTGACGGCCCAGGGCATTACTACCACCCGGCGCACCGTGGCCAAGTATCGGCTGCTGCTGGGCATCCCCGGCGCGTTTGAGCGCAAGCAGTGACCGCCAGCTTTGACTAAATACTTACAAAAGAATCGCCGATCAGAGCCTCATAGGTTCCGATCGGCGATTTTTATGAAGGATGCTTTTACGGTAATGGCAAATCAGTTGCGGCCGATGCGGCTGACCAGGTCACGGACATAGGCCTCGCATGTTTCCCAGTCGTTGGCAGCCACGGCGTCCTTGGGCATCAGGCTGCTGGCCAGACCTACGCTCAGGTAGCCGGCGTCAAAGAACTGGCGGATATTCTGCGGGTTCACACCGCCAATGGCCATGTAGTGGGTATCGTCGAAGGGACCCTTCAGGTCCTTCAGATAGCTCATCGGCATGCTGCCAGCAGGGAAAAGCTTCATGGTCTTAAAGCCATACTCCAGGCTGACGGCCACATCGGTGGGGGTCAGCACGCCGGGCAGTAGAGCAATATCGTTCTTGGCGCAGTACTCCAGCACGTCCACAGGGGTGCCGGGGGTCAGCAGGAACTGGGCACCGGCGTCCACTGCGGTGCGGCAGCGCTCGGTGGTGATGGCCGTGCCGCCGCCTACCAGGCAGCGGTCACCAAAGTGCTTGCGCAGCATGGTGATCTGCTCCAGCGCGTGGGGGCTGTTGAGGGCCACCTCAAAGAACGCTACGCCGCCGCGCACAGCGGCATCGGCATAGTCGATGGTTTTTTCCAGCGGGACATTGCGCAGGATGCCCAGCAGCGGGTGCTCTGCGGTAATTGCATACATATCCATAATGGTATTTCCTTTCCGGTCTGCTTACCACTCGGCCATGGTGCCGTCGTAGTTACGCCACTTGGGGTTGGTCCAATGCAGGCCCTCGGCGGAAACTTCCTTGACGAGGTCCTCGTCGATCTCCAGACCCAGGCCGGGCTTGGTGGGTACATCCACATAGCCATCCTTGTACTGGAAGATGTCCTTATTCTTGACGAAGTCCAGCAGGTCAAAGCCCTTATTGTAGTGGATGCCCAAGCTCTGCTCCTGGATAAAGACGTTGGGAGAGCAGACATCCACCTGTAATGTAGCGGCCAGCGCAATGGGGCCGTAGGGGGCGTGGGGCGCGGCAGCCATATCAAAGGCCTCAGACATGGCGACGATCTTTTTGGTCTCCAAGATGCCGCCGACCAGGGCAACGTCAGGCTGGATGATGTCGATGGCACCCTCTCGGAAGAGGTTCTTGTACTGCCAGCGGCTGACCAGGCGCTCGCCGGTAGCCAGCGGGGTGGAGACCTGGTTGGCGACCTCACGGAAGCCTTCCTCGTTCTCGGGCAGGACAACTTCCTCCATGAACATCAGCTTGTAGGGCTCCAGTTCATGGGCCAGCACCTTGGCCATCGGCTTATGCACACGGCCGTGGAAGTCGACAGCGATGCCGAAATCATTGCCACAGGCCTCGCGGATGGAGGCAACGCGGTCCACAACGGCCTGGATCTTGGCAAAGGAGTCAATGTAGTGCAGCTCCTCGGTAGCGTTCATTTTGACAGCGTCAAAACCCATGGCACGGCGCTCCAGCGCGGCCTTGGCCACATCGTCGGGACGGTCGCCTCCGATCCAGGAGTAGACCTTGATGCGGTCGCGGGCCTTGCCACCCAGGAACTCATACACGGGCACGCCAAAAGCCTTGCCCTTGATGTCCCACAGGGCCATCTCCATGCCGGAGACGATGGTGCCGTTGATAGGGCCGCCGCGGAAGAAGGACTTGTACATCTCCTGCCATAGGCGCTCGATCTCGAACGGGTCACGGCCAAGCAGATACTCGCCCATTTCCTTGGCACCGGCCACGACGGTTTCGGTCTTGGTGCCGGAAATCATCTCTCCCCAGCCCTCGATGCCTTCATCGGTGGTGATCTTAACAAAGATCCAGCGGGGTTTGACCTCATATACGGTAATACCGGAAATTTTCATTGGGAAACCTCCTAACATACAGTGCAAAGGGGCAGCCGCAGACGTTTCACGGCCTACAAAACTGCCCTTTGCACTATCTTGGAATTCGTTAGCGGAATTGCTTAGTGGAACAGACCTGCAACAACACTCAGCAGGTAGGAGAGCAGGTGGGTACCGGCATCCTCAGTGGAGACGAGAGCGGCACCGGCCAGGTCATAGCCGCCAGCCACAGCCAGTGCGGTGTGGACAGGAGCCAGAGAGGTAGCGATGAACAGCATGATGATGGTGAAGATCACGCAGGAAATATAGCTGCGGACAACATTGCCCTTGCTGAATGCGACCGGGTAAGCGGACAGCCACATGGCCTGGTAAGCAATATCAGAGATGGGCAGCAGACGGTTGAAGGGCAGGACCATGGCCAGGATGATGGTGGTGGGGACCATCAGGATGCCAACGGCGATGCAGCTGGGGTTGGCGATGGTCAGGGCAGCATCGATACCGATGTGGAACTTATTGCCGCTGAACTTCTTGTTCAGCAGCTCCTTAACGGCATCAGCAAACGGAATCAGGCCTTCCATCAGGACCTGCATCATCTTCGGGGTCAGGACCATGGTAGCAGCGGTGTACATAGCAACGGTCATAACGCCGGCAACATCGTTGCCGCCCAGGATGCCGAACACAGCGCCCAGGATGGTGCCGATCATCAGAGGTTCACCGAGGACGCCGAACTTTTTCTGGATGCTCTCGGGGTCAGCCTGCAGCTTGTTCAGGCCGGGGATGTGGTCGTAAACTTTGTTCAGCAGGTAAGCCAGAGGTGCCCAGCTGATGCTGTTGGAGGTGGGGAAGGAAACGCCGGGCAGGCCGAACTCTTCCTCAACGACAGGCTGGGTCCAGTCGGCCAGCTTGAAGGTAACGATAGCGCAGATAGCACCGCAGATCAGGCCGATGATGGCGCTGCCGGAAGCATAATAGCAGATAGCAGCGCAGAAGATGAAGTGGTTGTAGCTCCAGAAGTCGACCATGACGCAGTTGGTAGCCTTCAGAACCAGCATCAGGATGTTGATGCCCAGGACGACGAAGACGACCACAGCGGCCAAGGGGTAAGCCCAGGTAGCGGCGGCACGGGCAGGCCAACCCACATCCATGATGTCGGTATGCAGGCCAAAGCGGGCGACCATGTTCTGCACGCTGGGGCCAACCTGTGCAACAAAGGTGTTGATGACCAGGTTGACACCACAGAAGCCAACACCGGTGGTGATGCAGCACTTCAGCAGGGTGCCGATCTTAACACGCAGACAAATACCGATAACGAACATGATGATGGGCATCATGCACATGGGACCCAAACCGCAGATCCAGTTCAAGGCGTCAATAACAACTTGCATTTTATAACTCCTCCGGTTTTATAATTTTGCAGCGGCCATTTCAGGGGCAGTGGTACCGCCGCGCTTTCCTATTTCTTTCTGCCATCAGCCGCGCAGGATCTTGATGATCTCGTCGATGGCCTCTTTCTCGCCAACGCCGGTCACGAAGCAGGTGCCGCGCACAACGGGAACGGAATCGGTCAAGCTGTCCTTCAGTGCGCCGGTGGGCACGATAACGTCGGGGCGCTCGACCTTGACTTTGCCCTGGACCTCGGCGAACTTGCACTGAATGAACTTGACATCAATGCCAGCGTTGGCCATAGCGGTCTTCAGCTTGTTAATAGCGATGGTAGAGGTGATCATGGAAGAACCACAGCAAACCATAATCTTTTTCATAAGAAATCATCCTTCTTTCTTTAAAATGTTCATAACATCTTGCGGGGTGTCGGCCTTGACCAACTGCCCCATCACGTCCTTGTCCGCCAGGATCGCCATGATCTCCTGCAGGATGTCGATCTGCTTGCCGTTAACATCCAATGCAATGTTGAAGATCACATTGACGTCCACCGTGGCTTCATCGTCATCCATGCGCTGGAACGTAACGGGCGTATCCAGGACCGCAATGCCCATGGCAGAATGTTCAACATGAGCCGGGACCACATGAGGAATTGCTGCATTGTACTCTTCCAGTTCAAGGCCGGTGGGGTAATCGCGCTCACGCTCCAAGACAGCATCGTAAAAGCTGGTCTTTACCTTCCCGTTTTTCAAAAGAACTTCATACAGCTGGTGCAGAGCATCCTCTTTACTTTTTGCTTTCATGTGTGTAATCACACATTCAGGGAAAAGAATATCTCGCATGGCCATCTGTGTAGTTCACCTCCTTTTCTCTTGTACCGTAGTGCTGCATTTGCTCCAATACAAAAATGTGGGTGCAAGGGATCTGGAACCCTTACACCCATATATGTAGCAAGTTACGTGCCAACTTTCTGGCAGAATTTGATCCTATTTTAGGAAATCGTAGATCTCCTTGGCATTTTTTGCAGATAATAACTTCTTTACGTTATTTTCGTCTTTAATAATATCGCAGAAATTTTGTACAAATCCCTGGCATTTTTCGTCCAGCGCAAACAAAAAAACAATTTCAGCCACAAAACCGCCCGCCCAGTCCAACGGGTGACAGATTTTGGCGACGCAGATGGCAGGTTTTGTGACGTAGGCGGGCTCGCCGTGGGGGATGGCAATATGCCCCGGCAGGCAGGTTACGCCTAAGTTCTCCCGCTTGTAGACACTCAGCAAAAATTCCGGCTTGACGCAGCCTTTCTCCATCAGCATCGTGCACATAGTGTCCAGCGCATCGTTCTTGTCCTGGAAATCCGCATCGCAAAGGATCAGCTGCGGGTCCAGCAGATCGCCGATGCCGCTGTTGTGCTGGCAGTGGGCCTCCAACAGGTTTGTCAGCGCCATCGAGCCGCGGCCAGAGAAGATGTAGTTCATCGGCAAAAACGGAATGCCCGGCAGTTCCGGGTTGATGGTGCCCACTGCGGCCACGATGTCGTAGTCCCGGCGCAGTTCTTCCACGCGGGCCAGCATAGCATCGCGGTTCAGCAGGCCCACATCCACAATTTTGATGTCGCTGCACTCCACCACGGTGGCTTTCAAGAAGCTCTCTATGCGGCGGGCGTAGCCCTCGCCGGTGATGCAGACCGTCAGGATCGCAGACGGCTTACCGGTACGCTGCTCCAGATCGGAGAATCCGGCGTGCAGACGACCGATTTCCAGCGCATCCGCTAGTTCATCCAGCGTGCATTTATCCCGGAAGCTGGCCCGGTTCACGGCGTCCAGCGCCATCAGCGTATCCACGCGGGCCACGCACCGCACGCTGACACCGGTGCGCAGGGAAATCTCCGGCGCAAAGGACGCCAGCGAACCCATATCCACCAGCAGCAGGCAGCCCAGCCCCTCATCCACCTGTTGGACCAGACGGATGGCGCGCTCCAACACCCGCTCGTTGGGCTCGTCCCAGCCCATGGAGAAGCCGATGGCGTTGTCGTCCTGCAGCACATGGTTCACGACTTCGGCCATGGCCGGGCCGACCTGGCCGTGAGCCATCAGTATGATCCGGATGCGCCGCTCCATCTTGCGGGCCGAGAATGCCACCAGGCACAGGGTGAGCATCTGCCGCTTGTAGTCGCTTATATTGCAAGGCCGCTTGGCGCGGAAACGGTCAATGAACTGTTGGGCCAGTTCCATCTCAGCCGGGTACTTTTCCGCCAGTGAAATCTGTGCACCGTTGGCGTTTTGGGGCACGTCCGTGGTCAGGCTGAGCACTAACGCGTCCTCAAAGTCCTTGCGGCAGGAATTCAGGCTGTCCCGCATCTCGGCCAGCACAGCCAGCGCGACCTTGCGCACTTCCTGACGCTCCTGCTCCAGCGATTTCGCCGTGTTGTTATTGTGCAGGTTGTTCTGCGGCAGCACGCGGCCCAGCAGTACGGTCTGCAGGGCTTTCATCCGCGCTTCAGGCGTGCAGTCTTCCTCGGCAATTTCTTTCAGTCGGTAGTACATTTTATCCAGCGTTTGACTGGCGTCGTCCTCCACCTGCGGGAAGACCAGCTGCCGATCATAACAGCTTTCCACTTCCAGCAAACGGGTCAGGCTGCCTGCCGAGATCAACTGCTGCACCAGTTCGGCACGGATGTAAACCGTGTCTTGCTGCTTGGAGACGCTCTCCAAAAACGCGTTGGCGCAGCAGACCTGGATGTCGCTCTGCATCTGGCCGATGTTGCCGGGACAATCATATTGCAATAAGATGCGCACGGCCTCCCGTTCCACCACCAGCTTGCGGTCGATCTTCTTGTACTCTCCCGCAAAGATGCTTTGCAACACGGCAAACCGCTCCGCCATCGGGCGGTCAGCGATGCCGGGCATCGAGATGACAATGGGGATACGGCGGCGGAACGTCAGCAGCAGGGCCGACTCCGGCGAAGAGGTGGTAGCGGCGATCAGCCGCACATTGACCTTGCGTGCCGGGCCGGAATCGCCAAGTCGGCGGTAGCTGCCCTTGTCCAGCAGGTAGAAAAGCATTTCCTGCCCTTCCCCGGACAGACGGTGGATCTCATCCAAAAACAGGATGCCGCCGTCTGCCTTCTGCACCAGGCCGTCCTTGGTGGCGTTGGCGCCGCTGAACGCGCCGCGCACATAGCCAAACAACTGGCTGTTCAGCAGCTGCGGGTTGTCGGCGTAATCGGCGCAGTTGAAGGAGACAAAGGGGGCATCCGGCGCCAGCAGGCCCTGCTGCACCGCATAGTGGTACATATTCTCTGCCAGAAACGTTTTGCCGGAACCAGACGGCCCAATAATGAGTGTGTGCAGGCCGTTGGGCGGATAAGATACCGCCGCCTTCGCCTGATGGATCTGCGCTTTCAGGCCGCCGTCGTAGCCGATCATCCCGGCAAACACGTTGGTGCCTTCGGTCTCCTCTTGCGTGGTGATTTCCACGGCCGGTTCAGGCTGCGGCTCGGCTTCTTTTTCTGGCAAATTGCTGTGCAGTTCCTTTACCAGATAGCGCGAGACATTGTAGCCCATCGCGTTCAACCGCAGGGTCAGCGACCGATCCGAAAGCCCCGGCTCCTGCTCCAGAAGTTTCTGCATCTCTACCACCAGCGCCGGGCGCAGCCGCATCCAGGAGTTAGGAATGCCGTTGATCCGCCGCAGTTCCACTACCTGTTCGCGGCGCAGCTGCAGCATCTGGGCCAGTTGTTCATCGGTATAGGGGCGTTTGGGGTCTTCCTGTCGGATCAGTTCAGTCAGAGTGGCCATTGCTGCCCCTCCTTTTTCTGTGTTAGTCGTTATATTTCCAGGCGAAAATTCGTTTGGGGTTCTCTACCATCATTTTGTGGAAGTTTTCTTCGCCGATGTAAGGCAGCAGTTCCGCCTTCAGGTCGGTCAGAATATAGGTGAAGCCGGGCTTACCGCCGTAGGCAGGCAGATAGTTCTTCTTGCCCATATCGCCGGCCAGGGTCACGTGGTCTACGCAGCCGGCCTCCACCAGCGCCGTGACCATCCGCACGCGAAAGGAATCGCGATCCTGCAGTTCTCGGCCAACATGGTCCAGGCAAATGGTAGCGCCCTCGCGGCAAAGCCGGATGGCATAGTCCGTATCCATCTTGCTGTCAATGTGGCACAGCAGCACATTCTTCGGATCGACACCGTGTTTTTCCAGCAGGCGCAGCTGGTCCATGCCCATTGTGCCCTTGTCGCAGTGGGTGCTGATGGGGATGCCCGTGTCGCGGTGTACGCGGGCCACTGCCTCGATGGAGCGCTTTTCGGCGGCGGTCACTTCCTCAAAGCTGGTGCCCAGCTTGATAACACCCGGGTGGATCTCGGTGTCATCCAGGCCATTCGTCACTTCGTCCATCAGAATATCATACAGCTCACCGTCGGTTTTATCGCCAAACCAAGGCGGCATAAACAGCTGCTTGTGGAAGCCTGTGCAGCAGATGACATGCACACCGGTAGCCTGCGCAATGCGCTGATAGGCCTTTACGTTGCGGCCGTAGTTGATCGGCGTCATCTCCACCAGGGTCTCACCCCCGGCTGCGGAAAAACTGCGGGTCTCCTCCGTCGAAGCCGCCTCGTCATCCAGCGTATAAGGGATATAATACTCATCCGGCAGCTGGGGTTTTACCATCAGGTGCTCATGCACATAGGTAACGCCCAATTTGTTTACATTTAGCGGGCCACATACAGTAACAGCCGTATTACGAATCATCGTCGTATTCCTCCATTTTGGCAAAGCAAAGCCCTGCCCACATTTGAAAGCCAGGCAGATTCCAGATACCTAGGCAGCCCAAAAATGTGAAACTCGGAGAAATTATGCAGCACGTACATTGCCATTATTATAAATCGACAATTTTATATTGTAAAGAGATTCACGGTAAAATAGATGTCATTTTTCGTAATTGCACATCGTCGGGACGAACATTGTTCACCCGCGGATTTGCGTTGTCATTCGCTTTGCGAACGCATAGTGTGCGTCCCTACTATCTCCATATCCCCTATCACAAATCACGAAACAAAGAGCAAAAGCGCCCTACCCCTTGCGGAAACAAAGAGCAAAAGCGCCCTACCCCTTGCGGGATAAGGCGCTTTGCTTAAAAGAGAAGTCGGCATCTACCTATTTTCACAGGCCGTCTCCAGCCAACTATC